>CAAGKR010364415.1_pt1 | contig 10775 bp, 8 predicted proteins | sample 2556971 | NCBI WGS metagenome assembly CAAGKR01 (sample SAMEA5207829, study PRJEB30636) | soil metagenome | biome: forest; feature: boreal; material: soil | place: USA | collected 2011-09 | depth 1 m
ATGCGGACGCAGCAGGAAGCCGAGACCGGCCGAGCGACAGGCTTCTGCCACCTGACGAACATGAGCGAGGTAGGACGCTTCCGTGATCAACCCGAGGTCGACCCACGGCTGTGAAAGGAATACCCCCAACGGTGCGCGGTGCGCGGGAAGCGCCAGCCCCGCACGGAACGTGGCGGCGACGCGATCGTCGACCACCCAGCTCGCGCCTTCCCGAAGGAACAGCGCCCAGCGCTCGTCGGTGAGAAGACCCCGTGCGGCGCTGACCGCCGAGGCACGGATAGTGGGCCAGGGCTCATGCCCTCCCTGTCTGCGTAAGGCGTCGCGCTTCGTGCGCCAGCTGCCATAGCTTCCGATCCCCTCATCGATGACGACGACGTGCAGCCGTCGGGAGGGCTGGGCCGAGCGCAACCGAAGGTAAGGCTTGATGCCTGGCGCTCCGACGCCCATGTAGATGCACCGTTCACCGGGCTCGCTGTGCCAGCGAGCGGCGCCTTCTGCTCCGACGACGGTCAGGCCTGGACCGTCGCCCAGCACCTCACGAAGGTCCTGCGCGGTCACGTTGGCGCGACCGAGGAACTGCCCGACGCCGAGGTCGACCAGCGTGACCGACGCACCGGAGTCCTCGATCAAGTGGTGAAGGTACGAGGACGCGTAGAGAAGGTGGGTGACACTCTGGACGCCGGAGAGGAAGACCCGCACCGAGGGTCCCCGTCCTGTCGATGGTGAGGTCACACGATGGGGGGTCGACCGGCGATGCTCAGACGCAGCACCGTTCGCCAGCTCATCGGACACCGTGGTCCGCAGTCGGTGGTCAACCCTTCATGCAGGCCCTGGAACCAGATCTTCAACGGACCGGGGCGCCTGACGCGTGCGACGGTGATGGCAGCCCAGACTGCAACGTAGATCGGCGCCAACGGCAAGGGCAGGTTGCGCCGCGCCACCCACACGCGGTTCCGTGCGTTCATCCGGTAGTAGACGGCATGGCGGGCAGGGCTTGTCGCAGGGTGATTGACCACGACCGAGGGCTCGTACCAGATCCGCCAACCGGCATCGCCCAACCGCCACGCCAGATCGATGCCCTCGTGGCCGTAGAAGAACTCGCCCGGCCAGCCCCCGACCGCTTCAAATGCGTCCCGCCGGATTGCGAACACACCTTCACAGAAGACGGTGACAATCCCGGGACGATTGCCGTCTCCAACTCGTAGCCTCGGCACCCATCGGCGCGGGGACGGGAGTCCGGTCGGGTCCTCAAGTCGAGGTTGGGCGATGGCTGTCCGGGGATCGCGCCCAAGAACGTCCGCGAGCCCAGTCAGCACATGCTCACTCGGCAGGATTGCATCGTCGTCATAGAAGAACAGGTACTCACCGCGCGCATGCCGGGCACCGACGTTGCGTCCCTCGGGGATCCCGACATTCTCGGGCAGGGTTACGCACCGAACCTCGGCCGGCAACCCTGTCGGTGCCCAGCCGTTGCCCACGACCACGACATCCAGGTCGACTCCCTGCTGGCTCAGCACAGAATCGAGCGCCTGCGCGAGTTCAGCGGGTCGGTCTCCCATGGAAAGCACGACGACGCCGAACGATGGGTGTGGGGTCATTCTGGAGCCTCACATTCGGCCGTGCTCTGGGTAGTTTGTGCTATCGACAGGAATGCCATTCCAGCTCCCGCTGGGCGCGCCCCGGATCTGACGGCCGACTCCGACGACTAGCCTATGCTAGGCGCACCGCACGTACTCGTCAGTTCTCTGATGTCCAGCGAAAGGACAGCGTTGCCCTCTTATCAGGTAGATGCTGCATCCGGCAGTCGGCTCGTCGGTGGCGAGATGCTTGAGTGGTCCGACTTCACCAAGGAGAGCTCGCCCGGAGCCGCAGCACCTCTCCTCAGTTGCGTTCTGCGCGCTGGCCTGCCGCCGAAGCGAGTTCTGGTTCTCGGGGCGCAGGCCAGTGACCTCGTGGACGAGATGCCAGATGGCGTCCCGGTCGATCTCTTGGTCCGAGGGTTGCCTGACGCCCGAAAACTGGCCAGCACGTCGCGACTGCGCTCCGGCGTCACCGTCTACTGCGGGGGGCTTGACCGGTTCGACACCGAGGAACCGTACGACTTGATAGTCGCCCTCGGCACCCCGAGCGATCTTCTGACCCCGGACTCCGTTGGGCTTGGCCATAGCGAGCTGCTGCGTAAGTTGGCCGGATGGCTTTCGGCGGACGGCACGCTCCTGACCTCTGTCGACAACGAGCTCGGCTTCGACAAGCAGTTCCGCATGAAGATCCGCGATACCTACGACGGTGACGACATGTGGCACCGAGGGGCCCCTGGCTTCGAGGACCGGGCTCTGTACTACCGCGAGCTGAGCGGCGCACTGGAGTCCGCCAACCTTGTCCCGGACGTCGTGTATGGCGCTTTCCCTTCCGCTGACTCGTTGTCCGTGCTGATCGGGAGCGACACGGTCGATGACCCGGCCATCGCCTCGACGGCCGCCGCACTCACCGCGCGGATGGAGCAGTCCCACTTCTCGGATCAACCTTCCCTCGTCAACGCCCACGACATGTCGCTGCGCCTGTTCGAAAGCGGGCTGACGATGCAGTTCGCTCCGCAGTGGATCGTGGTTGCCCGGTCCGTCGCCGAAACCGTAACCCCAGGTGCCGCCTACCGAGACGCACTGCCCGCGCTGATAGCCATCGAGGACACCGGCCGCAGTGAGTGGCGCGCCCTGACCACCGTGCAGCTGCAGGACGGCCGGTGGACCCATAAGTCCCGGCCCGTTTCCGGACTCTCAGAGATGCGAGAACGCCGAGTCTTGCGGGACTACGGTGAGCTCCCGGTACTCGTGCTCGAGGGCCCCACCCTCGAGGCGCTCCTGCGTCGGGCCTGTGCAACCGGCAGCATCGCACCGGTTCGCAAGTTCGTGCAGCGCTACGCCGCATGGTTGGCTGACTCCGAGGCCTGGCCGCAGGAATCGGCAGGGGGGCGGCTGTTCGCTGTGCCCTCCAACGTCGTGGTGACAGAGAGCGGCCTGGCGTGCTTCGACAACAGCTGGAGTTGGACGGCACACCTCGACCCCGACATCCTGATCGTCCGCGGGTTGCGCGACTTCGCGCGACGGTTGCTGCAGTCCGGCGCCGAGCACCCATGGACTCCTGACATCAGCCCGGACGCCCTTACTCAGACACTGGCCTCAATGGCGGGAGTCGAGTGGCTCCCCCCTCAGGGGACGGTTGTCGCCCCGCTCGAAGCCGAGCTCAAGACGGTCATGCGCGGCGGAGATGCTTCTTACGAAGCTCAGGCCTATGCGTCCAACATCGAGGGCGGGGTCTCGCAGTACGCATCAAGCGGTGGCCCGCTGCGCGGTTACCGTGAGGCGCTGGCCACCAGTGGTCGGCTGGCGCACGCGCTTGACGAGCGCGAGGGCCAGGTCACGTGGCTAGAGGCCACGCTGATTGCGCGCGACATCCGCGTCGGTGAGATGGCTCGCACGCTCGCGGCCATCCGCGGTTCGGTGAGCTTCCGGATCGGCAGGGTGCTCACCTGGCCGCTGCGAGTGACCGTGCTCGCGGTGCGCCGAGTCGCTCTCTCGCTCATCCCGCCAGGCTATGTCCGCCGCGCAAAGGCATTGTTGCGTCGCCTCTCGAGTCAGACCTGATGCTGGAGCCGCCGGTTTCAGATGCTGGAGCCGCCGTCGACGGTGAGGACCTGTCCGTTGAGGTTCGTGTCCTCGAAGAGGAGAGAACGCACGACCGGAACGATGTTGTGGGGCTCGACGAGCCGGCCCGATGGCGTCCGGCGCGTGATGGTCTCAAGCTCGTCCGGGCCGAGCACTGAGGACATCTCGGAGGCGAAGAAACCTGGAGCCACGCTGTTGATCAGAACTCGGCCGTGCATCTCCCGGGCCAGCGTGCGCATCGCACTGTCGAGCCCCCCCTTGGTCGCTGAGTAGGCAACGAGTCCGGAATAGCCGCGCTGGGCACAGACCGAAGTGACCATCACGATTCGCCCGCGACCACCGCGCGCCATGATGTGACGCAACACCGCTCGCGTCAACAGAAGCGGCGCAGTCAGGTTGGTGGCCACGAGCGCGGCGATCTGTTCGGGCGAGGTGTGGATGTGCAGGCTGTCCTGGCCGATGGCCGCGTTGTTGACCAAGGCGTCGATCGGACCCAGTTTGGCCGCGGACTCGCGGATGAACGCCGTCAGCCCTGCCGTATCCGTCACATCCACCGACCCGACATGGAGACTCATCGGGTGTAGCAGTGCCAGCTCTTTGAGCTCCGGAGTGACAGTCCGCGCGAAGGTGGAGACCTGGGCGCCACCGGCGAGAGCATCGGTGACCAGCGCCAGGCCGAGCCCGCGCGAACCTCCCGAGACAAGGACGTGCGTGGCAGCCGGAATAGGACCGAAGGGCTCAGACATCGCTTTTCAGGGTCTCCTTGATCGGGATTTCGCCCAGCAACCGCAGTCGTCGCGGAACCGAGTAGTCGGGCAGTCGTTCGGCACACCAACGGGTGAGCTCCGACTGGCTCAACGGTCCGTCGAGGACGACGTCGGCTGTGACGACGTGGCCCACGATTGGTGCGCGTCGCCCCCGGACCTGCGCCCACACCACCGCCGGATGTGCAAGCAGAACAGCACGCACGGCCGAGGCCGAGGCCTTCGAACCACCGACGTTGATCTCGTCCGAGGCAACGCGGCCGGTGATGTGCACGCGGCCGTCGATGATCTCCGCGCGGTCGCCGGTGCGCAGTGACCCCTCGAAGCCGCTGGCGCTCCAGGCTGAGTTGATGAGCAGCTCACCGTCCACCACAGTCAGAACTGGTCTACCGGGCAGGTCGCGGTCGAGCCACGAGACTGGAAAGCCAGCCAGGCCGTCATGCACCGCGATGCTTGCACCTGCCTCGCTTGAAGCGTAGATCCACGAGACGCGGGCAGAGGGGAACAACGTGCTCAGCCGGTCGAGGATTGTCTGGTCCACCGGCTCGCCGCCGAGCGTGATCTGTTCCAGTGGCAACCTGGCCACCGTCTCCGCGGAGCGCCATAGTGCCTGCCGCCAGAACGTCGGGGTACCTGAGGCGGCTGTGACGCCCTCGGCAAGTGCCAGTTCCGGCCAGCTGTCGAGCTGCGCAGCGTCGACGAACACCACGTCCTGCCCAGGGTGGGCCAAGGACAGGGTGACGACCTGCCACCACGCATAGGCACCCGGGGAGTATGGACACAGCCAACGACGCGTCGGCTGATCGGCTGCCACCGTCGTCAGGCTCGCCAAAGTGTGTGCCACCCGTTTGGGCCGGCCGGTGCTGCCACTGGTCAGGAGCCACAGCCGGCCGGCGACAGCCTCTCGTTGATGGGACGCTGGTTCGATTCTCTGGCCTCTGACCAGGGCGAAGCCATCGTCGCGCAGCTCCTGTGCCTGGTCGTCGGACACACGGCCGGCGCCGACGATGAGCGTCTCGTGCGGTGACAGTGCGTGCTCCCAGGCAGCGCCAGCCGCGGCAAGGTGGCTCTCAACGAGTGCGGCAGCGACCTCGGGCAGCGCAACTGCCGAGATGTTGGCCCATGTGCCGCGGAACCCGCTGGCCACAATCTGGTTTCCCGATCCCCGCGGGAGCGTGGCACCGACTGCGTCTGGTTGGCGCGTCACGCTTGCTGAAGCTGCTCGAGGAACTCGAGGACGTCTCCCACAGTCTCGATCGCACGCAGTCCCGGGGCGTCGAAGTTGAGCTCGCTGCCCAGCTCGTCCTCGACCCGCAGAGCCAGCTCGGAGAAATCGAGTGAGCGGAAGCCGATCTCGCTCAGCTGGGTGGCGTCGTTCGTGGGAATCGCCTTACCTTGCGCCTCGAGCACGTCGCCCATCATTGTCCGAATCTGATCTCTGCTGAGTGCACTCATCATCCTGCCTTGCTTGGGAACTTGGGGGAATCTCGTCGAGTCTAGCCAGCCCTGAGGGCTCAGCGATCTCGCGGTCCAGATGGCCCAACCAGGTTTCGGACCTGCTGTGGCCAGATCATTGCCGGCCTCATGGGGTGTTGTCGCCTCGGTCCGCCGCAGGAGCGTCATCGGTGGGTACGCGGTCGAGCCGGCCGTGGTGCAAAGCTCCGTCCTTGCCGGACGGCGAGTCGTCCTCGGTAAGCGAGCCCACTGTGTCGCTGGGAAGCGCGCCGACGTCGGCGCGTCGCGCGCGGCGCCAGCCCAGCGTCTCGATGAGCTCCGGCCGGCTGAGGATCATGTCCGTCCCGAGCTCGATGCGGGCGAGCTCGGAGGCGATGTCCCGCGGCACCGCGGGCTGGTGCAGCTCGGGCCACAATCGCTTCTGCCGGTCCATCCCGCCCAGAACCGCCCGCTCCGCCTCAAGGATCATCGGGTCGCCGTACACACCGATCTCGCAACCCACTGAGGCCCCGTAGAAGAGGGCACTGCCCAGCCGGTTGGAGACCACGCGGCGGTGTGCGCGTAGCTCGGCGAGCTGTTTGTCAAGGAAGGCGGTGTCTGTGCCTTTCCACATATGACCTCGGTAGCCGTGCGAGATAACGCGGAAGCCCAGTCGTTCGTACGAACGACGGACCTCAGGGACTCGATACTCGTTCCAGTAGAGGCAGATGGTGACTGGCCCGTCCTCGGCTGCTCTGATCTCATCGACATATTTGTCGTGGCTGCCGACGACGTTCTGCTGCTCCCACCCATGGAAGGGATAGACGATCGTCCCTTGCCGAGGGTGTTGTTCGCGCTCCCAGTCCTTCTGCCGTTCCAGCTGCAGAAGGTAGGCCCATGGGGAGCCGATGACCGTGTAGTTTCGCAACCCGACTGCCCAACCCCGTCGGCTGGGCGCCTCGGACCAGACGTATTTGGGGAAGCCTGGCGCGAAGTCGGTACCGACCGCGAAGCCGTCATGGATGTTCCATCCATGCTGCAGGTACCCCCAGATCCTGGGAACATCCGCCAGCTGCGCATAGCGGGCCATGATGTGTGCGTGGCCGTAGAAGTGGTTGGCGTGATGCATCAGCTTCTCATTCCCCGACACTGTGCGGAGTCAGATCGGGAGCCGGTTCCGACCGTCGGCGGGACGGCGGATCCGTTCAGAAGATTCACCGGTGCACTCACTCCCGTGCTCTCGAAGACGCCGTGGCCGTGGTGGTTACGGCGAGCGAAACAGCCCATGGGCCCGCATCTGTGTTCTTGGGCGACCATGGCGTTACACGATACCGGCTGTCGACTCCGTCAGATGCGCCCAAGCCAGCTGGACCCCCGATGGTCAGCTCCGCTCGAGCACAGCGATCTCGGCCGCGCTGACGACCAGTGGGTCTCGGTAGGTGTGCAGGAGGCGGTATCCGCGGCGCTGGAACATGTCGATGATCCTGGCGGACGTCACCGGATCGAGGACGCCCCCCTCCTGTCCCTCAACCTTCTGTGGCTTGCCGTGTATCGAGTTGTAGGACACGACATACCGCACACCCATGTCGGCGACGGCCTGGATGTAGTGGTCGACGACGTCGGGCTCCATCTCTTGGAACGAGTAGGCGTTCATGAAGACGTCGAACGGGCCGACAACGTCAGGTACCAGGTAGTAGGCGGCCACGGTGAGCAGCGGTGGGAGGTCGAGGATGACGTATCGCGCGGTGGCGTTACGTCGCATGACGATCTCGCCGAGCGTCCCGAAGCCCCCGCCGAGCTCCAGGAAGCTCGTGGGCTCGGTCTCGACGTGCCGGGACAACGCCGCCAGACACAGCAGGTAGTTGAGATAAGGCCGTCCCCAGCCGACCTCGTCGGTTCCCGTCATCCGGTAACGCTGAGGGGGTCGGCCGACGCGGCTCTCGCCCTCACCTTCGATGTCGAAGGGCCATCGGTCCTGGTCCCACGCGAGGCGGGCCGCGTCGAAGTCCCGTCGGGCCTCCAACGAACCGTTCAGCGCCGCGGCCATCCAGGCCTCGCCCGCTTTCGGGTTGACGGACCTGGCGTGGTCAAACGTCGTCTTGATGGTGGCGTTGGAGAAGCCGCTGCCGTAGACGGGGTAGAACCAGGTTGACGCCTCCGGCCAGCTCTTGAAGGACTCGAGCCCCTGCGCTTGGAGGGCGGCCGACAGCTGGCGCACGCCCGGAGCCCAGAAGTTCGTGGGGCGGTAGATCGGGTTACACGTCTCGAGCCCGCTCAGGAGCTGTTCATTCTGGTCCACCCAGTGCGACATGATGATCACCTTGCTCGTGCGACATGACAGCCGAGCTTCAAGCCAGCCGCACTCACTATGTCAAGAACGCTAGCCTGCTGCACGCGGGGCGACGGTTTGGTGTCGACCCATCTGGCCCCATCCACTGACGAGGAGCAGCACCGTGAAGCGGACGCGCGTGGTCATCCAGTCGCGACTGAACTCATCGCGGCTACCCGGAAAAGCACTGCTCACGATCGCCGGTATGCCGCTGATCGAGCTCGTCGCACGGCGTGCCGCCCGCAGCGGGCACGAGGTCGTCGTGGCGATCAGCGACGAGTACTACGACCGTCGGATCGCTGAGCACCTGGGCAAGGTCGGTATCGCCGTGATGCGCGGCTCTCTTGACGACGTGCTCGGCCGATTCGTCGCCGCCACCGCCGATCTCGATCCGACCGACCGTGTGGTGCGGTTGACAGGTGACAACCCCGTGGCTGACGCCAATCTGGTGGACGAGCTGCTCGCCGCCATGGACGCGTCGGGACACACCTACGGCCGGGTGGACATCGAGCGAGTTCCCGAAGGGCTGGGGGCCGAGGCCTTCACCGTGGAGTCGATCCGGACCGCGGCGGCCCGTGCCACCGCGCCCTATGACCGCGAACACGTCACCCCGTGGCTGCGCCGCGAGCTGGGGGAGCTGTTGTTCGTGCCCAGGGACGCTCCCAAGGACCCGCGCCAGTTTCGCTGTACCGTCGACGTGCTCGCCGACTACGACCGTGCCTCGGCGCTGTTTGCCGCAGTGCAGGACCCTGTGGGGATTCCGTGGCAGTTGCTCATGACCGAGCTCGGACGCCAGATCGACGCCGACACCCCGCTGGTTCCGATCTTCGACCGCTCCGAGCTCGCCCAGTCGGCTCTGCTCCTTGACGTGAGGCGAGTGGGACGGGTCCACGGCGACGCAGCTCACACCCGCACCGATGGGTCGCTGGTTCGCCGCATGCTGCAGGTCGCTGTCGACCGCGGTATCAGCCACGTGGCGACCAACCGCGCCGACGACGGCAGCGAGGCGATCTTTCGGATGGGCAGCGATCCCGCGCTGAAGCAGCGGCTCGGTGTCGTTGTGACGCTGGCCTTACCCGGAAGCCGGTTGGGGTCGGGTGACCGCGAGACTGCAGAGCTCGCAGTCGAATGCAGTATCGAGCGAAGTTTTGCCGAGCTGGGCCGCCGGCGAGCCGACGCTGCGCTCTTCGACGGCGTCGCCCACGCTGCGTCCGGCGGAGGGGCGGCCTGGCGGCGCCTGGTCGAGTACCAACGAGCCGGTCACGTGGGGCGCGTCGGGGTCATTGTGCGTACACCCGGGGAGCTGCTGGAAGCCCTACGCCTGGAAGGTCTGGGCTACCTGCAGATGCCGTTCGACATCCTGGACGGACGACAGTGGCTGGAAGACGGCGTGGCGGAAGCCCTGGAGTCGTCCGGAGCAGTTGTCGCTGTTCGCAGCGTTCGGGTGGGAGCGGCTCTCGCGGGCTCGGCGCCGGTCGAGGGGGAGCCTCTGGTCGCAGGAGCGCCTCTGGTTGAGAGCACCCTCCTACGCGAGCGTCTCGAGGGCCTGGGTCGGGATCTGGGTCGTGAAGGCGTTGCCGATCTGTGCATGGCCTACGCGCTTGGCCAGCCCTGGCTGACGTCGGTGGTCATCGATCCTGAGACCGAGCAACAGCTACAGGACGTCACCCGGCTGGCCACCCTGACCCCCTTGACCAGCAATGAGAGGGAGGCCGTGTACAACGCGGTCCGCGACATTGGCGGCCGTCCCTGAGCGGGTGCTACGCCTCAGCCGTCGTCCTTTGTCGCGATCTGAACTCGACTTGTCAGGAATCCCCAACCCCAGGAGAGGTGCATCGTTGGCAGGATGATCGGTAGCAGCGCACGTTCGCGCCAGCTCAGACCACCGGAGATCAGCAGGCTTCCGACCGTCGTGGCCATCAGGTATCCGCCAGGGAGTATCCACGCCAGAGGCCACAGGAGCCCGGCAACCGTACCGACAGCCACCCCCACGACTGCAGCTGGAGGTGCGAGGTACCTGGCGTTGATGGTGCCGGGGTGCGTCCGTGCCACCACACGCCGCCACCGTCCATAGTCGCGGTACTGCAGGGCAAGGGCCGCCAAGGTCGGCCGCGGCCGGTAGGCGACTCGAAGCCTGGGCGAGAACCAGACTGTTCCGCCGGCCTCGCGGATCCGGTGGTTGAGCTCCCAGTCCTGGGCCCGGATGAACCGCTCGTCATACCCCCCCAGACGTTTCAGCCACTTACGGAGGAAGACGCCGAGATAGACCGTCTCGGCAGGGCCTGCCTCACCGCCGGTGTGGAAACGGGCGGAACCTACGCCAAGTCGTGAGGTCATGGCCGCAGCTGCAGCGCACTCGAAGGTCGTCACTCCTTCGGCATCCATCAGCCCTCCGACGTTGGCGGCGCCAGTCTCCTGCAGCAGCTCGACAGCCGTCCGCACGTAGCCGCGGTCCAGGACTCCATGGCCGTCGACGCGGACGACGACGACACAGCCGGGTGACAGGGCGGCCAGCGCGGTGTTGAGCGCGTTCGGCGTCCTTCCGGATGGGTTGGGCACGGTCCTGATGCGCCCATCCGCTTTGGC
>CAAGKR010058259.1_pt1 | contig 10763 bp, 16 predicted proteins | sample 2556971 | NCBI WGS metagenome assembly CAAGKR01 (sample SAMEA5207829, study PRJEB30636) | soil metagenome | biome: forest; feature: boreal; material: soil | place: USA | collected 2011-09 | depth 1 m
GAAAACCCGGCTCGGGACCGGATCAGGAACGTCGTCTTCAGCGATTGCAGGAAATTCTAGACGAGTTGTTGGCTCTCACCGACTGGAAGAAACTATGAAAAGGTATCACCGCCAAGTTGGAGGATGCTGGTGAAATTGGTGATTCGGCATTTGACGCCATGGGCAGGTCGCCTCTAGCAGTCGCCGAATACCAACAGCTTCGCGATTCGCGTTTCGCGACGGTACGGAAAACACCTTAGCTCTCTGGTGCTGCTCCCGTGCCTTTTTGTGCCATGTACATCCTCGATAGATCGTATTTAAATTAGCAGAACGACAACAACTCGTCCTTCACGCCACAACGTCCACGAAATGAATAGTGCGGAAGCCATCGGCAGGGCATCCGAGACGCATGGCTTTCCCGTTCAAGTCGCTAAATCCGAGCCGTTAACAGAGCGAGTACATGACGAGAATCCTTATTGTCGATGACAATCCAAGTGTGCGAGCCGCGCTTAGGATGTGTTTCAAGATGAAAACCGATTGGATCGTTTGTGGAGAGGCTGGGAACGGAGACGCCGCCATAGAGATGGCCCGTAGTGTAAAACCAGATGTTGTCTTGCTTGATTACGCAATGCCTGTGATGAATGGGCTCGAAGCAGCCCGAATACTTAGCGCCCTCGCCCCTAAGTGCGCCATACTGATGTACACAATGTTTGCTAGTCCCGATCTATCAGAACTCGCTCGCGCTGCGGGTGTTCGTGCCGTTCTTTCCAAAGAGGTGAACGGAATCGGTGCGGTGATGGAAGCGATTGAAGCGGTCGCTTTCGGCAATGCCGAGTCTCTTGGTACGAGTGGCTAACCCTGATTACAGTGTGTTTGATTGCGGCGGCGTGGCTCTCAGCGAAGCCGAGGTCAGGGTGACGATTGAAGTCGTGCCCTTGCTGAATCCCACGCTGCGGAGTTTCGGGAGAGAACTCCCTTAGGCGGCGACAGTAAAGGCCGAGATTCGTTTTCGGCACAAACCGTTCTGGAGGGACAGCTCAGGAAGACGTCACTTGTCTCCGAGGGCAGCACACCATATCAGCGTGTTCAGCAGCGCCTTGCCGCGTGAACACACAATCGCAGATCAAGCATTTGCGTTCATCCCGACCGACGACAATGAACACCTTGCCGATACGGTCGGCTCTGGTGGCAGATGCGTTATGCCGTGTTTCCTCGTCAGCAGCGATGTCAATCAATGAGTCACAAAGGTATAAGTTTGTCACCAGCGTGCCTCGGCTGGGCTCGACTGCGGAACGACAGCTAAATCAGCAACTTGAGTTGGCGGCGGTACGAACCCTTCGTCACCACCACGTGATCTGTTAACCAGCTTGCAAACTAGGCTGCGGGAAACACCCCACTTCTTGGACACAGCCGTCAGTGTCATTCCGCTGAATCGGTCGCGGACGATGGCTGCGCGATCTATGTTCATCGGGGCGCGTCCGATCCGCACACCGCCCAGCTTCGCCCTGCGCATCCCTGCCAAGACACGTTCTCGAATCAAGTCCGATTCGAGTTCGGCAATCATGCCAATCAGCGTTAGGAGGAGACGTCCCATCGGGCCGCTAGTGTCCACGTTTTCTCGTTGGGAGATGAAGACGACACCCAGACTGTCGAACTCGTCCATAACTTGCAGGAAGTGCTTCACACTTCTCGCGACCCGGTCGAACGCAGCGACGAGCACAACAGAGAATTTCTTCCGCCGCGCATCTGCGATGAGTGCGTCCAACCCCGGACGTCTCGCTCTTTTCCCTGAGACTCCAATGTCTCGATATTCCTGCACGACGACCAATCCCCGCTGTGTCGCAAGCTCGCGTAAATCGTAAAGCTGGCTTTCGACATGCTGGTCGGCGGTGCTTACTCGGACATAGATGGCGGCGGTCTTCATCGCGTAGAGTCCTCCCCTTGGTCGTTAGCTTTTGGATTGAGCCGGATGGTGTTTGTGTTCGTTGGCGCGTCGGCGCAGTCGCGTAACAGCCGCATCGCAAACGGTTGACTCCGGGCCGAAAAAGTTCAACTTTTCCCCGACCTCATCGTCAAGTAGTTGCCCAATCTCGTGGTCATCCAGCTTGTCGAGTCGCTTTGTCAGCTCGCCCGGAATAAGGAGAACCGCTGCGAGTCGTTCGACGGGATTGGAGGAGTTCATGCGCCTCCGCTGCTCCTCGATGAGTTGCCGGATCGTCAGGTTCCGTCCCCCCTGCGCTCGCGCTGCAAAAGCGGCAGCAGAGAGAGCAGCGAGACAGGCTGGTTAAACAAGCTCCCGTGCTGACCGGGGCTCGCGCAGCGAGTTAGTCAGACCAAGCGACGACGCAAGCTTCGGCTGAAGATGATTGCGTTGGTGCGAGCGCCACTGAAACCGCTCAAAAGATTCCCGCCGAAAGGTGGGCATGCGCTCGAGCAGTCTGCCAAGATCTCCCCCCGGCTACGCTCCGCGCACTCTGCGGAAGCACTCGCGCAGCTCCGGCAATCCGACCTTTTTCAATTCCACGACTGAAGAGCTTGCCAACGTGACACTCCGAACGCTGGGGTTTGTTGGCTACAATTAGAGTCGTGATGGCGGTCATCGTTGAAATGCAGAATACCGGGGACCTCGCCAACCGGTCCGAGATTATTGCGTCGATCGAGCAAGTACTCTGTGAGGAACCGGGCGACTGGCGGGTCTCGATCGTCGGTTCTCGTGGCAGCGACGACTGGAAGATAAAGTGAGGGACCTCGTGGGTTCGAGCGAAGTTACACTCTGTCCGGCAGCGCAGGAGCGCACCGGCCGGATGTAATTCGCTTGGTACTGCTAAGGTTTCTCTCCGGAAACAGTCAGTCTGGAAACTGCGTCATAACTCAGTGAACACACCAGGTGAAGATGTAGTTCGATCTTGGGAACGGAGGCCATTTGCGTGTGCTTATCAGAGCTAGTCGTAGCATCCATTCTCATTTTTCTCTTTCGCTCTCACTTCTGTCCCTCGAGAACTCTGCTTAGCGACCACTGTACCGGAAGATAATTGCTCCCTCACCTTTTGGCTCAGAATGCGGACTATGGATCAGACCTGGAATTTCTACCCTTTGCACACATGATCGATCGTCAGAAATGAAGGCGCTAGACTCAATGGATTCATCGAACGCATACGCAGACAAAGTTCTACTCTGCGGCGGTAGATCCGTTCGGCTGATTCGAGCCAGCAAACCGGCGGTTCAGGATGTCGCCGAGTCAATCAGCACGACTGTTGCGTCATCCGCGAGAGGGACGCCAGCAGCAAATTGATGAACGTCGCGCAGCAGAGATTCAACGGAACTCGTCGATTGCTCGAAGTGGTGTCGAATGCGCGAAGTGCCGTACTCCTCGAATTCCGCGTTGTTGGCCTCCGATACGCCATCGGAGTACAAAACAAAGCGGGTTCCGGTGCCTAGCGCAAGACACTGCTCACTGAATTCCCCATTTCCGATCCCCAGCGGCAATCCTGTCGCGCTTTCCACGAATCGTGCCGCGCCAGGTGAGACCAGCAGCGGCGAATTGTGCCCGGCGTTTGCAAACGTGACAGTTCTGTCAACAGGATTTAACAACGCATAAACCATCGTAACGAACTTTGACCGCGGGAAGTCCTTCAATAGCACTTCATTGAGTTGCCCCAACACGGCGGAGGGTGTGATGACCCGTTCAGCCAGGAGCCGAGCAATGCTGCGAGTCGAAGACATCAGCAGGGCAGCCGCCATCCCCTTTCCGGAAACATCGGCGACAACAACGCCTACTCGGCCATCCGGCAGGGAAATGTAGTCGTACCAATCGCCCCCGACGACACGGCACGGAAGGCACATCCCAGACAAGGCAAATCCGGATTGCGGGGGCGGTTGGCTCGGGAAAAGCGCGCGCTGAATGGACTGCGCTTCGTCCAGTTCCTCAAGAATTCGTTGCTTCTCCGTGCGCTCATGCAGAAACATTTGAGCATTATCGATGGCGGTGGCGACGTGGGCCGCAAGCGCCTCGAGCACCTGTACTCTGCCCGGAAGGAAACCGTTGTTATCCGACGTTTGCACATCGAACACGCCGATCAACTGGCCCCGTGCCTTCAGTGGGATGTCCAATTCTGAGCGAGTCAGGGGTTCGCTGACCTCATAGTAAGGATCGCTCAGAACGTCGAGTGCGTAGTACGTCTCGCCTGTGGAAGCAACATGTCCGATGATGCCGTACTCGCCAATCTTGAAGCGTTCGCCTTTTCTGTGCACGTTCGCAGTCCAACCGCGGACCGCGGCAATGATCAGTTCGTTGCTGTTAGCGTCCCTCAGAAGAATTGCTGATCGAGAGTATCCGAACGTCTCGGCAACATCCCCCACGATCTCTTCCAGAAGAACATCAAGATCCAGAAGCCCTCCGATCCTTTGAGCGATGCGTTGGAGCAACATCAACTCCTGGACCTGTTGCCGAAAATCAATGTTCGTCGCCATTCTTGTCTCAATCGGTCATCGCGAAATCGATCGCAAATGATATTAATGCGTAAAAACTGCGCGCCGCCAAATCGATACAAATCTTGAGCCACACTTCATGGATCTGCCAGCATAGCGCATCTACTGGATGGTTGCTCCGGAACTCGCGCCGGATCTATGTAGGCGCTCCCGGTCAATCAGAACACGTTTGCGCGCCAGTCCCCATCGATAGCCGCCCAATTCCCCCGTTCCACGAATCACGCGATGGCAAGGGATTACCAGAGCGACACGATTTGTTGCACACGCGCGTGCCACCGCCCTTGTGGCTTTAGGGTTTCCAATTGCAGCAGCCACCTCGCCATACGACTGAACGTCGCCGTACGGAATGGATTGCAAATAATTCCATACCTTAATCTGAAAAACTGTGGCTTTGAGGTCCAGCGGAAGCCGCAAATTGGTCTCGGTTCCGGCCATATATCCCTCCAACAACTCAATCCATTTTTCGAAGTCAGGATGATACGGTTGGCTCATTGGATCCACCTTGGCCACTGGGTACTCTTTTCGCAGCATCTCCAGTAACAGGTCTCGTGATTCGCCGAACTGGAGGAAGCAAATGCCACGATCTGTTGCCCCAATCATGATCTTCCCAAAAGAACTCGAAATAGTCGCAAACGCGATGGTCAAACCCTTGCCACCCTGACGATACTGGTTTGGCGTCATTCCAAGATGAACGTTTGCGCGCTCGTACACGCGGCTCGAAGAGCCGTAGCCTGCCTCATATATGGCCTGAGTCACTTCGCCCGATCGCCTCAGTTCTTCTTTGAGCTTTTCCACTCGCTTTGCGTCCAGGTATTGCTTAGGCGTAAGCCCGGTCTTGGCTTTGAAGGTCCTCTGGAAATAAAAGGAACTCATTCTGGCAAACGAGGCCAGATCGCTCAGCCTCAAAGGTTCGTCGGTATGCTTGTCCATGTACCGGCATACGTCGCGGATTCGCTCCGTAGACGGATCGGTGCCGCGCTTAGCCAACGGCCTGCATCTTCGACATGGACGAAGGCCATCCTTCTCGGCTTCGGCCGGACCCTCGTAGAACCGGACGTTCTTGCGGAGCGGTTGACGAGAAGCACAGGAAGGCTTGCAATAGACGCCGGTCGTGAGGACGCCGAAAAGAAACCGTCCGTCCTGACTGGCATCGCGCTTTTGTACTGCAGTCCAGCACTCGTCGTAGTTCAGCATGACATTCCTCCCAAAAGCACCTCAGCTTCCACCTTCGGCGAAATCGGTTCTCCGCAACAGGTGAAATACTGCCGCCGCGTCGCCCTTCTCACCCCGTGCCAGAAGATTCTGGGCGATCTGCAAACGATGTCTCGCAGTCCGATTTCCACCAAATTTGAATTTCGCTTCAACATGGTTGATGACGACCCTGACTCCGACGATAGCTGCGAGCGCGCGACCAAAGTAGGAGCTACCCACCTCGACCTTGTGAATCTCCACCTCCGGTTGGAACTCGTGCGTCTGGCGGTTCAGCAGATCTGCCAACTGCTCGCCCGTCATCAGCGACGTTTCTCCCGTGGCATGGGTAGCCGCATAGTAACTAGTCGGCGCACTCCATGCCGGATCTTCATCGGGTTCGCTGTTCCAGGAACTCGGTATGAAACTGGATGCGTCGATCACGGTTAAGGTCGCAATCGGCTTTTCGGCCAATGCCTGCAAAAACGGATTGGAGCGATGGACATGGAACTCGATCTTCTTGTCTCCGTCAAAAATATAATGCGTCGGAGTAATGACAGGGATTTCCCTCCCGGTGCCGGCCGCCACAACCAGGCCGAACTTTTGTTGGCGCAGGAAATCCTGCCATTCCAGATCGGTTCGCGGCGCGTCAAATGATATCCTCAGCACTTGAGCTCCTTCTCTGGGCCAGACGCTGCTGTGCCGTTGGTTGTCCGTTCGATGCGAAAGTCGAAGCAACCGGCAACCTTGTCTCGCACCTCGATGTAATCGATATCGCTGCGGTGCAAGAGTTGCTCCACGGCCGCCTCGTGGCCGCCATTGTTCTCGACGTAAACCTTGGTTACGAGGCGCTCTCCCTTTGCGTATCCGGACAGAATCGCTGCATGACCGAGGAGGTCGCTTGGGTAGCCCGCATTTTCCGGATATCGTTCGCAGTTCTCTGTGTGAATAAAAATTGGACCGGGGAGAGGTACCTCCTCGATGCCAGTAAATGGATCGTAAGTAAACAGCGTGCGAGACTCCTTGCCCACATTGAAAGTACGGAGGCAATGACGGCAAGGGCCGTAGCCGCTGGCAATTTTCTGGGACGCCGGATGTCCGTAGCGCGGAGACGTGTTAGTGGTCCTAACCTCGGTGGCGACCTTGCTGGGAATCGCTATAACTCGAAATGCATTCATCGGATTGTCCTTTCAAATTTCCTTGGTGGTTTCTGCCACGCTCTCAGTTTGTCCAGAACTGGGAAATTGCGAAATCCGATTCTTGCTGTTTAATTCGAGAGTCTATTTGTACCTTGTTTTGATCTTGGACCGCGGTAGCACCAATGGCCACACTTTGACTGCCAGGCCACCGTCAAGGGTGATGTCAAGGTCGACGCCTGAGGGAGATAAGCAATGGGTAACCACCGATGCCCACGAACCCGGGCAGGTTCTCGAGTTCGCACGCCCATGAAAAAACGGTCACGAAGAATGAGCCTCACCTATCTTCATACCGAATTCTTTCCTCGCCGCCGATTTGCCCGCCTGCAAGAATCCTACGGTCGGGGTTGGGTTTCGACCACTGCCGCGCTTTGAAGGTCACTGAGAAACGTGTGTGTATTGCAATTTCGGATAACGCTGTACACATGGTCGACCCTAAATGGATCAGGAGAAAGTCGATGCCGAGACTGTGGTAGGCGGGATTTGTACGGGCTTCCGTAATGCCTCGACCCGAGTCGGCTTAATTCTGCCGTCGGCTCCAATACGAAGCAATATCCACTTCACCCTCCTGGTTCTACACGCAGATCCTGCGTGCCTGATTCCGAACGACAACAGAATCCACAGATTCCCGCCAGGAGAAATGCCGTGAGGCTGCGTTGCACTGAATACTGTCCCATACAGAATGGACCGAGCGACGACCGATCATCCATCTTTTCACAGACCAACCAATGAATACCTGCTTTGTAACCTACGCAGTGTGCGTTACCCTCCACTCATCCCTGGGGACAACTTGGGCCCAGCGGAATGCCACGGTCTGTTAAGTTTTCGATCCTCCGGAGTTCTGGGAAGCGCCATGCCCAAATCGCCACAACGATGATTGATCCGACGCCTCCGAGAATGATCGCTGGTACGGTCCCAAGCCACTGTGCCGTGAAGCCGGACTCAAATTGGCCAACTTGGTTTGAGGCGCCTGCGAACGGTAGATTGGTTGCGGAGACCAGTTTCTTCGTCTCAGAGTCAACAATGGCTATCGAACTCTCCCGAGAAGTGGATATTGTCTCGGACAGCTTTGAATGTCACTCTCTTGGTGGAACGGTGTTACCTAAGGAAGAGCCATGACAAATCGAACGAGGCTGACTGCATCTGTTTTTTCCTTGTTGCTCTTTTCGACGTCCATTCGTTCGACCGCCGGCTCTCAGAGCCATCCTCAGAATCAGCCGGCGACCGATGCGCAAAGCCAGACCAGAGTCGTTTACGTCTGTGCTTGCCTGAAGACCAAATCTTGCTCCTGCATGACTGAAGCTAAGATGGAAGGGCCCTGCGCCTGTGGAACTGAAGGCGGGCCTCCCATGAAGGCAGTGCCGCCAGATAGTGACTGGGCGAAGCAGAATCGGGAGGCGCTCGCGAAGAAGTAGTTTAGCTGTGAACTCTTTGGAGCACGCGCGCTTATGCCGATTTCAAGTTCCCCGAGCATTCGACTGGCGGCTGAGCCGTGCAGATAGAGCTTGTCTCCTTCTCGTCCGTAGATCATCGGGATCACAAAAGGCTGAGCAGAGACACAAAACCCGACGTGGGCAAGAAAACCCACGTCCAAAATTCGGCCCACCGTGTCCCAGTCATGCGATCCCCTGACGGGTATGCGGTGGAGTTCCGAGCGCTTTGTCCGATTCATCTTTCAACCCGCGTTCGGTCCGTGATCCAGTTTGCTTCCCACGTCTTGCCGCCGTCGTCCGAGTAGGACTGCTCAAAGTGGGCCGAAGTCGGAGTAATATCCGACCAAACAAACCGCACTAAGATGGCCCTGCCATTAAATGTTTCCTGATCGTAGAACTCACCTCGTCCATTGTTGAACTGGCCAACCATAGGTACGGGCGGCTCGCCCAGATTACCGTCCTTGCTGTTGGCCCAATAGGCGCTCCACTGGTGAGATTGCGGGTTGTACAAGCACAGCGTCAGTCCTTCAAGGTGCGTGCTTTGGCTATCGAGTTCTAATTCCTCAAGATTGGCACGGCCGTCCCAAACTTTTCGGACGACAGAAGTGCCGTCAAACTCGACCCAAGTGTTGGATCCAGTTAAGGGATGCATGAGGCGCTTAATGTGCATCTTCCAAGTGCCCAGCTCGAAGTCAAAATCGTGCTGACCATCCCGTTCTGTGGGGGGCTGCGCGGCGCGTGCTGTCGACGCACCGGAATTCTGCTGAGCCGCTCCGTGCAGTGGCTGAAAGGGGACAGCCATACAAGACAGTAAAAGATAGAACCGAATGGATTCGAGCACGTTCATAACTGTCCTTTTATGCGCTGATTTTGGACGCCTGTTTTGAGTAACTTACAGGCTTGTAAAAGCCTTTACTGCCGAATCCAAACACACGGTTCGATCGGGCACGGTAATTTTCCCAGGCAATGGCAGCACCCAACTCCACCAATTGCGGAGTGGAAAACCTCTTCTTCAGTCGCTCGCGTAGATCCGGCGACACCTCCGCCGGAGTTGCCGTGATGGCGTCGGCCAGCTCCAGGACGAGTTTCTCATCACTGTCGAACAGGTTACTTTCCGCGTACCAGTTAAGGCTCCGGATCTGGTCATCACTGATTCCCGCGCTCCGGCCGCCGGCCGAGTTGATGTCAATTCAAAATGGGCATTCCAACAGCTTGGCCGCGCGGATCTGCGCCAATTTCTTTAGCTTGGCCGAAACAAGATTAGTTTTATCCAGCGCTTGGCTGAACTGCGCGTATGCAACCAGGAAATCAGGATGAGTAGCGATGGTCTCCAGCGGAGCGATATCTTTGCCCAGGCGTTTGTGGGCCATTTTGCGGATAAGAGCAACCTTGAGTTGAGTAAACATCACGTCTCCGTTCTAGCGCACCCTCCCACCTTCTCCACCGGCCAAGAACCGATCATCTGCCAAACCCCTAGTCAAGAATTTGGGCGGTCTTCGTCATATCCTCCCCAGCCAGGAGGAGAAACTCGTTTCTTGCCCCCTCGATGCGACTCTGCCGGTAAGGTCGATATTCGTCAGATTCATAAAATGCTTCTGCGGCGTCTTTGGAGGGCCATTCAATAATCGTGAGGATCCGAGGCGACCTGCGTTCGCCTTCAATCTTTTCGATTTTCGACGTTCTGGCGAGAAACCGACCACCACGCTTCTCTACCATTCTGGTTACGTTTTTGACGTATTCCGAAACCCAACTTTGATCCCTAATGTCGGTTTCTGCGACTGAGTAATACTTCACGCGCAAGCTCCTACAAACGTGTCTTGTTCTGTCCGATTACCGGTTATCAGTCGATATACCCCAAACCGTTTTCCCCGTAGATGCTGACACTTCGTTCCTGTTTTGTTCCTGTCTCACTACTTGCCTGCTGAACTTCTTCGGCACCCGGTCGCGAGTTTTTGAAGTAAGGACGTCGACCGTTCAGTTCCACTGCGTACGGTCGATGTCGGATTGAAGGTGATCCGACATCATTCAAGAGTAAGGTAAAGTCTGAAGTGGCCATCCACAACGGCCACTTGAGTGTGTTACGCTAGGGCCACTTGTAGAAAGCCTTGATTCCATGAAACGCGTTCGCACGCACGGACTCGAGACCGAGCCTTCGTGTGATCTCGGTTCCGACCCTCGTCTTGTTGGGTGATCGTGACCCGTTGACGCCCCCAGATCACGCCGAAGAGCTGGCGGCTGCGATCGTCGGTTCCCGGTTGGTCGTCGTTCCTGAGTGCGGCCATGACTCGACGCTGGAGCAACCCGATCCAGTGAATCGAGCTCTCGTCGAGTGGCTTCGACTGAAGTGCCTCAATGAGTCCAAGGTTCTCCACCTGGCCATGGCGTCATCGGAGAAGCCGCCTTCCAGTTCGAATGGTTTATATGGCGCTTTACGAATCAGCGGGGAGCGATGGCGGTAGCCCGAACCATGGGAGCACGC
>CAAGKR010157392.1_pt1 | contig 10763 bp, 6 predicted proteins | sample 2556971 | NCBI WGS metagenome assembly CAAGKR01 (sample SAMEA5207829, study PRJEB30636) | soil metagenome | biome: forest; feature: boreal; material: soil | place: USA | collected 2011-09 | depth 1 m
CGGTCGCACCGCCGAGCGGACAAGCTGCACCTTCGCCGTTAGTCTGGCTCGGCGATTCAACCTCAAAATTTATCCTTCTTGATCGCGCGCAGGAGCCCAGGACCATTTTTGACATCGCGGATTTGAGCGCCAATGGACGACTCGACCTGCTCGGTTTCGATTCCGCCGGTAAGCCCGTGCAAGCTGTGAGTCATGGCTCGAAGAATTACCACTGGCAGATAGTCCGACCGCACGCCAAGCAGGCCGTCGGCGACCAGCGCATCAATCCATTCGGTGTCGGCGGAGAGATTGAGATTCGCTCCGGCCTGCTGGTCCAGAAGCAGCCGATTAACGGGCCACAACTTCATTTTGGACTCGGCAACCAGAGCAGCGCAGAAGTGGTGCGCGTGGTTTGGCCGAACGGCACTGTGCGCGCAGAATTCGGCGTGGCAGCGGATCAGGAGGTTGTCACCGAGCAGCGCCTAAAAGCTTCGTGCCCATTTTTATTCGCTTGGAATGGCACGCGTGTGGATTTCGTCAAGGATGCGGTTCCCTGGGGCTCGGCAATTGGGCTTCGCATTAACACACTGGGATCGGCAAAGATCGCGGCCACCGGTGAGTGGTACAAAATTCGCCGTGACCAGCTCGTTCCGCACGATGGCTACTACGATCTGCGCATCACCGCCGAACTTTGGGAAGTCTACTACTACGATCGCATTGCACTGATGACCGTCGACCATCCTGCGGACACGGAAATTTACGTTGACGAACGCTTCGTCATCCCGCCTTCCAAACTTGGCTTCACCACAGTCGCGACTCCCCATCGCATCGCTCGTGCCACCGACGACAACGGCAACGACGTCACGGAAATCGTGAACACTCTCGATGGCCGAGCGCTCGATTCATTTGGCCGCGGACAATATCAGGGAATTACGCGCGACCACTACGTCGAAATCGATCTCGGCGAGGACGCACCAAAGAGCGGGCCGCTCTATCTGATTGCGCAGGGCTCTATTCATGACACTGAATCTTCGCTGAACGTGGCCATCACCCAAGGAAATCGCTGGCACGCGCAAGGCATGAGCGTCGAGGTACCTGATGGCCACGGCGGCTGGGCCGTCGCTCAATCCAATCTTGGCTTTCCCGCAGGCCGCAAGAAAGCGGTGCTCTTTAACCTCACCGATGTTTTCGGCCCCGGAACTCCCCGGCGCGTGCGCTTGCGTACGAATCTGGAAATCTATTGGGACTGCATCGAGTGGGCACAAGGCGACCCTGGCGCTCAAGTGAAAACGCAGACGCTCGATCCGGACTATGCGGACCTGCATTATCGCGGCTATTCGACGATCGACCGGCCGGATGCAGGCGCGCCTGAGGTCCCCAACTACTACCAGATCCTCGGCACCAAGCAGCGCTGGCGCGATTTGATCGGCTACTACACCCGCTATGGCGACGTTCGCGAACTTCTGAAGGGCGTCGACGATCGCTACGTCATCGTGAACTCTGGCGATGAGATGTCGTTGCGGTTCGCCGAGCAACCGCCTCCGCCAAAGGGTTGGCTCCGTGACTTCATTATCGTCGGCGATGGCTGGATCAAAGACGGTGACTTCAACTCCACATTTTCAAAAACGGTTCTGCCTTTGCCATATCACGCGAAAGAGCAATACGAAACTCGGCCTGGACGACTGGAGGACGAGTTCGTATATCGGCAGCATCCTGAAGACTGGGAAAATTATCATACGCGCTACGTAACTCCGGACGTGTTTCAGAATTCCCTGAGGAGCGCGCCACCAAAGTGAAGCGAGGGCTTACAGCAAGAATCATTCTGGCGATCGTATTTGCGGGCTTCGTGTTTTCTCCGCTGGCGTTCAAGCGCGTTGCCGTGAGCCGTGATGAAACGAAAACTAAGCTCGATTTACAGACCTCACTGGCGCGTCACGGCTTCTATCTACAGGAAGTCTCGCACTCTGCGGGAGTGAATTTTATTCACCACGCGCCGACACTCGACCCGCGCCTGGATCACATCATGCCGCAGGTCGCTTCGATGGGCGCGTCCGTCTCCATCGTGGATTTTGACCACGATGGGTGGCCGGACATCTACGTAACCAACAGCAAGGAGGGCTCGAAGAACGCGCTATACCACAATCTCCACGACGGCACGTTCAAGGATGTCGCGGAAGAAATGGGCATCGCCGACGTGAATCTTCCCGGCACCGGCGTTTCCATGGGAGCGGTATGGGGGGACTACGACAACGACGGCTACGAAGACCTTTTGCTGATTAAGTGGGGGAAGCCGGAATTATTTCACAACGATCGTGGTCACGGGTTTACGCGGGTAACGGATCAGGTTGGCCTGCCGCCCTGGATCAACGCGAATACCGCGCTGTGGTTTGATTACGATGGTGACGGTCTGCTGGATTTGTTTATTGGCGGTTACTATTCCGAAGACGTCGACCTTTGGCATCTCTCGTCGACCAAAATGATGCCGGATAGTTTCGAATATGCCAAAAACGGCGGCCGCAAGTATCTCTTCCACAATCTCGGCAACGGTAAATTCGAGGAGGTCAGCGGGAGAGTCGGAATCGATAGCCGGCGTTGGGCTCTGGCTTCGGCTGCGGCGGACCTTCGTGGCACTGGTCACCCCGATCTCTTCGTCGCCAATGATTACGGCGTGTCCGAGCTCTATCTCAACGACGGCAAACGCTTTCATGAAGCCGGCCAGCAAACGGGCGTAGGGTTCGCTCCAAAGAGCGGCATGAGCGCAAGCTTTGGAGACATCCTGAATCAGGGGCGCTATGCCGTGTACGTTTCCAACATTTCGGAAGAAGGGGTGTTGATCCAAGGAAATAATTTGTGGATGCCGAAAGAGGGCACCAGCGGCGGCAAACTGCAGTATGAAAATTTGGCGCGGGATTTTGGCGTAGAACTCGGCGGCTGGAGTTTTGGCGCGCAATTCGGCGATCTTAACAATGATGGCACGCTGGATTTGTATGTAACGAATGGCTACGTCTCGCTCGACCGCAATCGCAGCTACTGGTACGATTTTTCTAAGATCGCCGGCGGGCACCGCCTGATCATCAACGACGCCAAGAATTGGCCCGCGATGGAGGGGCGAAGTTTGTCGGGCTATCAGACCAAGCATCTCTGGTTGAATGATGGCAGCGGAAAATTCGTCGATGTGGCTCCGGCCGTTGGTGTCACGGACACCTATGACGGCCGCGCCGTTGCTTTCGCGGATCTGTGGAATTGCGGCGTGCTCGATGTGATCGTGGCCAATGAGCGCGGCCCCCTACTCATTTACAAGAACACTGTCACTATCGAGAATAAATGGATCGAGTTCGAGTTGGAAGGCACCAAAAGCAATCGCAGCGCGATCGGTGCGCAGGTTACCGTGTTTTGGAACAGCCAACAGCAGGTCCAGGAAGTTTCGGGCGGCAGCGGTTTCGCCGCACAGAACCAGCGGCGCCTGCATTTTGGCCTCGGTAAATCTCCAATCTTGGAAAAGGCCGTAATCCGCTGGCCTTCTGGTAAAATTCAAACAATTGACACTCCCGCGCCCAATCAGATTCACGCCGTCAAGGAGCCGTCATGAGCCAACAAAGTATCGCCCTGCCGCCCCAACCAATCGCGCCATTCCAATGGAAGCGCTTTTTCAGCATGGACAACCGATACCTCGCTCCGATGCTTATCACCTGCATCCTTCTTGTTGGCCAATTATCGTTCGGTTTTTTGGAGAGCTATAAGAAGACCGTCATCGCCATCGTTGCCAGCCTGGTCACCGAATTAATTCTTGGGCGCATCTTCGTTGGTAAGTGGCCGAACATCGCGAGTGCCTACGTCAGCGGCATCAGCGTCGGCATTCTGGTGCGCTCGCCGGCCATCTGGCCCTACGCGATCTGTGCAATCGTTTCCATCATGTCGAAATATGTTTTGCGCGTGAATGGGCGGCACATCTGGAACCCCTCTAATTTTGGCATTTCCGTACTGCTCTTTTTGGCGCCGGAGACGGTGGCGGGTTTAAGCATTCAATGGGGCAACTATTTGCTCCCTATGCTGGTCGTCTGGGTGCTCGGCTCGATTATCATCGCCAGGTTGCACCGTTTCCACATTACCGGAACGTATGTGGCCTGCTTCATCGCGTTCGCTTTTCTGCGCAGCTACATTACCGGCAGTCCCTGGCAGTCGGAGGTTGCTCCGATTACCGGACCAATGTATCAGCTCTTTATATTTTTTATGATTACCGATCCGAAGACCACCGTGCGCTCCAAGTTCTGGCAGGGCGGCGTTGTAGCGATTGTTGCCTTCGTGGAAATGATTCTTCGTTTGAACCAGGTGGTTTACGCGCCCTTTTACGCCTTGTTCATCGTTGGTCCCGTGGCGTTGCTGATTGAACAGTCGTTCACTTCGCGGCAAACGGTTTCGGCGCGCGTTACCGCATGACACAGTTATTTGCCGCGAAGGGATTTATTCCATTGAAGGCTCGATGCAGCTTTTTAGCTGCGTGCCTAATCTCTACGCTACTGTCCGTTGGCTGTAACCGCCAAACCGTTACGGAGGCCAATCCGACTCCAGTTCCTGCCCTAGCGTCGGCCGCGCCGTCTCCGCTTCCCGAATCATCGGCAAGCGCTGCTACAACCCTGGCTGCAAACTCCGCGGCTGCTGCGGGCTTTGCGCGGCCGAAGCCCGATACTCCCATTGAATTTGTCGACGTGACTGCCGAGGCAGGCGTTCATTTCAGGCACAATAGCGGCGCCTTCGGGAAAAAATATCTTCCAGAGACCATGGGCAGTGGCGTCTGCTTTATCGATTACGACAATGACGGCTGGCAAGATATTTTCTTTGTGAATTCCATGGACTGGCCCGAACATAAGTCCGGCAAATCATATCCGGCTCTGTACCATAACAATCACGATGGCACGTTCACAGATGTGACCCAACAAGCCGGGCTCGCGATCGAGATCTATGGACTGGGCTGCGCCGTCGGCGATTACGATAATGACGGGTTCTCTGATCTCTATTTGACGACGCTCGGCTCCAACCACCTCTTTCATAATCTCGGCAACGGCAAGTTTGCTGATGTTACGGCGAAAGCGGGCGTCGCCAGCCCCGGTTTCTCCGCCAGCGCGATCTGGTTCGATTATGACAACGATGGAAAGCTCGATTTGTTCGTTACGCACTATATCGAGTGGTCCGTTCAAACAGACCAATACTGTACGCTCGATAGCAAAAACAAATCGTATTGCACGCCGCAAACCTACAAAGGCGAGAGTTCCCGCCTGTATCACAACAAAGGTAACGGCGTATTTGAGGATGTCACCAAGCGAGCCGGGCTTTTGGACCCCACCAGCAAGTCGCTCGGCGTCGCGCTGCTGGACTACGACAACGACGGCTGGATGGATTTATTCGTCACCAACGATACCGAGCCCAACAAACTCTACCGCAATAATCACGACGGGACGTTCAGCGACGTGGGGGTGAACGCCGGCGTAGCCTTCAGCGACTCGGGGAGAGTCCGCGCCGGCATGGGCACCGATGCCGCGGATATCGATGGATCGGGCTTTCCGAGTATCGTCATAGGGAATTTTACCAACGAAAGTATGTCGCTTTACCGCGACGATGCTTCCGGCTTGTTCACGGATGAATCGACAAGGTCAGGCATGGCTCCGATGACGCCGCAATGGCTCACCTTCGGCTGTTTCTTCATGGACTATGACCTCGATGGGTTGCTAGATATAGTGGCCGCAAACGGGCATGTCTCCGATGACATCGCCGTGGTTCAACCCACGCTAAAATATGCGCAACCTGCTGGAGTGTACCGGAACGTAGGGAACCGTAAATTCGAGGATGTCTCCGGAAAATTAGGCCGCGCGATACGAAGGCCGGTCGTCGCGCGCGGAATCGCGTATGCAGATGTTGACAATGACGGCGATCTTGATCTGGTCATCACCGTCAATAACGGACCGGCGCGCCTGCTCCGCAATGAGAACGCGAATCAGAACGATTTGCTGCGAGTTAAATTGATCGGCACGAAGTCCAACCGCGACGCAATCGGTGCAAAGGTTACGCTTATTACCAACAGCGGGGCGAAGTTGACGCGCATGGTCAAGGGTGGTTCAAGTTATTTGTCGCAGAGTGAGTTGCCGCTGACCTTCGGCTTAGGGAAGCCGGGTGCCGTGCAGGGTATGCGCCTGCAGATCGTTTGGCCCAGTGGGCGGAAAGACTCGCTCACCGATATCAAGCCTAATCGATTCATCACGATTCAAGAAGGTAAGGGAATTGTGTCGGCCAGCCCCATCCATTTCGTGCCGGAGCTCTCACCGGTGAAGCCGCAGACAAATACTCGTTAAAACTTTAGAAGTTCACGCGTAGGGCGAGCTGCGTTTGCCGTGCCGGAGCCACAAAGCTCGGCGTACCAAATGTGGGATTCGCCGGACTGCTGAGGCCGTCTCCGAATCTCTGTGGTACCGGTCCGGAGAAATTCGCCGCCCCGTAGACCGTGTCGATTGCGTTGACATTCTCGCGGTTAAGTAAATTGAAAACCTCAACGCTGGCTTGTGCTCTGAAACGCTCACCCAGGTTAAAGGTCCTCTGCACGCGGATATCCGTGGTGTAAGAGGCATCGCCTCGATAGGTGTTCCGTCCAATATTGCCCACGCGATCAGAAAATGGATAGCCATCGCCGTTTACGTCGAACCCGGCGTAAATGGTGTAGTGGCGCGGACTCTGCAGCGTATTCAACATCGAAACCGTAAAGTTCCGCAGCAGCGGAGTCCAGGCGTTCGACGATTCCGCCAGCAGGGCGAATACGAAGCGCTGACGCATGTCATTGTCGCCCAAAGCGCGGTCCAGCTGCGGCCGCAGATAATCCATCGGACTATCCGTGAGCTGCACATCCGTTGCTAGATCGATCGACTTTGAGAAAGTATAATTCGCGAGAACACTGTAGTGCTGCGCAAATTGTTTTCGCAAACTTACAATTCCCGCGTGATATAAGGAAAAACCCGATGGCGAGGCCATGAGCGTGAATCCAAAAGTGGGATCGGCGGGCGTGAAGGACTGCACGCCGGACGGAAGCGTACCGTCCGGGACTCCATTGATGCTAAGGTACAACGGCAGCTTCAGTCCATGTACAAACTGATATCCAACCGATATGAAGAGATCTTTCGCGATCTCGTATTCCACTTCCACGTTGCCTTGTTCCGCGTAGGCGTTGGGGAACTTCCGCGGAACGTAGCCCAACGGAAACTGCAACAGGGAACTTGGGCTGGGGTAAATACCGTCGTGCGCAAAGGCGGAAAACGCCCGGCTGGCGAGAACCGGGCCATTCACGCCCACGATTCCGGACTGCCCCAGTCCAACGAACTTATTGCTGGGATTGGAGAAGCCGGGCAGCACTGGCTGGTTCATGTATGTAAAGGCCGCCGCTCCTTGCCAGGACACCATGATGTCGCTGTAGTCAAAAGGACTGGTGAACAATCCGAATCCCGCTCGCAGAACCCCTTTCCCGTGTCGGAACGAGTACGCCATTCCCGCTCGTGGCTGCACATTTCCGTAGTTGTCGGAGTTCATCTGTCCATTGAGCCTGATATCGCCCGCCGACGGGAAAAAATCCAGATCATAACGAAGACCGAGCGTGAACGTCAGCTCCGGTAGAGTCCTCCACTGGTCTTGCGCATAAAAACTAGTGAGCGTGTGCAGAAAATTCAATTGGGTACTGTTGTTGAACTCTGCAGCCACGGCTCCGGCAAAAAGTCCTGTTTCAAAGGGTAAAGTCCGTTGTGGAATTTGCTGGCCGAAATAAGATTTCGGCTGCAGGAACAGAAACTGCACCGGGGTTCCGGGGCCAAAAGGCGCTACGTTGAAGGGCGCCACGCCGAAAAAACTTTGCGGCGTGAAGATTCCGGCGCCGGGAGTAAAAAACGTGGTTTCCGCGCCGATCCACACCGGTTCAAAATCGCCGCCGAACTTGAACGTGTGCTTGCCGTGTACATAGGTGAGGTTTTCGGAGGCCTCAAAATGCTGATCGCTGTAATACGGCACCCCGCCTTGAATGCCTCCGGAAGCAAAAAGGTCGGCAACCAGAATGGTCGGCTCGAATCCGGCGCCTACTGGATTCAAGTGAAAGGTTCTTCGCGCGAAATTGACAACAGTCTCTGACGTCCAATGACTTCCGGTGACATGTAGCAGGTTGGCGTACACCGTTTGGTCTCGTATCGGATTGTTGCGGTAGAAAGATGGCAGGCCCTGGCCCGGCGCGGCTCCCGGAACGTGTTGGTTCCTCGCATCGTTGAACAGGTATCCGACGTTCAGAATGGTTTTGTCACTGAATATGTTCGTCAGTTTCCCAAAGAATTTATCGAAATCTCCGATCTGCAGAATCGATCCAAGATTCTCCGGCAGTAGCCCCAACATTTCTTTCACTTGATTGATGCTCGGCGTTCCAGGGCCCAGGCAACCGGGACTATCGGTGCAGTGCAGAATAAACGATGAATACAAAGGCGATTCGGCGCGCCGCTGCCCTTCGTATCCCAAAAAGTAAAAGGTCTTTTCCCTGTGGATGGGCCCGCCTACGTTGCCCCCAAATTGATTGAAGCGCAGCGTGTTGAATCCCGGCGCCGAGAGAAGATTGTTCGCGTCCAAATCATTGTTGCGAAAGAATTCGTACAGTGAGCCATGAACGGCATTGCTTCCGGACTTCGTAACCGTGTGGACTGCCGAACCGAGGTTGTGGCCATTTTCTACGCCGATTGATCCTCTGGCCACGCGAAATTCCAAAACCCAATCCTGCGACGGGCTCATGCGCTGAACGCCAGAAATACTGGTATTGTAGTCCACGCCATCGAGGCCAAAGAATGTGCTGTGTGTTTCGCGCAGGCCCGCGAAGCTCAGCTCCAGCTCCGTTTCCTGAAATGGAGATTGAGCTCCAACCGCCGTGCTTCGCCCGACGTTTGCGGTCGGTGTGAGGAGCACAAAGTCGATAAAGTCTCGGCCGGCAATTGGCAGATCGGCGATGGCCCGCCGGTCGATCACCTGGCTCACTTCGGAAGTTTGTGGGTCGATACCTGCAGATGTCTCGCGAACTTCGACTTGTTCGACCACGTTGTTTACGCCCATAGCAACGATTCGCGATGCCATCTGACCGACGGCAAGGGACAAAACGGTCTGGTATTGGCTGAACCCAACACTGGCCACGTTCAACCGATAATTGCCGGCAGACAAGCCGGGAAGAATGACAACTCCCGCGGCATCCGTAGAATCATTTCGTGTCGCCCCGGTCCCGATGTTCTGCAACGTTACGCGAGCATTAGGGACGTTGGCACCCGCAGGATCTGTAACGTTTATGCTCAAGGTAGCCAGTTGTTGCGCGGAAAGGTCGACCGTCGCCACAAACGCGAGTACGAGAAGCCTGGCTGTCATTCCGAGCAGAATTCGGCGCACGATCTCTCCATAACCTGATTATTGTCACCATTCGCGGAAACCTCAATAGCGCAAAACAAGTACAAGTACGTGCGCGACAAAGATAAGATGATTTCGTTCTCACGCGTGCGAACGGCGAGCCGGTAGTCAATATGCGCGATGACTGGTACGCGTTGTGTGTGGCGTCCGGGTTGGGAAAGCCCGAATCGGCGAAGCGCGCCAACGGCGAGACCTATCCGCGGTACGTTGGGCTCAAGGCACATGATTTCCGGCGTTCGGCGATTTGCAACTTGGACAGAATCGGAATTCCTCAAGCAATGCAGATGAAGATTTCCGGGCGTCGCACATCCGCGACGTGGCGCACGTATCGAATCGGCAACGACAAAGAATCTCAGCTATCATTGCCAAGATTGAAGCCGCGCGACAGCAACCGGAAAACAACAACTTACCCCTACGAAGACTGACGCAAAAACTGACACACCTGCATTTTCAAACGCACGCCCACAATAGCGAGCGTTCCACTTCATGGTTGTAAATGACTGACCACGCGGGGACAACGAGACTCGAACTCTCGACCTCTACCGTAACAGCGTAGCGTGAATTGATTTTGCGACAACTTACAAGAAACGTGGGGGCTGCCACAATACCTGCAAGCCGTACAAGACATCCCATTTTGGGGGTTGGGTTGTGGGTTGGAAAATCCGGGGCAAGATGCCCCTGCCCTAAAACGGCAGCGATCTTCATCACGCTCTCGCCGATCACAGACCGGTCATTCGCTGCAGGTGTTCCGGATACCGATCGCCCTCCACCGTGATTCTCGAGGCCGCGTTGTCGATTTCGCGCAGGTCGTCTGATGTGAGTTTGATTGCGACCGAGTCAATGTTCTCGTCGAGGCGAGATAACTTGGTCGTGCCGGGGATCGGAACAATCCACGGCTTCTGCGCAAGCAGCCAAGCGAGCGCGATCTGAGCAGGTGTCGCCCCCTTCTGCTTGGCGATGCTGGCGAGCAGATCGACAACAGCCCGGTTCGACTTCAGAGCCTCTGGCGTAAAGCGCGGTAGAGTGCTGCGGAAATCGGAGCTCCCAAACTTCGTATTTTCGTCCATCTTTCCGGTGAGGAATCCTTTTCCCAGAGGGCTATACGGAACCAAACCAATTCCAAGTTCCTCAAGGGTCGGTATCACTTCCTTTTCAGGAGTCCTCGTCCACAGCGAGTATTCGCTCTGGAGCGCCGTGAGCGGCTGGACGGCGTGCGCGCGACGGATCGTTTGCACGCCCGCTTCGGAAAGGCCGAAGTGCTTCACCTTGCCTTCCTGAATCAGCTCCTTCACCGCTCCAGCTACGTCTTCGATAGGCACGTTCGGGTCAAC
>CAAGKR010420468.1_pt1 | contig 10762 bp, 10 predicted proteins | sample 2556971 | NCBI WGS metagenome assembly CAAGKR01 (sample SAMEA5207829, study PRJEB30636) | soil metagenome | biome: forest; feature: boreal; material: soil | place: USA | collected 2011-09 | depth 1 m
CTACCGGCGGCTCGGCTCGCGCGGCGGACCAGGCTGACGACTCGCGGTGGGCGCCGTGGCGCGCCCGCTGCCCACAAGCCACCAGCGCAGCTTGCTCCACGCGCTGTCGATGACCGCGTTCAGCTCACCCGGGGTGCACACGCGTGCGCCCTGAATCGCCCTGCGCTTGCGCAGCACCAGCGGCAGACCACGCAGCGCATCGCGCCACGCGCGTAACAGCACCCCGACACTGCGGTGGCGAATCGCGACGTAGAGGCTCGCCAGCAGCCCCATCAGCAGATCGGGGAGGTGACGCACGAGCGCCGTGGGCGGATAGTTCTTCGTCACAACCCACAGCTGGTTGCGCCAGTTCTGATAGAGCGTGAAGTCGCTCACCCGCGGCCCGAGCGAGGCGCTGCCGATGTGGTAGACGCGGGCGCCCGGCACGTATCGACATGCAAAGCCTGCCAGACGGGCCCGGAAGCACCAGTCGGTGTCCTCGCAATAGGCGTAGAGCTGCTCGTCGAACTCGCCTACGGCCGCCAGCGCAGAGCTGCGATAGATGGCGGCCGCCGCGCAGACTCCGAAGACGTCGAGCAGCTCGTCGTATTGGCCCGCGTCGCGCTCACCCTGGCCGCGGCGGTGAGCGAGGCCCGCCCACGTGTAGCTGTCGCCCGCGCCATCGAGCAGCTCCCGGTCTGTGAAGTCGAGCAGCTTGGCCTGCGCGGCGGCGGCCTCGGGATGCGCTCGCATGTCGCCCACGAGCTCCTCGATGCAGTGCTCCTCGAGCTCGACGTCGTTGTTCAAAAGCAGCACGAACTCGCTATCGCCGCGGGCCTCGAGGCAACGGTTCAGGGTCGCCGTGACGCCACGATTCTCGACCTGCTCGATCAGTTCGACCGACGGCCAGTGCCCGGCGAGCCACGCACCAGTCCCGTCAGTCGAAGCGTCGTCGACGACGACGACGCGGAAGTTCTTGACGGACTGGCGCTCGAGCGAGGCCAGGACGGTCGCGAGCAGGTCCCGGCCGTTGTAGGTGGCGATCGCGACCGTCACCGAAGGGGCGGAATCGCTCACAGCCGGGCACCGGCCCTGCGACTGGCCCTGAGCGGCGCGAGTTCGAGCAGCAGGCGCCCTGGCCGCGACACCTTCCACGGCAGGGACTCCTCGATGACGACGCTCAACTCCTCGGTGGCGGCGAGGCGTGTGCGCTGCACGACGCTCCTGGCGCGCAGTGCCGCCGGGAGCCTAACGAGCACTTCGCCCCAGGCACGCAGATGGTCGGCGAGCATCCCGTCGCGGGCACTCGCCGCAAGCCAGAGCAGATGGTGCACCACCACCTTCCAGCCATGCCTCACAAGCGCCTCACGCGGGTAGTCCTTGATGACCAGCAACAGCGCATTGCGGCGTTGCAGGCGCCCGTAGAGTCCCTTCCGGGGCCGCGTCGTGGCTCCGCCCATGTGATATCCGACTGCCGCCGGGACGTAGCGCGAGCTGAGTCGTGCGAGCTGCGCGCGAACTCCCCAGTCGATGTCCTCGAGATAGGCGAAGAACGACTCGTCGAACGGCCCGACGCGCTCGAACGCATCACGGCGATACAGAGCCGCCCCGGCGCACGCCGCGAACACCGCCTGCGGAGTGTCGAAGCTGCCGTCGTCGGGCATGCCATGACCTCGGTTGAGGGCCACTCCCGACCACAGCATGACGTCGCCGGCCGCGTCGATCCTCGAGCGGTCATCGAAGCGCAGGAGCTTGCCAGACGCCGAGGCGGCGCCCGGATGTCGCTCGAGCTCGGCGAGCAACTCGGAGAGCCAGCCAGGCTCGAGCTCGATGTCGTTGTTGAGCAGCGCGACGAACTCCGTCGTGCTGCTCGCGACGGCCTGGTTGAGCGCAGCGGCGACGCCGACGTTGTCCTTGATCGCCAGCACCTCGACGGTGGGCCAGGAGCTGCGCACGTGCTCCGGCGAGCCGTCGCTCGAGCCATTGTCGATGACCAGCACGCGAGCGTCGGCGATGCCGTCCATCGCGAGCACCGACGGCACGGCGACATCGAGCAGGTGGCGGCCGTCGAAGTTGAGGATCGCGACCGTGACGCGTTGCTCGGTCGAGTTCATCTTGCTGCGATCGCCGAGCCCAGCTCCTGCCACGGCGCCATCGTCACAGCAATACCCCCGTCCCGGGAGACACGTGGTCTCGGCATCGGGCACACTCACCTACCCTCCCGGAGCCACGCTTCAGCGGGGTCGGCCTGGGGTCCCCATGCGTAGCCAGAGAGCACACGCCGTACCTCGGCATCACCGTGGTCATAAGCGCGCGTCTGGTTGTCCTCGACCAGCAGATTCTCCTGGTCGCCTTGCCAGAAGGTCCGGCTCGCCGGCCATTCTGCGGTGTCGTAAGCGCGTTCATCGCGTCCGGCCACGACCACACGCAGTCCCATCGCCCTGAGGCGGGCTGTCATGCCCCGCCGTCCGCTCTCAACCCGATAGGCCGCGAACTTGTCGGGCAGGGCCCGGCGACACACCCGCAGCCAGACGTCTCGGCTGATCAGCAAGCAGTTGGTCCGCAAGTGCGGCGAGGGGAACGCGGGGAAAGCGACGGAGTGGGCGATCAAGCCGCGCGCGGCGGCCAGCGCGCGGCCGAGCTGACCGGCGTGAGGGGGTTCGGCCGGCATGTCGGGGGCCAGTCCGGCGAACACGCGATTCGTGGCCCGGCGGTCCGCGAACACCCCCCGGTACGGACCGCCGAGGCCAAGTTCGTAGCGCGTGTGCGAGAACTGGCTCCCCCACGATCCACTCGCGCCGACTGCGCCGACGCCGGGACGACTTGCGATCGACGTCATCAGCTCGAGCCAGGCGTCGGTTCGAATGACGGTGTAAGAGTTCAGAAAGCAATAACGCGCGGCGGGGACGAGCTCGACAGCGTGTTGGTATGCGGCGAGGTCGAGTACCGGCTCGGGGATGCGTAGCTCCTCGTGCCTCACATGCTCAAGCGCGAGCCGCCAGGGTGTGAGGTCCTGATCAGCACGAAAGCCGTTGAACAAGACCAGGAGACGATGCTCGACACCGGCCGAATGACGTGTATAGGAGTCAAGGAAACGACGCAACGGCCCCGTGCCGAGAGGCGCCCAGACAAGATGTACAACACAGATGCTCGAACTCAACTACCAACACCCACTAAAACGAACACGCGATGAGGTGATCGGAGCAGTCGGGCGCTTGACCGGTGCGTGGAAGCCATGGCGAGGACTTACCCTAATACCAGCCTCGCGGTCCTGTAGCTTGTCCGCCTCCATGACCGCACCCTCGCCGAGACGCGTTAGCGGAAGCGTCCCGCTGCTAACCGTTGCGGTGCTCTCATACGATGGGCGTCATCTGCTCGAGATGATCCTGCCCTCGCTTGCTCGCCAGCGCTTTCGCGACTTCGAGGTTGTCGTTGTCGACAACGGCTCGCGCGACGATACCGACGCCTGGTTGCGCGAGAACTGGCCGCATGTCGAGGTGGTGACGCTGCCCGACAACGTGGGCGTCACCGCCGCCTTGAATGTCTGCGCCGGTGCCGGCTGCGGCGAGCTGCTCGCGCTGCTCAACAACGACCTAGAGCTCGCCCCGGACTGCCTCGGTGAGCTGGTGGGCGCCCTCGACGACCATCCCGAGGCAGGTTGGGCCGGAGCCAAGCTGATGGACTTCGATCAGCGTGACGTGATCGACGGCGCCGGAGATGTCTACACCTGGTCCGGCACCGCCGGGCGTCGCGGTCACGGCGAGCGCGATCGTGGTCAGTACGACGAGCCGAGGGCGATCTTCGGAGCCTGTGGCGGCGCCTCCATCTACCGTCGCAGCGTGCTCCGGGATGTCGGTCCATTCGACGAGGACTTCTTTGCCTTTTACGAGGACGTCGACTGGAACTTGCGAGCTCAGCTGGCGGGGTTCAGCTGCCGCTATGTGCCCACGGCAGTGGTCTACCACATGGGCAGCGCAACGATTGGCCGTGGGCTCACCGACTTCACGCGCTACCACATGTGGCGAAATGCGCTGTGGATCGTCTTCAAGGATCTCCCAGTGGGAGCGCTGGTGCGACACGGCCACCGGCTCGTCCTGGGTCAACTATTCAACCTGGCGACGGCAATCAGGGATCGGAAGCTCGGCGTCTGGCATAGGGCGTGGCGCGATGCACTGCTTGGACTGCCACGCGTGCTGCGCAAGCGTCGCGAAGTCCAACGCAAGCGGCACATCGACCTGCGCGGGCTCAACGCGGTGGTCGGGGCCGAGGGCGGGGTCGTCGAGCCATGATGCGCGCGGTGCCATCCCCCTGGTCGTGCGGATCGACTGGTACTCATCCCATTCGCCGCGCCTCGATAGGTCACTGCCGGCACACGGAACGTCGACAGGTGACTGACCCTAGCGAGCGCCCTGCCTACCCAACAGCAACAGCAGCGCGCTACCGTTCTCGCCGCGGCGCTCGATCGGTCGGACGAGCCGAGTGATGGCCACGCCGGGCAGGCTTCCGGCCGGCGCAGGACCAACCCCGGGCCGTCGCCGTAAGGCGTAGGTCCACCCGTGGATGTTGCAGTGGTGGCCGAACGGGTCGCTCGTGGTGAGCGCCAGCGGATGCAGGCCGAACTCCCCGGCACGCTCGATCAGCGCTGCAGCCGGGATCAAACACAGGTGGCGCGGCGCGTCCAGATGCGCCCACCGCGAGCCCATCAGTCGGAACTGAAGCGATCGCGGGTTGGGAACACCGATCGCGAGGACACCGCCACGCTCTAGGCGATCGGCGGCTGCGGCGAGCACCTCGGCCGGGTTGGGAAGGTGCTCCAGCACGTGCCACATAGCCACCACGCGCGCCGTCGGCAAGGTGCTCAGAACATCGACGGGCTGATCGCTCTGCTGAGCGTTCACCCCAACACGATCGGCGAGATACTCACAGCAGCGACTGTCCATCTCGATCGCCGTAACGTCAAAGCCCGCCTCCTTGGCGGCGGCCGCGAAACCGCCCGTACCGGCACCAATCTCGATTAGCGGTCCCGCGTCGACGTAACGGCGCAGCAGGCCCACGCGATAAGCCTCGACCTGACGCAGAAACGGGTCGCCGCGCGATTGCGGCTCGCCGTTCGCGTCGAAGCCGTAGTAGCTGCCGGCGTAGTAGCGCGATAGGTCTGCCGGCACATCAACCAGGAAGACGGTGCCGCAGGCCGTACAGCGGTTGTAGGTAAAGCGTTCGGCGGTGATCTCGCGATTGCGGTCGTGCGAAGTCAGAGCAGGATCGGAATCTCCTCCGCAAAACGGGCAAGGTCGAGCGTCAGAGACCATTCAGCGCACCTTAGTGAACGACGGGCGGATCCACCCGTCCAGGATCTCGCGCAACTCTGGCGGAAAACGCCCGACCAGCTTGAGGACCGTGAAGTAGGTGATGCTGGCCACGGCGACCTCGATCAGAGCATTAACCGGTAGAGCGAACCCTACGATCGCAGCCACGCAACCGGCTAGGGCGGCCGCGGCAACAGTTCGAATGGGCAGCACAACGCCCGGCGCGGCACGCTTGAGCATCACCGCCACGCTGACGCCTAGCCCTGTCTCTGCAACGAGCGCGGCGACGGCAGCTCCGCGAGCTCCAAGCGATGGCGCGAGGGTCACGGTGAGAGTCCCCGAGACAACAAGGGCAATCAGGTTGCACACCAACGCGACCCGGTAGCGCCGCAACGTGAGAAGCGGAAACCCACACGCGACCGCAACAAAGTTGCCGATTATCGCGAGGCCTTGAATCCGAAGGACGACAATCGAGGGATCGGCCTTGTTGGCGGCAATCACATGGATGGCGAAGCCAGCACCCACCTCCAGACATAAGACCAGCCAGGTCCCTGCCAGCAGCGCCAGCTCGAACATCCGCCCGCTAGCGAAGTCAAACCGGGCGGAGTCATCCCGCCGTGCCCGTGCGAGGATCGGGAAGGCGGCACCGATGACCAGACCAGGGATCCCTACGAGCACTTCTGTGACGCGGAAGGAAGTCGCAAAGTAGCCGGTCTGCTCTTCGCTAGAGATCAGCGACAGCAGCACGATAGCCAGGCGGAAATAGACGATGTTCACGGCGGCGATCACCGCCCACGGGATGCTCTCACGCAGCAGCCGCCACCAGCGCGCTATATGGAAAGACGGCCTCAGCGAGATAGAGCCGAGCACAAGCGGGACAGTGAACGCAAGTGACACGGCGGATGCGGGTATTGCGACGGCGAGCAGTGGCAGCAGGCCGGCACCGGCGAGGACCAAGGCCACCAGCAGGCCGACGTTGACGACCTGGCGCAACAGTTCGGCGGCTGACAGCCAGCCGAAGCGCAACTGCGCCTGCAGCGTCGTCGAAAGAGTGCTCTGTAGCAGTTGAAGCACCAGTCCGGTCCCGGCGAGAGCCGTGCCTAGCACAATTGTCGAGCCGTAACTGGCCGCGGCCGCGAAGGCAACCGCTAGCGCCACTCCCAGGGCTGTCAGGACTACGCGCATCCCAATCGCCGAGCGCATCATCTCGCGCTTGTGATCACCGCTGAGGGTCGAGAATTCGCGTAGCACGATGCTGTTGACGCCACCCTCGGTAAAGCCGCCGACGATCGTGACCAGCGAAAGAACGATGGAATACCGACCGAAAGTTGAAACGCCGAGATGAGTGATCAGCACCCGTGCCGAGACCACCGTGAGCAGGATTCCGGCGACATACGCTCCGGTGCGCAGGACGCTGCCGCGGAGAGCCGCTGGCCCCGCGGCTCGGGTGTCGAGCAGATCGGTGTCAGCTGCCGCGGGCGGCTCCGCCGGCGGCGTCCCCGACTCGACGGAGGTCATCGGCGATATGGTATCCGCCGGGCGTGCGGTCACCCCTCTTATGCGCGGCGCGGCACCGCCCAATCGTGACCATTCGATTCCGAGGCCAGGCGATCGCGCCACCAAGCTATTGCGCCAGCCAGTCCCTCATCGAGGGGGATCTTGGGGCTCCATTTGACCTCGTCCTGCAGTCGCCGCACATCGGCAACCAGAGCGGCCGGTTCACTCGCGGGCGTAGGCCGGGCTCCGATCTGGAGCAACTCCACACCGTCGAGCAGCTGTGCGATGCGCTCGCCGAGCTCGCGTAAGGTTACGGCCTTGCCCGAGGCCACGTTGACCGCGCCCGTCACAGGGCTATCGGCCAGGGCAGCAAACGCGGCGCCAGCGTCGGCGACATGAAGGAAGTCCCGGCGCTGGAAGCCCTCGGTCATCGCCGCCGGCTCACCCCGCAGCAGCGGAAGCACGAGCGAGGGAACGAAGCGCCCCGGCGCCTCAAACGGACCGTAGATGAAGAAGAGGCGGCCCCAAACCAGCGAGAGGCCGGCCTCCTCGGCCAGGGCCGAGGAGCTCACGTACAGACCGTGCTTGGCTGCGCCGTAGAGTGTGGCCGGCCGCTGAGGAGTGCTCTCCGGATAGATCCCGCGCGACCACTCGTACTCGGCGCAGGTTCCCGCTACCACCACGCGCCGCCCGCCTGCGGCCACAAAGGCCCGCACCAGCGCAAGCGATGCCTCCACCCAGCGGACGTTCTCTGGCGAGGACCAAAACCTCCCATGCTCGGCATACCAGGCCAGGTGAACCAGGATCTCGGGCTGGACATCACCGACGACGTTGCAGCCGGCGAGGAGGTCGACCTCATGCCAGGTCACACCGGAGTCGGGACCACGGCGCCGTGCAACAGCATGAACCTCATGGCCAGCTTCTCTCAGGGCGGTAAGCGTATGACGCCCGACGAAGCCCGTGGCGCCGGTTAGCATCACCCGACTCACGGCTGGAAGTCCGGATAGGCGCGATCCTTCTCGGAGATCGTCCGTCCCTCGGCCGGCCAGGGCGGCCATTCGATTGCAAACGCCGGGTCATCCCAGCGCACGCCGCGCACAGCCTCGGGCACGTAGCGGTGGCCCATCTGATATAGGACCTCGCAGTCATCTGTGAGCGTCTGGAAGCCATGCGCCAGCCCCTCGGGTATGTACAAGCACAGTCCGTTCTCGGAGCTGAGCTCCGCGCTCTGCCAACCGCAGAAGGTAGGAGAGTCCAGCCGCAGGTCGACCGCCACGTCGAAGATCGCGCCGCGCACGCAGCGGACGAGCTTGGACTCGCCGCTGGGCTCGGCTTGATAATGCATGCCCCGCAGAGTTCCCGCCCGGGCTGTGTGCGAGGCGTTGCACTGCACGATCGCGGGATTCAGTCCGCGGGCCCGAAACTCCTTCTCGTCGAAGGTACGTGCGAACCAGCCTCGCTCGTCCTCGAGACGCTCGAGCTCGATCACCCAGAGGCCGGGCAGGCTCGCCGCCTCGAACCTCATCGCGCAGTGATCGTGCTCGCGGGACCCAGCCGGTAGAGCGCCTCGAAGAACTCGACCTGCACCGGATGCTGCCGATCGAACACCACCTGCCAGCCGGTAGGCAACGGATAGTCGTCGTGCGAGACGACCATGCCGTCGTGCTCGTTAACCGACCGCTGCCACTGCTTCGTGTAGAAGTGCCCTGTGCAGTGAGTCTCGATCGCTGCAAAGTAGTGCTTGATCTGCTCCGGGCGCATCTCGTGCAGCGAGCTGATGTTGACGAACAGGTCCGCTTGCTGGGGCGGCAGGAGGTCGAGTTGGTTAGGCGTCAGGAACACTATCTGCGCGGCTTGCAGCTCCTCGGCGACGTCCGCATAGTTGTCGAAGTGCCGGAAGCCGAAGAGCGGTCGATCGGCGAACAACATCGACAGGTATTGCTCGGCGATCGCCAGCGCTGGAGGGATGTCGACCAGGACGTAGCGGACGCCGGGCAACACCGACAGGAACGCCCACGCCACCCGTCCGTAGCCCGCGCCGAGCTCGATCACGCTGCGAATCGGTTCATCTGCAGGCACCGCGTCGGTAATGGCCGTGAGCTCAAGCACCGAGTTACAGAGATCCTCGCTCACCCGGCGGCCGCGATAGTCGATGTAGACGGGGTGGCCAAGCAGCGGCTCCTCGAGTTGCTCGAGCACACCACGGCGGTCACGGCGATGCACGTACTCCCACAGCAGCGCCATGTAGAGCGCGGTGGTCCTGTTACCGACGATCCGCCCGATGCGTCCCGGGAATGTGAGCCGCTCGGCGAGTCGCGCGCCGAACACGGCTGCTCGCGGCTGCCGCAGCCAGGCGCGAGCCACCGCTCGATACTGCGGTGAGCGCGGGTCAGCGAGCTGAAACTGAAAATAGTTGCGGTTGATTGTGCGCTTAAACTCAGCGAAACCATCGTCGGCAAGCTGGCGCAGGTTGAGCTCGGTCAGGTATTCCCAGAAGCGCGAGGGCTGAACGATCTCGGGTGCCTGGCGGATCTCCTCGAGCATCGCCGGCAGCTTGGCAATGCCTGTCTGTACTCCATCCTCCGTGACCATGTCAACCCGCGCCGCTCACGGGATGAGTGTCAGCTCCGGCGTGCGCGCCGCGAAGCGCCCGCCCCACTCGCGGATGAAGGCCAGCTGCTCGACGATCTCGTCCTTGAGGTTCCACGGCAGGATCAGCACCACGTCTGGCCGCTCCTCGCGGATCGCCTCGGGCGAGCGGATCGGGATGTGGCTGCCGGGCAGGAAGTGCCCCTGCTTGTGGGGGTTCAGATCGCACGTGTACTCGACGAAGTCGCGTCCGACGCCGCAATAGTTCAGCAGCGTGTTGCCCTTGGCCGGCGCGCCGTAGCCGACGACGCTTAGACCCTGTTCCTTGAGGTCGATCAGGAAGCCGAGGATCTGGCGCTTGTCGCGCTCGACTCGCCGTCCGTAGCCGAGGTAGGTATCGAGCTCCTCCAAGCCGGCTGCCCGCTCGCGCTCGCGCAGCTCGCGCGCGGCGTCGGTTTCGGGCTTCTCGCGGTCCTCGGCATGAGCGCCGTAGATGCGCAGCGAGCCGCCGTGGGTGGGCAGCTCCTCGACGTCGAACAGCCGCAGGCCGTGGGCCTCGAACACGCGGCTGACGGTGAGGAAGGAAAAGTAGGAGAAGTGCTCGTGGTAGATCGTGTCCCACTGGTTCTCCTCGATCAGGCGCATCAGGTGGGGGAACTCCATCGTGATCACGCCCCCCGCCTTGAGCAGGATCTTCATGCCCGCGACGAAGTCGTTGAGATCGGGGACGTGCGCCAGCACGTTGTTGCCCAGCAGCAGGTCAGCCGCCGATTCCTTGGCCAGCGACCGCGCGGTGTCCTCTCCGAAGAACTCCACGAGCGTGGGGATGCCCTTCTGGAGCGCGACCTTGGCGACGTTCGCAGCCGGCTCGATGCCGAGCACGGGGATCTGGCGCTCGTGGAAGAACTGCAGCAGATAGCCGTCGTTGGAGGCGATCTCGACGACGTGGCTGGAGTCGCCGAGGCCGAGACGGGCGATCATCTGCTCGGAGTAGCGGCGGCTGTGATCGAGCCAGCTGGAGGAGTACGAGGAGAAGTAGGCGTAGTCGGAGAAGATCCGCTCGGGCGTCTGGAACTCCTCGAGCTGGACGAGGAAGCACTCGCCGCAGACCAGCGCACGCAGCGGGTAGAACGGCTCCATGCTGTTGGCCGCCTCGGGCGGCAGGTAGGAGTTCGCCAACGGGGACATGCCGAGGTCGGCGAAGACGGCCTCCACGGCGGCGCCGCAGAATCGGCAGGAGGTCTGGGTCATGCCGACTCCGCGGCGTACTGAAACGCCTCGATCTGACCGAGCGTGACCGCGTGCATGTCGGCGCCGTCGCGCATCGCCTGATACCACTCGACGATGCTCGCCAGCGCGTCGTCGAGCGCGACCGGCGGGTGCCAACCGAG
>CAAGKR010200868.1_pt1 | contig 10760 bp, 12 predicted proteins | sample 2556971 | NCBI WGS metagenome assembly CAAGKR01 (sample SAMEA5207829, study PRJEB30636) | soil metagenome | biome: forest; feature: boreal; material: soil | place: USA | collected 2011-09 | depth 1 m
CCCGCACTGCAGTGGCTCCCGTTCTGGTTCCGACGCCGCCGCCGGTCAAGGCCAAGCCCGGCCGCCCGCCGCGCCGGCTCCGCGTCAAGAAGCCGCGCCCGCCCCGTGTGAAAACGCCGCGCCGTCTCCGCGTCAAAAAACCGCGCCCGCCGCGAACCGGAACGAGTAAGCGTTGGCGCTCGCGGCACGTCATCGCGGTCATGTCGGCGCCGCTCGTCCTCGTCGCGGGCGGAGGTTTCGCGTACTTCTGGCTCGCTCGCCCCGACTCGGTCGCCGTCCCCAACGTCGTACATCGCGACGTCTTCACCGCTGCGTCCACGCTGAAGAAAGCCGGCTTCGAGGTCGACAGCATCATCACCGACAATCCTCGTCCCGCTGGCGTTGTCCTCGCGCAAACACCGCGGCGCGGACTCAAGGCCGACGCAGGGTCGACGGTCACGATCACGATCAGCGACGTGACCGCAACCGTGCCCGACGTCGTGGGCACGTCGGTCGACGACGCGCTCGCGGCGCTGCGCCATGTCGGGTTCGTGAACCTCCAGGCCGCCGACGACTACCGCGACGACGTGGAGCCCGGCATGGTGGTGGGCGTCACGCCCACCGCGTTCTCCCAGGCGTCGAAGGCCGAACCGGTTTCCGTCTCGGTCGCGCGGGATCCGCACGTCACCGTCCCGAATCTGGTCGGCCTCGACCAGGCCACCGCGACGACGAACCTCCAGCAGCTCGGCCTCGACGTCGCGGTGAAGAACGGAACCAGCACCACGATCGCCGCCGGCAATGTGATCAGCGCCAGCCCGGGTGCCGACCACGTCGTCCTGCGTGGCACCACCGTCACGCTCACGGTGTCGACCGGGCCGAAGCTCGTGAAGGTCCCGTATGTCGTCGGTAGGTCGGCCGACGACGCGATGAGCGAGCTCGAAGACGCCGGCTTCGCGGTTGCGATTGCCACCGCCCCGGTGCCGAGCAACCAGGTGGGCGACGTGGTGGTCGAGAGCCCTCCCGGCGGCCAGGCGCCGGAGGGCGCGACGGTCACCATCACCGTCGGGGCCCGTCAGGCGACCAAGCGATAGAGCGAACGTCTACGAGCCGGGTATCCCGGCTCGTAGTGAGCGACTCATGCAGCGCGATATTTCGCTTCGCTAATTAGTTTGGTAAACTATCGGGCGTGACCACGCCGCCCGAGCTCTCCGCGCCTCCTGCCGTCCCCCCGGCCGCCTCGGCGGCTCTCGCCCCGGAAGTGCTGGCCGCGCGGCTGCGCCTCGCCAACGCCCGGCTCGCCCGCCGCGTGCGCCAGGAGTCGATGAGCGCGGGCGACGACCTCACCGCGTCCCGTCTCGCCGCGCTGGCCACCATCGAAGACCTCGGGCCGATCACCCTCGGCGAGCTCGCCGCGGTGGAGCAGGTACAGCCCCCGAGCATGACCCGAATCGTCGCCCGACTCGAGGAGACCGGGCTCGCGGTGCGCGAGGTCGACGCACAAGATCGCCGGATCGTACGCGTGCACATCACCGACTCTGGTCGGCAAACACTCGAACGCAGTCGCACGCGCAAGAACGTGTTCCTCGCCAAGCGCGTCGCGCGTTTGGCGCCCGAAGCGCGCGCCTCGCTCGCCGACGCGCTCCCCGTCCTCGAACAGTTGCTCGACGACTGATGGCGTCCGCACGCGGCATCGCGTCCACCACCTTCCGCTCGTTGCGAACACGCAACTACCGGTTGTTCTTCGTCGGCCAGGGCATCTCGCTCTGCGGCACGTGGATGCAAACGATCGCGCTCGGCTGGCTCGTGCTGAACCTGTCGCACAACAGCGGCATCGCCATTGGTGCCGTCATCGCCTTGCAGTTCGTGCCCACGCTCTTTCTCGGCGCGTGGGCGGGTGTGCTGGCCGACCGGTTCGACAAGCGGGTGCTGCTCGTCCTCACCGCGATCACGATGACGGTGACCGCCGGCACCCTTGCGGTGCTCACGCTCACTGGCCTCGTCGCGCTCTGGATGGTGTTCGCGATCGTCCTCGTGCAGGGGCTCGCACAAGCGGTCGACAACCCGGCGCGACTCTCGTTCGTCTCCGAGATGACCGGTCCGGCCGATCTCCCGAACGCCATCGGCCTCAACAGCGCACTTTTCCAGGTCGCGCGGATCATCGGCCCGGCCTTCGCCGGCGTGATCATCGTGCTGGTGGGAACCGGCTGGTGCTTCGCGCTGAACGCGCTCTCCTACGTTGCCGTCATCGGTGCGTTGATGGCCATGGACGTTGCCGTCTTGCATCGCAACCCACCGGTGCCGCGGGCCAAGGGCCAGGTGCGCGAAGGCCTGCGCTACATCCGCGAGACGCCCGAGCTCCGGTCGATCCTGCTGATGACGCTCGTCGTCGGGACGCTCGCGATCAACTTCCCGGTGGTGCTTCCGCTGATCGCCAAGGTCACGTTCGACGGGAATGCGGCTACGTACAGCTGGATGACGGTGTCGATGGGCGTCGGCGCGCTCGTCGGCGCGCTCGCCGTCGCGCACAAGTCGGATCCAACCGCGCGAGTGGTCGTGGTGAGCGGAATCGTGTTCGGCACCGCGTTGTGCATCGCCGCGTTCGCGCCGACGATCGCGTTGTTCGTGTTCCTGGTTGCCTTCGTGGGCGCCGGCCAGATCACGTTCCTCGCCACCTGCCAGTCGACGGTGCAGCTCGAATCCGAACCGTCGAAGCGCGGCCGCGTGATGGCCGTCTACACGATCACCATCCTCGGCACCACGCCGATCGGCGCGCCGCTCGTGGGCTGGATCAGCGAGCAGTTCGGCCCGCGCTACGGCCTCGCGATCGGCGGCGTCGCGACGCTTGCCGTCACCCTCTTCTTCGCGCGCACCCTGCTGCGCGCCCCGCGCCGCGCCTCCGAAGACGAACCGGCGTCAGTAGATCCGGCTATAACAGGTCTGGTGACGCAAGTTCGCTAAGAGCGCTAGGAGCGAACGTCCGCGAGCCGGGTATCCCGGCTCGCAGTGAGCGACCCATGATCAGGTGAGGCGGGTCTGCGGGAGCTCTCGGAGGCCGCCGGCCTCGAGCTCCTCGATCGCCGGAACCGGGTTCGGGTCGGAGAACAGCGCCTCGTCGGTGAAGTCGGTGGGGCGGCCGGTGCCGTCGACGACCCACCACGACGCTTCCAGCGCGACGCCGTTCGGGTCCGTGAAGTAGATCGATCGGATGAACCCGTGATCGACGACCGGGGTGACTTCGGAACCTGCCGCGAGCAGCCGCTTCCGCAGCATCTCGAGTGCGTGCTCGTCGGTCACGTCGAAGGAGATGTGGTCGAGTTGGATCGCGCGGTCGCTCGGCCCGCCCGCAGGCTTCGCGAACGTCTCGGCGCCCTTCACCTCGAAGAACGCGACCGTGTTGCCGGGGCCCATCTCGAAGAAGTAGTGGCGCATCGGTCCGGCCATCGTCGTGGCGACGAGGCGCATGCCGAGCACGCCCACGAAGAAGCGCACCGTGGTGTCCATGTCGGGCGTGACGAGCGCGAGGTGGTTGATACCGCGCCAGCGCGGTGCGTCGGGAAGCTGATCGGTCGCAGACATGCGCCACTCCTCTTGTGCGGAGCTTCCATGTTACGACCGCCTGGTTGGTGCTAACAGCCCGCCGAGATCAGCGTCGTATACGGGTCGATGCGGGCGCCGTTGGCGCCACCGATCCGGATCTCGAAGTGCAGATGCGGAGCGGTCGCGTTGCCGGTCTGGCCGAGGAGCCCGATGACCTCGCCCTGGGCGACGGCACGATTGCCGCCGACGAACTGTGACATGTGGGCGTAGTAGTAGACGTTCCCGTCCGAGGCGAACAGGTACGCGGCGTTACCTCCGGCTGACTCCACCGCGTAGCTCACCGTTCCCGCCATGACCGCGTACTCGGACGTGCCCTGCGGCCCGAACATGTCGATCCCGTAGTGAAAGCTTCCGTCGCCACGCGGACCGTAGCTGTCGGTGTAGTTGGCACCGGTCACCGGGCACCCAAAGCCTCCCGGGTTCGGAGCCGGCGGCGGGGGCGGTGGCGGCGGGACGCACGCGGCCGCTGCGAGTGCGACCACCAGCACGACCAGCACGAGGGGGAGCGGGCGCGAGTGGGCACGGACGAAGCGAAGCATGAGGTCTCATCGGCACACGGCGCGGTGAAGTTGAAGGCGGGTCCCTAGACCGGGCGCGCTTCCCATTCCTTCGACACCGCTCGCAGGTCGAGGCGATCGACGGCGGCAGCCTCCGACCGGGCACGCCGGCCGACCGACTTGCCCGACTCGGTACGCACCGAGCGCATGATCCAGAGTCGTGCGAGCCCCGCCCCGGCACGCCCGGGCGTGAGGCCGAGGTCGGGCCGGCGCTCGGGATCGAGCGAGATCGACAGCGCGAGGGCGGTGACGAGACCGCGCCGTGGCTCGACACCCGACTCGCGGAGGCGGTGGATCAGGTAGGAGGCCAGGACCTGGACCTCGCGGACCCCGTGCCGCACGCTGCTGCCGAGCTGCATCGCGATCGGGATGGCGGCCAGCGTGTACTTGATCGCCGGCATCGGGACCTTCTTACCGGCCTTGGTGCTCAGCTTCGCCAGCGGCAGCGCGCGCTCCACGAATCCTGCGAGCGCGCCCGCGCTCGCGAACGACATCGTCGCTCGGTGCTCGGTCATCACGCGCTCGAAGTCGTCCTCGCTGCGGATCTCGAACGGTTCGTTGAACACACGGTCGAGCGCGCTGTCGACCATGCGACGCGCACGATCGGTGAGTTGAGCCGAAACGGTTCGCGGGCCGTTGGCGGGCTCGGGGCGCGGTACCGGCTCGAGCGTCACGAACGCAGGCCTTCGAAGCGGAGGCCGTCGAGCAGCGTGTCGAGGAGACGGTCGAAACGATCGCTCGGATCGCTCTTCACGGGATCGATGCCCACGAGCTCGAGCATCACCAGGCCGTGCATCGATCCCCACCACACTTCCGTGATCTCCGCGGCGTCGCCCTTGAACGCACCGGCGTCGATGCAACGCTGCACACGCGCGACGAGCCGTTCGAACGCTCCGTGTGCGACCACGCGACTCGGCTTGGTGGGCACGAAGCCCGGCACCGCGCCGCCGAACATCACCATGTAGTGCGTCGCGCTGGCGAGTGCGGTCCGACGGTACGCACGCGCGCAGGAGCGAAGGTCGGCAACCGGGTCGTCGGTCTTCGGCATCGCGGTCATGCCGTCGCAGAGGTGCTGGAACCCCTCCACGTACAGCTCGTCGATGACGCCTTCCTTGCCGCCGAAGCGGCTGTAGAGGCCCATCGTGGAGCAGCCCGCCTCGGCCGCGATCCGACGCACCGTGAGCGCGCCGGCCCCGTCGGCCGACAGGATCCGGTTCGCGGCCTCGAGGATCGCCTTGCTCTGGTCGTCGTCGGTGCGGGGCACGTCCATCAGTCTTCCCCGTTCTCGAACCTTCCGCTCGCCACCCCGAAAAGCGGGTTGACACTGGTAATAACTCCGTTATCATAACGACGTGATAACAGTGTACCAGGGGTCGAAAGGGGAGACCATGGAATCGCTGATCACACCCCAAGCCCGGCGAGCCGCACCCTCCGGCGGGCGGGTATTGCGTCCCCGGCGCCGTCGCTCCGAAGTTGGGCGCTCCGAAGTAGGGCACGACCGCCGCTGGCTCACCCTCGCGGTGCTCTGCGTGAGCCTGCTCGTCATCGTGATCGACAACACCATCGTCAACGTCGCGCTTCCCACCCTCCAGCGTGACCTCGGCACGAGCATCACTGGCCTCCAGTGGGTGGTCGACGCGTACACGCTCGTGTTTGCCGGGCTCCTCCTCACCTTCGGTGCGCTCGGCGACCGTTTCGGTCGCAAGGGCGCGCTCGCCGTCGGCCTCGTGATCTTCGGCGTCGCGTCCACGGCGGCCGCGTTCTCCGGTGGCGTCAACCAGCTCGTCGGTGCTCGCGCGGTGATGGGCCTCGGTGCCGCGCTGATCATGCCGGCGACGCTGTCGATCATCACCAACGTCTTTACGGACCCGCGTGAGCGCGCGATCGCGATCGGCCTCTGGTCGGGCGTGGCGGGGATGGCCATCGCGCTCGGGCCCGTCGCCGGTGGGTTCCTCCTCGAGCACTTCTGGTGGGGATCTGTGTTCTTCGTGAACGTGCCGATCGTGGCGGGCGCGCTGATCGCCGGGCGCTACCTCGTTCCCACCTCGCGCAGCCCCGAAGCGCTGCCGATCGACTGGACGGGCGCGGCGCTCTCGATAGTCGGGCTGGTGGCACTCGTGTGGGGAATCATCGAAGCGCCGACCGACGGCTGGACGAGTGCGCCTATTCTCGGCGCCTTCGCGGTCGCGGTGCTCGCGCTCACGGCATTCGTCGCATGGGAGCGCCGCGTGGAGCACCCGATGCTCGACGTCCGCTTCTTCCGCAACCCGCGGTTCACCGCCGCGAGCCTCACGGTCACGCTGGTGTTCTTCGCGCTGGTCGGCTTCATCTTCCTGGCGACGCAGTACCTGCAGTTCGTGCTCGGGTACACGCCGTTGCAGGCCGGTATCCGCACGCTGCCCTTCGCGGTCGCGATGATGATCGTCGCGCCGTCGTCGTCGAAGTTGGTCGAGTGGGCGGGCACGAAGCGCGTCGTCGTCACCGGCATGTTGGTCTTCGCGACGGGTCTGGTGATCGCGTCGACGTCGACAGTGAGCAGCGGCTACCCGCGCGTGGCGATCGCGATGGTGCTGCTCGGCAGCGGCATGGGGCTGGCGCTCGCGCCGTCGACCGAGTCGATCATGGGTTCGCTCCCGCTCAACAAGGCGGGGGTCGGCTCCGCGGTCAACGACACCAGTCGCGAGGTGGGTGCGGCGCTCGGTGTGGCCGTCGTCGGCAGCTTGCTGTCGTCGCTGTACGGCAGCCGGTTTCTCGACAACCTCCCGGCAGGTGTGCCCGCGTCAGCTCGCGAGGCGGCCGACGGTTCCCTCGGCGCCGCGCTCGGCGTCAGCGGGCAGCTCGGGCGCGCCGGAGCCGGCGTCGCCGACGCCGCACGCGAAGCGTTCGTGTACGCGATGTCACGCGCGTCGTTGGTGACCGCGGTGATCGCAGTGGTCGGCGCGTTCGTGGCGTGGCGCTTCTTGCCGGCGCGCGCGACCGACGAAGCGTCCGCTAACGTCGTCGAACTGCAGAGCGCCCGTCAGCCGGTTTCGGCGAGGCCGACCGGGCAGCTCAGCCCGGTGCCGCCGAGGCCGCAGTAACCGCCGGGGTTCTTCGCCAGGTACTGCTGGTGGTAGTCCTCGGCGTAATAGAAGGTGGGCGCAGGCAGGATCTCGGTGGTGATCTCGCCGTAACCCGCGGCGTTCAGCACGTCCTGGTACATGTCGCGTGACGTCTTCGCGGCCGCGAGTTGCTCGTCCTTGTAGGTGTAGATGCCGGAGCGGTACTGCGTGCCGGTGTCGTTGCCCTGGCGCATTCCCTGCGTGGGGTTGTGGCTCTCCCAGAACCGCTTGAGCAGCTGGTCGTAGGAGGTCACCGCGGGATCGAATACCACGAGTACCGCTTCGTTGTGGCCGGTGCGCCCGGAGCACACCTCTTGGTACGACGGGTTCGCCGTGATGCCGCCCGCGTAACCGACGGCCGTGGTGTACACGCCGGGAGCCTCCCAGAACACGCGCTCGGCACCCCAGAAACACCCGAGGCCGAACATCGCGAGCTCGAGCCCCGTAGGGAACGGCGGTTCGAGGGTGTGGCCGTTCACGAAGTGCGCCGCGGGCACGGGCATCGTGTTGTCACGGCCCGGTAGTGCCTCGTCGGGCGTGGGCATCTGATTCTTGCGACCGAACCGCGCCATCCGTGACCTCCGTCATTCTCGCTCGCATGAACGATAGCGAGCGGACCTGAATGAGTCTCCCGACGCGCCTCAGTCGTTACGCGCCTTCGCTTTCTTCTCGCTCTTGTGCTTCTTGGGCTTCTTGTGCTTCGACTTCTTCGTGTCGGCGCGAGCAGCCGTGTCCTCACCGACGATCGTGGTGAGGTGGTGCACGACATCGCGGAGGTCGTGCACGTCGACGAGGAGCTCGTCGAGTCGCTGCACGAGCTCGCTCGCGTCGAATTGGACGCGCTCGGCCATCTCAGGTTCTACCGGGGTCAGCGACTCGATGACTTCGCGAAGACTCCGACCGAGTCCCGCCTGTCGCTCCATCGAGACAATTCTAGGCCGGTTCGAGCGATGCCTCGGGTATCGCGCCCGGGTTGACGTGATCGCGCACCTTGCGCATCGTCGCGGTGAGCTGTTGGAGCTCCTCCGGCGTGAGCACGCCCACGAAGTACTCGTCGAGGTGCCCGAGATGGACCGGCACCGCGGCCTCGATGCGCGCGAGGCCGGCCGCGGTGAGCGATGCATACGACACGCGGCGGTCTTCGGGACAGTGCTCTCGGGTGACGAGTCGCGCAACCTCCAGCCGATCCACCGCGCGCGTCAGGCCGCTCGGCGAGAGCGCGACCTGGTTGGCGAGCTCGCACATGCGCAGCCGGTGGCCGGGCGATCGCGCCAGGCGCAACAGCACCTCGAACCACTGGGTCGAGAGGTCGCACTCGTCGGCCAGCCGGCGCTCGAGCGCGGCGGAGAGCCCCGCGTGGGCCTCGAACAGGAGGCCGGCGGCGGTGAGTCGCTCGTCGTCCAGCGCGTCGGAAGGGGAGCCGGGAGGCATGGGCCGAGGATATCCGAAAACACTTGCACGCGCAAGGATCTGATGGTACGATTGTTCTGTTCGCAACTATTGAGTCAGCAAGTATCCCCCACGAGACCAGGCACGATCAGACCAGAAAGGCCCACCACCATGACCACCACCCTTTCCCCCGCCAGCCGCACGTACGAGGGCGTCGAGTTGCCCCTCCCCGGCACCTATGCGATCGACGCCAGCCACACCAACGTGGGCTTCGTCGTCCGCCACCTCATGGTCTCCAAGACCCGCGGCAGCTTCCCTTCGGTCACCGGTACCATCACGATCGGCGACGACCCGGTGAACAGCTCGGTCGAGGTGTCGATCGACGCCGCGGGCGTCGAGACCGGCGACGAGAAGCGCGACGGCCACCTCCGGTCGCCCGACTTCTTCGACGTGGAGCAGTTCCCCGCCATCTCGTACCGCAGCACCCGGGTCACCCCCGCGGCGCCCGGTCGCTTCGAGGTCGACGGCGAGCTCACTGTTCGCGGCGCCACCAAGCCGGTACAACTTCAGGTCACATTCGAGGGCGCCGTTACCGACCCATGGGGAAACATTCGGGGTGGGTTCGCCGCGTCCGCGGAAGTCGACCGCGAGGCGTTCGGGCTCACCTGGAACCAGGTGCTCGAGGGCGGCGGTGTGGTCATCGGCAAGAAGATCGTGATCGAGATCGAGGCCGAAGCGGTCCTCCAGGTCTGATCCGGTTCCCACGGAGAGTGGCTAGAATGGCGCTCCCCGTGGGGCAATCGGAGGCGTGACCGGAATGGACGGAATGGTGGGGCAGCTCGCCCCCGAAACGTCGGCCGACGCGGCGCGCACCCGGGTCCGGGTCGTGTGGCGTTGGTGCCGCTGGACCCGACTGCCCCTCACTCCCGCGATCCTCGTGGTCGCCGGACTCACCGTCGTCATCGACGTCGGCACCGCCTGGGCCGACATCGGCTTCGGGCACCTGGGGCGCGTGTCGGTGTCACCCGCGATCCCTCTCGGCGTGCTGCTCGCGCTCATGGTCGGCAAGCGGCGGCTCGGTCTCGACCGCGCCAACCTCATCGCGTGGCGCGAGTTCCTCGTGGTGAGTGGAACCGCGCTGCTCTTCGGAATGCTCCAGTACTCGATGAACCTCGGTGGATCGCGCGAAGCGTTCGGCCTGTCGCTCGCCGCCCTCGGCGAGGAGCTCGTGTACCGGCTCGCGGTGCTGATCCTCGTCGGCGCGACCTGCGCGGCCCTCGCCGGGCGCAACTGGCGGAACGCCGAAGACTGGGGCGTCGGGCCCGGCATCGTCGCCTTGCTCGCCGCCGGCCTCGTGTTCACGATGCTCCCGGGCCACGTCGCGCAGATGAGCGACGGTCTCCACGCACTCCCGTTCGCGTGCCTGGGGGTGGTGCTCGGTTACTCGGTACTGCGTACCGGCGCGCTCTTCCCCGCCGCGGTGGTGCACGCGCTCCTCAACCTCGCCACCATCGCCGCGTTCGAGGGCGAGGTGTCGCAGGCGGTGCGCAGTGCGCTCGCCGCGTCGGCGCTGATCGCACTCCTGTTGGCCACGATCGTCGCCGGCGTGCGCCTCGGCATTCTCCGCCCGTTTCCCGTCGAGGACGCAGCGCCCGCCTGATCATGGGTCGCTTGCTTCGCTCCTGACTTTGAATAGCGTGGCGCGATGCTGTTCGCCGGTACTCCGGAGCAGTCCGACGCCGCGCTGCGCGCGATGCGCCATGTGGCCACTGCCGGCGAGCCGACCGCATGAAAGCCGCGCGCGACTGGGCACGTGGTCACGCTCGGTGGTCCGCCGTCGGGATGGCGGTCGTCCTCATCGTGGTGGTCGGCGGGCTCGGGTACCTGGTGAACCAGATCGTCGACGGGTCGTCGTTCCATCTCGCGAGCCAGCTCGCGGGTTCCGACAGGGGCTTCCGCGAGATCCTCGGACCGAGCGCGTACCGCTCGCTCTCGGAAGGCCAGGTCTACGGCTCGCTGGTGCTCGACGGCGTCTACGCGGTTGTCTACGGCTTCGGACTCTGGTTCTTCCTCTCGACGTGGTGGTCTCAACCGTTCTGGAAGGTCCAGCGCGTGCTCGACTACCGGCGGCTCGTGC
>CAAGKR010329582.1_pt1 | contig 10759 bp, 8 predicted proteins | sample 2556971 | NCBI WGS metagenome assembly CAAGKR01 (sample SAMEA5207829, study PRJEB30636) | soil metagenome | biome: forest; feature: boreal; material: soil | place: USA | collected 2011-09 | depth 1 m
GCTCCGCGCCGCGATCCTGGACGCCGATTCCGACGACGAAGTGAGCGCGATTGTCGTCACGGGCTCTGGCGACTATTTCTGTGGCGGTCTCGACATCGCGCAGGTACAGGCCGGTGCGAACCCTGTGGACTTCGCGGCTGCGCTCGTCGAACTGCTACGTATCTTTCCCGGCCTCGGTAAGCCCCTAATCGCGGCGGTGAACGGTGACGCGCTGGCCTCCGGGTACTCGCTCGCATGCGCTGCCGACGTCGCGCTGACGGTCGACACCGCCCGTCTCGGTACGGTCGAGGCCGGCGCAGGAATCTGGCCCATGATCGCTCAGGTCCCTCCTCTTCAGAGGCTTCAGCCAAGGCATGCCCTTGAGAACCTGCTCACGGGCGAACCCTTCACCGCAGCGCGGGCGCTCGAGATCGGGCTCGTCAATCAGGTGGTACCGGCAAGCCAACTCTGGGGCGAAGTTCGGCGCTGGGTGGAGCTGACGACGCGAGCCGGCCCGGCGCTGGCGGCCGGACGGCGGTCTTTCTATCGCTTCCTCGACATGAGCTACGAGGACGCCCTGACCGCCAGTCTCGACGAGTTCCGTCGCATGTTCGAGGGATCTTAGGTGACCGCCGCGATTGTCCGCCTCGACGCGAGGCCTTGGTGACGTTTCGACCATGGGGACGTCGTGAGCATCGCATCTCGCGGAGCCACCATGGCGGTGGACTGGGAGCAGCGTGTGGACTTCTCGAGGCTGCGCGGCGATCGCCTCAATCGTGCTCGGGAGGCCCTGGAGGCGTCTGAGCTTGGCGCCCTGCTGCTGTTTGACCCAAACAACATACGGTACGTCACCAGCACCCATATCGGTGAGTGGGCCCGCGACAAGAGCGCGCGGTACGTGTTGTTGCCGCGCGGCGGCGCGGATCCGATCCTCTGGGACTTTGGCTCCGCGGCACGTCACCATCAACTCTTCGCGCCGTGGCTGCCGACCGAAAGCTTCCGCGCCGGCGTCACGCCAATGCGCGGCGCAATGCCCGTGGAGACCGGAGTGCCTGATGCGCTGGGCAGCCGCATCGCCCACGAACTGGGCGAGCGCGGACTCGCCGGCGAGCGACTCGGAGTCGACATCGCCGACATGCTCACGCTGGAAGCACTCCAGCGCGCCGGGCTTACGCCGACCGACGGTACCGGCGTGATGCTGCACGCTCGGCGGATCAAGACCGCGGATGAAATCGCACTGCTCGAGCATGCCGCCGCGATGGTCGATGCGGTGTACGAGCAGATCTACCGGTCGCTGCGACCTGGCGTCCATGAGCACGAGATCGTCGCGGAAGCGCAGCGCCTTCTGTTCGAACTCGGCTCCGAGCAGGTGGAGGCGATCAACGCCGTTTCGGGCGACCGCTGCAACCCCCACCCCCACGTGTTCTCCGACCGGCTCTTGCGCCCGGGCGATCAGGCCTTCTTCGACGTCATCCATTCGTTCATGGGTTACCGGACGTGCTACTACCGCACGTTCAACGTCGGCGGGGTGAGCCGCTCTCAGCTGGCGGCGTACCGGCAATGCCGCGAGTGGCTCGACGACGCGATCGACCTGGTACGGCCGGGCGCCACCACCGATCAGATCGCCCGCGTGTGGCCTACCGCGCAGGAGCTCGGCTTCGCCGACGAGGAATCGTGTTTCGGACTCCAGTTCGGACACGGCCTCGGCGTCGGGCTGTATGAGTCTCCGATGATCTCGCGCCTTCACTCACTCGACCATCCGGTCGAGATCGAGGAGGGCATGGTCTTTGCGCTCGAAACCTACTGTCCGGCTAGCGACGGCCGCTCCGCGGCGCGAATCGAGGAGGAGGTGCTCGTCACCGCCAGCGGACACGAGGTACTCACGAAGTTTCCCGCCGAGGATCTGCTCGTCACAGGCAACGTGTACGTGCGCGGCACCGACCTGATCGGCGAGGACCAGACCCCACTTGCCACCGCCTTCGCGAAGTAGATCTTCAAACGTCGACCGAAAAGAGGAAAGCATGACGGGTCCCCAGTCGCCGAAGGAAACGCCTACGCAACCGGCTGACGGCGCGTCGGAGATGGACCGGCGCCGGTTCTTGCGGAACGCCGGACTACTCGGGGTTGCCGTCGGAACAAGCGGCCTCTCCGGCACGCTGCTCGACGCCTCTCCGGCGTTTTCAGCCTCGTCGAGCCGCACGATCAAGATCGGCTACGTCACGCCGGAGACTGGCCCCTTGGCGCCGTTCGGTCAGGCGGACGCGTTCGTCATCGCCGAAATTCGCCAGCACGTGAAGAAGGTCGGAGGTGTCAAGATTGGCGGCAAGCGATACCCGGTTGAGATAATCACAAAGGATTCTCAGTCCGCTGACGCGACGGCGGCGCAGGTTGCCGGCCAGCTCATACTGGACGACGGAGTTGACCTGATGCTCGTCACCTCCACACCCGACACGACCAACCCGGTGGCGAACCAATGTGAAGCAAACGGGATCCCCTGCATTTCTTCGGTTGCTCCGTGGCAGTCGTGGTTCATCGGGCGAGGCGGGATTCCGGGCAAGACCAGCTTCAAGTGGACGTATCATTTCTTCTGGGGCGTCGAGGATCTTGAGGCCGTCTACTACGACATGTGGAAGAAAGTGTCGACGAACAAGGTTATCGGCGGACTGTGGCCCAATGATTCAGATGGCAACGCACTCTCGAGTTCGCAAGTTGGCTTCCCGCCGTTTATCACCAGCAAGGGTTACACACTCGTCGATCCGGGACGCTATTCTGACGGCACCGCGGATTTCAGCGCGCAGATTTCAACGTTCAAATCTGGAAACGTCGAGATACTTACAGGGGTTCCGGTTCCGCCTGACTTTGTGAACTTCTGGAAGGAGTCCGCACAGCAGGGCTTCAAGCCGAAGTTGGTCACGACAGCGAAAGCAATTCTGTTTCCCTCGGTGGTCTATTCCCTTGGTTCCATTGGGCAAAACCTGGGGAGCGAGTACTGGTGGGGTCCGCCTTTCCCGTACAAATCGTCGCTGACGGGGCAGTCGGCCGCGCAGCTGGCAGCGGCCTACACGAAGTTCGCCAAGCAGCAGTGGACGCAGCCAATCGGCTTCGCCCACGCAGTGTTCGAGGTGGCGTTCGCCGCGCTGGCCAAGAGCAGCGGTCCTGGAGATCGCCAGGGGATCATCAATGCCGTAAGCAAGTTGAAGCTCAACACGGTGGTTGGACCGTTGAACTGGACGACCGGTCCGGTCCCCAATGTTGCCAAGACGCCGCTGGTCGGCGGCCAGTGGCGAAAGTCGAAGAAATACCCCTACGAGATTGTCATCGTCTCGAATTCGCTTCATCCCAACATTCCAACCGGTGGCCGCGTAGAACCGTTGACGTGAGCGACCCGCTCCTTTCGGTAGAGGGTCTGCGGAAGTCGTTTGGTGCGGTCCTCGTTGTCAATGACGTCAGCTTCGCCGTGAACGGTGGCGAAGTGCTGGGCGTGATGGGCCCCAATGGCGCCGGGAAGACGACGATCCTCAATCTGGTCAGCGGGGCTCTCGCGCCCGACGGCGGTCGGATCGCCCTGGCGAGCCGAGACGTGACGCGGCGCGGGGTGGTCGGCCGGTGCCGTCGGGGCATCGGCCGCACCCACCAGGTTCCCCGTCCGTTCGAGCGGATGAGCGTCTTCGAAAACGTCCTGGTCGGCGCCATGAACGGTGCCGCCAGTACTGGACGACGTCGACACGACTGCTACAGGCTCGCTCAGGTGGCCATCGAGCGAGCGCTGCTCGCGGACAAGGCCAATCGGCTGGCGGGCACCCTTCCGTTGCTCGATCGTAAGCGTCTCGAGCTCGCGCGGGCCCTGGCAACAGCTCCACGCGTCCTCCTGCTCGACGAGATCGCCGGGGGTCTCACCGAGCCCGAGGTACAGGAGCTCGTGGCCTTGGTCGTCGAGCTGCGGGAGAGCGGGCTTGGCATCGTCTGGATCGAACACGTGGTTCATGCCCTCGTCGCTGTCGTTGACCGGCTGCTGGCGCTCAGCTTCGGTCGGGTGATTGCACAGGGCGATCCAACGACGGTGATGGCGAGCCAGGAGCTACAAGACGCCTACCTGGGCACGGTAGCGCCATGAGCTCGCTCGAAGTGGACTCGATCGACGTGCACTACGGACAGTTCCAGGCGCTGTGGTCGGTGAACCTACAGGTCGCTTCCGGCCACACCCTGGCGATCATCGGTGCCAACGGGGCGGGGAAGTCGACGCTGTTGCACGCCATCGCCGGTTCGCTGCATCTGACAAGCGGATCGATCCGCTTGGACGGGAAGGAGATCAGCGCGCTGTCTGCTCATGCCCGGGTTAAGCTCGGCATCACGTTGGTTCCGGAGGGTCGGCGGCTGTTTCCGAGCCTGACAGTCGAGGAGAACCTCAACATCGGGGCCTTCATAAGGCGCGACGGTCCATGGTCGCTCGAGCGGGTCTACGAGCTGCTCCCGCTGCTTGCCGCGCTACGACGCCGAAATGCCGATCAACTCTCTGGCGGAGAGCAACAGGCCGTAGCCATCGGCCGCGCACTGATGAGCAATCCGCGACTGCTTCTGTTGGACGAGCTGTCGCTTGGGCTGGCCCCGGTCATCGTCCAGCGCCTCTACGGGGTGCTTCCCGAAATCACGGCGTCGGGAACGACCATCCTGCTGGTCGAGCAGGATGTCGGCCAGGCGATCGCCGCCGCCGATCGCGTGCAATGCCTGCTGGAGGGCCGAGTCACCCTAGAGGGCAATGCGAGCGACCTCGATCGCCAAGCTGTCAGAGTCGCGTACTTCGGGATCTGACCGGATGTTCGGCGCTGAACCGCTCGACGTGGGAGAGCCGCCATGGTGTGGGTGAACGCCGTGGTGCAGGGGCTGATGCTCGGTGGCCTGTACGCCTTGTTTGCCTGCGGGCTCTCGCTCATGTTCGGCGTGATGCGGACAGTGAACCTCGCGCACGGAGACCTTTCGGTCCTCGCCGCGTATGGCTCGGTTGTGATCGTCGACTCACTCGGCTGGAACCCGTTTGCCACACTCCTGGTCGTCGTCCCCGCGATGGCGCTCGTCGGGCTCGTACTCCAGCGTCTCATCCTCGATCGGAGCCTTCGGATCAGTCCTCTCGCACCACTGTTGGCGACCTTCGGACTGTCAATCGCGCTGCAGAACGTCTTGCTCCAAATCTACTCCCCGGACGCGAGGATCCTCCCCATAGGGTCGTTCGGCACCGACAGCTGGCGGATCACCAGCCAGGTGTCGATCGGCTGGTTCGCGTTGCTGACGCTCGGTGTGGCCGTCGTCGTCTTACTCGGAATCGAGGTCTTTCTTCACCGGGCCAGGCTGGGACACGCGATGCGAGCCACCCGCGACGACCCGGCAACAGCGGAGTTGATGGGCATCGACGCCCGGAGGATGTACGCCTTAGCGGCGATGCTGGCGTTAGCCACAGTCGCCGTCGCCGGGATCTTCCTCGGGATACGCACCACGTTCACGCCAACAAGCGGATCGGATTACCTAATCTTCGCGTTTGAGGCCGTGGTCATCGGCGGGATCGGTTCGGTTGGCGGCACGCTGATCGGTGGCCTGGTCCTCGGCGTAGCCCAGACTGTGGGTGCGCAGATCAACACCGCCGATCCGATCCTGGCTGGTCACCTCGTGTTCTTGGCCGTGCTTGTGTTCAGGCCACGTGGCCTCTTTCGGAGCTCGGTCCTGGCGTGAGCGTTCGATCGATCTTCCGCCATGGCACGGCGGACCAAGCCGCGCTGACGGATGGTGGCGTGGAATTGCTACCAGTCAGGCGATCAACGCCCTGGGCCTGGTTGGCGGCAGGAGCGTTTGCCGTCGTGGTGGTGTTGCTCGCGCTGACCCCAGTAGTGGAGCCGCTGAGTCTGATCAACAACCTCACCCAACTGCTCATCCTGGTGATCATGGGGATCATGTGGAACCTTCTAGCCGGATACGCCGGCCTGGTCTCGATCGGGCTGCAGGCGTTCATCGGCCTCGGCGGATATTCACTCCTTGCCCTGGCGGACCACAATGGGGTCGAGCCGTTCTTGGCCCTGGTACTGGCGGCGCTTCTCTGCGGGGCGGTGTCGCTTGTCACCTCGTTTGTCGCGTTTCGACTGCGCGGTGGATACTTCGCCATCGGCACCTGGGTCATTGCGGAAGTCTTCTCGCTCGTGAGCCTGCAGATCACCTCGCTCGGAGGTGGTAGCGGAGCTGCGCTCGAGAGCCTTTCGAACCTTGGCCCGGTTACCCGACTGAAGGACGTCTATTGGGCAGCGCTGATCTGCGCCGTCGTCGCGTTCGCCGGCGTGTACTTCCTGCTGAGAACCCGGACGGGTCTCTCACTCACCGCCGCTCGTGATGACGAGGAGGGCGCTCGAAGTCTGGGTGTCCGGTCAACGCTGGCTAGGAGGATCGCCTACACCGTCGCCGGCATCGGTTGTGGCGGCGCCGGCGGACTGCTGCTGATGAGCAATCTCGACATCGTTCCGAGCTCTGCCTACAGCGTGAACCTCTCCGCTTACATGATCTTCATCGTCTTGATCGGTGGAATCGGCACAATCGAAGGCCCGCTGATCGGGGCGATCGTATTCTGGATCATCCAGCTCGAGTTCGCCAGCTACGGCGCCTATTACCTCATCGCCCTAGGCGCACTCGCCGTGCTCGTGACGCTCGTGCTTCCCGGAGGTCTTGCCGGCTTGATGCGTAGAGTCACCCGCGTCGATCCTTTTCCCATCGGTTACACGCTGTCGCCAAAGGTCGCCGGCGATGGGGCGCCTCCGAGCATGCTTTCGGCGGTGAGTCCGGCGGCTGAGCCAGCGGATTCCCATGACTCGGGTTAGGTGGACGACGGGATCGTCGATCTCGCTGCACGTTCGCGGGATCGGCGCAACCGGGCTCGTCGCTCGACTCGTCGTGCCACCGGTCGTCCTGATCGCCGCACGCGCTGCGTCTGCACCGCACCAGCGAGACGAAAGAGCCGGCTATATGTGTGGCACAGCCTCGTACAAGCTTGCGGCCCACGCGGACGTTCCGATCGATCGACAGCGATCTGCAGACAGAAGCGAGGCGGGCGACGCCCATCTAGGTGGAGCTGATTGGCAGCCAAGCATCGGACAGCGATCACGACGATCCCGGTCCGTCATTCACGTCGACATGAGGAGGGGTAGCAATGTTCGATTTATCCGGTCTCAACGTCTGGCGCGGAAGCGTCTCAAAGCATCGACTGACGTACGCGCTGCTCGCCGGCGTCGTGGCAACACACATCGCAACTGTTTCGGGCTATTGGTATGGGATAATCGGGATACCAATTCTCGGCTGGCCCCAGTTCAACGGAATCCTGCTATTGGGTCATACCATGTCGTCCACCAACGGCGCGGAGCAGTTCTGGGCAGGCACCGTTTACCACTACATGACAGGCATTTGTTTCAGTCTTATCTATGTGTTTCTGATACACCCAATCCTAAAGGTTCGCAATACGATCGCCGGAAACATGGCCAAGGCGCTTATGTGGGCGATTCTACTCGGAACGCTCAGCGCCCTGCTTTGGGTGCCTCGTAACTTTCCGGAGTTCCATCCGGGATTCTTCTCAAACAACCTCGGATGGAAGACGGTTCTTGGCATCTACATCTGGCATCTCGTCTACGGTTTGCACCTAGGAGCTCTGTACAACCCCCTGCCCGAGACGGCAGCGGACACGGTTCCTGCCACAGTCGCTACATCGCCGGCCTAGGTAAAATAACTGCCTGCCGTATGGTAGGCGGTTGACGTGGCGGTCGGGCCGCTCCGCAGGCTGAGTCCCCCGGGATTCACGCCTGCGGAGCCCCGACACACAGGTAGCGACAGCATGGTCCTGCCCGCCCATCGACCGCTCGACGCAGGGCTGCCGCCTCGACGCTCTGGCGAACAGTGCTCACGCGCCGGCCCGCAGGGAGGGATGCTTTTCCAGTCGGCCGGGCAGTGACTCGCCGGGGAATGCAGCTGCACCTGCGCTTCAGCCTGGTGTCCCGTCATCTGAGCGGGTCGGAACGTCGCATGAGTCGTCGGTCATCCCGCCGTGGCCTTCCGTGCCGCTGGAAGGTCACCGCGAAGCCCGGCCCCATACTCGAGCCGAGGCAGCAGGGCCATGAAGTCCAACTCGCCCATTCCCAGATCGATGCAATCCTGGACGAGCTGCTGGACCAGCGTTGTCACAGGGATCGGCACACCGACCTCATCGGCACACGCGCGGATGAGATCCAGGTCCTTGCCCATCAGCCGCGACGTGAACGTGCTCGCGTAGTCGTCGTCAATGAGGGGGCGGGACTTGTATGCCACGAACGGTGAGCCAACCGCCGAGCCGCGGATGACCTCAAGCATCTGCGCGCGGTTGAGGCCGTGGGCCTCGCCAAGCGCGAGGGTCTCGGCGAGCATCTGCGCGGTCGCCGCGATCATGATCGCCAGACCGAGCTTCATCACGCGGGCCTGCTCGCCATCGCCGAGCAGATAGACGGTAGGGCCGATCGCCGCAAACACCGCGCGCGCGTCGTCGAGCGCGGATGCGTCGCCGGACACGATGATCGACAGCGTCCCTGCTTGGACGGCAACCGGGTTGCCCGACACCGGTGCGCGCAGGTAGCGGACGCCGAAGGCTGCCGCGCGCTCCGCGATCCTGCGCGAACTCGCGACGTCGATCGTGCTCATCTCGGCAAGGATCGACGGGAACGGACCGTCCCCGGAGAGCACGCCGCGTTCCCCGAGCACCACGGCCTCCACGGCGGCACCGTCGGAGAGCATCGTCAGCACGACGTCGGCACCGACAACGGCGTCGGCCGGGGTGGCTGCAACGCGGACGCCACGGTCGGCGAACTCTTCGGTGGGCGTCGGCGAGCGGTTGTATACGGTCAGCTCGAAGCCGGCGCCCTCGACGCGTCGCGCCATCGCCGCGCCCATATGCCCGAGGCCGAGGAAGGCGACGCGCATCAGGCGGCCACTGCGGGCGCGCGGGACAGCGCGGTTATCGGGGATCGCATTGGGAGCAACGGCTAACCGTCACTTCGCGTGGAGCGCGCCACAAACTCTGGGTCGGCACCACCGACGCAAACCCTCACGGTGTCCTACCCGATCGACGGCATCCCCGCACTCGCTCACGTCCTGTCTCGTCCAGCCCGCATTGGCGCCCGACCGTGACCCACATCGCACGGGCCACAATTTCGCAGTAATCGGGCAGTCGGCAGGCTGGATCACTGGATGGTGATCGAGTCGCCAAGTCCGAGCAGATGATCCTCGCAGTCTAGCTTCACGACGGCAAGCCCGCGACCGACAACGCAACCGAGATCTACCTACGCACCCGAATCAGCCAAGTCAACGCCGTCGACTCCGTGCTCGCGCAAACCGCGAATCCCGAAGCGCCCGGCGAGGTTGACGTCAGCCAACCGCCGTGGTCGGTGGCGCGACAGCGACGCGCGACGCACTGGGACACGGCGTCTTGATGAACGCACGCCAGCGTGAGGCGCTCAAGGTGGATCAGTCAACGGCCATTTGCGTCATGAGTCTCATGCGGTCCGCAGCGCGTCGGTTGGGGAGAGGCGTGCGGCGCGGATCGCGGGCACGATGCCGGCGACGGCGCCGATCAGGATCGCGGCGCCGATGCCGCCGCCCCACGCGAGCGCGGGGATCACGGTCGTCCAGTGCTTGGTGTGGGCGTAGATCGCGGTCGCGAGCGCGCCCGCGCCGATCCCGGTGGCGCCGCCGATCAGCGCGAGCAGGATCGCTTCGGTCAGGAACTGCGTGCGGATCTGCGCCTTGGTCGCGCCGAGTGCGCGGCGCAGGCCGATCTCCGAGCGGCGCTCGAGCACGCTGATGATCATGATGTTGGCAACGCCGATCGCGCCGACCAGCAGCGCGATCGCGCCGAGCCCGAGGAACAGGCCGTTGAAGGCGCCCTTCGTGTCGGCCTCGGCGACCAGGGTCGACGACGGCTGGGTGACGTCGACCTCGCTCGGGTTCTCGGGGTTGGCGGTGGAGGCGAGCACGTTGTAGACGGCGTTGACCTGGTTGGTCTCGGCGCGGACATAGATCTCGGTCGGATTGCCGACCGCGGGACGGCCGTCGAGGACGCTCGTGTAGCCGAGGTATGTCTTCGCGGCCGGGAAGCCGATCAGCACGGAGTCGTCGATCTCGGGGGCAAGCGCGGCCGGGTTGAGAATGCCCGCGACGTAGAACCACATTCCGCCGACCCAGATCCGCTCGCCGGGGGAGACGCGGTCGATGCCGAGCCGCCGCGCGGCGGCGGCGCCGAGCACGCAGACCGGCTCGGTCGCGGTCGCGGCGTTGAGGAAGCGGCCCTGCGCGACGGTGGTGCCGACCGCGCCGGGCAGGTTGAGGTTGCTAGCGGCGACGCTCAGCGCGTTGGTCTCGACCGGTGGGATCAGCGGGCTGCGGTAGGCGTTGGCGTTGGCGAGCGTGCCGATGTAGGCGACGTCGTAGACCGGGCCGATGCGGCCGATCATGCCGGGCGCCGCGAGCGGCAGCGGCACCGATTGGCTGCTGAAGTTCTGTCCGGTCGTGACGTCGAGCAGGTTGGTGCCGAGCTGGTTGATCTCCGCGAGAAGCCCCGCCTGGCTCGAGGAGGAGAGGCCGAGCACGGCGACGATCGCCGCGACGCCGATCGCGATCCCGAGCGCCGAGAGCGCCGCGCGCAACCGGCGCGTGCGCACGCCGATGCTGGCCAGCCGCGCGAGGTCGCCGGGTCGCAGCCGCGGCGGCGTGAGGCTGACGGCGGGGGGGCCCA
>CAAGKR010390003.1_pt1 | contig 10759 bp, 7 predicted proteins | sample 2556971 | NCBI WGS metagenome assembly CAAGKR01 (sample SAMEA5207829, study PRJEB30636) | soil metagenome | biome: forest; feature: boreal; material: soil | place: USA | collected 2011-09 | depth 1 m
CCGAGGAAGCCGCAGCGGAAGCCGAACCCGAGCGCCGCCGAGGTTTCGGGCTCGTAGAAAAACGACGCGTCGTTCAGCCGCAGCTTCTCGAGCGCGTCGCGCAGCTCCGGGTATTCATGGCCCTCGACAGGGTACAGGCCGGCAAACACCATCGGCTTGAGCACTTTGAAGCCCGGAAAGGGCTCGGCCGTCGGGCGCGCGGTTTCCGTGATCGTGTCGCCAATCTTCGCGTCGCTGATCTTCTTGATGTTGGCGACGAGAAACCCGACCTCGCCGACGCCCAGCTCGTCGATGAACACCGCCTTCGGCGCGAAGACCCCGACCTGCTCCGCGTCGTAGTCCTGCCCCTCCGCCATCAGCCGGATCTTCATCCCCGGACGCAGCACGCCGTCGATCACGCGCACGACGATGACGACGCCGCGGTAGGGGTCGTACCAGGAATCGAAGATGAGCGCCTTGAGCGGCGCTTCGCGGTTGCCGCGCGGCGGCGGCAGGCGCGTGACAATCGCCTCGAGGATCTCGGGGACGCCGGTGCCGATCTTCGCGCTCGCGAGCATCGCGCCCGCGCCGTCGAGCCCGATGATGTCCTCGATCTGACGCCGCGTCTCTTCCGGCTGCGCGCCCGGCAGATCGATCTTGTTGATGACGGGAATGATCTCGAGGTTGTCCTCGACGGCGAGGTAGGCGTTGGCGAGCGTCTGCGCCTCGACGCCCTGCGACGCATCGACCAGCAGGAGCGCGCCTTCGCACGCGGCGAGCGACCGCGTCACTTCGTACGAAAAGTCGACGTGACCCGGCGTGTCGATGAGGTTCAGGATGTACTGCTGGCCCGCGCGCGACGTGTAATTGAGCCGGACGGGATGCGCCTTGATCGTGATGCCGCGCTCGCGCTCGAGGTCCATGCTGTCGAGCACCTGCGCCTCCATCTCGCGCGCCTGCAAGGCACCCGTCTGTTCGAGAAAGCGGTCGGCGAGCGTCGACTTCCCGTGGTCGATGTGCGCGATGATCGAAAAATTGCGGACGAACTTTTGATCCACTAGCGGTTATCGAGCGGAACGTACCGCTGCGGGTAGTCGGGGCCGATGTACTCCGCCCGCGGCCGGATGAGCCGATTGTTCGCGTACTGCTCCAGGACGTGCGCCGTCCAGCCCGACACGCGGCTGACCGCGAAGATCGGCGTGAACAGATCGATCGGGATGCCGAGCGCGTAATAGGTGGACCCGGAATAGAAATCGACGTTCGGGTTCAGCTTCTTGTCCTCTTTCACGAGCGCCTCGATGCGCTGCGACATCTCGTACCAGATCGGCTGCCCTGCGCGCTGGCCGAGGTCGCGCGACATCTGCCGCAGATGCGTCGCCCGCGGATCCTCGGTGTGGTACACGCGATGGCCGAATCCGGGAATCTTCTCTTTCCGCGCGAGCTTCGCCCGCACCACCTCTTCCGCCTTCTCGAGCGGCGCGCTCGGGCCGATCTCGAGCAGCAGCCGCATCACCTCGGCGTTCGCGCCGCCGTGCAGCGGACCCTTGAGCGTCCCAATCGCCGCGACGATCGCCGAGTGGATGTCGGTCAGCGTCGCCGCGACGACCCGCGCCGCGAACGTTGACGCGTTCAGCTCGTGGTCCGCGTGCAGGACGAGCGCGACGTCGAACGCCCGCGTTGCCAGACCGCTCGGACGCTCCCCCGTCAGCATGTAGAGGAAGTTCGCCGCATGGCCGAGCACCGGATCCGGCTGAAGCGGACCGCCACCCGCCTGCACCCGTCCCATGGTCGCGACAATGGAACTTACCTGCGAGGTGAGACGAACGGCCTTGCGGTAGTTGGCCTGGGGAGAATGGTCCGAGGCGTCGGGATCGTAGTGGCCGAGCGCGGAGGTCAGCGTCCGGAGGAGGTCCATGTCGTCGCCCGCGGGGAGCGTCCGCATGAGCCGGAGAATCGGCTCCGGCAGCGGCCGCGCCGCGGTGAGCTGGGACTGCAAATCGCCCAGCTCCGCACGGTTCGGCAGCCGCCGGTGCCACAACAGGTAGCAGACCTCTTCGAAGCTCGCCTTCTCCGCGAGATCGTGGATGTCGTATCCACAATAGGCGAGCACACCCCGATCGCCGTCCAGGTAGCAAATCGCCGACGAACAGGCGACGGTGTCTTCAAGCCCCGCTTTGGGGCCCGCCTTGGCAGACGACGCAGTGGTCATGAGCTGCCATCATAACAGCCTCACGCGCGCATCGTCTTGGCGAGCGCCGCAGGCTGGTAGACCAGGCCCAGCACGGCGCCGCTGATGAGCGCCTCGACGAAGCCGGCGACCGCCGTCTCGCAGGCGATCTTCCGCCCGATGTTCATCACGCCATAGTTGCCGATCGAAATGGCGCCGAACTCGAACACGGCGAGGACGAAGCCGAACCGCAGCCCCTCGGCGAGCCCGTTTCCGCCTTCGTGGCCCTTGGCGAAAATGTACGCAAGGGCAAAGAACGCGAGGAGCGACCCGGCGAACATGAGCGGGAGATTGCCGTTCACGACGTCCATGGGCCGGAAGACGCCGGGGTATCTGGCGAACTCACTTTCGAGCGCCTTCGCGTAGACGGCGAATCCGTACACGGAATCCACAATCCAGGCAGCTACCGCGGCGAGCGCAAGACGGGACCAATTCATGACGCACTCCTCCCATAAAGAACAAATTGAACGGCCGAACTGGGCGGAGTTTACGCTGTTTGAGGCCTGCAGGGAACAACGATCGACGCAGAACTCGCTGAACTCGCAGAGCATGGTTTTCCTGCGTGTTCTGCGGTTTCTGCGTTGATCGTCGTCCGGGATGTTGCTAGTGAATGCGAGGGGAAACGGAGGTGCCGGGCATTGGCGCGTCGGCGCCGAACCCGGGCGGGAGCTGCCCCTGGGGGCCCATGGCGGCGTAGCGGAGAAAGAGCTGCCCCCACCCGGTCGCTTCGCACCACCGCTCGAAGGCACGGCGGTCGACGAGCGGCCAGCGGTAGAAGTCGTGGTAGATGTCGCTCGCCAGGATGAAGCCGTTGACGATCGGCGTGTGGAAGAACAGCTTCTGGAAGCGCTTCAGCGGCCCGTACCAGATCAGATCGCCGCCGCCGACGCGCACGAGGTTCTTGCCGACGTGAAAGTGCCAGTTCTCGCTGGCCGCGTCGGTGTCCCCGACGATCTCAATCCCGCGCGGATCGCCGACGCCGAGCCCGTCTTCGTGCGCCAGGCGGATGTACTCGATCGACATCGGATCGAAACCCATCATCTTCGCCGAGATGGCATCGATCGCCACCTGATCGGCCGACGCCAGCATCACGTTCTTCACCACCGGATACATGGTCCGCGGGCCCGGCCCGTTGCCGGCGGTTGTGCCGTCCATGATGGCGAAGATGCCGGGGTGGATCTCCTTCTGGATCGCCAGCAGATCGACCAGCGTCTCGTGAATCCACGAGTGCGTGTAGTGACGGCGCGTGTTCAGGAGCCCGCCGAAGGCGTTCTTCATCGCGCCGGTCGTCGTCGTATAGATGTGGCACTTGGTTGTCGGCAGATGCACGATGTTCTTGCCGAGGAAGTAGTCGGGAATCTGAATGCCTTCCGGAAAGATCCGGTCGAGCACGCGCATCTTCGCTTTCGGCTCGAACGGTATCCACGTCATGTCCTCGTCCCTGAAGTTGTAGCGGACGGGAACGGCGTAGCCCTTGAAGATCGGCACGTAGTGATTGAGGTCTTCGCCCTTGAACGCGTTGGTGACGACGGTCTGGTTCTGGACGCAGACCTGGTCGGCGAACCCGCGGCGCGCGAGCGCCCGGATCGTGCCTTCGAGCTGCCACGGCGTCGTGTTCGACGCCGGGAACGGGAAGTGCCAGGAGATGTTGTCTTTGAGAATCGTCGTCTTGCCCGCGACGAGCGCCGCGGAAACGCCGGCCAGCTCAACCAGGCGATCGATGTCTGAGAGGATGGTGTCTGGGGTGACTCTGAGGACCGCGACCCTGGACGTCATGAACCCTGGCGGCCGGGCTCGAGGCCCGTCGCGACGACCGAATCGCCCGCGTACTGCTGGACGATCGACAGGAGTCCCGTATAGAGGAAGCCGACCTGGAACAGGACGAGGAACGGCAGCGTGCCGTAGATCTGGTTGGCGAGCGCGTAGAACACCGTCCAGGTGAAGTAGAGGCCGAGGCCGAGCTCGATGAGCGGCTGCACGGCGACCGACTGGCGGTACTTCTTGCCGACCCATTCGTCGGCGTCGGCTTCGATGCGGTATTTCGGCGTGCGCGCGAACTCGCTCTTCGTGTTGAGCAGCGCCTCGAACACGGCGCGCGTGTTGTTGATGCACAGGCCGATGCCGACCGACATCAGGAACGGCACGTACTTGAGGCGCGCGCGCCAGTCGGTGTGGATCTCGCGCTGGCAGACCATGTAGAAGTTGCAGAAGGAGAAGGTCGCCGCGAAGAAGAGCGGCACGTCGATGAGCAGCATCTCGTACCAGCCCATGTTGTAGCGGATCACCATGGACGGGAACATCAGGATCGAGAGGATGCACATCAGCGGATAATTGAAGTTCGCCGTGAGGTGGAAGAACGCCTCGATCTTGACGCCGAGCGGCAGCTTCGCCCGCAGGATGCGCGGCAGGAGCTTGCGGCACGTCTGGATCGATCCCTTCGCCCAGCGGTGCTGCTGCGACTTGAACGCGTTCATCTCGACCGGCACTTCAGCCGGCGCGATGAGCGAGGGCACGAACACGAACTTCCAGCCGCGCAGCTGCGCGCGGTAGCTGAGGTCGAGATCTTCGGTCAGCGTGTCGTGCTGCCAGCCGCCGGCGTCGATGATCGCCGCCCGGCGCCAGACGCCGGCCGTGCCGTTGAAATTGAAGAACCGGCCGGCGCGGTTGCGTCCGCCGTGCTCGAGCACGAAGTGGCCGTCGAGCAGGATCGCCTGAATCTTGGTGAGCAGCGAGTAGTCCTGGTTGATGTGGCCCCAGCGCGCCTGCACCATCCCGATCGACGGCCCGGAAAAGTGCGGCATCAGCTTCAGCAGGAAGTCGGCGGTCGGAATGAAATCGGCGTCGAAAATCGCGATGAACTCGCCGCGGGCCGCCTGCAGCCCCGCTTCGAGCGCCCCGGCCTTGTAGCCGACGCGATCGGTTCGGTGGTAGTACTTGATGTCGACGCCCTGCGCGGCGTACCGGCGCACGGCGAGCTCCGCGATGCTGCGCGTCTCGTCGACCGAGTCGTCGAGCACCTGGATCTCGAGCCGATCGCGCGGGTAGTCGATGCAGCACACCGATTCGATGAGCCGATCGGCGACGTACATTTCGTTGTAGAGCGGCAGTTGAATGGTGATGACCGGCAGCGGATCGAGCTGCGGGCCGGCCTTCGGTTCCTTGTCCCGGTTGCTCATGTAGAGATACACGAGGTAGTACCGGTGCCAGCCGTACACCGCAAGGATGATGAGGACGAAGAAATACGAAACGAGAATGAAGGTTTCGGCGAGCGTCATGGTCTAGAGCACAATCGTTTATATTAGCGCTGGGTTCCCCTAAACGTCAATTACATGAATACTTCCGAGCTTCACACGCTTCTCGAACAACTGGCCCGGGGCGAGATCGAGACCGCGCTCGCGCATACGCGCGTCCTCGAGGCGCTCCGCGCCCGGCCCTTCGAGGATCTGGGCTACGCGCGCGTCGACCACCATCGCGACGTGCGACAGGGGTTCCCCGAAGTCGTCCTCGGCATCGGCAAGACACCGGCCCAGATCGCCGGCATCGCGGCCGAGATCGTCAAGCGCGGCTCCACGCTGCTCGTGACGCGCGCCACCGAGGCGGCCTTCGACGCCGTACGTGCGCGCGTGCCGCAGGCGACCTATTACGCCGATGCGGCCATCATCACGTTCGCGCAGCAGGAGGTCGCCCCGGGGAAAGGCACGATCGTGATCGCGACGGCGGGGACGTCGGACCTGCCGGTTGCGGAAGAGGCGGCGCGAACGGCCGAGCTCATGGGCAACGTCGTGGAGCGGCTGTACGATGTCGGCGTCGCGGGAATTCACCGCCTGCTTGGCGAACGCGCCCGTCTGCAGGCGGCCCGCGTCATCATCGTCGTCGCCGGGATGGAAGGCGCGCTGCCGAGCGTGGTGGCCGGGCTGGTGGCTGTGCCGGTCGTCGCAGTGCCGACCAGCGTCGGCTACGGCGCGAGCTTTGGCGGGATTGCCGCGCTTCTGGGGATGCTGAACAGCTGCTCCTCCGGCGTCTCCGTCGTCAACATCGACAACGGCTTCGGCGCGGCCAATATTGCGTCCTTGATCAACCACCTGTAGGCGCGCGGACCTCGAAAAGGTTCGCCCGGCAGTCTCGCCGGTACGCTAGAATAAAGGGTTCCCCACCATGCAACCTGGAGCCCTGCGGGCCCTCGAATTCGACCGGATCGTCGAGGCGGTCCGCGGTCTTGCGCTGACGCCGATGGGCGGCGAGCGTCTCGCCCGGCTCGCGCCGTCGAGCGACCCACAGAAGGTCGCGCATCTGCTGGCCGCGACGAGCGAGACGACGAGGTTTCTGGGGGCGAATGCGCTGTTCCCGCTTCGCGCGACGAGCGAGCTCCCCGAGATCCTCGGGCTGCTCGCCGTCGAGGGGCGCGCGCTCGAGGCGCTGCGGCTGCTCGCGCTCGCGGGCTTCCTTGATTCGGTGGACGAGACGCGCGTGGCGATCCGCCGCGCGGCCGGATCGTTTCCGCTGCTCGACGCCGCGAGCGGAGGCGTGGCGTCCTTCAAGGGCGAGACCTCGCAGACGCGCGAGAAGATCGAGCCGTCCGGCGAGATCGTCGATGGGGCGAGCCCCGAGCTGAAGCTGGTTCGCGACCGCCTGCGGAAGCAGCGGACCCGCCTGCGCGGGACGCTCGAGTCGTATCTGCGCGGCAAGGACACGGCGAAGTACCTGCAGGATCAGGTGGTGACCGAGCGCAACGGGCGCTACGTCCTCGTGATCAAGGCCGAACACCGCAGCAACATTCCGGGCATCGTCCACGGCGCGTCAACGAGCGGCGCGAGTCTGTACCTCGAGCCGCTCAGCACGGTCGAAATCAACAACGACATCGTCGCGCTCGAGCAGCAGGAGTTGGAGGAGATTCGCCGGATTCTGCTCGCGCTCACCAATGCCTTCCGCGCGCGGGCGGGCGATCTCCAGCGGACGATCGAATCGGCCACCGAGCTGGACGTGCTGCAGGCCAAAGCGCGCTACGCCGAGGCGGTGGACGGCGTCGAGCCGGTGCTCTCGACCGACGGGGCGTTCGAGCTGCAGGCGGCGCGGCATCCGCTCGTCAAGAACGCCGTGCCGGTCACGATCAAGATCATTCCGCCGGCCACGGTGCTGCTCGTCACCGGGCCGAACACCGGCGGCAAGACCGTCGCGCTCAAGACGGCGGGCCTCCTCGTGCTCATGGCGCAGGCGGGGCTGCGCATTCCGGCGGCGGACGGGTCGCGGCTGCCGGTGTTCCGATCGCTCTTCGCCGACATCGGCGACGAGCAGTCCATCGACGCCAGCCTCAGCACCTTCTCGGCGCACGTCGCCAACATCGCGTCGATGGACAAGAGCCTGTCGGTGCCCGCGCTGGTGTTGCTCGACGAAGTCGGCTCGGGGACCGATCCGATCGAAGGCGGCGCGCTCGGCGTGGCGGTCGTCGATCACTTCCGCCGGCGCGGCGCCACACTGATCGCGACGAGCCACTACGACGCGCTCAAGACCTACGCGTCGACGACCGAGGGGGTGACGAGCGCCGCGTTTGGATTCGACGCCGACACGTTCGCGCCGACCTATCAGCTGCTGTACGGGTCGCCCGGGCGCAGCCTCGCGCTCGAGATCGCGGGCCGGCTCGGGCTGAATCCATCGGTCATCGCCGCCGCGCGCCAGAACCTGAGCGCGCGCGAGGCGCAACTCGCCGAGCACCTCGCCAAGATCGATCGCGACATGCGCGCCCTCGAGCACGAGCAGCGCCTCGCGAGCCGCGAGCGCGAGACGCTGCAGGCGACCGAGGCGCGCATGCGCCAGCGCGAAGACGCGCTGCACCAGCGCGAGGAGACCTTCAAGCGGCGCCTGACCGAGGAGCTCGAGACCGAGGTCCGCCAGGCGCGCCACGAAATCGACGAGGTCATCGCGGCGTTGAAGGCGAAAACAACCGCGATCGCGAATGCGCCGCGCCTGGTCTCGACGGGGGACACCGGGGCCGCGCGCAGCGACGCCCGGGCCGCGGTCGAGAGCATCGCCAAACGGGCTCTTGCGGGAGGCAACGACCCGGAGGACGCCTCCGATTCCGCAATCCCCAGCCCGCAATCCGCAATCCGCCCCTCGACAAACTCGGGGCGCCCTGAGCTCGCCGAAGGGCGCGATGTGATCGTGGGCGACCGCGTGATCGTCGGCGGACTAGGCCTCGAGGCGATCGTCACCGGGCTCCATGACGGCGCAGCCGATCTCGACGTGCGCGGCAAGCGGATGCGCTCGAGCATCCGGGATCTGCGCGTCGTGGGCGGCGCGCCGGCGGCGCCCCCCCAGGCCCACGTGCACGTGGAGCTGCAGCCGCGCGAGGCCGGACCCTCCGATCTGAACGTCATCGGGTGCACCGTGGACGAGGCGCTGTCGCGCGCGGAGCGGTTTCTCGACGAATCGCTCCTGACCGACCAGCGCACCGTGCGGTTCATTCACGGATACGGCACGGGTCAGTTGAAGCGCGCGCTCGCCGGGTTTCTCGGGCAGCATCCGCTGGTCGCCAAGTTCGCCACTGCCCCGCCCGAACAAGGCGGCGGCGGAGTGACGGTGGTGGAGCTCAAAGAGTGAAGGGGGCCATGGAGTGATGTAGTGATGTGATGAAGGAATGATGGGATGATCCATCCCCATCCCTCCATCACCACGTCACCACCTCACCACGTCACCATATGGGTTTGTTCCCCCAGCAGTTCATCGACGACCTGCGCCTGCAGGCGAACATCGTGCAGGTCGTGCAGGAGTACGTCCCGCTCAAGCGCGCTGGGACGACGTACAAGGGACTCTGCCCGTTTCACTCCGAGAAAACGCCGTCGTTCAACGTCAACCCGGAAAAGGGCTTCTTCCACTGCTTCGGCTGCGGCGTCGGCGGCGACGTGTTCAAGTTCCTCGAGCTGCACGAGAAGCTCGGGTTCCAGGAGGCCGTCACGCTGCTGGCGCAGAAGTTTGGCGTCTCCCTGCCCGAGCGCACCGAGGGCGAGGACGACGCGGCCAGGCGCGATTCGGGGCTTCGCGAGGCGATGCTCAAGATCCACGAGATTGCCGCCGCCTATTTCCGCGAGCAGCTCGCCGGCCCCTCGGGCGCGCGCGCGCGGCAGCAGTTGAAGGATCGCGGCGTCAACGCGCAGACGATCGAGCAGCTCGGGCTCGGCTACGCTCCGCAATCCCGCGACGGCGTGAAGAGCCGTCTGCTGACGCAGGGCTTCGCGCAGGGGCTCCTCGTCCAGAGCGGGCTCATCGTCCAGCGCGAGAACGGTGAGGTGGTCGATCGCTTCCGCCATCGTCTGATGGTGCCGATCTGCCGCGACACCGGGTCGGTCATCGCGTTTGGCGGCCGGGCGATGGACGCGGACCAGATGCCGAAGTATCTGAATTCGCCGGAGACGCCGATTTACTCGAAGGGCCGGATGCTCTACGGCTTGAACCTCACCAAGGCGGGCGTGCGCAAGCTCGGATACGTCGTGCTCGTCGAGGGATATTTCGACTTCGCGCAGGTGTTTCAGAGCGACGCCGCGCCGGTCGTCGCGTCGTGCGGGACGGCGCTCACCTCGCAGCAGGCGCAGCTGCTGCGGCGGTTCACGACGAAGATCGTGCTGAGCTTCGACCCCGACGCGGCGGGCCAGGGCGCCGCCGTGCGGTCGTGCGAGCTGCTCGTCGCCGAAGGGTTCGACGTCAACGTCGTGGTGCTGGACAAAGGCGAAGATCCCGATACGTTTATTCGGAAGCACGGCGCCGACCGCTACCTCGAAAAGCTGCGCAGTTCCCGGCCGTACCTGGAATATCTGCTCGATCAGGCGGCGGTCGGACTCGATTTCGGACACGACGACAGCCGGAGACAATTTCTGGGCAAGATGCTGGAGGTCGCCGCACGCATTCCCGACGCGGCCGCCCGCGACCAGTTCGCGGACCGGATCGCGCACAAAGCCAGGGTGACAGAAGAGGTCGTCCGGGCCGAAATCCGTAAGGCCGCCGTCAGCCGCCGGACCACGCTCACCGCGAGGGAGCTGCCGTCGTTTGGCCAGATGAAATACGCCGAAAAAGGGCTGATCTGGGGGTTGATCCACAATACGGGCCCGGCCCTCGAGGCACTGGCCGAACTGGACGCCGAGGACCTGGAAAGCCTCGCCTGCCGTGAGATCTTCGAGGTGGCGCAGAGCCTGCACGATGGGCCGGCGGATCTCTTACCAACCACCCTGTTGCAGCGTCTAAGTACTGTGGACGCCCAGCTCGTCGCCAGCATTGCCGCCAGCGCCACCTCGCCCGCCCCGGCGATCGAGTGCTCTCGTGCGATCAAGCGGCTCAGGTGGGAACGGGAACGCGCCGCCATCCAGCGCGAAATCGACCGGCTGCAGGGGATGGGCGCCGGCCAGCACGGGCACGAAATTGACGCGTTGTGGCAAAAGAAGAAGGATCTGTTGCACCGAATCGAAGACTGAAGACTTGCGACTGAAGACTGAGGACTGAGGACTGATTAATGTCGATCGAAGAAAAATACGACGAAGTACGGCAGCTGATTAATATCGGCAAGGAAAA
>CAAGKR010535159.1_pt1 | contig 10757 bp, 10 predicted proteins | sample 2556971 | NCBI WGS metagenome assembly CAAGKR01 (sample SAMEA5207829, study PRJEB30636) | soil metagenome | biome: forest; feature: boreal; material: soil | place: USA | collected 2011-09 | depth 1 m
GCAGAGCTGGGGCGTCTCCGGACCCTTCAGGAAAGCGGCCTTCCGCTCGTCTCTCACCCATACATCGAACCCGGCTCCGCAGTCTCGATCACCGATGGTCCGTTTCGGGGCTACGAAGGGATCGTCATCCGCGCCAAGGGTCAGCTCCGAATCGTCGTTTCGATCAGCTTGCTCAGAACGAGTTTCACAGTCGAACTCGACCGCGAGGCCCTGGCTCCCCTGGCCGCGCGCATTGAGAGGTTTGGACGCGTCTCGAGGAGGGCCGCCTAGCCGGCCTGCCGGAAGGCGCGGAGGAATGTGTCGCACTCTTTTCGGTTTGTACACCGAAGGGGGCGGAGCTTAAACAACTCGACATGAGCTGCCTTGTTACTCTGAAGCAGCGGATCGCGTCGAAGCAGGCTGTCGTCGGCGTCATCGGCCTCGGTTACGTCGGCCTGCCGCTGGCACTCGTCTTCGAGGAGGCGGGCTTCCCCGTGATCGGCTTTGACATCGACCCGAAGAAGCCCGAGGCGTTGCACCGCGGCGAGTCCTACATCAAGCACATCGGCCCGCACCGTGTGGCCGATGCCTTCGCCCGCGGCCGCATCCAGGCCACGTCGGACTTCGACCGCCTGGCCGAGTGCGACGCCATTCTCGTCTGCGTCCCCACGCCCCTCGGCAAGCACCGCGACCCGGACCTTTCCTACATCCGGAACACGGCGGACGAGATCGCCCGCCGCCTCCGTCCCGGCCAGCTGGTCGTCCTGGAGTCCACCACGTACCCCGGAACCACCCGCGAAGAGCTGAAGCCCCGCTTCGACGCACGAGGGCTGACGGCCGGCGAGGGCTACTTCCTGGCCTTCTCGCCCGAGCGCGAGGATCCGGGCAACCCGAAATACCACACCAAGAACATCCCTAAGATCGTGGGCGGCCTCGACCCAGCCTCGCAGGAGGCCGCCTGCGCACTCTACGGCGCCGCGGTGGATTCCGTCGTCCCTGTGTCGAGCCCCGAGGTGGCCGAAAGCGCCAAGCTCCTTGAGAACATCTTCCGGTCTGTAAACATCGCCCTCGTCAACGAGCTGAAGATCGTCTTCGACCGCATGGGCATCGACGTCTGGGAAGTGATCGAGGCGGCGAAGACCAAGCCTTTCGGGTACATGCCGTTCTATCCGGGCCCGGGCCTCGGTGGGCACTGCATCCCGCTGGATCCCTTCTACCTCGCGTGGAAGGCCGCCGAGCACGGTGTCTGGGCCCGCTTCATCGAGCTGGCGGGCGAGATCAACACCTCCATGCCCCAGTACGTTGTCGACAAGACCGTCAAGGCCCTCAACGAGCACGGCAAGAGCGTCCGCGGCGCGAAGGTGCTCGTTTTGGGCCTCTCGTACAAGGCCGACATCGACGACGACCGCGAATCCCCCTCCTTCGAGATCCTCGAGTTGCTCAAGGACCTGGGGGCCGATGTCGCCTACTGCGACCCGTACATCCCGAAGGCGAGAAGAGTGCGCAAGCACGACCTCGGCCTCGTGTCCGTCCCATGCACCGCCGACGAGTTCGGACGGTACGACGCCCTCGTAGTCTCCACGGCCCACCGCGAGTTCCGCGACGCCGCGCTCTATGCGAAGGCCAGGCTCGTCGTCGACGCGCGAAACGTCGTGGCGTCCTCGAACGGGAATCCGCACGTCGTGAGGGCGTAGGGTATGGCATCTGAAGCAGACTCCGCCTCCCGGCGGTTCGGACCGTACCCCCGGTTCGCCGGCTCTCGCTGGCTCATCGCCACCTGCTGGGCGTTCGTCTTCGTCGCGGCGTTCTTCGACCTGACGATCGTCCCGCTCAACCTCGCGGTCTTCTACCTCGTCCCCCTCTCGTTCCTCCTCATGTCCGGCCGTGGGCGAAAAAGTCGTCGCAGGCTTCCCGCGCCGCTCGTTCGCCTGGTGCACATCGTCGCCTCGGATGCCCACTCGACGGCGCGTCCGCTCGCCGCAGCTGGCCGAGGCCCGGGAGTGGGTCAGGAAGAGCTGGGGAACGGAAGCGGAAGCGGGGCTCTTCGACGCCAACCCGGCCGCGCTCGTCGCGGATGAGGTGCTTCTGTGGACCTAATGGCTGGAGGCCGACTCGGGACATGAGCGTGCGGAGCTCCAGCGCGTCGGCATGGCAGGAGCGTTACATCGATCGGTTTTATCGCAGCCGTCCGGGCTGGATCAACGGCACGATCGAGTTCCACAACCTCTGTCGAGAAGTCATCAGGCCGGGTAGCGCGATCCTGGAGATCGGAGCCGGGCCGTCGAATCCGACCACCGCCTTCCTGTCCACGCTCGGTCCGGTTCGCGGAATCGATCTCGATCCCGACGTCCGCACGAACGCATTTCTGACCGGCGCCGACCTGCTCGAGACTGAGACCTACCCGTACCCGGATCGCTCTTTCCACGCCTGCGTGTCGAACTATGTTCTGGAGCACGTCAGCGATCCGCATCAGCATTTTCGAGAGGTGTATCGGATTCTCGAGCCGGGCGGCTGTTACCTCTTCCGCACGCCGAACCGCTATCACTACACGGCGATCGGTGCGTGGCTGACGCCTCATGCGATTCACCTGAAAACGTCGAACCGGCTGCGAAACCTTCCGTCCGGATCCCACGATCCGTACCGGACGCATTACCGCGCCAACAGCCGGCGCGTGCTGATGCAGCTGTCCGAGGAGATCGGTTTCCGGGCCGAGGAACTGCGGCTGATCGAGAAAGAGCCGTCGTACGGAAAGCTGGCGCGTCCACTCTTCCTCCTGGGCATGGCTTACGAGCGCGCTGTGAACGCGACACCAGCAGCCGCGGGACTGCGGGCGAACATCTTGGGCGTCCTGCGAAGACCTGCTGCATGAATTCTCCACGTGATCTGACGGACTGACCCAATGTGCGGAATCTTCGGGTTTATAGGAAAGCGGACGCGCGCGGAGTCCATCGACCTCGCACTCGCGATTAAATCCCTGCACCACCGGGGCCCGGACGACAATGGGATGTACTTCGGCGGTTCGAAGTCCGATCCCGATATCGCCTGCGCCTTCGCCCACACGCGCCTCTCGATCATCGACCTCACGCCGGCCGGCCATCAGCCGATGACGACCGCGGATGGGCGTTACACCATCGTCTACAACGGCGAGGTCTACAACTTCCGCGAGCTGCGCCGCGAGCTCGAAGGAAATGGCGCGCGCTTCCACTCCGACACCGACACCGAGGTCGTCCTTGAAGCCTACGCCGCGTGGGGCAAGCGCGCCGTCGAGCGCTTCCGCGGCATGTTCGCCTTCGCCGTCTGGGACGCGAGAGAGAGAGCGCTCTTTTTCGCGCGCGACCGCTTCGGCGTGAAGCCCTTCTATTACGCCGCGACGTCCGGCTCCTTCGCCTTCGCCTCCGAGGTGCGTGCGCTCCTCGAGACGGGACTGGCGGAGAGAACGCTCTCGCGCGAGGGGATGGCGCGTTACCTTCTCTTCGGCTCCGTCTACGATCCGTACACGCTCGTCGACGGCGTCCACGCGCTTCTGCCGGCGCATCGCGGCGAGGTGCGCAACGGCGTGATCTCGATCGAGCGATACTGGGATCTGCCGGTCGAGACGACGCCGATGACGTTCGACGAAGCGGTCGAGCGCGTCCGCCCGATTCTCCGCGACGCCGTCGCTTCCGAGCTCGTCTCCGACGTCCCCCTCGGCATCTTCCTCTCGGGCGGGGTCGACAGCTCGGCCATCGCGGCGTTCGCGACCGAAAGCGCGGCCAGCTCGCTGCATACCTTCACTGTGACGTTCGACGAAGAGGAGTACAACGAAGAGCGCTACGCGGCGGAAGTCGCGGCGCACTTCGGCTGCGATCATCACCAGGTCTATCTCCCGGCGGCGAAGGCCCTCGGCGAGATCGAGTCGATCTTCGCGGCGGCCGACCAGCCGTCGGCCGATGGGGTCAACACCTACATCGTCTCGCGCGCGGCACGCGAGGCTGGCCTCATCGTCGCGCTCTCGGGCCTCGGCGGGGACGAGCTCTTTGCCGGCTATGGATCGTTCCGCTCGTTCGCGACGCTGATGCGAGTGGGGAAGATGGCGCGCGTTCTGCCGAAGTCCGTGGCGCGGCTCATCGGCGGCGCCCATGCGTTCAATGGGCGCTCGATGCGAACGAAGAAGATGGCGGAAGTACTCGCCGCGCGCGGTTGTGCCGGGACGACATACGCGGTGGCGCGGGCGATGTTCACGCCGCAGCAGGCGGCGCATCTCGCCCCCGACCTCCGGGAGGAAATCGACGAGGCGTGGGCCTCGTGCGCGGCGGCCGCCGGCGGAAGCGATTCGGTCGCAGCCTACTCGCGCCTCGAGCTGACGAACTATTTGCCCAACACGCTCTTGCGCGACTCGGATGCGATGTCGATGGCGAATTCGATCGAGCTGCGCGTGCCGCTGCTCGACCACATCCTGGCCGAGGCGGTCCTCCCGATCCCAGCGTCGGTGAAGCTGTCGGGGAAGATGAACAAGCCGATTCTTGCGACCGCGACCCCGCGCCTTCCGCGCAACGTCGCGACGCGCCCCAAGATGGGCTTCACGCTCCCGCTCGACGCCTGGCTCCGCGGCACGATGCGCGAGCGGCTGCATGCGATTCTCGTCTCCGATTGCCATTCCGTTCTTTCGAGCCGGAACGTGGAGGGCGTCTGGACCGCGTTCCTCAACGAAAGCGCTTCGGTCAGCTTCTCGCGGATCTGGACAATCGCCGCACTGAACGCCTGGTGCGGAAACAACGGGGTGAGGAGTTAGGAGTGATCCAGGAAGCTCTCGCGCGGTTCCTGATCGAGCTCCACGGCCTCGATTGCGGAAAGGCGGTTACCGAGCGCCTTGGCCGGGCCGGATATCGGTTCGAAGATCTGGCGGGGCCGCCCGTCGCGGCGCCCGAAAAGCTTTCGCATGTCGTGGCTTCGGCGAAGGGTGGCCTGTGAAACGGCTCGACACGATGGCGCCCGACGAAGTCCAGCGCGGCAACCGCGAGTGGTGGAATCGCAACATGATGTTGTACGACTGGAAGGACGCGGTCGAGCCGGAGCGCTTCTCCGCGGCGTGGTTCGACGAGATCGACCGGCGGTTCATCCACGCGGCCCGGCTCTTTGCGACGGACAAGACTCCCTTCGACCGCATCATCCCCTTCGAGAGGCTCGCAGGCGCTAGGGTGCTCGAAATCGGATGCGGGATGGGTCTTCACACCGAGCTGATGGCGAGGGCCGGAGCGAGGGTCACGGCGATCGACATCACGCCGGCGGCCATCGAAGCCACGAGGAAGAGGCTCGCGTTGAAGGGGCTTGAGACAGACGTCCGCGAGTGCGACGCCGAGCACCTTCCGTTCGAGGCCGGGAGCTTCGACTTCGTTTGGTCGTGGGGCGTCATTCACCATTCGGCAAACACCGCCCGTGTGGTTCGTGAAATCGCGCGTGTCGCCAGCCCCGAAGGTGAGGCGCGCATCATGGTCTACAACCGGGAGGGGATATCCGCCTGGGCCGTCCTTGTCCGCGATTACTTGCTGAAGGGCAGGTTTCTGTCAAAGACATACGACGAGGTGCTGTGGGAGACGAGCGACGGCTTCACCGCACGCTTTTACGTACGGGAACAGTTCGAGGACCTCTTCCGCGGCTTCTTCAGGGACGTCTCCGGCAAAGTGATGGGGCAGGATGCGGATGCGGTGCCACTTCCGCGGTTTCTGCGCAGCCTGGTCTTGCCGCTCATTTCCAGAGAAAAGCTCGTCAGGTGGCAAGCCCGTCGAGGCGCCTTCCTGTTTGTTCGGGCTCGGAACCCTTTTTGAGCAAGAGATGAATTCACCCAGTCTGGCTACCGAGTACGAGCGCCCTGCCCGGCCACGGGTTCTCATCTCGACGGTCGTTCCGACGCCCGGCGGCGTAACGGTCATGTGGCAATTCATCGTGGGCTGCCTGCGCCGGAAGGGGCTCGAGCCGGTTCTGGCTTTCTACCAGCCCTACTCAATGGCGCCGCGCCTTTCAGTGCCGTCGTTTGCTCTGCTCTCCCGGAGGCCGGGCTGCGACGAGACGCCAGTGGAGGGAATCGAGTCGCACGCGATCGGAGCCTGGCTGCCGGAGCTGGAATTTACGGACTACCTTGCGACGAAGCACTGGAAACAAGTGATGGCGTCGTGCGAATTCCACGTCGGTGTCGTCGGGTGTTGCCTCCAGGTCCTGCCCTTCGCCTCCTCAGGCACGCCATTTCTGGCCTGGGTGGCGACACCGTGGGAGAGCGACCGTGCGGAGCGGGCCCTCGAGCTGCCGATCCTTCGCCGGGCTCTCGACCGGGTGATTGTCCGCCCCGCCGCCCGAAGGATGGAGCGGCGGGTCCTTCGGTCGGGCCGGTTCCTTGCGTTGAGCGGCTACACCGGAAGGGAGTTGGACCGGATCGCCGGGCGACCGGTCGTTTCGAACATCCTCCCCATGCCGATCGACTCCGACCTTTTTTCTCCGCGCCCCGAGCGCGTGGAACCGGGCCTGGTGGGATTCGTGGGGCGATTCGACGATGCCAGAAAGAACGTCGGCCACTTCCTGCAGGGCATGGCGGCACTGCGCCGCACGGGCGCGCGGGTTCGCGGAATCTTGATCGGGGGCAAGCCCACCGAGACTCTACTCAAACAGGTGCGGGAGCTTGGATTGCAGGACAGCCTTCAATTCCTCGACTTCCTCCCGCGTGCAGAGGTCGCGAGCCTTCTTCCCCGCATCGACGTGTTCGTGATCCCCTCCCTCCAGGAGGGGCTCTGCATCGCCGGTCTCGAAGCTATGGCGGCTGGGTGCCCTGTCGTATCGACGCGTTGCGGCGGGCCGGAGGAATACGTTCTCGACGGCGAAACCGGGTACCTCACGGACTTCGATGCGGAGGAGATCGCGAAGGCCGTCGGATCAATCGTGGCCGACCGCCCGCTCCGCGATCGGCTGGCGGCGGGCGCGCGCCGCCTGGTCGAAGCGAAGTACTCCTTCGCCGCCGCTGAAGCGCTTTTCTGGGCGGAATTCGACAAGACGTTTGCCAGAAAGAAGATATGCCTTCAATCCTGATCACCGGCGGAGCCGGCTTCATAGGCGTGAACACGGCCTTGCACTTTGCCCGGAAGGGGTGGGAGGTCACCGTTCTCGACGACCTTTCGCGCCGGGGCGGTAAGGAAAATTTGAGCTGGCTCACGTCGAGCGCGAACGTCGCGTTCGAGCGGATCGACGTCCGCGACGCCGCCCGTGTGGCTGACGCCGTCGCGCGCCTGCGCCCGAAGACGATCATCCATCTCGCGGCCCAGGTCGCCGTGACGACCTCGCTTTCCGATCCGCGCAGCGATTTCGAAATCAACGCGCTTGGAACGCTGAATCTCCTGGAGGCCGTCCGCCTCAGGTTCCCGGAGAGCTTTTTCATCTATTCCTCGACGAACAAGGTCTACGGCCGCATGGAAGACGTCGGCATCGAGGAGCGCTCCACGCGGTACGTCTTCCGCGACATCTCGCGGGGAGTCTCCGAGGATCGCCGGCTCGATTTCCATTCGCCGTACGGCTGCTCGAAGGGCGCGGCGGACCAGTACACGCTCGACTATCACAAGAGCTACGGCTTGAAGACCGTGACGTTTCGCCAGTCTTGCATCTACGGCCCGCACCAGTTCGGGGTCGAAGATCAGGGGTGGGTCGCCTGGTTCATCATCGCGGCACTGCTCGGCCGCCCAATAACGATCTACGGGGACGGCAAGCAGGTGCGGGATGTTCTCCACGTGGACGATCTCGCGAGGCTCTACGAGATGGCGGCGATGAACGCGGACAAAGTCAATGGCAAGGCGTACAACATCGGCGGCGGGCCGGAGAACGCGATCTCGCTCCTCGAGCTTCTCGCTCTGTTGGAAAAGCGCCTGGGCCGGCCGATTCCCCGCGCGAAGGCCGATTGGAGAAGGGGTGACCAACCCGTGTACGTCTCGGATCTCTCGCGCGTTTCGACCGACATCGGCTGGCGGCCCTCGATCCCGTGGAAGAAGGGAATCGCCATGCTCGCGGATTGGGTCGAGGAGAACTGGGGGCTGTTCTAACTCGAGCGCAATCAACAATGCAACAGAAACCCGTCAATTTCAGAGATCGCGTTTACGAGCACTACGTCTCGGAGATGAAGCCGGAATTGCTCTCGGCCGGGATTCGGAGCTATCAGGCCTGGTCGGAGTCCGCTAGCACGAGGCTGAAGGGGTGGCTTCCGGCCGACAAGGACGCCCTCATTCTGGATCTGGCGTGCGGCCCCGGCAATATGCTCCATCTCTTGAAGTCGGCCGACTACCGGAAGGTCACCGGTGTCGATCGGTCCCCGGAACAGGTCGATCTCGCACGCAAGTTCGGGTTTGAAGTCCACTGCGCTGACGTGTTCGAGTTCCTCGCGAGACGAAGCGCTGACACCGATTGCATCGTGGCGTTCGACATCCTCGAGCACTTGGACAAAGACGAGATGTTCTCATTTCTGGATGCCTGCGCGAAGGCGCTGAAGCCGGGCGGCTCGCTGATCGTCCAGACTCCGAATGCGGAGAGCCCCTGGGGCATGAGCATTCGTTACGCCGACATCACACACGAGCAGGCATTTGACCCGTCGTCCCTGAGGCACGTTCTTGCCGTGGCGGGTTTCGGCGATTTCGAGGTGCGGGAGTGCGGACCGGTGGTCCATGGCGCCGTGAGCCTGTTCCGACGGCTCCTCTGGATCGTGATCCGGGCCGGACTTGCGCTCTGGAATCTTGCGGAAACAGGCAGCCGGGGAAGCGGTGTCTACACGAGGGTGTTTCTGGCGAGGGCGAAGAGGCCTTCCGCGTGAAATACAAACTCGCAGTTGTGGCGACGCATCCGATCCAGCATTTTTGCCCGCTATACAAGCAGCTGGCTGCCGAAGCGGGAATCGAGACAAGGGTCATTTTTGGATCGAGAGCAGGCTCAGAAACGTACCTCGACCCCGGGTTCGGCACGAAGATTCGATGGAAGGATGGCCTGCTGGATGGCTTCGCCCATGAGTTCACTCCGGATGCGGACGTGAGCTCCGTCGGTGGGGCGATCGAAGGTCGGGGGATCGGCCGTCTCCTCTCGAAGTTTGATCCGGACTTCGCTTTGATCTATGGGTTTAGGCGGGGGATTGCACGCCGTTCGTTCGCCTGGGCCTGGAGCAGGAGGCGGAAGATACTCTACGCGGCGGATAGCGAATTGAAGTCTGAGGTGTCGGCGGTTACCCGGTTGCGGAAGTGGTTGACTCTGCCGATCCTTTTTCGCCAGATTGATGGATTTCTGTCGATTGGTGACTGCAACGAGGAGTACTACAGGCGCTACGGCGTTGAAGCGTCGCGTATCTTTCGGAGCCCGCACCCGATCGACGAGGCCTCGTTTGTCGACGCGGCCAGGAATCGGGAACAGAATCGCAAGTTGATCCGCGAGCGCCTCGGGATCGGGCAAGATGCGATTGTGGCGCTGACCGTGGGCAAGTTGATCCCGCGAAAGCGACCTCTGGATGCGATTGAGGCTGTCAGCCGCATTGCATGCCGACTGGAGCCGGGCCGCCGACTCGTCCTCATCATTGCGGGGGACGGTGAGCTGCGCGAGGGCCTTGAGTCGCGTGCGAAGGAGCTTTCGCCCGGGGCGATCCGATTCCCCGGCTTCATTCCGGCGGAGCGCCTGGGGTCGTATTACGCAGCGTGCGATTTTCTCGTGCATCCGGCATCAGCCGATCCGCACCCACTGGCCACCTCCGAGGCTGTGTTCAGTGGGTTGCCTGTCGTGGCATCGGATCGGATTGGGAGCATCGGGCCAACAGACGACGTCCGGCCCGGCGTGAACGCCCTGATCTATCCATGCGGTGATATCGACCGACTTTCTGAACAGGTCCAGCGACTGGCAAGGGACGCGGCTCTCAGGGCGAGGCTTTCTGAAGGCAGCCGGCGCGCTGCGCAGGACAGGACGCTGGCGAAATCGGCAGAGGGAATTCTTCGGGCGATGGGGCATGAAGCCAGGAGTTGACGTGTCGCTCTTCGATCGAACGGCCGCGAGGTTTGCAAGCGGCGTCGATTCGGCTCTCGCGGGCGATCGCCATCATCTGGTCATCGTCGGCACCGGGCCGCTCGATCAAGAGTTGCGCGAGTTCGCCGGCTCGAAGAGGATGGAGCGAGTCCACTGGGAAGGCTTTGTCAACCAGAGCCGGCTGGCCTTCCATTACCGCGCGGTTGACGTGCTCGTTCTTCCGTCCGTCGTCGAACCATGGGGCTTGTGGTGGATGAAGCGATGGCGTCCGGAACGCCGTGCATCGTGAGCGACGGAGTGGGAGGTGGTCCGGATCTTGTTGCCCGACCCGGGACGGGATGTACTTTATCGGTCGGCGACGCGGCAGAGCTCGGGGAAATTCTTCGAAAGAGCCCGGATGCCAGTGTGCGACAAGAGTGGGAGCAGGGCGCCGCGAAGGCGATTTCCCGCGCAACGATGCCGGTGTCCGTTGAGGGGCTGGTGGAGCTGGTTGAGGTGACCGCAAGCCACCGGCCGAACGGCGGGGGGCGTTCCGTTCAGTCCGCGCCAGTTCCTGCCGCAGGTGCATCGCCTGTTCGGCGAGAGGTACAAAGGTGACCATTCCTCAGCGAGCATGGACTGCCATCGCGACTTCTCACTATTCCTGGTGAAAGATACACGGTTACTAACCAGTCCGTAACTAACTCTACACATTCTAGCAAAGCTGTGATACAAGGGGTTCGTGCGGGTGGACGGGCGAAAGTGGTCTCACGAGATGGCCGAGAATGTGCGCCGGC
>CAAGKR010519392.1_pt1 | contig 10754 bp, 10 predicted proteins | sample 2556971 | NCBI WGS metagenome assembly CAAGKR01 (sample SAMEA5207829, study PRJEB30636) | soil metagenome | biome: forest; feature: boreal; material: soil | place: USA | collected 2011-09 | depth 1 m
CTACACGGAAGTGGCATTCACATGTGGAATCGCGGTAATATCAAATAAGGGCGAGGTTAAAGCAGTTGCAGCGATTGGACATCCTCTTCTCACATGAGACTGAAACTACTATCCGATTCACATCCGGAGGCATATTTTATGGATTTAGTTACTGTCATTTTTTGGATTATTGCCGTTATACTGGTGGGGGCCGCGCTGTTTGTAGTGACACAACGAAATATCGTGCATAGCGCATTAGCCCTGGTGATAGTCTTTGCGATGGCTGCTGGTATTTATTTATTGCTCAACGCTGAATTTATCGCCATTGTGCAAATTCTTATCTATGCCGGTGCGGTGACAATCCTCATACTGTTCGCTCTGATGCTGACGCGTACAAGCAACATCCAGTTGAACAGCAATCCAATCAATAAGCAGTGGTGGCTGGCGGTGATTGTCAGTACGTTCGTAGGCGCTATCATCGTGTATGCGGCAGCGGCCAGTCCACATGCCGTTTCCGCTATCAGCGACGGCTCAGGCCAACTGCCAGCAGGTATCAGCAATGTTGTGCGCATTGGTCAATTGCTCTATAGTCCCACTACTTATAGCTACGTATTACCGTTTGAAATTGCATCCCTGGTGTTGCTGGTAGCGATTATAGGCGCAATTGTCATCGGTAGAGAGGACTAGTACCATGGGGCTAAGTTTAAATCATTACCTGGTGCTGGGCGCGGTCCTGTTCTGCATTGGACTCTACGGCGCGCTGGCAAAACGCAATGCCGTCGCAGTATTGATGGGCATTGAGATTATGCTGAACGCTGTGATTATTACGCTGGTGGCCTTTTCGTTTTATAACAAGGTTCCCGCGTATTCTACTTATTTGACCGGTCAAATTTTCGCTATCTTCATCATCACGGTAGCTGCAGCCGAGGCAGCGGTGGCACTGGCAATGATCATTGCCATCTATCGCAAACGCAGCACAGTGGATGTAGGCGAAATTGATATTATGAAGTGGTGATCAATATGGCATTGTATCAATATTCCTGGCTGATCCTGCTCGCACCGCTCTTCTCATTTGCGGTGATTATTTTCGGCACGCGGGTCTGGGATTTGCTCAGTCGGCCACATGTAGCCACGGCAACGGAAGCGCATGGTAGCGCTCACGCTAACGACCACACGATTGAGGAACATGGGTCACATGGCGACGACCATGGTGAACTCGACGATGACGAGGACCCCAAGGTGGCGCACCTCTCGATGGGCGCTTTGGTAAGCGGCTACATTGGTATCGCCATTATGGCTCTCGCCTGCCTCTATGCGTGGATATTGCTGCTGAATACCGCGGGCGTAATTGCGATTGCTCCGCCATTGCCACGAGCAGGTATCCAGGTATTATCCTACAATTGGTTTGTGCAGGGAACAGTCAGCTACTCGATCTCGTTTCAACTGGATAACCTGGCAATCGTAATGATGGTAGCGGTTACTACGATCTCATTGCTTGTACAGTTCTATTCCCAGGGATACATGGAGAATTCGGCGGGGTACGCGCGCTTTTTCTCTTACCTTTCGCTCTTCACCTTCTCGATGCTAGTCATCGTATTTGCACAGAATTTCCTGGTCATGTTTGTTGGGTGGGAACTGGTCGGCCTCAGCTCATATCTGCTGATCGGTTTCTGGATTAACAAGAAGGCGAAGCCTGACGAGGATCGTCCTCAACCTGCCACGGCAGCTATTCAGGCCTTCATTACCAACCGTGTAGGCGACGTGGGCTTTATCATCGGCATCATGATCTTGTTCGTGAACACTGGCACATTCGAGTTCAGCCAGTTAGCGACAAGGGTCCAGAGTATGGACAAAGGGTTGCTTACCCTCGCTATGATCCTGGTCTTCTGTGGCGCTATTGGTAAATCGGCGCAGGTTCCGCTGCATGTCTGGTTACCGACGGCAATGGAGGGTCCAACCCCTGTCAGCGCATTGATCCACGCGGCAACGATGGTTGCGGCTGGCGTCTATATGGTAGCGCGCACCTTCCCACTTTTCGCGGCAGCCGATCCGGCAGCGTTTCAGGTGGTGGCCTGGATTGGTGGCCTTACCGCCATCTTCGCAGCAACGATCGCCCTGGTACAAACCGACTTTAAGCGTGTGCTGGCCTTCTCCACAATCAGCCAACTAGGTTATATGTTCGTCGGCCTGGGTGTAGCTGGTCCTTTATATAACAATGGACCTGGCATGTTTCACCTCTTCACCCATGCATTCTTCAAAGCGCTGCTCTTCCTGGGCGCTGGCAGCGTCATTCATATGCTCCACCACGCGACACATAAAGAGGTACAGGACATGCGCCTGATGGGCGGGCTGGCAAAATATATGCCCATCACTGCTTTTACCTGGCTGATTGCCACACTCTCGATCTCTGGCTTCCCTTTTTTCGCGGGCTTCTACAGTAAAGATACGATCATCGCGCTCGCATACACGAATGGCTATTATGGCTTGTGGGTGGTAATATGGGTAACCGCGGGTTTGACTGCCTTCTATATGCTACGCGCCTATATCCTGGCCTTTGGAGGGAAAGGCGGTCGCTTTGGTGGCTTATGGGGTGGCGAGGGAGTCTATCGCGGCGAAGGTGTGCCGCAGGAGTCTCCTTTGTCAATCACCATACCATTGATATTACTGGCTATTCCGTCGGTGATTGCCGGCTACTGGTTCGGTTTCTTCACATACCTCAATCCCACGGCGCCGGCCCTGAGTTTCGGGGAGATTATCACGGATTGGAGGGCCTACCCGGGTATAATTGTGGCATTACTCGGCTTCGCCTGGGCTTACACGCTCTATGCTCGCATCGATCTGGCAAAGATCAACGCGTTTGTGCAAGGCAATGCAGTGCTGCGCGTATTGCACCGTATCCTCCTGCACAAGTACTATATTGACGAATTCTACGACTTGCTGATTCGCTATGGTGTGCTTGGTATCTCCCACATCATACAAGCATTTGATACGTATGTCATTGATGGCCTGGTTAATGGGACGGCTCGTCTCGTGACGACCCTTGGCCGTGACCTGCGTCACGTTGAGACTGGCAAAGTGCAAACCTATATGTTTGGTTTCTTTGGCGGTCTTGTGGTGCTGGTGGCAGTCATCGTTGTGCTTGTCACCGTTATGAAGTAAGGACCTGATATCCATCGCTGCAACGCCGCTAGCGCGCCTACCTACGGTCAGCAGCGATGAAATAAAGGATAAAACTGTGATATTTACGAATGTTCTCACCTGGATTATCCTGCTGCCGGTGATCGGCGCACTGGCAGTACTGACTACTCCAAAGTCAGTCGCACGCTGGCTGGCCCTGATATTTAGTGCCGCGACATTCGTGCTCTCGATGGCACTATTCTTCCAAATCGCCGTCAACGGCTATCATTTTGGTAATCTGCAAGATTTGCAATACCAGATTCAAATTCCGTGGATTGATTTTACGGCAGGGTCGATACAAATCAAGATCGACTATTTCTTGGGTGTTGACGGCCTCAGCCTACCAATGGTCATCCTCAATGCCCTGCTAACGATGCTCGCGGTCATTGGCAGCTGGGAGAAGGCGCGTGTCAAGGAATACCTGGCTCTGCTGCTCATCCTGGAAGCTGGCGTGATGGGTGTCTTTATGGCCATCGACCTGTTTCTCTTCTTTCTCTTCTGGGAAGTCGAACTGGCCCCAATGTTCCTGCTCATCGGCATCTGGGGAAGCGAGACCATCAAACATGGCATGCCCGGGCGTATTTACTCGGCATGGAAATTCCTGCTGTATACATTCTTTGGCAGCGTTTTCATGCTGATCGGTATCCTGGTGCTCTACTTCACCAATGTCAACAACGGTGGTCAAGCGACAGCCAGCATGGTGTATTTCTCCGAGCATATGTTCAACGGGCCTATCAATATCCCGTTCACAAGCCTGACGATGAGTCTACAACTGCTGACCTTCCTGTTGATTTTCCTGGCTTTCGCTATCAAAATACCCATGTTCCCGTTCCATACATGGTTACCGGATGCACATACAGATGCTCCTACCGAGGTCAGCGTAATCCTGGCGGGCGTGCTTCTGAAGATGGGCGCTTATGGATTGATTCGTATCTGCCTGACTCTCTTGCCACAGGGTGTCCATGATTTCGCGGGCTGGTTAGCGGTTATTGCGGCTATAAATATCCTCTACGGCGCCAGTATCTGCCTGGTGCAAAAGGATATGAAGAAACTCATTGCCTATTCCAGTGTGAGCCACATGGGTATTATCCTGCTGGGCGTGGCTGCCGCGGCTGGCACCGGAGTTATAGCCTTCCGTATGGCAGCGTTAACAGGCGCGACCGTCCAGATGGTAAGCCATGGGATTATCACAGGAATGCTGTTCTTCTGCGTTGGTGTGATCTACGATCATGCCCATACGCGCGAAATAGCCGTCTTTGGCGGTGTCGCGAAGAAGATGCCTGTACTCGCGACACTCTTCACCTTTGCCGGATTAGCCTCGCTGGGTTTGCCTGGATTGGCTGGTTTTGTTGCGGAATATATGGCGTTTACCGGAAGTTTCCAGGTCTGGACAACCATTACCGCTATTAGTGTTTTCACTATGATCCTGACAGCTTCCTACCTGCTCTGGATGCTCAAACGTGTCTTTTTCGGCCCGTTCAACGAGAAGTGGAACTGGTTACCTGATGCCACTCTGCGAGAAACAATACCGCTCTACACGTTGGCGGCGTTCATCCTGCTGATCGGTATTTATCCAACGTTCCTAATAAATGTCATTACCCCTAGCCTGACCCAACTTATGCAGGGAGTCAGCGCGGCAATACGCCCATAAATTTAGAGGTGTTTTTTTTGTGGTCGTCAGGGGTTAGGAGTATTGTTCAATGTATCAACCAATTAGTGCAAATGATCTCTATCTGCTAGCGCCAGAGCTAAGCCTGACAGTGCTGGCTCTGGTAGTGATGGTTATTGACCTGCTTTTCAAACGCCGCTTTGTCACAGTGTCGGTGGCTTTGATCGGCCTCGTAGTTCCAGCAGCTTTTGCAATCACGCAAGCGCTAACACTGCATTTCTCGGTTGCCCACCATGCATTCTTTAACATGCTAGTGGTCGACCAGTACGCTATCTTCTTCCAGATCCTATTCCTGATTATCGCAGCTGTGATGATCCTGGCGTCCTACGACTACGTTGGCAAGTATGTTAAAGCAGATGGTGAGTTTTATTCGCTCATGCTGTTCTCAGTGACCGGCATGATGTTTTTGGCGAGTACAGGAGAACTGATCACCATTTACATCTCGCTTGAACTGACGAGTATCCCGCTTTATGTGATGGCGGGTCTCATCCGCGCAAATGAGCGATCAGCAGAAGCCGCTGTCAAGTATGTGCTCCTGGGGGCCATGTCTTCAGCCATCTTACTCTATGGCTTTGCTCTTCTGTATGGCCTGACGGGTACAACGGACCTGGTGGGTATTGCCACGACGATTAAGAACGGTATACATACCGGCAACGTGATTGTCTCTTTACAGAACAACTTAATGGAATTAGTTGCCAGTATTTTGATCCTGGCGGGTTTCGGCTTTAAGATTTCGGCTGTCCCTTTTCACATGTGGGCCCCGGATATTTACGAGGGGGCGCCGACACCTGCTACAGCCTTTTTCTCTGTTGGCTCAAAAGCAGCAGGTTTTGCCGCGCTAATACGCGTCTTTATCGACGGCGGCCTTGGCCTGGTCAATCTTCCCTCACTGGTCATTGGGTTCACAATTGTGGCGATCCTGACCATGACACTTGGGAACTTCGTGGCGGCAGTGCAGACGAACGTCAAGCGAATGATGGCTTATTCCAGTATCGCGCAGGCAGGTTACATCCTTGTTGGCGTTACCGCAAGCCTGGCAAGCAACCAGCCGGCCGGCAATTCAGCGGTACTGTTCTTCATCTTTGTGTATGTGCTGACGAACTTGGGAGCCTTCTCGGGCATTATCGCGCTGGCAAACGCAACCGGGGGAGAACGCATCGAAGATTTTCGTGGCCTTGCCAGGCGTGCGCCCCTGATTAGCCTGGGTACTGCGCTGTGTTTGCTCTCCCTGGGTGGCATTCCACCAATGGCGGGTTTTATCAGTAAGGTATTTATCTTCACGGCCGCCTGGGGTCAAGGACAGGCTCTCATCAATAGCGGTCAGGTATTAGTAGGGCAATGTCTCAATGTTCTTGTGGTTGTCGCTTTGATCAACAGCATCATCTCATTGGTCTACTATGGACGCGTTGTCAAAGCTATGTATTTCGATGCACCGCTCAAGGAAGATCATCTTTCGACGCCTCTCGGCCTTTCCTCCTCTATTGTCCTGATGACAGCTGCCCTGATTGTGATTACGTTCGCGGCGCAGTTGGTACTGGCAGCTACAACCCCAGCGGCAAATAGCCTGTTAGCATTTTTATTAGGGCGATAAACAGAATAGAAGAAGCGAGGGCTGCTTACTATCGTCCCGCCCTCGCTTTTTGATTGAATTACTCGCTCTCGGCAAGCCCTGCATCTCTCACGGCATCTTCATCAATGTAGTATTCTGCTTCAAGGAGTCTTACCAGTGGTCGAACATGTTCTAGTTGCAACTCGGCAACAAGATCCGCATCAATGGTCGCCCGTATGATTCCGTAAATTGAGCTGGCAACTGATCCACCAATATGATAGCGTATCCCAAGTTGTTCGAATGCTTCTACGATGGGCGTTATTGCGGCTAGTATATACCGTGTATTTGGTTCGCTCATCGCTTTCTCCCGGCCAGGTCAACACGCAGACGATCTGCCAGTGCTTGACCATAACTATTAGCAACGAAGATCAGTCCAATTTCTTGCTCGCTAAGGTCAGGATGATTCCGACGAATATTTTGCTTGTTAGCTTCTATCAGAAATTGACTCCAGGCTTCCATGATTGTGAAACGTTTGGAAAGAGATGCCTTGCGAATCAATTCAATCTGTACGCGCTCTGCTTCCGGGCTGGTGTCTTTTGATTGGGTTCTCATTTTTGTGTTGCCTCTCTTGTTCGTCCTGTCAAAAGTGTACTAGACGGTGTGAAACATGTCAATCTCATTGAAACTTTTGTTCATAACATTCACTTATTCGTGTTGCGAAATATTACTTCGGTTAGGCCATTAGCGTTGTCTGTGATGATACTGTTCACTATAAGGTTTCCTCACAACATTCTGAAAATCCGGTAATAATGTGGTACGCTAATATAAATGAAATATGAAGGCTGAGCCGTGATGAAACGAAGTTTCTTATCTAAGTTGCACACCAACGGTATCTACTATATTACTGGAGCATTGCTCTTAATTGTTGGCGTGCCCCTGTATCAATACCTGGTGCTTCTTCCACAGGGGTATAGCAATGCCCTCGCGTCAGCGGAAAATGGCGCTTTAACCCCTTATCTATTCTGGGTTGGGAACCATTTTGTAGCGATTCTAGGGTACCGAACATTGTCGATAGCTGCTTTTGCTGCCCTGGTCAGTCTGCCTTTTACTCTTTTTCGCATCATAGTCGCACAGGAAATTTTGGGTATTGAAGATGCGGAACAAGTGGTAGAGGAAACGAGCGAAGCAGATCACCCAGAGCAAAAAGCCTCTCCGGAATCCGAGGATACGGGAGAGCTACAAGCAGAGGAGACAGAGGAAGCTAGTAGTACTCCTATCCTTTCCTGGCAAGGGAGGGGGTTTTCTGTACTAGCTGCCTGGACGGGGTTGTTGGGGATCATTTTCTATTTACTCGGTACAGTGGCCAGTACGCTCTATCTCTTTGTTGCGAGCAGCGGTTTTACAGAACATACTTCAACACCTGGCAGCTTCTCTACAATTTCGGGTGCAATGACCATCGTCACCTATACAATTGGCGGAGGATTGCTCGCCATTGCATGTCTATTCTTTGGCGCAATGATCGTCAGAAGCGGGCTGAAACTCTGGCCAGGGATTTGGGTTGCATTCGGCTACGCGGCACTCGCCGTAGCTGCACTTTTCAGCGTCAGTGCCGTCGCAGTAGTAAGCGCGCCAATAGAAGGAAAGGCAGCGCTCACTACGCCTGCTCTTCTGGCCTTTGCCTTTTGGGTGCTCTGGTTTGGTGTAATGTTGGTGCGCTTAAAGCCAGAGCCGTAGGCAGGAAGAGAAACACTTTCCAGGAAGTCGGCATAGCATCAGCGAACAAACTCAATACCAGGCTGGACCCTTTGTGGCAGATAAAGCCTCATAACCGGACTTCCAACAGGTAATAGCCTCTTCGTAGCGTCCCAATTCCTCGAGTACTTCTGCCCACCGACCGTACAATTCGGTCACTTCGATATAGGATTGTGACGGAGAAAGGCCGCCTTTCGCCCGCTCAAACCACGCAATACTTTCCTCTAATAGCCGTCGTCGTTGCTCGCCTTCAGCTCGTTGAGCCTCTGCCTGGGCAACTTTCCCACACATCAGGTAGGTTAAACCCTCAAGGTACTTGTCTTTATACTGAATGCGGTCGATGTTCTCCAGAGCGCGCTCACTATAGCGTCTCGCTTCCTCTAACCGACCTTCAGCAAGACGTACTCCAGCTAATGCAGTGCAATTGATCATGACCAATTTAGGACCACTATAACTTGCTGCAAGGGAAAGGGCTTCGGTATAGTGATCAGAGGCTACTCTATAATCTCCTAAGTTTAAATAGATGAGACCAAGCAAGTTATGCGTCTGACCTTCCATTTGGTGATTCGAGCATCGTTCATACAATTCCAATGCTTTTACGCAGGCAAGTTGGGCTTCAATGAGTTTCCCTGAACGCCTGTAGGCTTCACATAAGCCATAATAAATATTGCCAATCTCTTCATCATCGTCAAGGTAGAGGCAGAGCCGCAGCGCAAGTTCATAATGCTGAATGGCGGCAGCATACATTCCACGCATCAGACAGGTCATAGCGAGACTATAGCGTGCCTTGAGTTCTGCCATGGGAAGGTGAATTTTTTTGCTTTTCAGGACTTTGAGGCATCTCGAGAAGTGGCGTGAAGCATCTTCATATTGAGAGAGATTGACAGCAGCTTGACCCAGCCGCAGAAGGGAGTACGCAAGACGTACACGATCAAGGGGGCCTTCTTTATCTCCCTCGCTTTCTACAAATTTCGGGAGAGGTGACAGAACTTTTGTTACATCTTCCCAACGTTCGGCCAGCGTATAGCACCAACCGAGTAAATATGTGATTTCCCGCTGCTCATTATCGTCGTCAGTTTTTATTGTCTCGAGTATTGATAAAGCTCTATCTGCCTGACCTTCTTCGAGCAGCAACCGAGCACGAAATAGCATTAGCCGAATATCTATACTCTGGGCCATAAGCGCAGCACCTCCTTTGAAAAATATACCCAAGTATAGCATAATTAATCAAAGAGAGATAGCCTATTTAGGAGGTTTTTAACATCAATCGAAAAGAGGAAACAATACAATAATTAAAAATAGAACGGGATATCTTTCTTCCCCGCCACCGCGCCCACAGAGTGGTGAGGAGATCCCCGTTATCCAAAGTATAGCGGATGCAGAGTATTTACACAAGACAAAACAGTACTTTTCGGGTGTTTTCAGTACATCTGGCAAAAACAAGGGATACCAGCGCACATTATACCGCTTATAAGTTCGGTGATATGAGATGGTATCCCCGTCTTTAGTGAGACCGACTACACCTCTTCAACTGAGGGGCCACTGGTTTGTTCAGCAGAACCAGCCGCGGGTGATTGTTTCTTTTGGGAACTGGCTGCATAAATCATATCCGCCAGATCTTTGCGAGTGCGCTCAATGATACCACGAAGCCTGGTCAACTGCTCTGGGTCCTGGAAAGACATCCTCCCCGCGATGGTAAGCAAACGCACAACTTCTATCGCCTCGGTTTTCAGGGCTTGCATTTCTGGCGAGAATTGCCGCCTTCCAAAACCTCCCCGATGACGCATCCATGGCGGTCCTGCAAACTCCTCGTCGCTTTTCTGCCGCTCGGCCAGTAAGGCGCGTCCTTCGTCGGTGATCGTATAGACTTTCTTGCCTTCGACCTCGTTAGAAGTGACAAAACCACGGTCTTCAAGCATTTGTAGCGTAGGATAAATTGATCCAGCGCTGGGAGTATAGAACCCCCCCGATTTCTCTTCTAACGCCTTCATCATTTCATAGCCGTGCATAGGTCGCTCTTGTAGCAGTCCTAGCAGGGCAAATTTGACGTCACCGCGCCCAAAGAAACGGGGACCCTCACCGCCAGGACCGAACGGGCCTCCTGGTCCAAATGGGCTACGCCCCCGGCGCATCCCAAAGAAGTGAGGTCCATGTTGGAATGGGCTGTGTCCATGACGAGGACCATAGCTCTCTCTTTCCCTACGAAGCCAGGGAGGAGTCCAGCCTTCCTCGCCAGCACCTTGATATTCATATGCAAACCGTTTACCAAACATATTTTCCTGTACCTTTCTTTCTGTTCATTACGATATATCGTAAACTTACTATTAAGTATAACGATATATCGCTAAATGTCAAGTGTTTGGAACAGCAATTTTAAAAACTTGAACATTGAGGTATCTTTGCCCAAAAATATCTTGTGAGAAGTACTATGTGTTCTTGCGAATGGAAAAGTCCAGTGATAGACTGTTTAAAGGATATTATTAATGAATGGCGAATCTGGAAACAGTGATAGGAGAAACATCGTGCCAGGACCTCACCGCGCTGGAGATCGGCTGGTAGGACGCCGCGTCGTTACTATTGGTGGAGGCTCTGGAACATTTTCTGTTCTTTCACACATGAAGAAATATA
>CAAGKR010221991.1_pt1 | contig 10753 bp, 11 predicted proteins | sample 2556971 | NCBI WGS metagenome assembly CAAGKR01 (sample SAMEA5207829, study PRJEB30636) | soil metagenome | biome: forest; feature: boreal; material: soil | place: USA | collected 2011-09 | depth 1 m
CGATCAGGGCGTCGACGGCCTCCTGGAGCATCCGCTTCTCGTTGCGGACGATGATCTCGGGCGCGCCCAGCTCCAGCAGCCGCTTGAGGCGGTTGTTCCGGTTGATGACGCGACGGTAGAGATCGTTGAGGTCGGAGGTCGCAAAGCGGCCGCCATCGAGCTGGACCATGGGTCGCAGCTCAGGTGGAACCACCGGCAGGACCTCGATGATCATCCAAGTCGGTGAGGTGCCACTGCGGCGGAACGCCTCGACCACCTTGAGCCGCTTGATCGCCTTCTGGCGGCGCTGGCCCGAGGCTGACTTGGAGTCCTCACGCAGGCGGTAGGCCTCCTCGTTGAGGTTGATCTTGGCGAGCAGCTCCTTGACCGAGGCCGCGCCAATGCCGGCCTTGAAGACCTTGCCGAACTTCTCGGTGAACTCGCGGTACTGCGCGTCCGTGAGGATCTGCTTCTCAAACAGGCCCTCGAGGTCAGACTTGGTGGTCTCGAGATCGGCGTTGAGCGCCTCGAGGTCGCCGGCCAGCTGGGCGTCGACCTCGGCGTTGCGCTTCTCGTGGGCCGCCTCGACCTTGGCACCCGCGGTCTCAGCCACGGTCCGGACCTTGTCGGCGTCCTTGTTGTAGGCGGTCTCGATCCGGGTGATCAGGTCCTCAGCGGTCTTGCTGAGGCCCTGGGCCACCTTGTCCTCGAACACCACGCCCTTCTTGACGGCGACCTTCTCGTACTTGCTCTTGACCGCCAGCGGGAAGTCGCGAGTGGCCTTCTTGCCTTCATGGCTCTTGATTCGCTCCTGCAGGTCCTGGACATCGCGCATCACCTTGTCGACGAGCGCGGTCTTCTCCGTCTCGATCTTGGCGACGGCGGAGTCGGTCTCGGCCCTGGCGACGGCGACCTGGGCGTCGTGCTCAGAGTTGAGGGCAGTGCTGGCCTCCTCGTGACGGGCACGAGCCTTAGCGCTGCGCTCGTTCTCGCCAGGCTTCATCTTGTCCAGCGCCTCGGCGCGGGCATCCTCGTCGATGTGGGTGACGATGTAGTTCGCGAAGTAAATGACCTTCTCGAGGTTGCGCGGGCTCATGTCCAGCAGCAGGCCCATCCGCGAGGGGATGCCCTTGAAGTACCAGACGTGGCTGACCGGCGAAGCCAGCTTGATGTGGCCCATGCGCTCACGGCGCACCTTGCTGCGCGTCACCTCGACGCCGCATTTGTCGCAGATGATGCCCTTGTAGCGATACCGCTTGTACTTGCCGCAGTGACACTCCCAGTCCTTGGTGGGACCGAAGATCTTCTCGCAGAAGAGACCATCCCGCTCCGGCTTGAGGGTGCGGTAGTTAATGGTCTCCGGCTTGGTCACCTCGCCGTGCGACCAGGACATGACGGTCTCGGGAGAGGCCAGGGAAAGACGGAGCGCGTCGAAGTTTTCGAGCTTTAGCAAGTGGCGTTCTCCTACAGGTTGTCCAAGCTCTCGTCGAGCTCGTCGCGTTCAAGGTTGATACCGAGGTCAACGGGGACTTCGGGCATGTCGTCTTCGGTCAGGGTGATCTGGCGCTCGTCGTCGGACAGGATCTCGACGCCAAGGCCGAGGCCCTCCAGTTCCTTGACCAGGACGCGGAAGGACTCGGGGATGCCGGCGTCGAGGGTGTTCTCACCCTTGACGATGGCCTCGTAGGCCTTGACTCGACCCACGATGTCGTCCGACTTGACGGTCAGGATCTCCTGAAGGATGTGGCTCGCGCCGTAGGCCTCCAGGGCCCAGACCTCCATCTCGCCGAAGCGCTGGCCACCGAACTGCGCCTTGCCTCCCAGTGGCTGCTGGGTGACCAGGCTGTACGGCCCGGTGGAGCGGGCGTGGATCTTGTCCTCGACCAGGTGGTGGAGCTTGAGCATGTAGATGATGCCGACGGTGACCTCGTGGTCGAAGGTCTGCCCGGTGCGGCCATCGCGGAGCCAGGCCTTGCCGCTGCGCGGCAGATTGGCCCGCTCGAGCTCGTCCTCGATCGTCTCTTCCTTGGCGCCGTCGAAGACCGGCGTCGCGATCTTCATGCCCATCGCCGTGGCCGCCCAGCCCAGGTGGGTCTCCAGGACCTGGCCCAGGTTCATGCGGCTGGGGACTCCCAGCGGGTTGAGCACGATCTCGACCGGGCTGCCGTCGGGCAGATAGGGCATGTCGTGGACCGGCAGGATCCGGGCCACGACTCCCTTGTTGCCGTGGCGCCCGGCCATCTTGTCGCCGGCGGAGAGCTTCCGCTTCTGGGCGACGTAGACGCGCACCAGCTGGTTGACGCCGGGGCTGAGCTCGTCCTTGTTCTCGCGGCTGAAGATCTTGACGTCGACCACGATGCCGCGCTCGCCGTGGGGTACCCGCAGCGAGGAGTCGCGAACCTCGCGGGCCTTCTCGCCAAATATGGCGCGGAGCAACCGCTCCTCGGCGGAGAGCTCGGACTCACCCTTGGGGGTGATCTTGCCGACGAGGATGTCGCCGGGGCTGACCTCGGCGCCGACGTAGATGATCCCGCGCTCGTCGAGGTTCTTGAGGGTCTCCTCGCTGACGTTGGGGATCTCGCGAGTGATCTCCTCGGGGCCAAGCTTGGTGTCGCGCGCCTCGAGCTCGAATTCCTCGATATGGATCGAGGTGTACTTGTCGTCGCGAACCAGCGACTCCGAGATCAGGATCGCGTCCTCGAAGTTGTAGCCCTCCCAAGGCATGAACGCGACCATCACGTTGCGGCCGAGCGCGAGCTCGCCCTGGTCCGTGGCGGGACCGTCGGCCAGCACCTCGCCGGCGACGACCTTCTGGCCGGCCCGCACGATCGAGCGCTGGCTCAGGCAGGTGCCCTGGTTGGAGCGCACGAAGCGATGCAGCGGGTACCAGTCGATGTTGGGACCCTTCTTGCCGTTGCCGCCGGCGTCGACCGCGACCAGGATGCCGAGACCGCCGTGCACGTCCTGGCGCTGCAGGTTGTGACCCTGGGCGTAGCCCTTGGGCGGCGGCGCGGCCGTCGATTTCACGGTGCCAGAGCGGCTGGCGACGATGAGCTCGCCGGAGTCCTTGGCGGCGTAGAACTCCATGCCGGTGCCGACCACCGGTGACTCCGTCTGGAGCAGGGGAACCGCCTGGCGCATCATGTTGGACCCCATCAGCGCGCGGTTGGCGTCGTCGTGCTCGAGGAAGGGGATCAGCGCGGTGGCGGCGCTGACGATCTGCTTCGGCGACACATCCATCAGGTCGATGGTTGTGACGTCGACGACCGCGAAGGCGTGCTTTAGGCGCGCCGGCGTCCGCTCCTCGGCGAACTCCTGGTTCTCGTTCAGCGGAGCGTTGGCCTGTGCGACGGTGTACTTGTCCTCCTCGTCGGCGGGCATGTACACGATCTCGTCGCTGACCCACGGGACGATCTTGACCGTGGCCTTGGTCTTGGTCAGGGCGGCGACGTCTTCCTTGGCCAGGCGCTGCCCGGCGCGCAGGCGCCGGGTACCCGCGGTGATGCCTTCGCGAAGCGTCCTGCCGCTGAGCCTGTTCGCGTTTTCCTTGTCCGCGGTCAGTTCCGGGAAAACCCTGCGGAACGGAGTCTCGATGAAGCCGTAGTCGTTGACCTTGGCAAAGGTGGCCAGCGAGCCGATCAGGCCGATGTTGGGACCTTCGGGGGTCTCGATCGGGCAGATCCGGCCGTAGTGGCTGAAGTGGACGTCGCGGACGTCGAAACCGGCGCGCTCGCGGCTGAGGCCTCCAGGCCCGAGCGCCGAAAGGCGCCGCTTATGGGTCAGCTCCGCCAGCGGGTTGGTCTGGTCCATGAACTGGGACAGCTGCGAGCTGCCGAAGAACTCCTTGATGGCGGCGACCACGGGTCGCGCGTTGATCAGCGAGGCCGCGGTGACGGTAGCGGCGTCGCAGATCGTCATCCGCTCCTTGATGATTCGCTCCATCCGGATCAGGCCCATGCGGAACTGGTTCTGCAGGAGCTCGCCGACAGCGCGGACGCGACGGTTGCCGAGATGGTCGATGTCATCCTTCTCGCCGTGACCGTTGTTCAGCTGGATCAGCTGCTTGATGATGGCGACGAAGTCCTCGTTCTCGAGGATGCGGACGTCCTTCTTGGGATCTAGGCCGAGCTTGCGGTTGATCTTGTAGCGCCCCACTCGGCCGAGGTCAAAGCGGCGCGGGTTGAAGAACAGCGACTGCAGCAGTCCCTTGGCGTTGTCGACGGTGGGCGGATCGCCGGGCCGGATCTTCTTGTACAGCTCGATCAGGGCCTCGTTGACCGTGGTCGACGGATCCTTGTCCAGTGTCGACTGGATGTAGTGGTGCTCGGGGTCGACGTCGACATCGGCGAAGAGGGCGAGGATCTCCTCGTTGGTCTCGTAGCCCAACGCCCTCACCAGGCTGGTCACCGGGATCTTGCGCTTGCGGTCGATCTTGACGGTGAGCAGGTTCTTGTTGGAGGTCTCAATTTCGAGCCAGGCCCCACGGTTGGGGATCAGCTTGGCGGCGAAGAGGGTGCGGCCGGTTACGCGGTCGGGGTCCGACGTGAAATAGATACCGGGAGAACGGACCAGCTGTGAAACGACCACCCGCTCGGTGCCGTTGACGATGAAGGTGCCCTCCTCGGTCATGATCGCGAAGTCGCCCATGAAGACCTCGGTCTCCTTGATCTCACCGGTCTCCTTGATGGTCAGACGGGTGTTGATCCGGAGTGGCGCCGAGTAGGTCATGTCGCGGGCGCGACACTCTTCCTGGTCGAACTTGGGCTCGCCGAAGACGTAGTCGAGGAACCGGAGCTCGTAATTCTTACCCGTGTAGTCGGTGATGGGGTTGATCTCGTCGAACAGCTCCTTGAGCCCCTCGCGCCGGAACCAGTCGAAGGAATTGAGCTGGGTCTGGATGAGGTCGCCGACGGTCAGCATCTCCGGGATGCGGCCATATGAATAGCGGGTGGCGGGGGCGGTGGTTTCAGTCATACGCGAAGCACCTCCGGGGAGCGTCAAAGACAAACAGGCGGGTGGGCACCGAGGGACGAAGAACGAGCGAATGCGAACCAGAGAATGAGGGGCGGGGAATATCTGTAACGGGCCAAGGGACGAAAAAAGTCCCCTCTCCTGGATCGGGGACTGAAGGTCAAGCGTCTACCACTGCACGCAATCGTAGCACAGGCTGTGACAGCCGCGCAAAAACGACGGCGGTAAGACCGTCGTAGGCAGGCCGCTAGTATACACACCCCGGCGGGGTCGTCAAGTGACAGTCCGGCGGCTCTATGATGCAGATGCCGTGTCAGAGACGACCGGGGAAGCGGCTACTTGACCTCTACCTCGCCTCCGGCGTCCTTGATCTTCGCGGCGATCGACTCGGCCTCCTCCTTGCTGACGCCCTCCTTGACCGCCTTGGGGGCGCCGTCGACGAGGTCCTTGGCCTCCTTGAGGCCGAGGCCGGTGAGCTCGCGAACGGTCTTGATCACGTTGATCTTGGCGTCGCCGGGGCCGGTGAGGATGACCGAGAACTCGCTCTGCTCCTCGGCGGGGGCGGCGTCGCCACCGGCGGCACCTCCGGCCGGCGCGGCGGCCACCGCCACCGGCGCTGCGGCGGTGATGCCGAGCTTCTCTTCCATCAGCTTGACCGCGTTGACCACGTCAAGCACCGTCCACTCCTCGAGAGCGGCAACGAAGTCCTCTGGGGTTACATTTGCCATTTGATTTTCTCCTTGTCCTTATTTCCGGTTAGGCGCCAGCGCTCTCGAGCTTTTGGCGGTAAGCGTAAAGCCCGTTGGCCAGCTGCTGCACCACGGACTGGAGGGCGCTGGCAAGCTGGACCACGCTGTGATTCAGGGTCCCGGCCAGCTGGCCCAGCAGCGCCTCGCGCCCCGGTAGCTCGGCTAGCCGCTTGACCTCGTCGGCACCCAGGAGCTGCTGTCCCAGCATCCCGCTCTTGATGGTGAGGAGCCGGGTCTGCTTGATGAACTCGTTTACGAGCTTGGGGGCCGCGATCGGCTCGTCGTACCCGATGGCCATGCCGACCGGTCCCACCAGCTGGGCCTTGAGGTCGGCCAGCCCGTTGGCGTCGGCCGCACGGCGCGCAAGCGTGTTCTTGACAACCACGTAGTCGACGTTGCCGCCGCGCAGCTTGCGCCGGAGCTCCTGCATCTGGGCCACCGTCAGCCCCCGGTAGTCGGTGACGACCAGGCTCTGGGCGCGCTTCAGCTTGTCGCTGACCTCTTCAACCGCCTCGAGCTTTCTTGGGGTTGCCATCTGTCCTCCAGAAGCAACGAAGACCCTCCCCGCTCGCACACGGGAAAGGCCCATCACCCCGGAATGCCCAGGGCCGACTTGGCAACCCGCCTGCGTAGGAGATTAAGGCTCGAAAGCCCCCTACGGTCTTCGGCTATTCAATTCCGCCCGGGCGAGCCGGGCAGTGGCCAAGTATATCGAGCGCTTACGCCTGCGTCAGCTTTGACGCCGCGCCGGGGTCCACCTTGGCCGCAGGGCTCATCGTCCCGGCCAGGTTGACGCTCCTGACGTAGACGCCCTTGGTCGCCGACGGCTTGGCTTTGACAATCGACTCCATCAACGCCGAGAAGTTGTCGAGCAGCTGGTCGGCGCTGAACGAAGCCTTGCCGATGATGCTGTGGACGACCCCGGTCTTGTCGACGCGGTACTCCACCCGACCGGACTGGACGTCGTTGATGGCGCGCGCCAGGTCGAAGGTGACGGTGTTGGACTTGGGGTTGGGCATCAGGCCGCGCGGCCCCAGGATCTTGCCCAGCTTACCCACGGTGGCCATCATGTCGGGCGTCGCCAGGGCGACGTCGAAGTCGGTCCACCCCTCCTGGACGCGCTTGGCAAGGTCCTCGCCGCCCACCTCGTCGGCGCCGGCGTCGCGGGCCTCGCGAACCTTGTCGCCCTGGGCAAAGACGACGATCTTCTGCTTCTTGCCGGTGCCGTGAGGTAGCACCACGCTGCCACGGACCATCTGGTCGGCGTGCCGCGGGTCGACCCCCAGTCGGACGTGCGCCTCGATGGTCGAGTCGAACTTGGTACCGGCGCTCGTGTCCTTGGCCATCGAGACCGCCGCGCTCGGCGGGTACTGGGTCTCCGGGTCGATCTTGGCCGCGGCCTCGTTATAGCGCTTGCTGTGCTGTGCCATCACTTGACCTCTATACCCATCGAGCGGGCGGTGCCTTCCACCATTTTCATCGCCGCCTCGACGTCGTTGGCGTTGAGGTCGGCCATCTTGGTCTCGGCGATCTCCTTGACCTGGGCCCCGTTGACCGAGCCCACCTTCTCGCGGTTGGGCATGCCCGATCCCTTCTCGACGCCGGCGGCCTTGCGCAGCATGTCGACCGCGGGCGGGGTCTTGGTGATGAAGGTGAAGCTGCGGTCCTGGAGGATCGTGATCTCCGCCGGGACCACCTGGCCCGTCATCGCTGCGGTCTTGTCGTTGTACTGCTTGACGAAGTCCATGATGCTGATCCCGTGTGGCCCCAGTGCCGTGCCGACCGGCGGCGCGGGCGAGGCCTGGCCGGCCTGCAGCTGGATCTTGACTATCGCTCGGACCTTCTTCTTACCCATCGACGGCTCCTAGTGCAGGCGCTCGACCTGGAGGAGGTCGAGCTCGACGGGCGTCTCCCGCCCGAACATGTTGACCAGCACCTTGAGCTTGCCTTTGTCGGGCATGATCTCGTCGACCTTGCCGTGGAAGTCGCTGAACGGCCCGTCGACAACCCGGATGTTCTCGCCGACCTGATACTCGACCTTGACCTTGGGTGCCTCGGCCTTGGTCTGCTTGACGATGGCCTTGATCTCGTGGGGCTGGAGTGGAATCGGCTTGTTCCCGCTGCCGACGAACGAGGTCACGCCAGGCGTGTTGCGGACGACGTACCAGGACTCATCGGTCATGTGCATGTTGACCAGGATGTAGCCCGGGAAGATCCGTTTCTGGACGTGGCGGCGCTGGCCGTCCTTGATCTCGATGACCTCCTCGGTCGGCACCAGGACCTCGAAGATCTTGTCGTGCATGTCCATCGAGTCGACGCGCTTGAGGAGGTTGTTGCGAACCTTGTCCTCGTGCCCGGAGTAGGCGTGGACCACGTACCACTGGCTGTCTTCGGTGCTCGGCTTGGTCTCGGATTGGGCTTCGCTCATCAGCTGCTCCCGTAGAGGAAAGTGGTGCCCTTGGTGAGGAGGGCGTCGATGCCGGCGATGAAGAGCGCGACCACCAGCACCGTCCCGATGACGATTCCGGTCATCCGCAGCAGCTCCTGCCGCGTCGGCCACACCACCCGCCGAAGCTCCATGACAGTGGCCCTCAGGCCGGTGCCCATGGTGGCTTCCTGGTAATTGGTTTCTTCTTCGCTAGCCATAGATTCCTTGGTAGTACCCGCTTCCCGTTTCGGCGTTCGGCCCCTGGCGATCGGGTTGGCAGGGGCGGAGAGACTCGAACTCCCGACTCACGGTTTTGGAGACCGTTGCTCTACCAACTGAGCTACGCCCCTTCGACAACCGCCTCGCACTCGGACCCTGGTCACTCGTTTACTACTTCGTCTCTCTGTGCTGGGTGTGCTTGCGACACCGCCGGCAGAACTTGCGCAGCTCCATCCGGTTGGGGTCGTTCTTCTTATTCTTCTCGGTCGTGTAGTTGCGTTCCTTGCAGTCATTGCACTGCAAAGTGATTATCGAGGCAGCCATAAAGTCTCTCTCAAAAAAAAGGACCTGGGCCGTGCCCAAGTACGACTTGAAGTATAGCTCAGCTTCGCCGCGTGCTCAAAACCCTACCGCCGATTCGAGCCACGGTGGCCCCGACCAGCCCCGCGACCAGGAGGCTCAGTGCTCCAAGGGACCCCGGCGGCAGCCCGCGGGAGGTTTTGGGCAAGGCCGTCCCCGGGTAGGTCGCCGGGCTGGGTGCCGAAAGCGGTCGACGCCGTGAAGCCGGGGCAGCCCTGCTTCTCGAAGTCCGCGGCGGTCATGTACGCCGCGCTGGGGAAGTAGGCCCCGAGGGTCTGCGCCTCCGTACCCGCCGTCGCCTTCTGGATCGACTGGGCGAAGTTTGGGTCGGGGAGCATGTTGCGCTCGATCAGGACGTTGTCGTACAGGACCCCCCACCGCCGCCGTCGTTGGGAAACGCCTTGTCGGGCCGATAGGTGCGATAGATGACGAGGAAGCTGAAGAGGTTGCTGTGGGTGCCGTTGGCGTCTGTCAGGTAGACGGTGTTGGGCGCGGGCGTCGCGGGTTTCTGTCTCTTGACCACGGTCACCACATAGTCCCTCACAGCTCCATCGGTGTTCCTGGCGTGGTCGGCGATGAACGGGTTGTCGGCGATGCTACCGGTGGCCGGGACGACGTGGACGTCATTGATGCCGTCGATCGCCTGGGTCTGCCCGGTGTAGGTGGTGAACGACATGCACCGGGCGTGCGGGAAACGTCCCCTGATGGTCAGGCTGTCGATCCCGGCGCTGAGCTGCGCCTGCGGCCGGAGCAGCGTCGCCAGGCCTAGTTGGATTGTCCCCCGGGCCCAGAAATGGGGGTGCCTATAGATGCGGCGCACTATGCTTTGCCCCCGTCGGCGGGCACGTTTCGCGACCAGGTGCTAATTTTTCCCTAAGTACAAGCGCATTTTCAGTCGTCCAGCGCATTGGCATGGAGGGAGACCCCCCGATGGCTAAAAGCACCTCTGCTCCCCGTCCGGAGCACCAGCTGTACCACGAGTACTCCGTTGAGGAGGACCAGGAAAGGACCAACGTCCATTACGAGCAGCCGCCCGAGTTCTTCTACAAGTTCACCGGGGGCGAGTGGAACGTCTACTCCTGCAACCTGTGGGACACCGCGACCAACGACACCGAGTCGCAGGAACACAAGCTCAACCGCACTGGCGAGCTCGCCGGGCTGAAGCCGGGCATGCGCATCCTGGACGTCGGCTGTGGCTGGGCCGGTCCGCTGACGTACCTCTGCAAGACGTTTGGCGTCACCGGTGTCGGCCTGACCCTGTCCCCCACCCAGAAGGAGTGCGCCGACGAGCGGATCGCCAAGTACGGCGTGGACGCGAAGGTCCAGATCTGTCACTGGGAGGACTTCGAGGACGACCAGAAGTTCGACGCCATCGTCACCGACGAGGTCATCGTCCACTTCTTCAACCTCGGCGGCTTCTTCGAGAAGGCCCACGGGTTGCTGACGGGCGACGGCGTCATGGTCAACAAGGAGCTGCACCACAAGCACCCGCGACATGCGGTCCTCGAGCGCGGTGGCGAGTTCATCAGCGAGATCTACGGCGACACCGGCAACTACCGCCTCCTCGCTGAGGAGCTGCAGCTGGGCTACGACGCCGGCTTCGATATGACCGTGCACCACATCCCGGCCTGGCACTACGAAAAGACGATCGACCGGTGGCAGGCCAACATGTACGAGCACCGCGATCGGATCAAGGAGCTGCTGGGCGCCGAGGGCTACAAGCAGTGGCGCATCTACCTGAAGCTGGCCCGGCGGATCCAGAGGAACATGACCCTGGACTACGTCGTCGGGCACAAGTTCTAGTCACGGGACCAACCCACTCAGGGCGGCCGAGGGCTCGGGCCTGATGTCCTGGGACCACGTGGTCGAGCGTCTCAGCGGCGCGCGCAACTACTGGATCTGCACCACCCGCGACGGCCCGAGGTGGTAACTACGGAGCGGGAGGGATTCGAACTCCTCGAACGAGGTTGCCCCCGTTACGGCATTTCCAGTGCGCGCCCTCGACCTGACTAAGCGACTGCTCCGTGTCGCCCAGATTCGAGAGTGC
>CAAGKR010401968.1_pt1 | contig 10753 bp, 6 predicted proteins | sample 2556971 | NCBI WGS metagenome assembly CAAGKR01 (sample SAMEA5207829, study PRJEB30636) | soil metagenome | biome: forest; feature: boreal; material: soil | place: USA | collected 2011-09 | depth 1 m
CTTCGATTTGGCGGATGCGTTCGCGGGTTACGGCGAAGGACTGGCCGACTTCTTCAAGGGTGTGCTCGCTGCCGTCATCGAGGCCGAAGCGCATCTTGATAACTTTTTCTTCACGCGGGGTCAGAGTCTTCAATACCGAAGAGGTTTGCTCTTTCAGGTTGAGGTTGATGACTGCATCGGACGGCGAGACTACGGCCTTGTCTTCGATGAAATCGCCGAGGTGCGAATCTTCTTCCTCGCCGATAGGAGTTTCGAGAGAGATTGGCTCTTGTGCGATTTTCAGAATCTTGCGCACTTTGGAAACGGGAATATCCATGCGCTTGGCGATTTCTTCGCTGGTGGGCTCGCGACCGAGTTCCTGAACGAGCTGGCGGCTGGTGCGCACGAGTTTGTTGATGGTTTCGATCATGTGCACCGGGATGCGGATGGTGCGGGCCTGATCGGCAATGGCGCGGGTGATGGCCTGGCGAATCCACCAGGTGGCATAAGTGGAAAATTTGTAGCCGCGGCGCCATTCAAACTTGTCGACGGCTTTCATCAGGCCGATATTGCCTTCCTGGATGAGGTCGAGAAACTGCAAGCCGCGATTGGTATATTTTTTCGCAATCGAAACGACAAGACGCAAGTTGGCTTCGATTAATTCTTTTTTGGCTTGCTCGGCTTCGGCTTCGCCGCGGGGAATGATGGTCAGCGTGCGCTTGAGCTCGGTGAGGCCAACTTCGCTGGCGTCTTCAATGTCCTTTAGCTCGGTGCGGCGAGTGCGCAGTTCGCGGCGCGCTTCGGTGGCGTTATCGCCCTTGGAAACGTCCGCGCGGCGTTCGAGGCGGCCGGCTTCGCGTTCGAGGGATTGGAGTCGCTCGACGGTGCCGCGCATTTTCTCGATGAGGCGTTTCTTTTCAAAAGGATTGAAATCGATGTCGCGAATTTCGACAGAAATCTGAATGCGGGTGCGAGCCACGTCCCACTTCGCGTGCAGGTAGGCGGCTTTTTTGGCTTTTGGCGTTTTATCGAACTTGGCTGCCTGCTTTAGAGCCTGGTCGTAGAGCTTGGCGATCTTGTCGATATATTTAAGGGTCTGCTTGGTCTTGTTGGCGATTTTTTCTTCGGTAAGCTCTTCGTCGTCGAATTGAACGATTTCCTTGATGGAACGGGCGCCTTTGCGCAGATCGTCGCCGACGGCGATCAGCTCTTTGATGACGATTGGGGAACGGGTGACCGACTTCATCACCACCAGTTGGCCGCGCTCGATGCGTTTGGCGATGGTGACTTCGCCTTCGCGGGTGAGCAAAGGCACAGTGCCCATTTCGCGCAGGTACATGCGAACAGGGTCGTTGGTTTTTTCGAGAGAGCCGGGGGTCAGGTCGAGGTCGCTACCGCTGGGGCCCTCTTCCGCGTGGGCGTCGTCCTTTACGGCCCCGTCGCGCTCACCGCGTTCGATGGAAACTTCCACGGCGCGCGCGGCCTTGGCGGAGGCGGCATCTTCGTAAATCTCAATGCCATTGCGCTCGAAGGTGGTGAGTAAATCGTCAATCTCCTCGGACGAGTGAACTTCGGCGGGAAGCGAATCGTTGACTTCGTCATACAGCAGATAGCCGCGTTCCTTGCCGACGGCGATCAGCGCTTTTACGGCCTCGTATTTTTCTTCCAGACCCGTTCCCGCCACAACTCTCCTCCCGAAATCCTAGGTCGATGCTTCCATGTTAGGCAAACAGCGCCGCTGGGGGCAAGCCTACTGACTCCGCCGGGAGGGTGCCAAGAATTCCCAAGGCGGACAGAAGGATGCCGTCAATCCCTCGTAAAACGTTGAAATGTATCGGTGAAGCCCTGCGCGCGTTTTTAGCTTGTTGCTGCCCCACGCTTTACCGCCTGCCGCGCTTTGGCGCTACGGTCGCGTTGCATCGCCCACAAATATATGGATGCTTTGCGGAGCGAAACCGTTATCTGCCCAACCCTTCTACGCTAGACAGTTAAGTCGTGTCAAGTCAATTACTTCGTGAGGGATCACTGGTGGTTATCCTACCGTTCCGATGGAGGGGAGGTAGAGTAGTTTCGCAACATTGGGTGCCACCGTTGCTTGTGTTAAATTGCAATCCGTTGCGGCTGTTCAATCCATTCAGCGGGACCCAATCGAAAGGCCTTTCATGACTAAGCTGCGGGTGCACAGCTTCGCTATTTCCATCGATGGCTACGGCGCAGGTCCCCATCAGGACCTCGCCAGCCCGCTCGGCGTCGGCGGTGTCGCGCTGCACCAATGGGCCTTCGCGACCCGAACGTTTCAACGGATGATTTGTGGTGAGGGCGGCACAACGGGTGTCGATGACGACTTCATCGCACCGCGGATTCGCCAATATTGGAGCCTGGATTCTGGGCCGGAATATGTTTGGGCCGATTCGTAGAGCATGGCCCGACGACACTTGGAAGGGGTGGTGGGGCGACAACCCGCCTTATCACACTCCGGTGTTCGTGCTCACGCACCATCCTCGCCCGTCAATTACGATCGACGGCGGCACCGTCTTCCACTTTGTTACCGACGGAATTAACGCCGCACTGACCCGAGCAACCGAATCTGCCAACGGGGGAGACATTCGACTCGGGGGCGGAGTGGCTACGATTCGACAGTACCTTTCCGGGGCGCTCATCGATGAGATGCATTTGGCCATTTCGCCCACTCTGCTCGGCTCAGGGGAGCACCTTCTGGCGGGAATCGACGCACCAAAATTGGGCTATAGGTGCAGGGAGTGTGTTGCGAGCGCCAGCGCCACGCACGTTGTTCTTACCAGGCGCAGCTAGTAAACCTGTCGCGGGAGATGACCGATTGAGGCCGTCTAGAGCTGGCTGCCGGCAGCTAATTGTTTCAGCAGGGACTGCTTCTTGGCGAGAAGTTCGTGCAGCGTGGGGCTGGCGGCGTTGGCCTCAATGTCGCGCTGGACCTGGCTGATTTCGTGTTCGATCTTGCGGCGTTTGAGGGCGTCGACGCAGCTTTCCGCTTCGTCCCAGGAGAGAGTTTGAGTGGGTTCGAATAAAATTTCGAAGAACGTTCGACGGTCGCGCTCTTCAAGAAGGGCGGCGATGTCGGTTGCCTGCATCGTTTGATCGGAAAGACCGGCGACGATAAGAGCGGCAAATATCTTTTCGGTTTCGAGACCCTCGTAGAGGCGATCTCTTTGGAGGCGCTGGGCGAGTTCGCGGCGGAAATCGTCGGCCTCGACCAGCATGCGGATGAGGCGGCGTTCGATGGGCTTGGCCGCTTTGCCGATGAGTTCGGGTTGCATCTTTACTTCGCTGCGGCGCTCGTTGGCGGCTTTGCTGAGGGCGGCGCGCAGGACGGGTTCATCGACACGAAGTTGTTGCGAAATGCGCGTAGCCCATTCGGAACGCAGGAAACGATTGGGAATTCTTTGAACGTAGGGAAGAAGGAAATTCAATGCGCGTAATTTTCCTTCCGCGGTGGAGAGATCCATCTGGCGGGCGCGAGAGATCAGATAATCCACGTAGGGCGGGGCTTCTTTTAAGGCCTTGATGTAGGCTTCGGCGCCTTTCATGCGGATGAAAAGATCGGGATCGGCTTTCTTGTTTTCGATTGGCGGTAGGGCGAGTACGCGCACTTCAAAATCCTGCTCGAGCAATAAAGTGAGCGAGCGTTCGGTAGCGGTCTGCCCAGCGGTGTCGGGATCGTAATTGACGATGATGCGTTTGGTGAAACGGCCCAGGAGCTTGATTTGCGGTTCGGCGAGGCTGGTGCCGCAGCTGGCGACGACATTTCCGATTCCCGCGCGAGCCACAGCGATGGCATCCAGGTAGCCTTCGACCAGGACGGCAAAATCCTGGCGACGAATGGGTTCTTTGGCTTTGTCCATGTGGTAGAGGACGTAGCTTTTGGAGTAGATGGGTGTTTCCGGAGAATTCAGATATTTGGGGAGGTCGTCACCAAGCGCGCGGCAGCCGAAGGCCACAATCTTTCCGGCGTCGTTTGAAATGGGAAAAGTGATGCGGCGACGAAAGCGGTCGTAAAGGCGGCCGCTGGTATTTTGATCGCGGGAGATGAGCCCGGATTCGATGAGAAGTTTGTCGGCAAATTTTGGTTTGAGTTGGCGCAGCAGAATGTCTCCGCCGTTTGGGGCATAGCCGATGCCGAAGCGCGCGATAGCCTCGGCGTTTAAGCCACGATCCTCAAGGTAGGCGCGGGCGGCTTTGCCTTCGGCGGTAGACTCCAGTTGCTTCGCGAAAAAAGTTTGCGCTTCGCGATGGATTTCGACGAGCGCGGCGCGCTGCTGACTCTCTTTGCGCTCTTCCGGGGAGCGCTCGTTAGGCTTGGGAACGGCGATGCCGCATTTTTCGGCAACCAGACGGACGGCTTCGGGAAACGGGCACTTTTCCATCTCCATTACGAAGCTGAAAACGTCCCCGCCTTTGCCGCAGCCAAAGCAATGGTAGATCTGCTTCACCGGGTGGACGGCGAAGGATGGGGATTTTTCCGCGTGAAAAGGGCAGAGACCAGTGAAGTTTTGGCCGCTTTTTTTCAGGCGGACGTATTCGCCAATCACGCGGACGATGTCCGCTTGCTGTTTGACGCGATCCGCGAATGATCCTGCTTCGGCCATCAGAACGATCTTTCTTCATGGGCGAAAGCCCATTTCATATTAATACCTTTGCTGCGGGGCGGTAGCCCCGGCGTCCTAAAGAAGTAGTTTCGCAAGCAGTTGGGCCAGATCAGAGGCGCAATTCTACAACGGTGATGGCTTTGCCGCCGTGATCTTCGGTCTCAAAGGCGGATTGGGATACGGAGGGGTGGGTACGGAGGAATTCGCCGAGGCCGCGGCGCAAGGCTCCTGTGCCATGGCCGTGAATGATGCGGATGCGTGAACGGCCGGCGAGGACCGCTTCATCGAGAAATTTATCCACGAGTTCGCTGGCTTGTTCGACGGTCATACCGATGACGTTGATCTCGGCTGCGCCGGCTTGCTCTTTTGGTTGTGATGTGACGGTGATGTTGTCGCGTTTGGATGGTTGAATCGCGACTTTGCCGGGTGCGCTGCCTTCGACGCCGGTGATTTCTTCGATGGCTATTTTCATGCGCAGCGGGCCGGCTTCGATTTCAGCCGAGGAGCCATCGAGGCGTCGGAAAATCACCGGCTTGCTGAATCCGCGAACATGGATTTTCGTTCCGGGTTGCAATTCCCCGGCGTTGACGGCGTCCGAGGAGTCTGGCCGCCCGCCCAAATCTTTTTGCGATTCGGAAATGGTTTGCACCAAAGCGGCGTTGAGTTCGTCTTTGGCCTCACCACGCACGTCGCGCATTTTGCGTGCGGTGGATTTGGTCAGTTGCGCACGAAGTTCGCGGTCTTTCACCGCTTCGACGATGGCCGTAACATTCGCTTCGAAGCGCTTCTGCATATCTGCGAAATTATTTTCGAGTTGCTCGATACGTTTTTTCTGTCGCCCAACCCATTCCTCGCGCAATTTTGTGCGTTCCTGTTCCAACACGTGACGCTCGGCCGCCATTTGAACGCGCAACTTATCCAACTCGTCACGGCTGCGGTGCAGGTAAGCGATCAGATCGGCGGCTTCATGGGATTCCGGGGACATAAGCTGGCGAGCGTGTTCGATTATGCTCGTTTCGACGCCCAGGCGTTGGGCAATCGAGATTCCGCTGGAACCGCCGGGTACACCGAGTATTAAACGGTAGGTGGGCCGCAGGTTGATGTCGTCGAATTCAACGGCCGCGTTTATGACGCCGGGCGTGGTGGAAGCGTAGGTTTTCAAGCGGTCGTGATGAGTGGTGGCGAGCACAAAGCAATTCTTGCTATGAAATTCGTCCAGCAAGGCTTCGGCCAGCGCAGCGCCTTCTTCGGGAGCCGTGCCGGTACCGATTTCGTCCACCAGCACCAGAGATTTCGGCGTTGCCTCCTGCAATATGGATTTCAGATTCAGCATGTGCGCGGAGAAGGTGGAGAGATCGGCGGCGATGGATTGTTCGTCGCCAATGTCCACCAGCACATGGTCAAACAACGGGAGCACTGCGCGCCGCGCGGCGACGGGCACGCCAGACTGAGCGGAAAGAGCTGCGATTCCCACGGTTTTTAGCGCGACGGTTTTTCCACCGGTGTTCGGGCCGCTGATGACCAGCAGGCGCTCTTCGCCGCCGAGCGCCAACGACATGGGGACGATTGCACGATTTTCGCGGCGGAGTTTGTCTTCAAGGACGGGGTGGCGAACGACGTCGAGCTGGAGTTCTGCAAGCTGCGTAAATTCGGGGACACAGGCGTCGAAGTCCCGCGCGAAACGGCTGCGGGCAAAAATACCGTCGAGGTGCGCGATGGTGTCGGCGGCAGCCTGCAGCGGACCGAGATTGTGCTGCAGCCGTTCGGAGAGTTCTTTCAAGATGCGGAAAATTTCGGCGGTTTCCTCTTCGGCGAGCTGGACCAGTTGATTGTTGGTCTCGACGGTTTCGAATGGCTCGACGAAAACAGTTTGTCCGGTAGCGCTGGTGCCGTGGACGATGCCCTGCACGCCGCGGCGCTGTTCCGAACGCACGGGAATGACGAAGCGATCGTTGCGCAGGGTAACGTAGTCTTCGCCGGCGTCGGCTTGCCGCGAACGCAAAATCTGTTTCAGCACGCGCTGAATGGAATCGCGTGTTTGCAGGATGCTGGCGCGAATTCGCCGCAGCGCGGTGGAGGCGTCATCGCTAATTTCGCCATTGGGCAGGATGGAACGCTTGATGGCCGTTTGTAATTCGCGAAAATCCACGATGGCGGCAGCTTGCGCTGCGAGGAGCGGGAATCTCACCGCATCTTCACGAAATTGCAAACGCAACCAGCCGGCGGTTTCAAGCAGCGTGGCGACATCGAGAAGACTTTTGGCTTCGAGCACAACGCCGGGAGCTTCCAACTGATCGAGCCATTGCATCGGATCAGCCAGCGCGCCGAAGCCCAATTCGCGGCCCAGGCGCAGCCATTCTGCGCCTTCGCGGATCAGCGAGAAGACGCTTTCCAATGCGGCGCGATCGGTCTCCGGTTGCAGGGCATTCAGAGCGCGGCGCGCTGGTGCGCAGGTGGTCCGCAAGCGCAACAGTTCGCGCAGTTTGTCAAATTCCAGAACGTCTTGAGCGGACCTGGACATATTGTCTACGCCTTAAAATGCTTCGCCAGATACTTCACCGCTTCGTGCGGATTGGTGGCGCTGGCGACCAGGTCGCGTTTGGCTTCTCCCCATATTGGACCCTCCGACGACGCCCGCGAATCCTGCTCCACTTCTCTAACTCGCTGCAAAATGGGCTGCCAGAAATCACCTAACACCGCGAAAGGCTTGTGCGTGATCACGGATTTATTGAGCATCTCCCATACCACCGCCAATTCGACCAGCGTGCCGGTTCCTCCCTTGCAGGCGACGAAGCCGTCGGCCAAATCGATCAAGCTAAATAGTCTCTCCTCCCAAGTCTTTTTGCGGACCTCCACGTCCACCCATTCATTTGCTTTACGCGGGAAAAATTCGGCAGTTACCCCGTAAGTTTTCCCGCCAGCTTGTTTTGCGCCGCGCGATACCGCTTCCATCACACCGCCGTAACCGCCGCTGCAGATTGCGAATCCGTGTTGAGCCAAGCGCGTTCCGAGTTCAAAAGCCTGAAGATAATCCGCGTCGTTCTCCGTTGCGCGTGAACTGCCAAACACGGTGATGATCTTCGCTAAGTTGATGTGGGCGTTGCTCATGAGAACTTTTTATGGTGCCTTTTCTGCGAGCGGCGCGGCATTGAACTCTTCCAACATTGCGAGGCACAAGCTATCGATGGCGTCGTGAATTTCGTGGCCTTTGGCGGCTTGATTGTTAGTCAAAAACGAAAATATCAGCCGGCGGCCGGATGGCGTCTCGGCATAACCGGAAAGGGCTCTCACGTGTGTCACGGAACCGGTCTTCGCATGGATTCTGCCGCTGACGCCAGCGTTTTTCATGCGCTCATTGAGCGTGCCGTCGATTCCGGACACGGGAAGGGATACGAAATATGCGGCAAACCAGGGCTGCTTTTGCGCAAACCGCAGGAGCGCCACGAAAGCGCGCGGGGTAACCATGTCGTGTCGCGACAATCCGGAACCGTCGGTTTGAATCACATCGCCGGGAGCAATTCCAGCCTTGGCATAAAAGGCTTCGGGAAACTTCGGCAGATCTTCGGGCGTCGCCCACGACCCCTGCTGCCTTGCGGCGGTGCGGAGAAGCACCTCGGCATGAAGATTCTGGCTGATTTTGTTCACGAGCTCGACCGTATCGCCAAGAGGAAGCGAAAAGTGTTCCGCGAGGACGGTGCGTTTGTTTTCCGCGGGATCGGGTTCGTGAATAGTGCGGATTTTCCCACGAAATTTAACGCCGTGCTCGGCAAGTAGTTTCGCTAGTAGGGTGGCCGCGTGTTGCGCGGGCTCCTGGATGGCGAGAATGAGTCTTCGTGGCGCGCTGCCTAGCGGAAGGCCGCCACTGATGACGACTGTTTGCGATCCCGGCTCACGAGTTAGGCGCAGATCGGATTTTTCCTTGTCGCCAGCGACAATGGTGGTGGTCTCGTTCTTCACCACGAACTCAGCACTGCGCGGTTCCACGTTAGCCTGAGTGAGTCCGCCAATTCTCCGTCCCGGTGTCAGCGTGAGTGTCACGGTGTTGTCGTCCAGGACGATGGCAGAGACGGCAGCCCCATATTCCCAAACCATATCGTCGATTTCCCAGCCATCGGGATAGCGTTCGCGAGGAAAATAGCTGTCATCGCCGATGATGTCGCCGGAGATTTGCTTCACGCCACGGGCGACAAACTGGTCGCAGAGTTCGACGAGGACTTTTTCAGGAGGGCCATCGAATTCTTCCTTTGTGTTATAGGGGAATTTGCGATTGGAAAGATTAGGATCGCCGCGACCGACGAGGACTAGATCGCCGCGAAGAACGCCCTGCACGAGTTTCCCGTTGGTTTCGAGAGTGGTGCGGAAGCGATAGTCGGTTCCGAGCGTATCAAGAGCAAGCGCGGTGGTGAGCAACTTCATGTTGGAGGCGGGAACGAAATAGGAGTCGGTGTTCTTCGCATAGAGAATCTCTCCCGTAGCGGCGTCGACGATCAGCACGCCCCATTCACCTTTGTTAACGGTTGGGGGAGCGAGAATTGCATCGACACGGTCAGCGAAGCGAGCGGCAGCGTTCCCGGCAGGCGCGATGACAATTGCCGGCGATGGGTCTTGAGCGGTTTTGTGCGCGGCTATGCCGTTGGTTCCGGCAAATACGCTTGCCGCCAAGAGTGCGACGGCGATGGCGCGCTTCACGTTCTGCTTCATAAATCCTCTATGGCATATTGCAGCATCTGAAAGTATATTCGAAAGTTGATGAGCAGCCGTAGAGTGAGCGAGATGGCGAGAGCACGGGCGGCCATTGGGGTAGAATTTTGGATTTAGTGTTTGGTTAGGGCCGAAGAGCTGGCATGAAAGTCAGCGCTACATTTAAGAAAAAGGCATGGGCGTTTCGTGGACTCGTTATTGGATGTGCTCACTGCGCGCGAGCTTGTTAACTGAAGAAAGGTGAAACGAATGAGGAAAATCTTTCCGTTGCTGCTGACTTTTGCACTCGCTGCGCTCCCCGCTCAGGCTGGCGACTCGAAGCAGAAGGAGCGGCTGGAGAATTGCGGAACGGTGATCCAGGAAATCATGGATATTCCGGATGACATTCCACAGGATCTGATGGACAAGGCCGAGTGCGTGATTGTGTACCCATCGGTGGTGAAAGCTGCGTTCATTTTTGGAGGGAGCTACGGGCGCGGGGCGATGACCTGCCGGACCGGAGAAAATTTCAATGGACCGTGGAGCGCGCCGACGATGATGGCGCTGGAAGGCGGAAGCTTCGGGTTTCAAATCGGTGGGCAGGCGACGGACTTCGTGCTGCTGGTCATGAATAAGCGCGGAGCTTCATCGATTCTGAAGAACAAGGTGAAGCTTGGCGCGGACGCTTCGGCGGCCGCTGGGCCGAAGGGCCGAAATGCGGAAGCCTCCACGGACGTAAGTTTGCGCGCTGAAATATTGTCGTACTCGCGTGCGCGCGGACTTTTTGCGGGGGTTTCGCTGGCGGGGTCTACGGTGCGGCCAGACAATGGCAGCAACCAACGGCTGTACCAGAAGCAAGTCTCTGCCGAAGAAATCATCTTCAAGGGCGCCGTAGCCGTTCCACCTTCGGCACAAAAGCTGGTAGCGTATCTGAACAAGAAATCGCCAAAGAATATGTCATCGGGCAAAGAATTTTAGCTTCGCTGACCAGATTCATGGTGGTGGTTGCAAAGGAGCTTCGGGGAACGAACCCGAAGCTCCTTTCTTATGGAGGACGTTGACATCAGATAATACATGACCTACAGTCATGTATGAATTCAGGTCATAATGGCCACTTTATCCCTTCCCCACTCAACCCGACGCGAACGACGCAGCGCGGAACTACGCGACCGACTGTTTCAAGCCGCGCTACAACTTTTTGCGCGAAAAGGATATTCGGAAACCACGGTCGAGGACATCACCAACGCAGCGGATGTCGGCAAAGGAACGTTCTTCAATTATTTCCCAAGCAAGGAACATATTTTGGCGGCATTTGGAAACACCCAAATTGCCAGAGTACAGGCAGGGGCAGATGCGGCGGCAACGACCGAGCTACCGATTCGAACGTTTCTGAACAATCTGGCGCTCGATGCAATTTCCGAGCCCGCGCGCAATCCTGCTGTAGTTCGAGCACTGCTGCAAGCGAATCTGTC
>CAAGKR010154992.1_pt1 | contig 10752 bp, 11 predicted proteins | sample 2556971 | NCBI WGS metagenome assembly CAAGKR01 (sample SAMEA5207829, study PRJEB30636) | soil metagenome | biome: forest; feature: boreal; material: soil | place: USA | collected 2011-09 | depth 1 m
CTACATGCATTTCATGCATCGTGCTAGGGGTTCAGCATTACGGTGTTTCACACCTCATTAGTTTATTTCAGGGAAGAATGTACATATCATACAATCCGTAGCCATTCTATAAATAGTTAGTGTAACCAATTGTTCAGGTTAGTACCGTACAAGTTTAGAGGTTGCTTGTTACCCTGTTGCATGTTCGTATTCCGTACATGCTAAAAGTAGAGTGAATGCATGTTCGTATTCCGAACTTACTATATATATATCTTTATATTTATGTTCGGAATACGAACATGCATTGATGCCCCATCTTCAGAGAGGTTTAGTGTTTAGTTGGGAATGGTTTACTCTACACCACTCAGTACACCAGTAGGATAGGATTTAGGATAGTCTATCCAACGGGCATCTATCCAACTATCCCCATTCAGGTGAGAAGGTTAGTTACCAATGGGATAGAGTAACCCAACTACTAACCCACCTCTCGCAGGGTTCACCCTCTCATTGTTGCCAGCCCTCACCAGCGTACCGGGTGCCACTCATAACTACCTCTCACATGCCAGTATCTCGCAGCCCGTTCCCTCTCGTTACCATCCTCACCAGAGAGGCAACGCTAGCCCGTGCACCATCGGGACAGGTGTTTCTATCCCATCGATACTACACGCCCCTATGTGCCTCTCAACACGTTTACAGGGTGCCAGTTCTCGCACGGGTGTAGGGATGCCCCTTCTATGCCGTTCTTACGCACAAGAAACGGGCAAGAATGCCCCTTGCTGGTGTGAGGTGGTAGATTGTAGGTTCTCGCCCACACAGGCCCGTTTCTTGCTTATATCGATGCACCATAGAGGGATGCCAGTATCTCGCAGGGGTGCAGCTCTCGCGTTCTGTTTTCGTGGGGTGCCTGGTGCCTCTCATTTCTCGCTACTCTCTCGCGAGGGTGCCAACTTCTGCCGGGTGACTGTCCCATTAATGCCCACAGTATGCTGCCGGGTGAAAGTCTCGCAGGGATCTCATTGCAGGATGGTAGGGAAGTCCTCGCAGGCCCGTGTATCTGTGGATGATCAACAGATAGCGAGTGCAGGCCAGGATGATCACACGTGGGGGAATGATTGCGTGTTGCCTATGCAACGGGGTTATTTACTAGACGCAGGCCAGAGGGAAAAAGTAAAAACCATGTGCCAGGATGCCAGTTTTTCAGGGGATGGTATGCAGCTCGTGAGGAATTAATTTGCAGCACTGCACTAAATAAAAAATAAAAAGAGTGCCATTTCACGCTCAAATGTATAAAATTTATATTTTTGTGGGCAATTAATCAGGGATAAATCAGGGAAAACAATTTTAAATAAATTAATTCCTGAATAAATCAATGGTACTTTGTAACAGGTTCTTGTGTGGCCTCACTGTAAATACTTGCAGTGATCACACCAGCCTCTCATCATAGGGTGTTACCCCTTCACGTTCCCACTCTCTCCCCAGCTCGTCACCCATTGCGCACCTCGCAGGCACACATTCACCAGCAGCACCAGCACGCCCACACCACACGCAAAGAACCGGATACCCCACACGCACCACACGCACGCAGGATACCCGGCCCGAACGCTTCGCATTTATGCACACCGTTCCTGTAGAAATTGTACCCGTGCCTGATATGCTTCTTCAGGAAAACGAAAGTACCCGATATGATAGCGTTTTTTGCCGATCCATGCCCGTGCTACAAAGCGTTTAACGCGTTTATTAAAATTCACGCCAGGGAAGCCCGTGGTGTTAGTTCTCATATTTTCCAGGTTCTCTCTACGTGTGGCATAGTGCAAATTATCCCGTGTGTTGTTGAGTCCATCATGGTTTCTATGATCAACGTCCAAATGAGATGTACCCTCATAGAACATCATAACTTCTCTATGCATGAAAACAGTGGTACTCTTGCCTTTTTGCCGGGTGCTCCTGCAAGCATAGTAGGTGTTTTTGCTCTTCTGTGCACACCATTTATGCTGCATTAGCACCTCGTAAACATCGTCATCGACTACTGCGAACTGTCCCTGAGTAAGTGGGATCTCTTTCATATGGTGCTTAGCCCTTTCGGTAACTGAGAGTTATAGGATGGTTGTGCAGAAGATGAACGCCCGGCCTGATAGCCTTCTGGTATGGAAAAGAAGGTACTCATACTATTGTTTACTTTGTCATAGTCGATAAAGTCAGCACCTAATTTAATGACAATCAGCACGCCAATAATAAGAAACATCAGACGAACGGTAACAGCAGCCGTATCAGTTACGATATTAGTACCTACTGCTGTTAGCCACTTGAGAGTATCAGTAAACTTTGCCTCACCAACAACAGGGATGTTGATATCATCCTGCATATGGCTAACGTCAACATCAAATGGATTAGTAACCTTCAATGCATTATCCATAGCTACCAGCAAGGACGTAACACTCGCGTTAGGTGCAAGACTAATAGATACCTTCTGTGTGGTAACGGTGCTTACTGTACTGGTGATAGTCGAGAGTAGGGACGGTGTAGGTGTCGATCCGAGAGGGTTCCCATTGCTATCTACTGCATAGATGAAGGACACACCAGAGGCCGGGGCAACAAAGGTAACATCTTGTACTGTCTGTTCTTGCTGCGTAGTCAATCCCCAGTTTAAGTTACTGGCAACTACAACGCCTTTACCAATGCTCTCGACTACGCCCACATGCCCAAAGGTAGGGCTAGCGAGTTGTACACCAGCCTGTAAACAGATGATAGACGGGACAACGGGCTTTGTCGAAACCATCCACCCATAGGGAAGCGCGTTCGTTGCCCATTCGTTCGCGTTACCATTGAACGGGATATAGTAACCTGTTAGTTGGTGATAACGTTCGTCAGCCCATCGTGTGCACTGTCCCACAGGAAAGTTATTAGCCTTCCCACTGATTGAAGCAATCATATAATTCATCCCCCAAAAAGAGATTAAGGCCGGATAGCCTCCGGCCTGTTAACTACTTTGTCTCTTTAATCATTGTAAGTATCTTTTGCCTTAGATCAAACGGGATATCATCGATGCCAGATAGCATCTGGTTCATTATCTGTTCAGGCGTTAGTACTTGAGGATTAGGCACTTTCATTAGCCCAACGATGTTATTTATCAGTTTTTCCGTGAGTGCAGAGATCACTTTTATAAAAGCCTGTTCATCAGTCGAGATGGTGCTGTTTATGATTGGTTGCACGGTGTCTTGATATCGTTGGGTTATCTTCTCTGTCATACTACTAAAACCCTGGTTAACCAGTGCAAGTACTTCAACAGCAGAGGAAACTTGAGGTACTGGCATTGTGGTTACATACTCATTTAAGGGTTTTCTTTCCCCGAAAAGTTGCAGTAAATCACTCTCATATACTGAGTATTGCCCATTTTCCTTAGTGTAGGGTATTTTGTTTCCTTTGATGTACCTTCTCAAAGTTTGTTCAGATACCCCTGTATACTCTGATGCCTTCCTCAAGCTATAGCTGTTCATGGTAGCAACCATTATCTATTCTCCTTGTTGTTAGTGTGTCATTGTTTAGACACACTATACCATATGTCTAGGCAGATTGCAACATGTTCAATAAAGTTATTGACGTTTGGTTAGTTAAGTGGTATAGTGTTGTTAGTCATATTAGTAAAGCGTCCAACTTAGTATATCGATGGGGGAAATAATGATCTTACAAGAACCGGATGATGTCCGAGAGGCCCAGGAAACACTAGCAGCATTGTATCAAGAACCTGAGTACATCCCTGATGAAGACTATGCATCATGGGAACCTGCCCCTACACCACAGGTACGGCGTACCATACACCAGCCAACACACACCAGTTCGTCACCTGATAACGTTCCGTCTGATGATCTCGACACTCTGACACGTGAACAATTGATTGTAAAATGCCGTGAGACGCAATCCCAACTAAACGCACGGATCGAAAAAGAAAACATGATTTGTGAGGTGTTAGCGAATGATAAGTTACCAGGGCTTGATCGTGCGTTTGTTGCTGCGTTTGTTATGGAATACTTTCCTGAGATTAAACAATGTCAATTAGATGGGAAACCTTTTCAGGTTGATGTGTGGAAACTTGAGAAGTACGGATTTTATAGAAGAAAAATTGCTGAAGTTTGGAAATCACTTGAAGAGGCTGGCGTATTAAAGCGAGTCACTACGCGAGAAGTTCACCAGCCCGATCAGCAAGAAGGGACTACCGAAAAGAAAAAGCCTGATATCACCAGTTCTACTATGGTTGCTGTAACATTAGGCTTTACTAAGGTAAACACGAAAGTAACTTCAGTCTACAGAGGTAAAGCTGAAGCTGCTAAGACAAACAAAGAAGCAAAGCTTGAGGCTACGAGACTCGCAGCTATTGCTACCGTTGCTTGCCCTCACTGTGGCAATACGGACACAAGTAATCAGACTACAACATTGGTGCATGTGTGCAATGCCTGCCATAAACCTACAACAGATGCTAAAAAATTGCAACAGGTAAAAACCTCTCAGGTTCGCATTGTTGAAGAGGAAATAGTCTCTTACGAATATGCACCTGTTCAATATGTAGAACCCACTGCCGAACCTCAAGAAGTACAGCAACGGGCGCTTACCCTACTTGAAAAGTTTAAACAAACCAAACTTGAACGGGTGTCATGGCCTAAAGGCACCATTTACGATGCACGGGTTATTCCTTTTGATACTGCACTCTCGCAGATTGAACGCGAGATCAACGCCTGTCAACCAAGTTTGTACCCGGTAGTGTCATGGATGCAAGAGATTGTACAACGATCAGCATAAGGGGGAATTCATGGGTAAAGTCATCTCGCTAGCTGCCTACAAACGAAAGAAAGCAGCAAAGAAAGAGGCTGTTCAGAAGGGGTATGTTTCTGGCATTCCTCAAGAATACTTAGAACAAGTTTACGCACTTGCAGCGAAAGGAATAAAAACATGTTAGATGAAAGCTACCTCGCACAAATTTATGAGTCTGTAGTTACCACTACCACTGTAGAGAAGGTGCAAACTCGCGTGTATGTTCCTCAAGCTATACGTGACTTACGTCAAGGGGGTATCCTTTCGCAACGGTTAGCCAACTATCAGGAACGCCCCTCACAAATTGAAGGGTGTTTACTGGTAGATCGTGCATTGCGAGATGGGACACCCACCCTGATCGAAGCTTGGACAGGGACAGGAAAAAGCTTAATGTACCTGTTGTCTTGCGTTCGTGCCCATCGCCGGGTGCTGGTGAGTACTGCAAATAAAGCCTTGCAAGATCAGATTTTTAATAAAGATATCCCCTTTATTAAAAAGCACATAGAAGACTTTAACGCCGTGATGATCAAAGGGAAAACGAACTATGTGTGCAAGAAACGGATGCAGGAAGAAGTCGAAGAAGGGATGCAACGCTATGCACAGGATGCTACATTTAACCGGGTGTCTGCACTTGTCGATGAAGAGGCAACCCTATCAGATGGAACGCTTTTCAATGGTGACTTTGACTCTCTCGACTTCCGTGTACCTGATGAGATAAAGACAAAGATCAATGTCGATGAAATTTGTACAGGTAGGAAATGCCCTCTCTATCAGGAATGCTACTACTACAAGGCAAAGCGTGCTGCTGATACGGCTGATGTCATTGTTACTAACACGGCTATGCTTATGGAACATGTCAAAAGTGGGGGGCGCATCTTTAGGAAACCGGATGCAATCATTATCGATGAATGTCACCACTTAGAGGATAATGCTACCTCTTGCTTTACGGTTACTGTTACCCCTGGTGGTATTCGTCATCTGCTTAACGATAGTAAGATCAAAGCCTATGCACAAAAAAGTACCATTGATCAGGCAGTGCAGCATATAGGGCTGGTGTGGGATGTCTTACAGCAGTGTTGGAAGAAACATAAATCAGGGGATAGTAAGCTTGATCTTAGTCACCCCATCGAAGAAGGGTTACACCTTGCCTCTCTTGTAGGAAAACTGGCAACGCAGGTAGCAGAAAAAAAACCGGATGTTCTCAGTGATGAAGAAAGCCTTGCGTATGATAAGCGCGTCAAGCGTTTAGAGGAAATGGCAAAAAAGCTACGACATGTCTTTTCAGTCAACAATGAGGAATACACCTACTACATTGAAGAGTCTGGAAAGGATGCACACTTAGAGGTATCAATGGTACTGATCGATGTATCACCTAAGTTGCAGCAATTACTATTCGATCAGAATACCGTGATCTGCGTATCGGCAACGGTTGCCACGAAAAAGAGGGAAAAGACAGGGTTTAAGACTGACTTCAGTTTCTATCAGAACAGGGTAGGGATGGATACAGAGTCAACCATAGCCGTTGCACTCCCTCCCGTGTTCGACTACAACCGTCAATGTCTAGTGTATATCCCCAGGAATACCGGGATGATAACAGCAGATGGACAAAAAGCCCCTATGCCTATTCCTGTAGTGCCAGAAAAGGCTACCCCTGCACAGGTTGAAGAGTATGAAATAGCACTCGGACGCCAGATATACCAACTTGTCAAAGCATCTGGTGGGCGTGCATTCCTACTCTTCAGCAGTGGGCGCGTACTCAATAATGTTTTAGCGATGGTTAAGCCCCATCTGGATTATCCCATTTTTGTACAGGGGGATAAACCTACACAACAACTTGTGAAAGCATTTAAGGCTTCAGGGAACGGGGTACTGTTTGGACTCAAAACCTATTCGGAAGGGATCGACATACAAGGTGCTGCATTATCCCTCGTAGTAATCGACAAAATACCCTTTATAAAAACCGATCCCATCAGTAAGGCCCGTATGGAATTGCTTGATGGAAAAGGTTTTGCTGATTATCTACTTCCACAGGCGCTACTTCAGTTAAAACAATCGGCTGGAAGATTAATCAGAACAGACACAGATCGTGGGGTTGTGGCTTTACTCGACTCTCGCGCACACCTCTACCCATATGGGGATGATGTTAAGGCGTGTCTCGCAGGCCAACACACCGATAATCTGAAAGATGTAAGGAACTGGTATGCACAAGAAAGCAGGAACATCGCATGAAGAACAATATCACTGATCTCTCAGCATACCGTAGCACTCGCAAAGAAAGCATAGCACGCCGTACACCTGCAAGGCGAACTGTAGACGAGACGGTACAACGGATAGAACGCTACAACCGTCTGACATCGAATAATAACACCCCTAATGGTGCAGCATAGAAAGGTAAAACAATGGACGTGGCTATCTCAATAGCGAGTAGATGGGCTATTCAGGAATACACCAAAGAACAACTACCTGATTTTTATCTTGAGGAAGGGCAAAAGGTTCTTGAACGTTCCTTGCAATGGGATGTTCCTCAAGATGAACAACGCCCGTGGCATGGGGAAATTCTTTTCATGCGTCGCTACTTCAATCGACAATCATCAAAAGTAACTCTTACATGGACGCTAGGATTATATCGTGAAGGTGCAAAGGGGCCACAGTCAAAGATAGTTACGCGAGATCAACACTGGTCCACGCGCAAACATTCATGGGTGATAGGGGGATAGCAATGATACGTCATGCAGTGGTAACTGACAGCAAGAAATGCCCTATCTGTCGAGAGGTTAAACCTCTATCTGACTTTCCCACACGTAAAGATCACAGTGGTTTCCAGGCATACTGTAGGGTGTGTTACAACGAAAAATATAAAGACTATAAGCTAAAGTACTGCTACGGTTTATCTCGAAATGCCTTTGATGCGATGCTAGCAAAGCAAAGTGGTGTTTGTGCAATTTGCCATAAACCAGAGACGCATATTGATAAACGCGTAGGGGACGTTAGACGTATGACTGTAGATCATAACCATGTAACAGGTAGCATTCGTGGCTTGCTTTGTACGAAGTGTAACATAGTTGTTGGTATGTGTGGGGAAGATATAGAAGTGTTGAAAGCAACCATAGTATACTTGCAATCCTTTACTGATACTGAGGGGGATTAGTGCTATGAAACATGCAGTGGTAACTGATAACATGATAGTAACCATCTCGTCACAAGCACGAAAACTACACAAAGAGACGATACCTACACCACACCACATATCAGACTTGTGGCAACTAGGGAAAGACAGGGGTATAACACATTTTTGGATTATGCCCGATACACAGATAGCATCTCTCGAATGGGCATTCGTCAAGAACCTGGATGGATGGAAGATATTCATACCCGGCGAAAAGATTGAAGACGATCCCCCACATACAGCAGCGTGTAAAAAAGGGTATGTCAAAGGGACGTTTGAAATATGCGTCAACTATCCTGCATCCGGGTATGGTTTCGCATGGCTTGCAAATTGTCCTCTTGATGTTCTGGCAACTATAGACTATCTGGCACAAGTGTTAGGCACGCAGGATATCAAGTACAGTGCAAAACATTTAGGAAAACAATACCTGAAGACTCTGTACTCTGCTACAAAGCGTTTAGCTTCTTACATAGCGAAACCGGAAACCGATCTAAAGAAGTTGCCTTTTAATCTCGCAGGCCCAGAAATCTTTTACGGAAACCTTCTCACACAAGAGATGATAGGTATGTGGTTTCATCACATCGATAAGAACTCTGCACACCCATCAGCAGCTTCTAGCATGATGACAGGCACAGGCGAACCCCTACACCTTACTACACAACCCATAGAGGTAAAGAGGCCGGGTGTGTATCGTGTCTCGTTTACAGTGGGTGCCTCACCTTTTAACGGGGTGACGTTGCCTCTCATCATTGAAAGTGAGTGGGTAACGTTGGATGTTCTCAAGTATGCCATTCAGCAAGGGTATGCAGTGCAGGTACAGGAAGCATGGATTTTTGAACATGCCTATAGAGTGTTTGATGAATGGGCGCGTGATTTATTCAAGGCCCGTCAATCTCTCAAGGATGCACAACGGTTCATCTACGAACCTGCGAGAGAGAACGCGTACCGTACCATGAAAAACGTACTCAATACGTCGATCAGTGCTATGAAGGATAACGTGAACTGGTGGGCCGATATGGTGGGAATGGCACGGGTTGCGAGACTTGCGAACCTCAAGAAGTGGGCCGATGAGTCAGGCGTCTATCCTCTCTATGTCTTCTGTGATGATATGGGCTTTGTCTCACCAGCCCCTACACCAGAAGAGGCCATACCCGGCATATTCGAGAGACGGTTAAAAACGGGTGAGGTGATTGATAACCGTCAAGAGTTAGGGGGGTACAAACTGAAGTACTCTATGCAGATCACACAGGAAATGGTAAATGAATGTAGCAGCTTCAGTACTCTACCCTCACGGCAAATAGCAGGCCGTACCCATGAGTATCTGAAGAAACAAGCGAAAGCGAAAGGACTACGATAATGGATGCACGATTTCAGGATGCAGTAAACGAAACCTCGTACAATGTAGCAGCTCGTAACGAGGTAGTCGAGCACTACAAAGACACCTATGGTGCTGCGAACTGGCGTAAGCATATTGTGGATGCCATCATGAAAACGAACCCAGGGGCAAAGCGTGCCAGTGTTCAGCGAGAGTTTCAGTATGATAAACGCTTAGGTAGGGAACGGTACACCAGCGAGAGGGTATCAAAAACTACTGCTGAAAAGTATCAGAAGGTAGGGGAAAGCATCGGGCGTATCCCAAAGAAGGACACCATAGAGATTACCGTGAAGGGTACACAGTCCGGGGGCGTAGGCAGGCCCCCCAGGGACCGAACTATTAAGGCTACACTATCCGGGGATAAAGCGCGTGCGTGGGTGAACAATCCCAACTTTCAAGATATATGGGATGCTTGGTCTAATGGGGCTGTAGACTTTGGGAACGGGGATGGTGACGACGATGAAAGCCCATCGCTGTTAGTGTCTTCTGTCAGTGCTGCATAACATGTATCCCCTGATGACTGTGAACCATCGGGGGATACCATTCAATGAGAGGATAAGGAAAGTATAGCATAGCCAGGCGTACCAGCCAACAAAAAAACCGTTGCGTGTCAGGGTGGGTTTATTTCACTAAGACGCAACGGTTTTTACTGAGACTATGGATACAAACGGTTCACCAGCGAGAAATAACAACGGTGTGACTATCGGGTATCCTTGCGAGATATGAGACACACTATATCATAATAGACATGTTGTCTAATTGTAAAATAGTAACAAGCGAGGATGCTACACCAATGTAACACCCTCTATGAAACCGTGTATTTATTGTCCGATGGCTGGTAACTCTTGTGATATTTCCTTGACGATAGAGGGTGCATGTTTACGTACCGTGTTAGGGTGCACCCCTACCTTTTTACTGATCTCTGTGTAACTAATCTTCTTCCCACTGGCAACTACATTAGCAATTTCATGTTTCAATTTCTCGCGTATATCACTAATGTTGATGGGCGTGTTACTTTCCTTGTTAGCAAGCGTGTTATCAAGCGAGGTTTTCCCCTGTGTAGGTGTGTTACTTTTCGGTGCAACTTTCTTGCCTGCGAGGGCTAGGGAAAGTGACATCTTGTCATGCTCCAACTGTGTTACTTTTCCTTGTAATTCCAAAAGTGACACGTGTAAGTTTTCTACTACCTTGTGAGTTTCCGAAAGTGACACGTGTAAATCTGAATTCTCACATGTGAGTTTGTGGAATGTTGCCGTGTAAGTATTCTTTCCTTTCGCGTCCCACAACCTTTGTAGCACAGTGTAAAACAACCCTGAGAAGCAACGTAGGATAAAGATATTTCCTGATGCTTGCGTGGTGTTCTCAACAATACCACCCTGTAACCCTGAAAGTAACACGAGGGTTAAGGCAACAAACAAGAGAGTAAGGA
>CAAGKR010384405.1_pt1 | contig 10751 bp, 8 predicted proteins | sample 2556971 | NCBI WGS metagenome assembly CAAGKR01 (sample SAMEA5207829, study PRJEB30636) | soil metagenome | biome: forest; feature: boreal; material: soil | place: USA | collected 2011-09 | depth 1 m
CGCGACGCAGCGCGAGCCGCGGGCCGGGCAGTTGGTATCGGTATCGCAACCTACGTCGAGGTGACAGCTGGGGGGTCGCGAGTTTTCAACGGTAGAGGCATGGTCAGCACGCGGGGCATGGACAGCGCACGAACTTGGCTCGACGAGGCCGGTATGGTCCACGTTCAAACCTCATGCCCGGATATCGGACAGGGCAGCAATACATCGCTGGCGCAAGTTGCTGCCGACGCTCTCGGCGTTGGGTTCGACTCGGTGACCGTGGAACACACGGACACATCCAAGGTGTCGATTGGACACGGCACAGGAATGAGCCGTTCGTCGGTAACCGCGGCCACCGCAACCCACCGGGCAGCGCATCAGCTCCGTACGCAGATCCTTAACGCCGCCGCGTGGAAGCTGGACGTTCCGCCCGAGCGCCTCGGAATTCGTGGACGCAGAGTCCACTCAATGGACGCCGACGTCAGCGTTGGCATTTCGGAGCTGGGAGCCGCCGACCATGACTCGAGAGGGGGCGTGGAGCTTGATGCCGAGGTCACCTACGACCCGGCGCAAGCCACGCACCCGTTCGCGACACATGTTTGCATGGTCGAGGTCGACAGAGAAACGGGCTTGGTCGAGGTTCTCAAGTGGATTGTCGCGGAGGACTGTGGTCGCGTGATCAACCCGATGATCGTCGACGGCCAAATCCATGGCGGCGTAACTCAGGGCGTTGCCTCTGCGCTGCTTGAGGAGATCCGTTACTCGGATGACGGCCAGCTATTGACCGCAAGCTTCATGGACTACCTGCTGCCCACCTCAATGGACGCTCCGCAGATGTCAATACGCCACTTCGAGACGCCATCCACGAACCACGAACTGGGGACCAAAGGCACTGGCGAAGGGGGGACCATTGCCGCCCCGGCGGCGATCGCCAACGCGGTAGCGGATGCTTTGGGCATCGAAGCCAATGTCCTACCGCTGTCGCCAGACCGAATCCGCGCCATGCTGGCTAACCGTTGACGGAAAGAGCCAGCGCACAGCCAACGAAGTCAGATGGTCTACAGACGCTGGAGGCGGTCTGGTCGATGGCTGAGCGCCGCATGGTCGGCGACGGCGTCTTCTACCCTGACCTGCTCCGCCTAAGGTCCCGAATCCGCACCTGGGAGGGATGGCTCGCTGAGCTCGGGCGTCTGGGCGACGAGTACGAAACGCTGGCTCATGAGGCAGAGGCCCGGGGCCACTCCATTTCCGTCGGAGAACACTACTGGCAGGCAGCCATCTGTTGGCATTTTGCCCAGTTCCTATGGTTCGACCGCCCGGCCGAGAAGTTGCATGCCCTCAAACGGAAGGTGGAGCTGTACCTTCGCGGAGCACCGCTGTTCGACCCACCCGCCGAGCGAGTCGAGGTCGAGTTTGAAGGGACTCGCATTCCCGGTTATCTCCGGCTGCCGCCGCGCCTAGACGGCCGAGCTCCACTGGCTATTCTGCTCGGCGGTCTCGACAGCACGAAGGAGGAGAGCTACCACTTCGAGAACGCCTGCCTTCGGCGGGGCCTGGCCACCTTCAGCTTCGACGGCCCAGGCCAGGGTGAGTACCTGACCCAGCGGCCTCTGGCGCCGGATTTCGAGCGCTACTCGGCTGCTGTGATCGACCACCTTGCCAAACGCCCTGAAATTGACTCCGAGAGAATTGGCGCGGTCGGCCGCAGCCTCGGCGGCTACTTCGCCGCCCGCGCCGCCGCGTACAACAAGAGGCTGCGGGCATGCGTCGTCTTTGGCGCGCTCTATGACCTTTCCCAATTCGATTCGATCCCGGCGCGGACGCAGATGGGCTTCCGTTTCGTGACCGGGATCGCGAACCCCGCGGAAGCGAAGGCCACGGCGCAGGCCTATGTGGATCTTGCAGGCATCACTCAGCGGATTAGACAGCTCATCTACATCCTTCACGGAGCGCTTGACGTGCTGTTCCCGGTAGGCCAGGCCCAGCGCCTCTATGACGAGGGTGTCCTCCAAGGACAAGACGCTGGTGGTCGTCCCGGACGGCGTGCATTGCGCGCACAACCTGTACCACCTGGTGCGCCGTCCGATGGCCGACTGGTTGGCGGACAGGCTAGGGAGGTGACTGGATGGACATCAAAACCGCACGCCAGCGCATAGCCGAACAGGCTCACCTCAACGCCTTCATCTCGCTGTCAGATGAGGATGGGCCGGGGCCGGTCGTTGCCGTCAAAGACATGATCGACGTGAGGGGGATGGTTACGACTGGCGGCGGGACGCTGCTCGAGGCTAAACCGGCTCGAGAGGACGCCTACTGTGTGCGCTTCATCCGGGCCTCTGGCTGCTCAGTCGTAGGCAAGACGAACCTTCACGAATGGGGGCTCGGGCCGACCAGCGCCAACCCGCATTTCGGCGCCGTGCTCAATGCGCGCGATCCCAGTCGAATCCCGGGCGGATCGTCTGGGGGCTCCGCTACAGCAGTTGCTGCGGGACTGTGCGATTGGGCGATCGGCACCGATACGGCGGGATCTATCAGGATGCCGGCTTCCTTATGCGGGGTGGTGGGTTTTAAACCGACGGTCGGCAGCATCAGCCTCCTTGGAGTGATGCCCCTGGCGCGGTCAATGGACACGGTAGGCTCCCTGGCCCCTGACGTGCATACGGCCGTTGCTGGTGTCGAGATGATGGCGAGCAAGGGGCGAATTGTCCCATCCGACCCGGTGCCTCCCTTGGCCAAACTCAAACTTGCAGTTCCAGGAGACTGGGTCGAGGGTCTAGACGAGGAAACGGAACGCGCTTGGCGGGTCGTAGCAGATGGATTCCGGGAGATCGCCTTTCCAACACGCCAGCCGATGACCGACCACGCGATGACAATTTGTGGCTTCCAGGCGGCCGAGTTTCACAATCACTGGATGGCGAACCACCCCGAAGCTTACGGGCGGGATGTACTGGAGCGGCTTCGGGCTGGAGCGGCCATCAGTAAGGAAGAATACGATCGAGCCCAATGGGCGCGGGAGATCGCTCGTACGGCGGTTCGCGATGCAATGAAAGGTTGGGACGCCCTGTTGCTGCCCGCTTGTGCGTGTGTCGCTCCCAAGCTGGGCGATCCAGATCGCCGAGAGCCTCTGACCAGGTTTCTTCAAGCGTTCAGCCTCACAGGGCAGCCTGTGATTACGTTGCCCGCACCGGTGACTGGGTTACCCGTGGGAATCCAACTCGTCGGCCATTTCGGTGACGACGCCGGCGTGGCTAGGGTGGCACTCGCCGTGGAGAGGGAGTGGGCCGGGGCGAGCGGGAGCTAAGCGGTTTGCGTGGCCGGGAGAAACTCGTGAGCCTTTTCAGGAAGCTGGACGGAGGCTGGCGATATGAGCGCGCCAACGGAGTCGCGTTGTGAGCGTCAGCTTAGGTATCCACGCGTTTGGGGCATACATACCGGCACTGCGCATCAGCCGCCAAGAGATGGCCGCCTTTCATTCTTGGATGAATCCCACGCTAGTGTCAGCGCAATCAGAACGTTCCGCAGCGAACTGGGACGAGGACACGGTCACGATGGCCGTGGAGGCTTCTCGAAATTGCCTGACTGGCGTTGACCGCGAGAGCATCACCGGCATCTATCTCGGTACAACCACCGCACCCTATGCCGACAGGCTCAACTCCGGGATCGTAGCCAGCACGCTTCGTCTGCCCGATTCTGCTCTCGCAGTGGACGCTACTGGTTCGCAGAGGGCCGGCACGACGGCTCTTCGGCTAGGGCTTGACGCTGTGGCGGCCAGGGGTGGCCGCAGTCTGTGCCTTGCGTCTGAGCGAAGAGCCACGCTGGGCGCAACAAGTGAGGAATTGGCGACCGGGCATGGTGCAGCTGGTCTTCTAGTTGGCGAGGGTCCTGGCCTGGCAAGGCTGGTTGGGGCCGCCTCTACGACAGTCGACTTCATCGACCATTTTCGCGCCAGCGCTCAAGAATTCGACTATCAGTGGGAGGACCGCTGGATACGCGATGAGGGTTACCAAAAGCTCGTTCCAACATTGGTAGGAAAGCTTCTCGACGAAGTTGGCATTCGTGCTTCGGAGATTAGTGCATTCTGTCTTCCTAGTCGCCTCCCAACGGTCGACCAATTGGTGGCTAAGTCGATCGGGATCCAACATGCTGCTGTTGCGGACGCACTAGTAGAGGGTTGCGGCAACACGGGTGCCGCACATTCCTTGCTTATGCTTGTCAGCGCCCTTGAGGTGGCCAAGCCAGGCGAGAAGCTCCTCGTGGTCGCCTTTGGCCAGGGGGTGGATGCTTTCCTGTTTGAGGCAACCGAAGCGCTGCCTGCTTATCAAATGGAAGATACAGGAACAGGCCGGTGGCTGGGCCGGCGATCATCCTGTAGCTATTCACGCTACTTGGCGTTGAATGAAATGATCAAGATCGGGCGGGGCATACGCGCAGAAGCCAACACGAGCGTGGCATTCACAGCCATGTATCGACACAAAGCGCTCCTTGCATCCCTCTCTGGTGGCTGCTGCGAGCGCTGCGGTACATATCAATTACCACGCACTCGTATGTGCGTGAACCCCGCCTGCGCGGCAGTCGACAGTCAGGCCTCCCACTCATTTGCAGACTCGACCGCCACTGTAGTGAGCTGGTCTGCAGATAACCTCACCTATACGCCGGATCCGCCCGCTTATTACGGGTTGATCGATTTTGCCGAGGGAGGTCGCCTACTTGTCGACTTCACCGACATTGGCCGCGGGGGCATCGAGGTCGGCGTACAGATGCGAATGGTCTTTCGGGTCAAGAACCACGATCGTCTCCGAGGCTTTACGAGTTACTTCTGGAAAGCAACGCCGGCAGAGCCGGAGAGGACTAAGGCATGAGTACTGGAATCCGGGATCGTGTCGTCGTGCTCGGCATGGGTTGCTCTAGGTTCGGCGAGCGCTGGGATATGGATGCAGAGGATTTGATGGTCGAGGCATATCAAGAAGCGATCCTCGATGCAGGGATAGAAACCAAAGACATTAATGCTGCCTGGTTATCGACCTGCCTCGAGGAGCAGAGTGTCGGTAAGTCGGCCATTCCACTGGCCACTGCACTGCGGCTTCCGTATATCCCCGTAACGCGGGTGGAAAACATGTGCGCCTCCGGGACCGAGGCGTTTCGGGCCGCGGTTTACGCGGTAGCGGCCGGCGCGGCAGATATTGCTCTCGCAGTCGGCTGCGAAAAGCTAAAGGACACGGGGTACGGGGGCCTTCCCCAGAGGACGCGTGGGCGCGTCAATGACACGTATTGGGCCAACATTTCCGCGCCAGGGTCCTTCGCCCAACTCGCCACTGCATACCAAGCCAAGCACGGGATCGACATGGCTGACTTGAAGCGGGCGATGGCTCACATCTCGGTCAAGAGCCATGACAATGCGGTTGAGAATCCGAAGGCGCACCTGCGCAACCGCATCGATGCTGAGACTGTTCTCAGGGCTCCGATGGTTGCCGAACCGCTTGGCTTATACGACTGCTGTGGTGTCAGCGACGGTGCGGCAGCCGCGATCGTGACGACGCCTGACATCGCCAGAGGGCTTGGGAAGAAGGATCTGATTGCCGTCAAGGCCTTGCAGATTGCGGTCTCCAATGGCTCGGAGGTCGGCCATCAGTCGTGGGACGGAAGCTACTTGGTCACCACGCGCCGCGCTGCCAAACGTGCTTATGAGGAGGCGGGAATCAGCAAGCCTCGCGAGCAGCTGGACCTCATTGAGGTCCACGATTGCTTCTCAATTACTGAACTTGTCACGGTTGAGGACCTCTCAATCTCGCCCGAGGGTGGAGCTTTGGTCGATGTACTCGAAGGATTCTATGATGCAACCGGCTCCGTCCCCTGCCAGATCGATGGGGGACTCAAGTGTTTTGGCCATCCGATCGGAGCTTCAGGGCTCCGAATGCTGTATGAGCTGTACCTGCAAATGGATGGTCGAGCGGGCAGCCGACAGCTCCAAAAGGGCCCAAAGCTTGGCCTTACTCACAACTTGGGTGGATATCCGAGCTCGAACGTGAGCAGCGTCGCAATCCTGGGCCTCCATGGTGTGTGAGGAAGCGGTGGTGGACACCTACGTCTGGAAGCGCCGACTGTTGACTCGATGCAAGGGGAGCACAAGTTTTAACCAAGGTCGAATTGACCTGATCTCTACCACCTTACCGCTGAAGGCTTAGGACCGAAATGGACTTCGAACTCTCGGAGCAGCAAGCCGCGTTCCGCAATCTGATGCGCGATTTCGCGCGCAAAAGCATCAAGCCGGTCGCGCGCGAATGGGAGTTGGCCGGCCGCTACCCAGAAGAGATCGTCGACGAGATGAAGACGATGGGTCTGTTCGGGATATTGGTGCCGGAGGAGTTCGGCGGCATCAGTATCGACGCAGTGTCTTACTCCATAGTCTTCGAAGAGATCTCTAAAGCCTGGATGGGAGTAGCGGGAATCCTCGGGTCGCACTCCCTGGCCACGCTGATGCTGGCCAAGCACGGCACCCAGGAGCAGCGCTTGCGCTGGCTGCCCGACCTCGCCACCGGCAAAAGGCGATCCGGAATCGCGCTCCCCGAGCCACAGGCAGGTAGCGACCTGCAGGGTATCGGTACGGTGGCGAAGCGGTCAGGCGACCACTACATCGTCAACGGCGCCAAAACATGGATCACCAACGCGCGCCACGCCGATCCCCTCCCGGTACTCGTCAAGACCGATCCCAACGCCGAGCCTCGTCATCGAGGCATGACGATACTGATGATCGAGCAGGGGACTCCGGGCTTCAGTGTCGGAAAGGACCTCGACAAGCTCGGCTATAAAGGTCCGGAATCGTCGGAGGTATTCTTGAGCGACTGCCGCGTACCGATCGAGAACGTACTCGGTGGCGAAGAGGGCCACGGGCTGCAGCAGGCGCTCTCAGCGCTCGAGTTCGGCCGCGTAAACATCGCCGGGCGGGCGGTGGGCGTCGCCCAGGCCAGCCTCGATCGGGCGCTCGATTATTCGCGCGAGCGACATGCCTTCGGCCGCCCCATCGCGGAATTCCAGGCTATCCAGCTCAAACTGGCGGACATGGCGACCGAAGTGCAGGCCGCGAGGCTTCTTACCTGGTGGGCCGCCTCCGCTCTCGACTCCGGGCGGCGCGCCGACCTCGAGACTGGCATGGCAAAGCTGTATGCCTCTGAGGTCTGCATCAAGGCTTCCCTTGATGCAATGCGTATCCACGGTGGCTATGGATACTCCACCGAGTATGAGGTCGAGCGGTTCTACAGGGACGCACCGCTGATGGCGATTGGCGAGGGCACCAACGACATTCTCAGGTCAGTCATAGCCCGCCAGCTGGTTCGTGACGTTCATTCGTAACCGCGAGTCGGGCCGCAAAGATGTTAGAGGCATGGCATTGTCAGACGTTGCGCGGACGCTCAGGCGATCGTGCCTCTCAGTCCCGGGCTCGCAGACGCGGTTCCACGTTCGTGCCGAGGAGTCCGCGGCCGACCAGATTATGTTCGACCTCGAAGATTCGGTCGCACCCGCAGCGAAGGTGATGGCGCGCGAAACAGTGGTGGGCGCGCTGCGCATGCATGAGTATGCCGGGAAGCTCAGATCCGTCCGCGTCAACGGCTGCGAGACGCAATGGTGCTATGAGGATGTCATCGCGGTCGTCGAAGGAGCCGGTGACCGGATTGACTCGCTCGTCATCCCGAAGGTCAGTGCTGCCAACGAGGTCCATTTTTTGGATTGCCTTTTGGAACAGGTCGAGAAGCGTCATCGTGTCGATCGCCGCATCGCGCTAGAGCTGCAGATCGAGTCAGCACGCGGGATGGAGAACGTGGGCGCGATTGCCTCGGCGTCGGCCCGCACGGTGACGCTGATCTTCGGCCCCGCTGATTTCTCAGCCACTATGCAGGCGCCCGACCTGAGTGTTGGCGCGCTCAAGCCCGAATATCCCGGCGACTACTGGCACTACTTCCTAGCCCGAGTGGCAGTCGCCGCACGCGCGAACGGCCTCCAGCCAATCGACGGACCTTACGCGGCCATCAATGACCTCGACGGGTTGCGGATCTCGGCGCGGCGTGCGGCAATGCTCGGGTTCGCAGGCAAATGGGCGCTCCACCCGACGCAGATCGATGTCCTCAATGAGGTCTTCGCTCCGAGTCAGGAGCAGTTCGATCGGGCGTCGGCAATCCTCAAGATGTACCGGCAAGCGACGCACGTCGACCAGGTCGGCGCCGTAATGTTCGGCGACGAGATGATTGACGAGGCGTCGCGACGCCTCGCTCAGGCGATGGTGGACCGTGGACGACCGATCGGCATGAAGCCGAGGCCCTGGACGCTGCCGGCGCGCAGCCGTAACCGATGACGAAGCTGCGCCCGGCGCCGATCCTCGCGGGGCTCCGCGTTGTTGATCTCGGAGCATTCATCGCCGGCCCGTTTGGCGGGGCGGCTCTCGCGGCGTTAGGCGCCGACGTCATCCGTGTCGACCCACCTGGCGGCGGTGTCGACATCAAGCGGGGACCAAGGTACAACGGCCGCAGCATCTATTGGGCCGGGATCAACCAGGGCAAACGCTCGATCACTATTGACACCCGCACCGAAAGGGGACAGCGTCAGGTGGCGAGGCTCATAAGCGCGCCCGGCGACGGTGGCGGCATCGTGCTCACGAACCTTCCGGTCTCGAGATGGAATTCGTACGACGAGCTTCGCAAGCTAAGGTCGGATCTGATCATGGTCGTAGTCACCGGCTACCAGGATGGCGCAAGCGCTGTCGACTACACCGTAAACGCCGGGCTTGGATTCCCATGGATCACAGGACCAGAGGATTACGAAGGCCCGATCAACCACGTGCTGCCGGCTTTCGATGTGATGACGGGCTACTGCGCGGCCCTAGCGATCGTGGCAGCCGATCGCCAGCGTCGCGTGACGGGCGAGGGTCAGCTCATCGAGATTGCGCTCGCGGATGTCGCGCTCGCGGTGGCCGGCCACCTTGGCTACATCGGCGAAGCCATCCTCAACCCCGAGCCCCGCGCGCGCTACGGAAACGACGTGTATGGGACGTTCGGCCACGAGTTCCAAACCCTGGACGGTCGGCGCCTCATGGTGCTGGGCCTGACGCCGCGCCAGTGGCGCAATCTAGTGGAGGCGACGGGCTTCGTCGACGCGATGGGCGGTCTGGAGGCGCGGCTCGGCCTCGACTTCCGGGACGAGGACCACCGTTGGCGGGCACGAAAGGAGATCTGTGCTCTGCTCGCGCCGTGGTTCGCGGCGCGTCCCCTGACAGCGATCGGCGACGTGCTTGATGCGCACGGTGCCCTATGGGGCCCTTACCGGACGTTCCAGCAGTTCGTCGCCGAAGACCCCCGGATGGCGGCGTTCAACCCGATGGTCGCCCAGGTCGAGCACCCCGGTATTGGAACCTTCGCAACCATCGCCTCACCGATCCGCTTTAGCGGCGCCGCCGTAGTGCCGCCGCGGCCTTCGCCGATACTCGGAGAGCACACAGAGCAGGTGCTTCGCGAGTTCGGCGCTGACATCGAGCGATGACGACCGAGGGGGCTACGCGCGGTCGGTTCTTCGAGGACTTCGAAATCGGAGCGGTGTACGATCACCCGCTCGGCCGCACGATCACAACGGCCGACAACATTTGGTTCACGCTGCTAACTCAGAACACTGCACCAATCCACTTCGACCATCACTATGCGAGCCAGACGGAGTTCGGCCGGCCGCTGGTGAACAGCTGCCTCACGCTCGCGCTGGTGACCGGCCAGAGCGTCGTCGATGTGTCTCAGAACGTGATGGCGAACCTCGGCTGGGATGATGTCCGGCTCCCGAACCCAGTCTTTGAGGACGACACCATCTATTCGCAGTCTGAGGTTCTTGAGAAGCGCGAATCGAAGTCGAGGAAGAACGTAGGCATCGTTACTGTCAAGACGACAGGCTTTAACCAGAATGGGCTCGAAGTCATCTCCTTTCGCCGCACCGCGTTGATCTACAAACGCGGACAAGGTCCGAGCAGGTCGCGACAGAGGCCTGCCCAGGCGTGATCCACCGCCGCGTCAGTTCGGTTCGACGTCGCGCTGCGCCTAAAAGCAATGCCGGTTCTAGGACTCGCATCAGGCCGTCATTAGTCACCAATCCGCGTCTTCATGTATATCCACCAGGCGTGAGGCTGAACGGCGGTGAGGAGGATAGTGCCAGTCGGTCAGAGGCCCGGATGAAATCAACGCTTCCCGCGGAACCGCAGGGTGGGATTTGCGGTGATTCGCGGTTAGGAGAATCCAGCCACATCGAAGCTGCCGAGTCAAAAAGCAAATCGTATGGGAGACGAGCCGATCATCAACCGGCAGTCGAATTCAGTTTTTAGACCGCTTTCGGGGAGCGTCGTGTTATACAGCAACGCCAGTGGCAAATGATGGTAGTTGGCATTCAGCGGCTCTTAGCTTTCTCAAGGTCCACTCTGGTCTCGCGGGGGAACTTGCCGGCCACTAACCGCAAGGCCCTTCATCTGTTGCCGACCTCGACGTGCGCCCTCGCGCGCGCTCAATGTTTTCACGAGCCAGGGATGCGCGATTGATGCTGATAATGCAGCCTCAGGCCGGAACCGCTTACGATCGAGCCAGTGGCAAGCTCACACGCCCGCGAGTTCGTAACACTTCTGCGAAGTCTTAGAGCCGTCCGTCAGTTCACGGACAAGGCGCTGCCACCAGAGGCGGTCCGTGACATCCTGGACGTAATTCGGTGGTCGGGCAACGCCAGCAACCGCCAGGAGTTTCAGGTGCTATGGATTGCGGACC
>CAAGKR010032659.1_pt1 | contig 10750 bp, 5 predicted proteins | sample 2556971 | NCBI WGS metagenome assembly CAAGKR01 (sample SAMEA5207829, study PRJEB30636) | soil metagenome | biome: forest; feature: boreal; material: soil | place: USA | collected 2011-09 | depth 1 m
CTGGCGAGATCCTCGAAGACCCGCATGATCTCCTCGGAGGTCGTCGAGTCGAGGTTGCCCGTGGGCTCGTCGGCGAGGAGGATCGACGGGTCGTTCACGAGCGCTCGCGCGATTGCGACGCGCTGCCGCTGGCCGCCGGAGAGCTCGTTGGGACGGTGCATGGCCCGGTCGGCCAGCTGCACCTTCGTCAGCGCCGCCATGGCCCGCTCCTTGCGCTCGGCGGATCCGGCGCCGGCATACACGAGCGGCAACTCGACGTTGTGGAGGGCGCTCGCGCGGGGGAGCAGGTTGAACGTCTGGAAGACGAACCCGATCTCCTTGTTCCGCACGCGGGCGAGCTCATCGTCCTTCTTCTCGGACACGAGCTCGCCGTTGAGCCAGTACTCGCCCGCGTTCGGGGTATCGAGACAGCCGATGAGGTTCATCAGCGTGGACTTGCCGGAGCCCGATGGGCCCATGATCGCAACGTATTCGTTCCGGCGGATCGCGAGGTCGACGCCGCGCAGCGCGCGGACGATCTCGCCGCCCATGTCATACTCGCGCTTGAGGCCGCGCGTGACGATGACCCATTCCTTGCTCGGCGCCGCGCCGGCCGCCTGAACGACGGCGAGCCGCTCGGCGGTGACGGAGAGGCCTGCTTCCTCGGTGGCTTGGCTCACGGCTTTGGACTCCCAGCCTTCGTTTCGGGCTGTTTCGTTTCACGCACGAGTGTGCCGTCCTTGAGTTCGCGAATCGCCTGGTACGTGCCGCCTACGATCTTCTCACCCGCCTTCACTCCGGACATCACCTCGAAGTGCTTCTCTCCGGCGATCCCTACCTTTACGGGCCTGAACGTCACTTTGTTGTCCGTCCCGACGACAAAGACCCCTTCGACGTCCTTCTTCCCCACCTGCTTCGTGTTCTGGCTCTTCCCCGGACGCTGGGCCGTGTCGGTCGTCTGAAGGGCCTGGTTCTCGCGCACCGTCAGCGCAATGATCGGAATCGAGATCACCTGGGTCCGGCTGTCGGTGATGATCTTCGCCGTGGCGGAGAAATCCGGCTTCGTGTCCTTCGGCGGGTTGAGCAGCCGGATCGTCACCTCGTAGTCGATGGCCTGGTCGCCGGTGCTGGTGGCGGCCGTGGCCTTGACCGAGCTGTTCGAAATCTCGACGACCTTCCCGAGGAAGGTCGTATCCGGAAACGCGTCGAGCTGGACGACCGTGGAGTCGCCGATCTTGATGCGGGAGACGTCGGTCTCGTCCACCTTCACCTTCGTCTCCAGCAAGGTCATGTCGGAGATCGTGAGCAGGGTCGCGGCATCCTTGTTCAGCGTCCCTTGGATCGCCGTTTCGCCGTTCTGCACGTTCAGCCGCGTCACGCGGCCGCTCATCGGCGCCAGAATGGTGGTCTTGCCGAGCGCGACCTTGGCATCCGTCACGCCGGCCTGCGCCTGATCGACGTTGTACTTGGCCGCCTCCGCGAGTGCCTGGTTCACGTCCGCCGACGTCTTGAGCAACTCGAGGTCGTTTTCGGAGACCAGGTTCGGGTTGCTTTTCCGGATCTCCAGCGATCGCCGGTAGCTGCTCTGCGCCTGCGTCAGGTTGGCCAGCGACTGCGTCGCCGACGCCTTCGAGTTCGCGAGCTGCGCATCGGCGCGCTGGACCGCGGCCGCGTAGGACTGCTGGTCGATCTGCAGCAGGAACTGTCCCTTCTGCACGAAGTCGCCTTCCTTCACGTCGAGCTTTACAATCTTGCCCGAGATGTCCGAGGAAAGGTCCACTTTGGTGTGCGGAATCACCTGTCCGCTCGCGGTGACGGAGGCCACGAGATCGCGCTTCTCCACCGCCTCGATCCGAACGTCGGTCGGCTTGTTGCTCTTCTTCGCCGCCGTGATGGTGACCACCGCCGCGACCGCCAGCACCACGACCGTCGCGATTCCGTATTTCATCCGCTTGCTCATGTCCGTCCCCGGTTAGCGAAGAGGGCGGCCCACGGCGCTCTCCAGCGCCGCGAACGCCCAGTGGTATTGGTAGATGGCATCGATCCGGTCGGACTCCGCCTGCTGGTAGTCCGCCCGCGCCGCCTGCAGATCGACCAGGCTGTTCAGTCCCACGCGATACCGCTCCTGCGCCAGCTGAAGCGCTTCGGCTGCCCGCGCGGAGTTCACCTCCTGCAGCTTGACCGTTCGATAGTCGGCGACGAGGGTCGTGTACGCGGACGTGACATCGGCCGTCAGCTTCAGTTGCTGCGCGCGCACGTTGTAGCGCGCATCGGAGCGGTTCGACGCGGCGTCCTGCACCTGCTGCTCGCGCACGAATCCATTGAAGAGCGGCAGGAAAAGCCCCGCCGAGAGCGTGTACGGCTGGGAGGTGAACTTGAACGGGAAGTTGCTGTTGCCGTCCCGCAGCGCTTGCGCCCTGGCGTCGGTGAGCACGAGGGAGTTGCACGTGGTGCCGATGCTGGACAGCCCCGCGCCACGGCGCAGCGAGTCCTGCGAGAAGCAGGTCGCCTGCTGCTGCACGGCCTGCGAGCGCGCCTGGGTCACCAGGTAGTCGGAGTTCGTGTACTGCTGTGCGTTGCCGCCCAGGTTCGCGCCGAGACTGAGCGTCGGCGCGTACTGGGTTTGCGCTGCGTGATAGTTTGCGTTCGCGGCGTCGGCGCGCATTTGCAGCGCGCGCAGCGTCGGGTTCCCCCTGCCGGCGAGGTCGAGCAGCTGGCCGACGTCCAGCTTCGGCTCATCCACCCGAAAGGCTGTCGTCAGGGTGACCGACGCCGGCATTGGTACGCCGAGCAGCTGGAAGAGCTGGAGCATCGTGACGTCGGCGACATTGTGCGCCCGGAGCGAGGCCACCTGATTCTGGCCCACGGCCACTTCGGCGCGCTTCACGTCGAGAGACGTCGCCGTGCCCACCCCGGCCTTCGCCTTGGCGAGTTCCAGCTGGAGCTGATTCGAGAGGACGAGGGAGTCCTGCAGCGCAGCCCGAGCGATGGTCTGCAGCGCGAAGATGTACTGCTGCGTGACGCTCGCCCGGAGCGCCTGATCGGCGCCGGTCACGTCCTGATCGGACGCGTCCGCCAGCGCCTTGTACGCCTTCAGTGCGTTGATGGCGCCTGCGCTGATCGAGTAGCTGAAGTTGAGTCCCCACGACGAATAGATCGTGTTGGCGTTGGCCCCGAACTGCACGCCGCCGAAGTACTGCGGGAGGCCCTGGCGAAAGCCGGTCGAGAACGAGGTGCTCGCCTGCGGCAGCAGCGTGCCGTACGCCGACCGCAAGGCGGTGCCGGCACGGTCGCGCCCGTTGAGCGACTGCAGGTAGATCGGGTTGTTCTTCTTCGCGAGCGCGAGGGCGTCGTCGAGCGAGAGGGACGCGCCGGCACCGCCTTGGGCGGTGGCGCCCTGCGCGGTGGCGCCCTGCGCGGTGGCGAGAACGAGGAGTGCAGACAACAGGTGACGCATCGGGATGGGATCCTGGGTGGGTTAGCTGGTGGTACTACGAAGGATGCACTGGTCGGGTTTCACGATCATGAAGCCGCAGGGAAGGGGGACCTGTAGTTATCGAACGTCCTCCCGCACGGCGACCAGTTTCTGTCCCGGGATGGCGACCTTGAGCACGTGCCCGCCGCTGTCGATCCACACATCGCGAACGACGCCCGTCCCCTCGGTCCGCAGCCTCAGGTGCGTCGTGTCGAATTCCCGGAGCTCGAAGGTGAGGCGTTCCGCGCCGACGAGTTCGACCCGCACCATTTCCACGAGGTTTCGGCGGGGAACGAGCACGGGGACGAGGGCGCCCGCTCCGCGGCGGGCGACGAACCAGAGCTGGTGGACGATTTCGTCGTCCACCGCCACGCAACCGGGCGGCAGCCGGAACTCGCGCGCGGACTCGCCGTCCGAGCGCTGGATGCGCGAGGTGTAGTGGTCCCGCGACGTCACGCCGCTATAGGTCTCCACGACGCGGCCGTCCACCCGCACCTCGCTCTGGTAACGGCGCACGAATCCGGTGGTGTCTGCATTGAGGCCGGGCGAGACGCGGCGTGTGCCGATGGCAAGCCTGCCCTGCGCCACGAGTTCGGGCGCGCCCGAACCCGGCGTGCTGCGCACCGAAAAATCTTCGCGGCCCACGCGCTCTCCGTCGCGGATGATCGTGAAACTCCCTTCGTCCAGGCTCGTGATCTGGCCGGCGGCCGGCAATGTGACGCTGACGAAGGCCGCGAGCAGGCCGGTTGCGAGGGGGCGCACCGCTCAAAGATATCCCCTCGGAGCACGGATGCAGGCGCCCGTGGCGGGTTATAATGTCGCAATGACCTCCAGGCCCGGCCTCTGGTGGGCGGCGGCCGCGACCGGCAGCATTCTCGGCGCGGCCGCATGGATCAGGAGCCCGTCCGTGCTTGCGCTGGTCGTCTGTTCGGCGACCACCCTGCTCGCGCTGGCGCTCACGTGGCGGGGACGGCGCGCGTGGAACCGGGTCGCGTTCGCGGTGTCCGCCGTGGCCTTCCTGCTGGTTGCCGGTATCGCCGAGAGGACGCGCGCGGAGTTCGCTCGCGATCCGGCGGGTGCCCGCGCCACGGTCGCCCTGCGCGGTACGGCGACGATGGCGGCGACGCTCGTCGCGGAAGCGGCGACGCTGCAGCGGCTCGCGGTTTCGGCGCTCGACGTGCCGGCGGATGCGAACCCCGCGTTCGAACGTCTGGACAAGCTGCGAGGCTCGTCCGAGTCGCGCGCGATCGTCGTCGTGCGTGGCGGGGTCCCCTTCGCATGGTCGGGCCGGATCGTTGCACCGCTCGACTCGCTGCGCGGCCCGGTGGGCGCTCAGGGCACGCCGTTCTACCTCGTGCTGTTCGCGATCGCCGGGCGTGGGACCGATCGAGCCGTCGCCGAGACGCTGGTGCACGCGGAGCGGCCGGCCGACGTGCTGGCCACAGCGCTGGACGAGTCTCTCACGCGCCGGCTCGGCGTGGAGGGCTTCACCTACGCGGATCCGGCCATGGCCGCGCGAGACTCGCTCACCGTCGTGAGCGCCGCCGGACTGCCGGTGGTGGGTGTCCGCGCCGTCGCACCGCCGGCCGAGCTGCTGGAAGCCCGCGCGATCGAGCGAGGACGTCTGTACGGCGGTCTCGCTCTGGCGTTCGCGCTCGCGTTCTTTTTGGCGGCGTCGTGGCGCGAACGAGCCGGTCTCGCGGGGCGTCTCGGCGCCCTCGCCGTGGCGCTCGCGGCGACCGGCATCGTGCCGCTGTCAAGGTTCTCCAATGTGTCGCCCGGGTTCGATCCCGCGTATTTCTTCGTGGCTTCGGGCGGGCCATTCAGCGGGAGTGTCGGAGCGCTCGCGATCTCGTGCGCGCTCGTTCTCCTCGGGCTTCTTGCGGCGTTGCGGGCGAGGGCGGGGCCGCGCACCAGGCCGCAGGGAATGGTCGCCGTCGTCGTCATCGCCGGCATCGGCCCCTTCCTGCTGAGCAGCTTCGCGCGCGGAATCCAGTTTCCGGCGTTGGGCGTGACGCCGGCGATGTGGATGGCGTGGGAGACGACGCTCTTTCTCGCCGCCGTATCCGTTCTCCTGGCGGGCGCCGCGACCGGGCACGCGGCTCTCGGCGCGCGGCGCGGCCTTCCGCTCTGGATCGCGCCCGCGATTGCTGCGGCCGCGGCACTCCTCGCGCCCGCGTTGATGAACGCGCCGGGTGCGTTCCCGGACTGGTATCCGGCGCTCTGGATCGTCGCGATTGGCGCGCTCGCACTCGCGGGCCGCACGCGCGGCGCCATCCTGCCGGTGGCGATCGTGGCGGCCTGCGGCGCCGTCACACTGGTGTGGGGCCAGTCGGTGCGCGCGCGCGTCCTCCTCGCACAGGCCGATGTCGACGGCCTTCGAACGAGCGCTCCGGCAGCTACTGCGCTCCTCGAGCGATTCAACCTGCAGTTGGATCCCGCCCGCGCCCCGCAGAGCCGCGTGGAGCTGCTCGCGCGGTATGCCACGTCGGATCTCGCCTCGGGCGACTACCCGGTCGAGCTGACGAGCTGGGATCCGGCCGGACGACCGATTGCGGACCTGCGCGTCGCGCTCGCGCCGGGGAGGCCGACGGGGATCGACTATCTGGCGCGCGAGGCCGTCGGCGCGTCGAAACCGATCTTGCGCACGATGCCCGGTACGCCGGGACTGCACCTCGTGCTCTCGGTGCCGCACGCTGACCGCTCGGTGACGACCGTGGTGGTCGCGCCGCGCACGCGGCTGCTCGAGCGCGATGCGTTCGGCGCGCTCATCGGGCTCGGAGTGCCGCCGGAGACGGATGCACCCTACTCGCTGCAGCTGAACGCCGGCGGACCGGGCTCGTACATCTCGAGCGTCGCGACGTGGACGAGGCGGGGGAACGAGCTGCACGGCGACTGGTTCCTGCCGGGCGTACAGGGAGTCATCTGGCGCGTGCACGCACAGGTCGAGCTTCGGGACTTCGAGGCGCTGGCCACGCGCGGCGCGCTGGTCGTGCTGTTCGATCTCGCCGTGCTCGCGATCCTGTGGCTGGTGCCGGTGCTAGCCGACGGCGCGTCGGGCCGGTGGCTCCGGCAGCGCCGCCGCCTCTGGCTCGGCAGCTACCGCGCGCAGCTCACGTTCGCTCTGTTTGCCTTCTTCGTGTTGCCGGCGGCCGCGTTCGCGGCGTGGAGCTACCGCCGGCTCCAGAGCGATGACCAGCAGGCGCGCGACCTTCTCGTGCGCGAGACGCTTCGCGTTGTCGCGGCCTCGGCCGACAGCGTTCGTCTCGAAGACATTGCCGCGCGGTTCGAGACGCCACTCTTCCTCTACTCGAACGGTGTGCTCGTGGCCGCGAGCGATCCGATCTTCGAGGAACTCGCCCCGATCGGGCGGCTCCTGCCGGCCGCCGCCGCGCGAGTCCTCAACGAGGGCGATGAGATCACGACGAGCAGCGAAGAGCTCGTGGGCGCGACGACGATGCGCTTCGGCTTCCGCGCGACGCCCGACAGCGCGGCCATGCGCTTCGTCCTCGCGGCGCCCGCCCGCACCGACAACTTCGCGCTCGACCGCCGCCGCCGCGATCTCGGGATCTTCGTCCTCTTCGCCATCGCCGTGGGAGCGCTCGCCGCGCTCTGGCTCTCGGGACTGGCGGCGCGGCAGTTCTCGCGCCCCATCCGCACGCTGCAGCGCGGCGCGCTCGCGCTCGCCGCGGGCGAACGCGAGCCGCGGATGGAGGGCGATCCCCCGGTGGAATTCCAGCCGGTGTTCAGCGCGTTCCGGCAGATGGCGCGCGACCTCGAAGTTTCGCGCGAGCAGGACGCGAAGGCGCAGCGCGTGCTCGCCTGGGGTGAAATGGCGCGCCAGGTGGCGCACGAGATCAAGAACCCGCTCACGCCGATGCGGCTCGGGATGCAGCACCTGCGTCGCGCGCGTCACGACCAGCGCGTCAACTTCGACCGGGTGCTCGACGAGAACGTCACGCGCGTCCTCGCGGAGATCGACCGGCTCGACGAGATCGCCCGCGCGTTCAGCCGCTACGGCACGGCGCCGGACGAGCGGGCGCTCGCCGAACCCGTCGATGTCGCACAGGCCGTGGCGGACGTGATCGGCCTCGAGCGGCTGGGCGGCGACCTCGTGTCCTGGCGCGCCGAGGGCGTCGACGCGCCCCGGTTCGCGATGGCCCGCGCGGCGGAACTGCGCGAGGTGCTCCTCAACCTGCTCGAGAACGCCCGTTTCGCGGAAAGCCGCAACGTGACCGTCGTGGTGGCGCGCCACGGAGACCAGGCCGTTCAGATCGACGTGCGCGACGACGGGGTCGGGATTCCGGCCGAAATCCTGCCGCGAGTGTTCGAGCCGCACTTCTCCACGCGCACGAGCGGAAGCGGGCTCGGGCTCGCCATCAGCAGGCGAATGATCGAAGGCTGGGGTGGAACGATCACGCTGGAAAGCATCGCCACCGGCGGAACAGTGATCGCGGGGCGAGGGCGAGGCACCATCGTGCGCATTACACTGGTTCCGGCGGAAGCGACCGGGCAACTTTAGGGCGCGATGAGCAGCGCCGAGCCGACTCTCGGGACGCGCACGACCGGCGTCCCGCCACACCTCTCCGAGTGGCAGCTCCCGACCGGTTGGCGGTGGGGAGACGCCGGCTATTACGCCAACTATCGTCACGCGCAAGAGATCGTGGACGCCCTCGGGCGGTCGCTCGCGCTCGTGACGGCACCCGCACCCGCGCACGCGACCTGGCTCTTTCACGAGGCGCGCCAGCTTGCCCATCGCAACCACCCGGCCATCCCGACCACCTACCACTATTGGACAAACACACCGACGGCGCGGCGCGGCCCGGGATACCTGCGCCGATGGATCGCGGGAGAGACGGTCGGTGCGCGACTCCGCCGGCTTGGCACGGAGACGGTCCCCTACATGCTGCGCGTCCTGCGCGCGGTGGGCTCTGCGGTCGCGTACCTGCACGATGCGGGACAAACGCACGGCGCGCTCTCGCCCGACACGATCCATGTGACGCCGACCGGGCGCGTCTGGCTCCTCGGCTGGCAGTGGGCGCTTCCCAGAAACGAGATCCCGGGCAACGTACGCCCCGATCCGCTCTACACGCCGCTGCCGCGGGAGTGGGGAGTGGCGGAGTGGACGCCGACGCCTGCGAGCGACCAGTGGCAGCTCGCCGCGTCGTGTTTCGCGATTCTCACCGGCGAGCTGCCTCCGCGCGAGGAGATTCCCCCGGTCCGCTGGGTGCGTCCCGACTGTCCGGCGAACGTCGCCGAGCTCCTCGACCGCGCGCTGGCCGCGAACGCCGCCGACCGGTTTCACTCCGTGGCGTCACTGCTGCGGACGGTCGAGAAGATTTCAGGCTCCGGCACGCCGGGCCTCGGCGGTGTCGAGATCGCCTCGGGGGAAGTGAGGGCCGTGACCGAAGAGGAACGCCTTCGCTGGGCCACCGGCGACGACTACGAGGTGCTCGCGTCGCTGGGATCGGGAACCTTCGGATCGGTGTGGCGCGTGCGCGACCTCAGCCTCCAGCGCGAAGTCGCGCTGAAGATGCTCCATCGCTCGGTCGCGCGGAGCGATGCGGCCGTCGCGCGATTCATGCGAGAGGCGCAGATGGCCGCGCGGCTCCAGCACCCGGCGATCGTGCCCATCTACGACTGGGATTCGAAAGGCGACGTGCACTGGTACATCATGGAGCTCGAGGACGAAGGCTCCGTGGCCGACCTCGTGCGGCGTACGGGGCCACGTCCGCTCGCGGAGATCGCGCCGCAGGTGCACAGCATTCTCGACGGCCTGAAGGTGGCGCACGAAAACGGCATCATCCATCGTGACCTCAAGCCGGAGAACATCCTCATCGACCGTTACCGGCGCTGGCGCATCGCCGACTTCGGCATCGCGAACGCGATGGGCGAGGAATGGGCGGGTTCGAGCGGCACGCCGGCATTCGCGCCGCCCGAGCAGCTGCTGGGCGAGCAGCAGGGCGTGGCCGCCGATCTGTTCGCGGTCGCGGCGATCACCTATTACGTGCTTGCGGGTGTCGCGCCGTTCGCGGGTGTTGACGGCCGGGCGATTCTCGCGCAGCAACTGGCCGGCAAGGTGGACGTCTCCGCCTTCCATCCGGAGCTCGCTGCGTGGTTCAAGCGCGGGATGAACGCGGACCCGGACCAGCGCTTTGTGGACGCGGCCGAGATGCAGCGCGAGTGGGCGCGCGTTTCGCAGGAAGTGCTCGATGAGGAAGCCCACACGCCGTTCGGGCGGCGCATGACGGAATCACTCGGCAGGTGGCTCGGCCGCTAGAATGTGTCGCCTGCCGATCCTCGAACCGTCTTGACGTTCACGAACTCGCGCAGCCCTTCGACGCCGACCTCCCGTCCGTAGCCGGACTGTTTCACGCCGCCGAACGGGAAGCGGGGATCGGACGCGACGATCGCGTTCACGAACACCATGCCGGCGTCGATCTCCTCGACGCAGCGCGCCGCCTCGGCGGCGTCGTGCGTCCAGACGCTCGCGCCGAGCCCGAGCGGCGTCGCGTTCGCGAGGGCGACCGCCGCGGCCGTGTCCGTGACGCGGAAGACCGGCGCCACCGGCCCGAAGACTTCCTCTGTCGCCAGCGGCGAGTCGAGCGGCACATCGGCGCACACGGTGGGCGCGAAGAACCAGCCGGGGCCCTCGAGTGCCTTTCCGCCGATGAGCACGCGCGCGCCGCGAGCGACGCTCCTCTCGAGCTGCAACGCGAGGTCCCGTCGGATCACCTCGGTGGCGAGCGGCCCGACGTCGGTCGCGGACTCCATCGGGTCGCCGACCTTGAGCGCGCGCACGCCCTCCACGAATCGCCGCTCGAACTCGTCCGCGAGGGCGTTCACGACGATGAACCGCTTGGCGGCGATGCACGACTGTCCGTTGTTGATCATCCGTGCCGTCACCGCGGCCGCGGCGGCCGCCGCGACGTCGGCGCTCGCGAGCACGACGAAGGGATCGCTGCCGCCGAGTTCGAGCACGGATTTCTTGATGGCGTGGCCCGCGCGCGACGCGACATCACGGCCGGCGGCGTCACTGCCCGTGAGCGTGACCGCGGCGATGCGACGGTCGGCGATGAGGTCGCCGACGCTTGCGGAGCCAAGCAACAGCGTCTGAAAGACGCCGGCTTCCGCTCCGGCGGCCGCGAAGATCTCCTCGAGCGCAAGCGCGCACTGCGGCACGTTTGACGCGTGCTTGAGGAGGATTACGTTTCCCGCGGCGATCGCCGGCGCTGCGGCGCGAATCACCTGCCAGAACGGGAAGTTCCAGGGCATCACCGCGAGCACGACGCCAAG
>CAAGKR010419902.1_pt1 | contig 10749 bp, 12 predicted proteins | sample 2556971 | NCBI WGS metagenome assembly CAAGKR01 (sample SAMEA5207829, study PRJEB30636) | soil metagenome | biome: forest; feature: boreal; material: soil | place: USA | collected 2011-09 | depth 1 m
CCGCCGCCGATGATGCGCACCGAATTGCGGCTGCCCGAGGCGCTCGATTCCGTCTTGAGGGTAGTCACTCCCGGTATCATACCCGGCAATGACGAACGAAGCCGACAAGCCCGGTGTGCGCGTATTTTTCAAGCGCCTGCGCGCCAAGTTGAACCAGGGTCCGGCGTGGCTCACCACCGATCTCACGGAATTGCTGCCCGGGCGCAAGATCGATGCCGAGATCCTCGACGACCTCGAGACCCGCCTGATCACCGCCGACGTGGGTGCCGAGGCCACCGGCCGCATTCTCGTCGAGTTGCGTGGGCGCGTGGCGCGCAAAGAACTCAATGACGTGGATGCGCTGCTCAAGGCCTTGCACGATGCGATGTTCGACATCCTGAAGGCCGTGGAAACACCCCTGAGCGTGGACCCGAACATCAAGCCCTACGTCATTCTGGTGGTGGGAATCAACGGCGCCGGCAAGACCACGACCATCGGCAAGCTGGCGCACCGGCTGCTCGCGGAAGGACGCAGCGTCATGCTGGCTGCCGGCGATACCTTCCGCGCGGCGGCGCGCGAACAGCTGGAAGTCTGGGCCGAGCGCAACAAGGTGCCCATCGTCGCGAGCGTTGGCGGCGCGGAGCCGGCCGCCGTCATCTTCGATGCGCTGCAGGCCGCACGCGCGCGCAACATCGACGTGCTCATCGCCGATACCGCGGGACGACTGCACACTCAGACGCACTTGATGGAAGAACTCAAGAAGGTCAAGCGGGTACTCGCCCGCTTGGATCCCGGTGCGCCGCATGAAGTGCTGTTGGTGCTCGACGGCACGATTGGCCAGAACGCAGTCGCGCAGGCCGAGGAATTCAACAAGGGATTGGGAGTGACCGGTCTGGTCGTCACCAAGCTGGACGGCACCGCGAAAGGCGGGGTGGTGCTCGCCATCGCGCAAAAGCTGAAAATTCCCATCCGCTTCGTCGGCGTGGGCGAGCAGAGCGAGGACTTCGGCGTTTTCAGCGCGTCGGAGTTCGTCTCGGCGCTGTTGAAATCCGGTCCCGACGGCGCAGGCGTCGCGTGATTCGATTCGACCAGGTTCACAAGCGCTATGCCACCGGGCGCGAGGCCCTGTCAGGCGTGTCTTTCAAGATTGACGAGGGCGAGCTGGCGTTTTTGACGGGCCACTCGGGCGCGGGCAAAAGCAGCATTTTGAAATTGATCGCGCTCATCGAGCGCCCCACGCGCGGCCAGGTATTCATCGGCAATCAAAACACCGCACGCATCAAGCCGCGCGCAATCCCGCAATTTCGCCGCGGCTTGGGGGTGGTGTTTCAAGATCATAAGCTGCTGCACGACCGGCCGGTGGCGGACAACGTGGCGCTGCCGCTGATCATCGCCGGCTTACGTAAGCGCGAGATCGACAAGCGCGTGCGCGCAGCGCTCGATCAAGTCGGCCTGCTCGGCAAGGAGAAAAACCGGCCCCTGGAACTCTCGACGGGGGAACAGCAGCGAGTGGGCATTGCGCGCGCGGTGGTGGCGAGACCAAAGCTGCTGATTGCCGATGAACCGACCGGTAATCTCGATCCCGAGCTCGCCCTCGAAATCATGAAGCTCTTCAAGCGCTTCAATGAGGTGGGCGTGACGGTGGTTATCGCCACGCACGACGTACACCTCATCGAGCATTTCGCCGCGCGGCGTATCGTACTCGGCGACGGACGGGTGGCCGACGCCGGCGAGCGCGCTGAGCCAAGCGCGCCGTGAGGGTTCAAGCCTATTTCGCGCGCCATGCGCAAACGCTGCTGGGATCGCTCGGCCGGATCGTCAATCATCCGTTCGCGACGCTGATGACCATGGGCGTGGTCGCGGTAGCGTTGGCGCTGCCGCTGTTCCTGAATCTGTTCCTGGTGAACGTACGCGCCGCCACCGAATCTTGGAACGATGCCTTCGATTTGTCGGTCTACATGGACAAGAGAGCGAGTGCCGTACGAGTGCAGTCGCTCGCCAAGCTGCTGCGCCAGCGCGGCGATGTCGCCGCCGTGCGCATCATCACGGCGGAGCAGGCGATGGCAGAGTTTCGTGCCGATTCGGGGTTCGGCAAGGCGCTGGATGCTTTGAGCGACAATCCGCTGCCTGATACCCTCATCGTCACCCCGATGTTGGCCGCGAGTACGCCCCTCGGCACCGATGCGCTCAAGGAGGCGATCGCCGCCATGGCCGACGTGAAATTGGTGCAGCTCGACACCGAGTGGGTGAAACGGCTGCATGCCATGCTGGATATATTGCGCACCGTGGTGGCTCTCACCGCTGCGCTGTTGGGCGCCGGCGTCGTGCTCATCGTAGGTAACACCATTCGCCTGGACATACTGAATCGGCGCAGCGAGATCGAAGTGATGAAGCTGGTCGGCGCCAGCGACGGCTTTGCCCGCCGCCCGTTTCTGTACAGCGGAATTTGGTACGGTCTGGGCGGCGGATTGATCGCGCTGCTGCTGGTCGCCGTGGCCGCCGCCGTGCTGGCCAAACCGGTCGAGAGCCTGGCCAAACTGTACGGCAGCCAGTTTCATCTGCGCGGCCTTGGGCCGACAACGGCGCTGCAGGTGCTCGGCCTCGCCATGGGCCTCGCGTGGTTGGGCTCATGGCTTGCTGCAACGCGTCATATCCGCGCCATCGACCCGACGTAACCTATTGATTTTAATCAATTGAAAACGATGTGAACTATCGGTAACATCAGCACTCAAACACTGGGAGTGCTACCATGGCACGCGAAGATTGATTGGGAGGTTTGAGCTGATGACCACTGCTTTAGTCGCTAAACAATCGGGCGGATTGGTGTTCGCCGGCCCCGTGGGGAGCCTTGATTCCTATATCGACCGCGTGTCCCAGATTCCGGTTCTATCGAAGGAAGACGAGGTGGCGCTCGCCGTTCGTTTTCGCTCCGAAGCCGATTTGGATGCCGCCCGGCAACTGGTGCTCTCGCACCTAAGATTCGTCGTGCACATTGCCCGCGGATACTTGGGCTATGGGCTGCCGATGGGCGATCTGGTGCAAGAGGGCAATGTCGGACTCATGAAAGCGGTCAAGCGCTTCGATCCCGCGGTGGGCGTGCGCCTGGTGTCGTTTGCCGTGCATTGGATCCGCGCGGAGATTCACGAGTATGTGCTGCGCAACTGGCGCCTGGTGAAGGTCGCCACCACCAAGTCGCAGCGCAAGCTGTTCTTCAATCTGCGCAAGATGAAAAAGAACTTGGCCTGGCTGTCCGAAGCGGAGACCGCCGCGGTGGCGCGCGAGTTGGGCGTGGAGATATCCGACGTTCGCGAGATGGAGCAGCGCCTGTCGGCACGCGACATGTCCTTCGACCCGACACCGGAGAGCGACGAGGAAGAGAGCTACTCGCCCGCCATGTACCTGCCTGCGAGCAATGCGGATCCTGCTCTCGAGGTCGAGAACAAAGAATGGGAAGAAGACTCGACCGAGCGCTTGGAACTGGCGCTCGAGAAGCTCGATGAGCGCAGCCGCAGCATATTGAAGCGGCGCTGGATGACCGAGGACAAAGCGACGCTGCATGAATTGGCGGATGAATATGGAATTTCCGCCGAACGCGTGCGCCAGGTCGAGTCGAACGCCATCAATAAGCTGAAAGGGCTGATGGCGGTAGCCTGATCGGGTGGCGTTGGAACGCTGCTATTCGCAGCAATTCGCCTGTTGGGGCTCAACGTAGCGCGGCCCAAACTTAGCGAACACACGCATTGATATCGCGATGCCTCTTGGGGGAGACTTGACCGTTCGGTGCGGCCGGTTACTTCCATCAAGGACGTGAATCCATGAACAAGACGTACGTTGCGGGCGCGATTTCGGGCTTCATCGGCGGAATCATCGGCGCATATGTGCTTGGGCACCTCGATCTGAAGTCCGTGGTGCCGCCGGCCACGGCCGCTGCCCAGGATGTCGTCTCGGCGAGCCGCATTCGCCTGCTCGACGGTACCGGCCGCGCGCGCGCCGAGCTTGCCATGTCACCGGACGGCGCACCGGGCCTCTTCTTCTACGATACGCACGGGAGAAACCGCTTGGTGCTTGGGATCTACTCACCGGCTGAGAACGAATATCCATTCGTGGTGCTCAACGACACGCACCAGTTGGCCGCCGGCATCTTCCGGCTGTTCGGCGCCCAGGAAACACCGGTGGTGGTGCTCAAGAACAAGGGTGCGGACCGCTCGATCTTCGGGCTGAATCCGAATTCGACGGACCCGTTTTTGGTCAACTATTCCGCAGACCGGACCAAGACCACAGTCTTCGGCAGCTACTAAAGTCCCGTGTCCAGACGGACTCAGTTGGTATGTGTTGCGGTGCTCGCCGCGCTCGCCGCCGCTTTCGCGTGGCACCACGCGCACGCGCCGCAGCGGCCGCTGTACGTGCTGATCAACGAAACGGAGCAACACGACTTCGACCTCGCGTTCCGCATGAGTCTCAAGCTCGCGGAAAACAAGTCCGGCATCGAGAACGCGCTGGTGCTGCTGCAATCATTGCCGCCCGGGAGAACCATCGAAGAAACCGCCGCGGACCTCCTCACGCGGCTGCGAATCGGCGCACGCCGCAATGGCAGAGGCATTCTCTATCTCTATGCAGTGAAGGAGAACCTCCTGAAGATCGAGGTTTCATATGCGCTCGAAGGCGACATACCCGACGCGTTTTGCCATCGCCTGGAAGAGGCGGCGAAGACGTATATGCTGTCCGAGGTACCGCAGGACTTCATCTCCGAGCTGATCATCACCACCAATCTGCGCGGCATGGGCTCGAAGAGTGCGGCGGGCGGTCCCATGCAGCCGCGATGGCTGAACGCCGAGTTCCTGTCAGGCGGTGCCGGTGCACTGGCGCGCGGCCTTCGGCCGACGTTGGAGGACTATGAGGGCGCGATCTATCGGTTGCCGCAAGCTGCATTGGGCGGCTTCCTGCCGTCGCCGGACGCCGCCGAATCCGTGCGGCGCTACCTCGCCTCGCTGGCGGCGGGCATCGGCGATCCGCGGCTGCCGCTATTGACCGACGGTAGCCGGATCTTCCGCGCGGTCGTGCCGCGCAATGAAGAGCAGCAGCTGCGAATCAACGACTACTTCACGTCCGCAGGCCCCTACCGATTGCTGTTCGCCGGCGATCTCGGCCTCGCGGTCCCGGGCCCGGGAAAATCCAACTTGCCCATCGTGCTGCGCCGAGGTTCCGACGGCCTTTGGTACGTGGACGAGGCGAAGGCTTGGACCTATTTTCACCGCTTCGAGGATGACGTAAATTTCGTCGTCAAATATGCGGACAATCCCTTCTTAGCGGCGCTGCGCGCGGAGCATGTACCGAACATGAATTGGGCGGTATACGCAGATCACGTTGCCACCCCGGCACTACCCGCATATCCATTTGCCCTCGATGCCGCGGTACAGGCCGGCGAGGTAAAAATCCGCGCGGCGCCTTCGGTTGCGGCGAACTATGCGGAGTTGGCCGACCTCTATCTGTTCGAAATGAACTGGCTCACGCGGGCCCTCGATCTTTACGAAAAGGCCGCGACGCTGGCGCCCGAGGAGTTGGCGTACCGATGGCGGTTGGTCGATCTCTACCTCAACACGTCGCGCGCCGACAAGATGCTCGTCGAGCTCAAGTACCTCACGCTGCACCTGCGGCGAGACCAGCAAACCAAGGACTGGTATCGAGCTTACGCGAAGGCTTATGATTTCGGCCCGCAACAAACTATGCCGATCGCGGCCGGCCCAATTGAATCGAAGCCTGCGACAGAGTAGCGTGAGCGAATGCGCACAGCCGCTCAATGGCTCGACGACTACGGCGCCAGCCACCGCAACCGCACCAATAAGGCGCTGCACTGGATTTGCGTACCGGTGATTGCGTGGTGCGTTCTGGGGCTCCTGTGGTCGCTGCCGTTTCCTGGCAGCCTGCGCTCGCCGCATCCGGCGGCGAACTGGGCCAGTATCGCAGTGCTCCTCGCCCTCCTCTACTACACGGCGCTTTCGCTCCGCCTCGCGCTTGGCGCCCTACCATTCCTGCTCGCCTGTCTGTGGTCGTTCGATCGGCTCGATCATTCGTATGGCGTGCCGTTGTGGAGCATCTGCGTGGTCTTGTTCGTCGCCGCTTGGATCGGCCAGTTCGTCGGCCACGCCATCGAAGGCAAGCGGCCGTCCTTCTCCAAGGACGTGCAGTTCCTGATGATCGGGCCGCTGTGGCTGCTGGCCGATGCGTATCGGCGCCTGGGCATTCGCTTCTAGAATAGGCTCAAAGCGCCAGGCTCACGCACTCCCGCTCGTACTCTGCCGCTTCTCGAAACACATGCGCATGCAGGTCGGCGGTCCGCGCTCGGGAAGGTGCGTAGCCGCCCGCCAACACAATCGTCAAAGGTACGGCGCGGCCGCGTACGGACTTGATCACGCATCGATCGCGGCGTCTGATGCCGTCCTCCGTGAGCGCCAGTTTGCCGTAGCGGTCGCCGGCGGCCACGTCCACACCGGCAAGATAAAACGCGATATCGGGCTTCGCGCTGTCAAGCACCGCGGGCAAATTTAGCTGCAGTACGTCGAGGTATTCCTCATCCCCCACGCCGTCTCGCAACGGCACATCCACATTGGAACGCATCTTCGCCAGCGGATAGTTCCGTTCGCCGTGCATCGAGAACGTAAAGACTTCGTTCTCCGCCTCGAAGATCGCCGCCGTGCCATTGCCTTGATGGACGTCGAGATCGATGACCGCCGCCCGCTGGATCGCGCGCTCGGCCTGCAGCTTGCGTATGGCGATGGCAACATCGTTCAGCGCACAGAATCCCTCGCCGTGATCTGCGAAGGCGTGGTGAGTGCCGCCGGCCAGATTGCCGGCGAGTCCCCGCTCGAGCGCTGCCCGTGCCGCGAGCAGCGTGCCGCCCGCGGCAAGACGTGCTCTTTCCCACAGCGCTTCTGACCACGGCAGGCCGAGCAGCCGTTGCTCCGCCGTGGATAGCCCCGAGGAGGCGAGCTTGGCCAAGTACGCGGACGTATGCACGAGTTCCAGGGTCGGCGCGTCGAGCGGCTCCGGCTGCAGAATATCTGCGGCAGCCAAAACCCCTTCAGCGAGCAGCAGATCCAAGAGCCGCGAGTACTTGCCCATGGGAAACGGATGACCCGGCGGCAGCGCAACCTGATACGAGGGGTGGTAGGCGCACTTCATCGTTCCGCAAGTATGGCTGCGCGCAGCGCAGTCGTCGAACATCGGCCTAAGCCGCCGACATCTGCTCGCGCCGTAGCGCTGGGTCATTCGGTAGTTCTGCGCCATACGATAGCGCCGCGTCGGCGGGGGCTATGCACGACTCATGCGCGGCAGCCAACTGCTCTCCCAGCGTGTCCCTGAGAGTCTTCAACTTGGCAAGCCGTGCGCGAGCCACGCACCAAGCCTCCCTGCTCAACTCCAGCACTTCGAGAAGCACCGCGCACTCCGCGTCGACACTCTTGACGGCCGCGGCTGCTGCAAACCAACGGCGCTGCAACAGTTCCGCGGTGGGTTCGGCACAGCGGCTCATCTGGGTGTCGAGATCGAAATCGAGGCTGCTCATGGGTTTGCTCCTGGCCCGGTGTAGCCGCGATCCTGCTCCGCCAATGTGACGCTTTGCGGACATTGAAACGGCAATTCGTTTAAGGCGAGGGGAGCGGTACTGCGCGTTGCCGGGCGCGGACCAGCCAGGAACCGGCGGCATCCCGTTTTTTCAAGGTTTCAGACCTGATGGCCGCGTGCGCGTCGGCGCCAACGGCCGGCCTCTGAACTGCGATTCGCGCCGCCAGATTTCTCTGCAGCACATGCCAAGGCAGACTCCATATTTCGGCGCTATCGTGCGAGGTCATGCTGCCTGTCCCACCGGCAGTGCAATGGGCGCGGGCGCGGCCTGCTCGCGCAGTTTCGGCCAATCGATCAAGCGCAGCTGTCCATTCATATCCTCCACCAGGGAACTGCAGCTCTCGACCCAATCGCCATCGTTGCAGTACAGAATCCCGTCGATGTCGCGCATCTCGGCGCGATGGATATGGCCGCAAACGACGGTATCCACGCCTCGCTTGCGGGCCGCTTGCGCGACAGCGTCCTCGAAGCTCCCGATGTATTGGACCGCGGTCTTGGCTGTTTGCTTCAAGTACGACGACAGCGACCAGTGCGGCAAACCGAACTTGCGCCGCACCCAGTTGATGTAAGGGTTTGCCGCCAGCAGCACGTCATAAATGTTGCTGCCCAATTTAGCGAGCCATGGACTGCACTTCACCACGCTGTCGAACTCGTCGCCGTGCAAGACCAGGATGCGCCGGCCGTCGGCGCCCTCGTGGATGTACTCCCGATGAATTTCGAGGTTGCCAAAGACAGCCCCGTCGAAATCGCGAAACACCTCGTCGTGATTGCCGGGAACGAAAATCACCTTCGTGCCGCGTTTGGCCTTGCCCAAAATCGTCCGCAACACATTGTTGTGCGACTGCGGCCAAAACATGCTCTTCTGCATGCTCCACACGTCGATGATGTCGCCGACCAAGAATAGCGTGTCCATCTCGACATGATGCAGAAAGTCCAGCAGCCAGTCGGCGCTGCAGCCTTTGAAGCCCAGATGGATGTCCGAGATAAAGACCGTTCGCAGTTTCAAATGCGAAGGGGCGCCACGCTCCACCATGTCACGTCCTCCTGAAGTCTTCGCGTCGCCTGCTACGATGGCGATTTCGTGTTACAGAGACGTTACCCGGCGAAGAATATTTATTTACAAAAAAGGAACTTAGGCGTGGAACATCGCGTGAAACAATAGAAATGAGAACCAGGTCTCAGTCGCCACCGGCCTGTCCCGGGGCGGCGAACCGGTAACCGAAGCCGCGCACTGTCTGGATGTGCGCTTCATAGCGTGGCCCGGTGAGGATCTTGCGCAGCTTCTGCACATTGACGTCGATCGTCCGCTCATCGACTTCGCGGTTGCCGCCCCAGATTTGTTCGAGAAGCTGATTCCGATTGTAGGTTTTGCCGGGATGCGACATCAAAAACGCCAGAATTTTGTATTCGGCGCCGCGCAGTTTGAGTACCCGGCCGCGGACGGTGACCCGATTGGTGGACGCGTCGAGCATCAGATCGTCGCAGCTGACCTGCGAGCGAGCGCGTTCTTGCGGAGCCGGGCGCAGTACCGCACAGACTCGTGCGGCTGCTTCCCGTACCGAGTACGGTTTCGCGATATAGTCGTCGGCGCCGAGATCGAAGGCCGCCACCACGTCGGGTTCGCTCGACAGCGCCGACAGGAGGATCAGCCTGACTCGGTGCGGTACACGCACGCGCCGGGTGACTGCAATCACCTCGAGCGCGGCAAACCCAGGCGCGTTCCAGTCGAGAATGACCAGGTGAGGCGGCCGCTCCGTCAACGCCGTAACGGCGGCAGCACCGCCGGCGATGACGCGCACGCCGAATCCCGCATCACAGGGTCTGCACCGAAGAGGCTCTACCGCTGCAACGTCCTGGTCGACTATCAGAATCTGCTTTTTGGATTCGGTGGCGGCCATGGCAACGGCCCCATTTGGGGTGGCGCGCTTTACAGGATGTTGACACTTTCGTGAATTCCCGCGAACTCAGCGCGTCGAGGGGGCACCGCTTTGCGCGCAATGATGCGCCGCCGCCCGCACGGAGACGGCTGAATAGCGGCGTAAAGCCTCCGGCCGGAGCCGCCTCTGTGCTGGGTCATCCGATGCGTTCCATGCGGCGAGCAATAATCCGAGCGCCAGCCAGTTGAGCGTCGCCTCGCGGTGCTGCGACCACCACGTTTCCCCGCCCGCCCGCCAGGCAGATCCCGTGGTCCGCCCAGGGCCGCAATTGATGTCCCGGATTGATGTCGTCATGTTCGCGCCTCGGTTGGGATTACGAGAGCAGTGTCCGGTGTGATTACCGATCCTTCGTGGCGCAAATCGGGCGAATCAAGCAATGATCGTGGCGAATGATGGAGCGCTTTTCGCAGCGCCATCCTCAATTAAATTCCCGCCATGGGCTATGATTCGCCGATGAAAAAACAGATCGCGATTGTCGAGGACGAGCCGGCATTGCGCGAGAATTACGCGGCGGCGCTGGCCCGCCACGGCTACTCGGTCAAGACCTACGGCAACCGCAACACGGCCATGCGGGCGTTCCAGGTTCATTTACCCGATCTCGCCATCATCGACATTTCGCTGGAGGACGAGGCGGAGGGCGGGTTCGACCTTTGCCGCGACCTGCGCGCCCTCTCGGCCGAGCTGCCCATCATCTTTCTCACCGCGCGCGACAGTGAATTGGACGCCGTATCCGGCCTGCGCCTCGGCGCCGACGACTTTCTGACCAAGGATGTGAGCCTGCCGCATTTGGCGGCGCGCGTCGCCGCCTTGTTTCGGCGCATCGACGCGCTGCGCCGGCCGGGCAATGCCGCCGAGATCGTCCGGCGCGGTGCGCTGTCGATCGACGGCGAGAGAATGCAGACGACTTGGAACGGCACGCCGGTCACGCTGTCGCTCACCGAGTTCTGGATCGTGCACGCGCTGGCGCGCAATCCCGGGCACGTGAAGAACCGGCAGCAATTGATGGACGCCGCGAATGTCGTCTTGGACGACAATACCATCACTTCTCACATCAAACGCATGCGCCGGAAATTCCAGCAGATCGATCCGGCCTTTGACGCGATCCAGACCGTGTATGGAATGGGTTACCGCTGGGTCGAGTGAGCATTCGACTACAGCTGCTGATGGTTGCGCTCACCACGCTGGTGCTGCCGTGGGCCGGCTGCCAATATGC
>CAAGKR010047463.1_pt1 | contig 10748 bp, 4 predicted proteins | sample 2556971 | NCBI WGS metagenome assembly CAAGKR01 (sample SAMEA5207829, study PRJEB30636) | soil metagenome | biome: forest; feature: boreal; material: soil | place: USA | collected 2011-09 | depth 1 m
GCCTCTCCGATGACGCGATCAACCCGCTGGCCGTGAACGTCATCGTGACCCACCGCGGTCCCGACTCGGATCTCGATCGCACGCTCGGTTCCCTCGTCCGGCAGTCGTGGTCGCACTGGCGCGCCACGGTCGTCGGCGATGCGTCCGGCGCCGGCGCGGTCAGACGTGTGGCTGATCATCGCATCGAGTTTCGAGTGGCAGGGCCCGAAGCGATCATCAAGGAAGCAAACGTTGTTCTTGTCCCCGTCGAACGCGACTTCGTGATGATGGTCGAGTCCGGCGACCTGCTGGCCCCGGACTGTGTTTTTGGGATCGTCCACACCGCGACCAGCGATCCGCTCGTCGATCTCGTGTACTGGGACGACGACCTCGTCGATGACCGAGGTCGACGCTCCGATCCGCGCTTTCGTCCTTCTTGGTCGCCTGAGGTGCTCCTTGGCGCCAACTACCTCGGCTCGGCCCTCGCGGTCCGCGGTCGACGGCTTGCGCTCATCGCAGGTATCCCCGACGGCGTGGGCGATGCCACCACCTGGGAGCTGGCGCTCCGATGCAAGCTCGACGCGGAGGGTGTGAGGCGCATCCCACGCGTGCTGACACACGTGCAGAGCCGACCGGAACCCACGCCGCAAACTTCGATCGAGGTCCTGCGCCGCTATCTCGACCGACAGCAAGAGACCGCGACCGTGACGTTCGAGCGCGGCACCGCGCGGCTGCGGTGGGAGCTCGACGCGTACCCGCACGTGACTGTGGTCATCCCCACTCGGCACGACCGGCCGTTGATCGGAGGCTGCCTGCGCAGCCTCGCTCGTACCGACTATCCGAGCTTCGACGTCGTCGTCGTCGACAACGGCGAGCGCACCGACGACAACGAGCAGTGGTATGCGCTCACGTTCCCCGAGCTCGACATCCAGGTGGAATGGTGGACCGAGCAACCCTTCAACTACTCCGCAGTGAACAACGCCGGCGCCGCGCTCGCCCGCGGTGAGGTCCTGCTGTTCCTCAACGACGACACCGAGATGCCCGATCCGGGGTGGATGCGAGAGATGGTGAGCTGGGCGGTGCGCCCCGACATCGGGTTGGTCGGCGCTCAGCTGATCGGCCCCGACGGCGAGATCCAGCACGGCGGCGTCGTGCTCGGCATGCACGGTTTCGCCGACCACTTGTTCCAAGGGATGCGGCCCGACTCGCCGTCGCTGCTCGGGCCAACGTCGTGGTACCGCAACGTCCTCGCGGTCACCGGCGCATGCATCGCCGTGCGCCGCGAGCTCTTCGAGCAACTCGGCGGGCTCGACGAGCGCTTCGTGCTGTGCGGTAGCGATGTCGCGCTCGGCCTCGACGCGGTGCTCGCGGGCAAACGCAACCTGTGCACGCCGTTCGCGAACGTCCGGCACCTCGAGTCGGCGACGCGCGGCAAGGGTGTAGTCCCGGTGGACGATTTCTTCGCCAGCCACTGGCGTTACCAGCACTGGGTGAGCGCCGGCGATCCCTACTTCTCACCGAGCCTTTCACTCAACTCGTGGGAGCCCGTGCTGCGCTCCCGCTTCGAGATGACACCAGCGGAGCGCGCGTCACCGATTCTCGGGCGGACGCTGAAGGTGTTCCGGATGCAGAGCGACGCCGCGGAAGCGGAGATGCTCGCGACCACGTTCCGTGTGGTCGACGCCGACGCGCGAGCGGTCGAGGCGCTGCACGCACAGCACGCGGCTCCCGCCGCGCCGAAGACGATCAACTGGTTCCTCCCCGATATCGACAGCCCGTTCTACGGCGGTGTGAACACCGTGCTGCGCCTCGCCGACTACCTGGCGCGGCGACACGGCGTGGAGAATCGCTTCGTCTTCTGGGCCGAGCCCAACGAGCCGTTCTTCCGCTCGGCGATTGCGGCCGCGTTCCCCGCGATCGCCGACTCCCACATCGCGTTCCACGACGCGTCGCTCCCGGCGCTCGACCGGTTGCCGGAAGCCGACGCTGCAGTCGCAACCCTGTGGGCTACGGCGTACTCCGTCGCGCAGTTCGAAGGCGCGGCGCGCAAGTTCTACATGATCCAAGACTTCGAACCGATGTTCTATCCCGCGGGCACGCTCTACGCGCTCGCGGAGGAGAGTTACCGGCTCGGCCTCTACGGCTTGTGCAATACGGAACACATGTTGCGGCTCTACGAGCAGCGTTATGGCGGTCGGGGCAGCTCGTTCGAGCCTGCGGTCGACACGTCGATCTTCCACGCCGAAGGCCGGAACTTCGTTCGCACGCTGGATCAGGTGGCAACGGTGTTCGTGTACGCGCGGCCCGGCCACTGGCGCAACTGCTCGGAGCTCGCGTTCATCGCGCTCGAAGAGCTGAAACATCGGTTGGGCGACCGCGTGCGCATCGTCACCGCGGGCTCGTGGGCGACGCCCGACGACGTCGGGAGCGGGATCGAGCATCTCGGACTGCTCGACTATCGAGCCTTGGGGGACTTCTACCGGCGGTGCGATGTGGGGGTCGCGCTCACGGTGTCAGAGCACCCTTCTTACCTCCCGCTCGAGCTCCTGGCCTGCGGGGTGCCGGTCGTCGCCTTCGACAACCCCGCCGGGCACTGGCTGCTGCGAGACCACGAGAACAGCTTGCTAGCGCGTCGCACGGTCGACTCGCTGCGCGACAGCATCGAACGCATCGTGCTGGACCCTGAGCTCGGGCGCGAATTGGCGCGGAACGGACTCCGCGACATCGCCGAGCGTCACAGCAGCTGGGAAGCAGCGTTCTCCGACGTGTACGGCTACCTCAGCGATCCGGAGAGCCGGTCGGGCGCGGGCAGGTCGGGTCGCCCACCCGCCTAGACTTCTCGCGGTCGTCGGGCGGGCAAGGCGTGGGAGAGAGACCGATCTATCGGCGAAGCGCACGTGTCCTGGTGCTCGCGAGCGCCGCCGTCTTGTTGCTGGGCGCCGTCGGCTCGGTCCCTGCTGCCTCCGGTGCCGAAGCCGATCCTCCGCTTCCGACGTCGACCACGACGCCCACCTCGACCACCACGCCGCCGGGCACCCCGCTGCCGCCGTCGTCGACGACGACGACCACCCCGACCACCGCGCCCCCGACCACCGCGCCCCCGACCACCGCGCCCCCGGTCACCACGCGGCCACCGACGTCCACCACCCCGGCGCCCACAACCACCGCGCCGGCCCCGACCACGTCACCGCCGACCGACGGACCGGTCACCGTCCAAGCCGGCACCAGTGCGAACGCGTTCGTGCGGGGCGGTGACGGCGCCCTCTGGTGGCGCCAGCTCCTGCCGAGTGGATGGTCGGCGTGGATTTCGTTCGGGGGCGTGGTCACCTCGAACCCGGCGGCCGCCACCATCGCGAACGGCTCCGTGTACGTCTTCGTACGCGGCGGCGACAACGCGCTGTGGTGGCAGGGCTACAACGGGAGCGGCTGGTCGGGCTGGATGTCGCTCGGTGGGTTCCTGACCTCCGATCCCGTCGTGGTGCCAGAAGGCAGCGGGCTCTCGGTGTTCGCGCGTGGGGGCGACAACGCGCTGTACCGGAACCGGCTCGTCGGCAGCTTCTCCGGCTGGCAGAACCTGGGCGGCGTGCTCACGTCGCGCCCCGCCGCCGCCGTGAGTGGCGGAAGCGTGTTCGTCTTCGTGCGCGGGGGCGATCTCGGTATGTGGGTGATGCAGACCACTGGCGTATCGGCGGGCGCGTGGGGATCGCTGGGCGGTTTCGTCACCGCGGATCCCGCCGCCGCCGCCGACGCTTCGGGGGTGTCCGTGTTCGTCCGCGGTGGTGACGGTGGTCTCTACCAGAACCGACTCACTGGGGCATGGAGCGGCTGGCAGTACCTCGGCGGCATGCTCTCTTCGGCGCCGATCGCGGTCGCGAGCGGATCCGACATCCACGTCTTCGTACGGGGCAGCGACAACAGCACGTACTGGAAGCGCGTGGTGAGCGGCGCGCCGCTCGCGTGGCAGCCGTTGGGAGGTGTCGCGACGGGTGATCCGGCGGCCACGATCGACGACGGAGGCCTCGTGGTGTTCGTGCGCGGGCCCGACGGTTTGCTGTACGTGCAACGCTACGTCGGTTTTTGGGCGGGATGGGGCCAGCTGGGCGGGATACCGGTCGGCTCGTCCCCCACCGCGATGTCGGCGCCGCAGATCAACGCCGCGCCGGTGCTCCCCGGCCCCGGCCTGGGCTTCGACGCGTGCGAAGCGCCCGCGCTCCAGTCCATGTCCACCTGGCGACTCTTCTCGCCGTTTACCAGCGCAGGGATCTACATCGGTGGTGTGAACCGCGCGTGTGGCAACGCCGCGCTCAACAACGCGAATTGGGTCAACACCGCGGTCGCGCAGGGGTGGCGGCTCATGCCGATCTACGTCGGGCTGCAGGCTCCGTGCAGCCCGACCGGCGTCGGCTCGAAGCTGAGCTACGACCTCTTCACGGCTGCGTCGCAGGGAGCGTCAGCTGCGATCGATGCTGCTAACCGAGCGGCCGTCGCCGGGATCGGACCGGGCTCGCCGATCTACTTCGACATGGAGGCTTACGCAGGCAACGACAGCGCGTGCTCAGAGGCGGTGCGATGGTTTACGACCGCGTGGGTCGACTTCCTGCACCAGCGCGGGTACGTCGCCGGGCTGTACGGCAGTCTCTGCTCGGCCATCGTCGACCAGGCCGCGGTGTACGACAACGGGCGCTACCGGCGGCTCGACGCGGTGTGGATCGCGGCGTGGAACGACACCCCGAACCTGTTCGGCTTCACCGGCTCGTGCGGACTCTCCGACAATCTCTGGGTGTTCCACCAGCGGATCCACCAGTACCGCGGTGGTCACAACGAAACATGGGGCGGCGTGACGATCAACATCGACTCCAACGCGGTCGACGGCCCACTCGCGCCGCCGTGATGCGGGGCGCTTACGGTGTGACCGTGACCGCAGGATCGGGGTTGAACCCACCCCCGAGCGGAGTCCACGACGACGGCGTCGGCGCCACCCGCTGGACATAGAGCACACCGCCACCACCGACGGCATACGCCCACACGCGGTTGCCTTCGCTCGCGCCCGAGGGCCGCGAGAACACCACGCCGCCGAGCGACGTCCACGAAGCTGATCCGGTCGCGGACGTCAGCTTCTGTGAGAGCACCGCGTTGTCGGTGCCCCGCGCGAACGCCCAGACCGAGCCGGTGCTGCTGTCGAACGCGGCGCCGGGGTTCGAGGTGATGACGCCACCCATCCCGACCCATCCGCCACCCGACCCCGCCAGACTCACGTGCTGTCGGTAGAGCGCGTTGTCGCCGCCGCGGGCGAGCACGGTCGCGCCGCCGCCGTTGAACGTGTCCGTCACCGCAGCCGGGTCGGACGTGACGAAGCCACCGAGCGGCACCCAGCCGGTGGGGGTGGTGCCCGCCAGCCGCTGGAGGTACACCGCGTTGTCGCCGCCGCGCGCGAACAGGAACTTCGTGGTGCTGTTGACGGCAGCCGCCGGGTTCGACGTGATGAACCCACCCAACGCCTGCCAGGGGCCGATCGAACCACCGCTCGAGATCTGCTTCCAGTACATGCCCATGTCGCCGCCGCGGGCGAACACCGACGTGTTGCCCGACGAGTCGGTGACGGCGACCGGGTCCGAGGTGATGAATCCGCCGAGCGAGGTCCAACCCTGCGGTATGCCGTTCACGATCTTCTGGAGGTAGAGCGCGTTGTCACCGCCGCGCGCGAACACCATGGTGACGCCGGCGATCGACGTGACCGTCGGGTTCGACGTGACGAAACCGCCGAGTGAACTCGCGGAGAGCGACGACGCGTTGTCGGCCAGGCGTCGCCACGTGACCGAGCCGTCGGTCGCGCGCGCGACCGCGTCGATCACCGCGTACGGCGTCACGAATTGCTCGAGCGACTTGGTCCCATCGCCGAACGACACCGTCGCGGCGGCGACCTTGTAGTAGTAGGTGGTGCCCTTCGTCAGCGGACTGTCGACATACGAGGTTTGCGTCCCCGGGAGCGTCGCGATCGGGGTGAGAACCTCGCCCCCCGGACTCGTGCCGCGAAAGACCTTGTAGCTCCCGATCGTGCCGGTGCCGTTGTTCGCTGCCGGCACTGTCCAACTCAGACTCGCTTGTCCGTTGGCGGCGGACGCGGAAAGCAGCGGCGCGTCGGGCGCGCTGCCCGGAAGCGGCGTTGCCGAAACTTCGTTCGACGGGGTCGCGACTGGCCCCGGCTTGATTGCCTTCACCAGGAAGTAGTGCAGGGTGTTCGGCCCCGGTAGTTGGACGTCGTACGACGTCTGGCCCGGTGGAAGTGATGTGAGCGGCGTTTCGCCGCCGGGCGTGTCGCCCGTGTACACGTCGAAGCCAGTGATCGCGGGCCCGACGTCCGGTGCTTTCGTCCACACAAGGTGCACCGAGAGATCATGAGGTGTCGCGTTCAACACTGGAGCAGTGGCCGTACCTGAGACCTCTGTGCTCGGAGAAGACTCACCTCTCGCGTCGACGGCAGTGATCCGGTAGAACCAGGTACCCACCGCCCCAGTGAGATCGTCGTAGCTCGGCGCGTTCGCGGGAACCGTGGCGATGGGCGTGGAGTCCTCCGCCCCGCTCGCGTTCCCCCTGAAAATGTTGAATTGCTGGACGGGGACGGTTGGGGCGGCTGTCTGCCAGGACAAGTGCACGGTACCGATGCCCGACGCCGGGGGATCGGGAACGGGCGTACACGGAAGGTTCGGAGCCGACGGAACCGCGAATCTGGTGAAGAGGAGCAGGTTGGGCGATCCGAGCGTGTCTGCGACGTGTCCGATGGTTGCGGCGCATGCGAGCGCGGCGAGCACCTCCGCGGGAGACGCCGACGGATGCGCTGCTAGGTAGAGCGCGGCGACGCCGGCGACATGGGGCGACGCCATGGACGTTCCGCTGAGCGTCGCGGTCGCGGTCGGGCTGCCGATGTAATCCGAGAGGATGCCGTTGCCCGGGGCGAAGAGGTCGACGCACGAGCCCCAGTTCGAGAACGAAGCGCGCGCGTCCGTCTGCGTGGTGGCACCAACGACGATTGCAGGCGCGTCGTCGGAAGGCGAGGCGGAGCACGCGTCCTTGTCGCTGTTACCCGCGGCAAGCGTGTAGGTGACGCCCGACGAGATGGACGCGTCGATCGCCGAGTCCAACGACGGTGAGAGATCGCCGCCCAGGCTCATGTTCGCAACTGCTGGGTGGATCGCGTTGGCCGTCACCCAGTTCACGCCGGCGATGACACCGGAGAAGGTGCCGCTGCCGTTGCAACCGAGCACGCGCACCGCGACGATCTGTACCGCCTTCGCCACGCCGTATGTCGACCCGCCGAGCGTCCCCGCAACGTGCGTGCCGTGTCCGTTGCAGTCGTCCGGGCTGCCGTCACCGTCGATGAAGTCGGGTCCTTTCGTGGTGCGACCCACGAAGTCGTTGTGTGCGAAGTTCAGACCCGTATCGATCACGTACGCGTGCACGGTGGAGGCGGTTTCGGTGTACGCGTACGAGTTGTCGAGGGGCAGGTTGTGCTGGTCGATGCGATCCAGGCCCCACGGCGGGCTCGACTGGGTGGTCGACGCCTGCACGTAGCCGTCTTGCTCGACCATCTCGACGCTCGGGTCCGCCGCGAGCCGTCCCGCGTCGGCCGCGCTCATGCGCACCGCAAAGCCACGCAGCGCCTTGTCGTACAGATCGAGCAGACCGCCGGCGTACCGATTGGCCAACTGCTGCGCCTGGCCGGGCACCGCGGAGCTCGACGTACCGTTCTTGAGCGTCACGATGTACTGGCCCGGGACGGGATTCGTGGCCGGGATGACGTGCCGATCGCCCACGGCCATCGCCGCGTGCACGTCGGTGGCGACGACACTGATGCCGATCGACGCACAGGCGATGACGAGCGCCAACGCCCTCCTGGTCACACCCACTCGGCCTCCCGCCGCCTGCACTCGCAATCCTTGCCAGACACGGAGAGCGCGCAAGCGTGTGCACAACGCGCAAATAAGTTTACCAGGGTCACGGGATTGGCCTTCACGGGAACGAGAGGGTAGCCAATGTCCCGATTGCGGCGGTCGCGCCGACGGCGCCGACGAGCAGGGCCACCCGGCCCCGCTCGGCCAGTTTCGCGAGACAGACGGTGAGAAGCGGCAGGATCGAGAGCCCGTACCGCGCGCCGGTACCGGGGTTCATGGTCAGCGAGATCCACACGACCAGGCCATAGCCGAACCCACCGAGGAGCAGCGCGGCCGTCGAGGCGAGTCCGAGCACGTGGTACCACGTGCGTCGGGCGACGAACAGCCCGGAGAGCCCGACCACGAGGAACAACGCCCGCGTCAGCTCGCCGGTGAAGAACACAATGGGGCGTGTGAGCAGTCCACCCGGCACGCTGCCGGTCGGTGCCGAGAGCAGATTGGCCGACTGTCCGAGCAGCAGATCGGGCTGGAATTCGTCGAGACGCCGCACCGCGTAGATCGGCAGATTCTTGGCCTCGACGAGCGCGATGTTGTTCGACACGATGACCCACACGAGGATCGCCGCAGCCGCCCCGCCGAGCAACACGCCAACCGTGCGGATCCAGCCGCGGAATCGGACACGATCGAACTGCACGCGGGCTGCGCCCGTCGGTCGCAACAACACAAACAGACCGATCGCGATTGCGGCGAACGCGTTCGTCGGCTTGAGCGTCGCGGCGACCGCGCCGGCGACGAAGAGGGCGACCGTTCCCCATCGCGACGGTTCGGCGCCGACGAGTACGACAACCAGCAACATCAGCGCGCCGCTGAAGACCGCGGTGGCGTCGTTCGACACGATGCTCGAGAAGTAGACGACCGCGGGTGCGGACACCAGTACCAAGAGCGCGGCGAGCAGCGGCCACGGTCGCGCGCCGAGCAACCTGCCCGCTGCCCACAGCAGCAGCAAGCCGGCCGACAACCAGAAGAACCCCGTGACGCGCGTGTTGGCGAGGAAGTCATTGTCCCATGCGACTCTCGACACCACCGCCCGCTCGACGGCAGTGATGCCGTAGTACAGCGGTGGTTGCACGGCTTCGTGGTTGAACCCGTTGTTCGGGTAGTGGTCGGGATTCGGATCCTTCACGTCGCACGGCGGGATCACCACTTTGCGGTAGTCGATCCCTTGACACGCTTCGATGCGCAGGATGAGTGGCCCGACGCGATCACCGAGACGCGGGATGTCGCCGCGCCGGATCTTCTCGACGTAGTCGAGGTGCGCGAACTCATCGGCCGGCGAGAGCTTGTGGTACGCCCGGACGTGCTGGATGACGAGCGCGGCTGGGAGCAGCAGGCACACGACGAGCACGCCGAGGACGACGGCGCGCGACGGAAAGAGGAGCTGCCATCGTTCGGCGCGCGTGGTCGGCTGTGCCGCGCGCCACGAGACTTCGTTCGCTACGGGCTGCTCGACACCGGTGTCGGCAGCGGCGCCGTCGGTCACGTTGTGCGCAGGCCGCTCACGCGAGATCCACGCGAGAGTGATCTCCAACCAGGAGCCGGGTCGCCCGCGGTGAGTCACCCGAGCGCACGATCTCCACCGAGCGGCCGACCAGCGAGTCGATGACACGCGGCACCGAGACGATCCGGCTGCCGGAGAGGATCACCGAGTGCTCGAGCTCGGAGTCGACGATCTCGCAGTCCGCCGCAATCGAGGTGAAGGGTCCGATGTAGCTGTCGACGACGCGCGTACCTTCGCCGATGATCGCGGGACCGCGAACCGTCGAACGCAGGATCTGCGCCCCGGCTTCGATGACGACCCGACCCTCGATTTTTGACTCGTCGTCGATCGTCCCGTCGATGCGCGCCTCGACCGTCTCCAAGACGAGCCGGTTGCTGGTGAGCAGCGAGTCCTTCTTGCCGGTGTCGATCCACCAGCCGTCGAGGACTTCGTGGCGGACCCTACGACCGTGGTCGATGAGCCACTGGATCGCGTCGGTGATCTCGAGCTCCCCGCGGGCGGACGGCGCAATGGCGCGGACGGCCTCGTGGATGTTCCGATCGAACAGGTAGACGCCGACGAGCGCGAGATCGGACGGCGGTTCGTCGGGCTTCTCGACGAGGCGCACGACCTCCCCGTCCGCGCCGAGCTCGGCCACGCCAAACTGCCGCGGGTCGTCGACATGTGCGAGGAGGATCTGGGCGTTGAGCGCGGCCGCCTCACCCCGGGCGCTGACGAGGCGCTCGTGGTCGAACGCGTCGACAAATGTCTTCAGGCCCTGTTGCAACATGTTGTCGCCCAGGTACATCACGAAGTGGTCGTCACCCAAGAACTCGTCGGCGATGAGCACGCAGTGCGCGAGCCCGAGTGGCGACTCCTGCGTGATATAGGTGATCTCCGCGCCCCAGCGTGAGCCGTCGCCCGTCGCCTCCATGATCTCGTAGCGGGCGTCGCCGACGATGATCCCGATCTCCTTGATACCGGCGTCGGCCATGTCCTCGATTCCGTAGAAGAGGATGGGCTTGTTCGCGACCGGCACGAGTTGCTTGGCACTGGTGTGCGTGATCGGACGCAACCGTGTGCCGGCGCCGCCCGAGAGAATGAGACCCTTCATGGACATCGCTCTGCCTCGGCACCGAATGGAGGTGTCGATCGGGCGCGCTCGTGGCCGTCGACCGTGAGGCCGAGGTTATCATCGGCCCGACTCATCACCCGATCGTGCGGAACGCTGAATGCGCTCGCGTCTGGGTCACGTGGCCGACGATTTGTGAGTCCGGACGCGTGGACCTACGGCGATGTGCCGCAAGCGGGCGAGCAGCTGTGCCTAAGCCCGTTCGCCCACC
>CAAGKR010154103.1_pt1 | contig 10745 bp, 7 predicted proteins | sample 2556971 | NCBI WGS metagenome assembly CAAGKR01 (sample SAMEA5207829, study PRJEB30636) | soil metagenome | biome: forest; feature: boreal; material: soil | place: USA | collected 2011-09 | depth 1 m
CCGACCGCGCCTGCCGGGGGTGTGTAGTTCGGCGGTTTGTTTATAGGGAAGTCCGGCACATCTACACCGGTCCATTTCTGCTGCTCCTCATCCCACCATACGTATTGCTTGCGTTCTGACCACGGGCGACCCTGCGGATCAGCCGAGGCGCGGTTATAGAGAATACGCCGGTTAGCGGGCCAGGAAAAGCCCCATTGCAGGAACGTATAGCCATCAGAGATGCGCGAGGCTGCGCGGTTATTACCCGGTTCTGGATACACGCCACTGTAAATCCACGAGCCGCAAGCTGTACTCCCGTCGCTCTTGAGTGCTGCGAATCCAGGCACATGTGGCGCATAGCGCAATGTATAGACTCGTTGCTCTCCATTACCTTTATCTGCCTGGTTCGATGGATGTACATAATACCCGTTGATCTCTTTCAGGATCAGCAAGGTATCAGGCTCGTTATGAATACGGGAGCCGGGTTCCGGCTCTTCGCGGTCATAGTCCCACGTCAATGCCTGCAACGGCCGATCTTTCGGCGCAGCGCTACCGGCGTAGAGTTCTTTCAAACGCTTTCCAAGGTGGTAAACGAACCACAGATCAGAACGCGCATCGCCAGGCGGGTCAACCGCCTTGTCTCGCCATTGTAAGAGGCGCTGCGTATTCGTGAAGCATCCCTCTTTTTCCGTTGAGGCGGCGGCAGGCAGGAGGAATATCTCCGTCTTGATCTTGCTCGAATCAACAGGCTCGGTATCTGGTCCAAACCCTGGCTGCTTATACCAGAAAGCTGCCGATTCTACTTCGTAGAGATCGCGTACCACCATCCAGTCCAGTTGCTCCAGCGCTTTGCGTTGCATGCGCGAGTTGGTGCTGCCCGCGGCGGGATTCTGCCCAAAGAGTAAGTAGCCGCGCACTTTGCCATCCAGCATTTCATAGCTGGTTGCCAGGTGCGAGTGATCTCCAATGATCTTTGGTAACCAGCGATAACAGCAATTGCCTTCTTCTTCGTTGGCAGCTTCACCATACCATACTTGCAGCAGGCTTCTGATGTAAGCGGGGAAGTTTGACCACCAGCCTGTTTTCTGTCCAGATGTAGCGATATACTCATCCAGTGTCTGTTGTGTCGCTAGTGTGCCTGGCTGAGGCATGTAACCCGACAGCAGATCATACAATGTCGGTACATCCGTCGAACCCTGGATCGATGCATGCCCGCGTAACGCCATGATGCCACCACCGGGACGACCAATGTTACCAAGCAAGAGCTGCATTATCGCAGCTGCGCGGATGATCTGCACGCCTTTCGATTGCTGCGTCCAGCCAACCGCGTAACAGATAGCAGAGGTGCGTTCGCGTCCAGAGTTCTCAATCAGCGTTTGTGCAACCTGCATCCACTGTTCGCGGGACACACCACAGACTTCTTCAACCATCTCAGGAGTGTAGCGTGCGAAATGACGGCGCATAATCTGGAAAACGCAGCGTGGATGCTGCAAGGTTGGATCGGTCAGCGGTCTCCCGTCTGTATCGCGCTCATAGTCCCAACTTGTTTGATCAGCGTATGTCTCCGATGCCTGGTCAAATCCAGAGAAAAGCCCATCCAGGTCTTCAGTATCGCGGAAGTCCTCGCGAATCAGCGTTGCAGCGTTCGTATAATTCACCACGTAATCATGGAAGTAACTCCTGGTCTCAAGCAAATGGCGAATGATCGCTCCCAGGAAAACAATATCGCTTCCTGCGCGTGTGGCAACATATAAGTTCGTCAGGGCCGAGGTACGTGAATAGTGCGGATCTACATGGATGACTTTGGCTCCGCGCTCCTTCGCTTTGACGACATTTGCGTAAGCAACAGGATGGGCTTCAGCCATGTTACTGCCCATGATCAATATTGCATCGCTATTCACAAGGTCCTGCGGAAATGTTGTGGCGCCGCCACGTCCCAACGATGTACCCAGACCGGGTACGGTGGAACTGTGTCATATACGGGCCTGATTCTCTATCGAAACGATGCCCAGACCGCCGCTGAAGAGCTTCTTCATCAAATAATTCTCTTCAACGTCCAGGGTCGCTCCACCGAGGGAGGCTATGGCCAGTGTATGGTTGACCTCGCGCCCATCGGGCAGGCGCTCCACGAACGTCTCATCGCGAGTATTCTTGATCCTCTGCGCAATCTGCTCCATCGCCCACTCAAGCGATTTGACTTCCCAATGATCGCTATAGGGTGCGCGGTGAAGCACCTGTGTCAGGCGGCTGGGGTTTATTGTATACTGGAATGTGGCCGCTCCCTTGGGGCACAGTGTGCCATGATTAATTGGGCTATCCGGGTTGCCCTCGATGTCGATAACTCTGCCATCTTTGACATAGACATTCAGGCCACAACCAACTGCACAGTAGGGGCAGACACTATGCACAACTTTCGCATCGCGAATACGCGGGGCCATCTCGCGGCTCTCTAAACTGAAAGCTTGCGTTCTCGAGCCTACTTGCATGATCTGCGTGACAATAGAGGGAATAGTGGTTTGAGCTTCAATGGGTGTATGTTGTTCTAGCATAGTACGCTTACCTCGATTCTAAGAGATGAACAATATTAGTGATCACAGCACCCGCTCCGTGCTTACTATTGTACCATGTTTTAGCGAGTGAATAGCAGGTAAACAGTAAAACCTTGATTACCTCTACCCCTATGGGTTATACTTCCGACATACCCGTTTTTGACACGCTCTAGTACACCGTATTACAGTTTGAGAATGAATGACCTTTGCCTGAGGGCAAACGGTCAGGAGGACCTGCCGTTGTGGCTATTTGCGCGTGCATAGAACATAGAAGGGTTTGACGGTACCTCATGGAAACGCCTCAACCAGATAACCAGGAACCAAAAGATCCAAATTCACCACGTTCCCCGCAAAAAGCAACAAAGAAACGAAATATGCTGGTTCGTTTTAGTATCCCTGCGCTTGTTGTACTCATGAGTATCCTGCTCGTGGGTGTCGTAATCGCTCGTGTAGTGAGCAGTAATATGAGTCGCGCCAACACACAGGAGAAGCCGATCAGTGATGTGCTCAACCTTGCGGACCGCCATATGCTGAAGTCAGTCACGATTAGTGGCAACGATATTCTTGCTGTAGACACCAAAGGCCAGCACTATCACGCCGTCAAAGAAGATGGCCAGTCCGTTACTGAAATCTTCCGGCATGATGGCGTAACCGTCAACATTGACAATGGGCAGCAAAACCAATGGATACAGGGAGTTTTAGACTTCTTATTTTTAGGCATTGTTATTGGTGTGCTCTATCTCTTCTTCCGGCGCGGTGGCATCGGTGCCCAGGCGAGCACTTTTGCTCGCTCAAAAGCTAAACGCTTTAATGAATCGCACCCATCGGTGCTTTTCAAAGATGTTGCCGGGGTTGAGGAAGCAAAGACGGAACTTCAGGAAATCGTAGAGTTTCTCAAATACCCAGCGCGCTTTATCTCCATGGGTGCGCGGACTCCCAAAGGTGTGCTTCTGGTGGGTGCTCCGGGTACAGGAAAGACGCTCATCTCACGCGCAGTGGCTGGTGAGGCAAATGTCGCTTTCTACAGTATTAGCGGATCAGAATTTGTGGAAATGTTCGTAGGGGTCGGGGCAGCGCGAGTGCGCGACCTTTTTAAAGAGGCAAAAGAGCACGCGCCTTGCATCATCTTTATCGATGAGATTGACGCCGTGGGCCGCCATCGCAACAACTCAGGTGTGGGAGGCAATGACGAACGTGAGCAGACGCTCAACCAGTTACTTGTTGAATTGGACGGTTTTGATAAAAACACCAATATTGTTGTCATTGCTGCCACCAACCGTCCCGACGTTCTCGATCCTGCCTTGCTGCGCCCGGGACGCTTTGATCGCCAGGTAATGCTGGATAAACCCGATATTCGGGGACGTCTTGCCATTCTTGAGGTGCATGCAAAAGGCAAGCCGCTTGCAAGCGATGTCTCCTTAAAGGAACTTGCGCGTCAGACGGTGGGGTTCTCTGGCGCAGACCTCTCCAATCTGCTGAACGAGGCTGCTTTACTGGCAGCGCGCCGCCATCAAGATGAGATTTGTAAAACTGAACTGGAAGAGGCCGCCCTGCGCGTCATGGCAGGACCTGAACGCAAGAGTCGTGTAATTTCCGAAGCTGAGAAGAAGATTATTGCCTACCACGAAGTAGGCCATGCTATTGTAATGCGCTCTCTGCCGGGTACAGACCCTGTGCACAAAGTGACGGCTATTGGGCGCGGTATGGCCCTTGGCCTTACGGTGCAGGCGCCTAGTGAGGACCGCTACCTCATGCGCAAGTCAGAATTACTGGCGAAGATGGCAGGAGCAATGGGTGGGCGTGCCGCTGAAGAGATCATCTTTGGCGATATCACGACAGGTGCAAGCCAGGATATCGAGTACGTCACGAATGTAGCACGGCGCATGGTATGTGAATTTGGTATGAGCCAGCTTGGTCTTATTTCGTTCAAAGCTGAGCCTGATGGTACTTCTACTATCAGCGCCGAGACGGCTGCCAGGATCGACAAGGAGATTTCATTGCTGGTTGAGCAAGCCTACGAAACGGCTCTGAACATTTTGCGCGAGAAGAAGGACAAACTCATTTCCATTGCAGAGCGGCTGATCGAGGTCGAAACAATAGATGGCTCAGAGCTTGACGCATTGTTGTTTGCAGCATGACACGAACATTTATTGCTCTTGAATTGAAGGAAGCGCTGCAGCGCTTCCTCGGCGATATCATAAGCCAGGTATCAAAAGAGTTACCCAACCTGCGTTGGGTCGACCCGGCAGGTATTCATCTTACACTGGCCTTTCTCGGTTATTTGACAGATGAGCGGTTGGAAACAGCGATAGATGCAGCTCAGGTAGCAGCACGGGAAGCTGTCCCCTTTGAATTTCGTCTCAAAGGTCTGGGTATATTCGGTTCAACAAGCCAGCCTCGCGTTATCTGGATGGGCATCGAAGATCTGCCATCGGGACAAATACAAGGATCACCTCTTCAACAATTGCACCGTGTACTTACTAAAGAACTTGAACTACGAGGCTTCGAGGTTGAAAAGCGACCTTTCTCCCCTCACCTTACGCTTGCACGTATCAAGCAACCCCTATCTCCCTTTGAACAACAATCCCTGCAACGCTTGCTTCATAGTAAGCAAGCTGGCGTATCCTCACCTATCTACCCTGTGAACAATTTGTGCGTCATGAAAAGCGAACTCTCACGAGCAGGCGCCACATATACTTGCTTGCAAGAATACGCTCTCCCGAAATCCAATCGCATCGTGTAAATGGCAATGTTTATTTTTATCTTTAATGGGGTTACTTTTATCGGTAAACCTGCTAAAATAGAGACACCTCGCTCCCGGTATATTAATCGGGTGCTGAATGGTATAACTCGAGGTTCATCATAGTAAAGGATTCTTGCATTGGTACTCGTACCACTACCTACTTCTGTTGCTGTCTTAACACCTGCAACTTCGGCCAATTTAGGCCCTGGATTTGATACCCTTGGACTCGCTCTGCAACTTTACAACCGGTTTGATGTTGAAGTTGTAGAAGGCGATCCTCAGACTCCACAAATCGATGTGCGCGGTGCCCTGGGAAGTGAGCTTTCAAAGGGACCGGATAATTTGTTTTTTCAGGCCTTTGCCTTGCTCTTTCAACGCAAGCAGGTTGATTTACCCGCCGTGAAAATACGTATGTCCATCAGTATTCCACCGGGCTGTGGGCTTGGTAGTAGCGCAACTGCTGTCGTAGGAGGACTGGTAGTGGCGAATGAACTATTGCGTATCCAGGGCCTTGCAGTTGAGAAGGAAGAACTTCTAGCTCTAGCAGTCGAGGCCGAGGCAGGCAATCACCCCGATAACGTTGCCCCAGCATTACTTGGCGGCCTGGTTGCCACCACAACTGTGGATGGGGAGATTCGCGCAGTGAAAACACGTTTCCCCGATTCGATAAAGGCGATAATTTTTACTCCCTCATTCCCTATGGATACTGTAACCGGCAGGAAATTACTCCCTGCAAATTATTCCAGGGATGATGTCACCTTTAATACAGGACGCGTGGCACTCTTCTTAACAGCATTGCAGACAGGGCACTACGAACTCATCGGTGAAGCCATGCAGGACCGCCTGCACCAACCATATCGCCAGGCATTATTTCCAGCTATGCCCGATATTATTCAGACCGCTCTTGATGCTGGAGCGCATGGAGCCAGTCTTTCTGGTGGGGGTTCATCGTTAATTGCCCTTGCCAGTTCCAACTTTCAGGCTATATTGCGAGCAATGCAAGAAACTGCCCGTTCATTAGGTGTGGATGGAAGCGGAATGGTTTTGCGCGCGGACCAGGTTGGTGCACGAGTACTTACAACTAGCAGGAGCCGGAAGCGAAAGGTGCGCGAGTATCATTTTCCCTCCAATGCTCTCCCATAAAGCCGTATGTATCCGAAAACGAAAGGATTTCAATGCCCATGGCGGCGATGAACTCTGCGAGCCTACAATCCAATCAATCGAACAGCAATGTGATAAGTCAATTAGCGACTTCTGTTTCTTTGCGTTGTGTTGAATGTGCTGCCCTCTATCCAGGAGTAGGTGACCGGCCACGCTATCGTTGCGATTGTGGAGGCGTTCTCGATGTCGAAGCAGCATTTCACCATCCAATGCAACAGGAGCCTTCTTTACAAGCAGGGTTTGAAGCTCTCATGGCTTCTGAAAGTGATGTAAAAGCCCTTGCAGGCGCTCAATGGAGGCAGCTATTTGACGAACGGGCGCCGCTACCTCCCCTCTGGCCTGTCAACGTCGATACGCGGCTACCCGACAGTAGTGGCGTATGGCGTTACCGCGAGCTAATCCTGCCGGTTCCCGAACAGTACATTGTTAGTCGCCCTGAAGGCAACACAAGTCTCTATCCTGTTGGTAGAGCCAACTGTGGCAATCATCGCGCCGGGCATCGACAAATTGGTCACTATGCAGGCCTGGATCGCTTCTTCCTGAAGCACGAAGGCGAAAATCCAACGGGAAGTTTTAAAGATCGCGGTATGACGGTGGGGGTGACGATGGCCAACCTCCTTGGAGCGCGTGCTGTCGCCTGTGCCTCAACAGGGAACACTTCCGCTTCTTTGGCCTCTTACGCTGCCCAACTTGGCCTGCCATGCATCGTCTTCTTGCCCGCTGCCCATGTTGCGGGAGGCAAATTGGCGCAATCGCTGGCTTATGGCGCAATAACTATCCAGATTGAAGGCGACTTCGATGATGCTATGCGCTTAGTCGAGCAAGTCTGCAACGAACTGGGCATATTTTTACTTAATTCGCTCAATCCATTTCGCATCGAAGGCCAGAAGGCGATTGGTTTCGAGGTATTGCAGCAGCTCGACTGGCAAGCTCCAGACTGGCTTGTATTGCCTGCTGGCAACCTGGGTAATACTTCGGCCATCGGTAAAGCTTTTCGTCAAGCCTACCAACTCGGCTTGATCGCCCATTTGCCGCGCGTAGCTGCAATCCAGGCAACAGGAGCTAATCCATTCTATCGAGCTTTTGTTAGTGGCTTTAGCCACAGGGAGCGAGTCCAGGCGCAAACCATTGCCACCGCCATCAAAATTGGTGATCCTGTCAGCTATACACGCGCACGCCAGGTCATTGAAGAAAGCAACGGTGTTGTTGAAGAAGTCACCGATGAAGAAATTCTGGCTGCCAAAACAGTAATTGACCGTTCTGGTATTGGCTGCGAACCTGCTTCTGCCGCGACCTTAGCAGGCGCTCGCAAGCTTGTCGAGCGTGGTATCATCAAACGCGATGAGCGTGTTGTCGGTATTCTGACTGGCAATTTACTCAAGGACAGCCAGACAGGTATCCCTCAACCCAAACAAGGGAATGCGATAGCAGCAAGTATCGAGGCAGTGAAAAGAGCGATAGCAAACGAAATATCTTTGTAGGTATGCAATTCATTGCATTCATACAGAAACTCATCAATATGCAAGGAGAACTCCTCAGTAACAGGTATGTCAACTGTACAAACCAATTCTCTACAAACTACTACAGAAACCCATTCACGCAGAAGCGACATCCTGGGGAAGATACGCTCCTGGCTTAGCGCGTGGGAAATTTATCCTATTCTATTGATAGCTGCTTTCTTGCGTTTTTATCAGATTAACACTACCGAATTCGATGAAGATCAGGCGATGGTTTTCCGCATGGCTCATGACGCTATTTATCATGGACTTATACCGGCTACAAGCAACATTGCCTCCATTCGCATAGTCAACCCTCCTGCTGTGACCTACCTGTTCATGCTCCCGGCGGCCCTCAGCGCCAATCCATTGTGGGGCGTAATATACGTGGGACTCTTCAATGTCATAGCCGTTCTACTCACCTATATCTTTGTGCGCCGCTACTATGGCAGACTCGCAGCTATAATCGCATCGCTGCTCTACGCTACAGCCTTCAATACCCTTTTTTATAGTCGCTTTATTTGGCAACAAAACCTGGTCGCGCCATTTGTGGTACTCTTTATCTTTGCCCTTTTTTGGGGTGTTGTTGATCGTCGCAAGGGCTGGCTCTTTCCTGCCTTACTCCTGCTGGGCATACTCGTTCAGTTACACGAAACAACGATTATTTTGTCTGTGCCGCTGCTGATGGCGCTCCTGCTTGCTCCTGGAACAGTACGCTGGCGTGATCTCGCCCTTGGAGTTGCCTCGCTCTTGCTCATCTTCTTTACCTACCTGCTCTGGGAGTTCTCTACCAAATTTGCCGATCTAACCGTCCTCCTCCGGGTTGTACAACTTCATGCTCACTTTGATACCCAGGCGCTCGTCTACTACAGGCTCTTCCTTGATCCATATAACCATGTCCCAACCAATACTCACACTCTCCTTTACATGCTTGTACCCTACATCGGGTGGTTGCATCGTTTCATGTTACCCCTCATTATATGCGGCTTCGCGACCGCCACACTCGGAGTAATCCTGCATCACTCGCGTAGGGGCGGGAGTGGAGTGGATGATGGGGGAGGACGCTTGCGTCGCCCCGTCCTGCCAGGATTCAACGCTCTGCGCGCCACATGGACTGAATTTCGCGCCACTCCGCAGCGATGCGGCTACCTGTTGCTATTAACCTGGCAAATAGTGCCGATCCTGATTCTCTCACGCCACGCGGTACCCCTCTTTCCATACTATCTGCTTATGGTCATGCCAGGCCCGTTTATCTTAATCGGGCTTTTTCTCTCCACACTAGTGTTCTGGTTACAGCGGCATGGGCGCTGGTGGAACATTCCACGTTATGGTGTGTATGCCATAATATGCCTTGCAATTGTCGCGCAACTACTGGGCAGTTTCGCAGCGATTACGGACGAGGCCAATGGGAACAACCCGCATGGCTACAGTTATAACACCCTTAATTCTTTAGAGGATGCGCTGGCAGAAGCTGACCAGTTAGCCTTACATCAGCATCTCAACCACGTCTACATCACGACAGACGAGTATACGCAGGCCGCGCTTCGCTACCTTGCCGAACAGATGCAGACGCCTACCACGCTCTTTGATGCATCTCATTGTCTCGTTCTACCGAATCCTGCCGCTGGCCCTGCTGTGCTTCTCGTAGGACCAGACGACAAATTGACCGGTGTATTGCTAGGCCAGTTCGCAATAGCCACGTTGGTTGACCAACCAAAACGCCTGGGTGGAGCGCCATTCCAACTCTATATCGTCCAGCCTATGGCCGGGTCAAAGCCGAATACAACTAACGAAGCCTTCGTGAATAACTTACAACTGCTCAACAACCAGGCTCAACAGCTCAGGTACGATAACTCGATATGGCTCGCTACACATTGGAGCTTTATACGTTCCGCTGCGCCAAACTATCGCACCACCTACACATATACCATGAAAGCGCTGCTGAATGGCAATGCCAACGACGGGTCAACCGTTTCTAGCCAATGCGTCTCTACGTCTATGCGAGCAGGAGATCAACTCATAGTTGCTTTCCAGCAACCGAAAGTCACTTTCGTACCCGCATCGGTGACCATATCTGCACTATCCTACACCACCATGCCGCTTAATGTATCTTATGGGCCATTTCTCCTTGAAAACATCAGAGATCAAAGAACGCAGCCATCATTCCTTCAAACTTCAGCAGGCACGTCTGGCATAACTCTTTCAATTTAATTGAGAGGGCAGAAAGCCCTGTAATCCTTATGAAAACCCCTAGCGTATGCAACACAAGACTGCTACAATACGTAATATAAGTATGGTAATGCAAGGCGGCACCAGAGCATGAATCCCTTTCTTAAGGGAACTCAAAGGAGACTTTGTGAGAAACTTAAGACCAAAACGCGAACTGCTTCCGCGTTGGGATATGCCGTCTGATCCAGTAAAAGCCGTGTTTTGGTTTATGCACTGGCTTCTAAAGGTGCTGGTGCGCTTCTTTTATATCCCCATCCTGGCTGGGGTTATCTATGAAAGCGTCGTAAACGGCCTTGTCGGTTTCTTCGGCACCTTGCTGGTTGGTTTAGGCGTATGGGCTGGGCTTGCGCTCATCTTATTTCTGTTTAATTTCAGTACAGGCGTCTCAAGAGTCTTTTCTGAAGTGAATCGCATGCAGCGAGGCTATCCTCCACGCTACCCTTTCGATAATTTCAAAGAGCCAGACATAAATGGTCGGGTTGTTGAGGGTACCGTCACCGACCTGGATGAAGAACGCAGAAAACGCAGACAAGAGTAACACTCACCTGACGAGCAGATCCACCATACACGAAGCATGTGCCACCATTC
>CAAGKR010128977.1_pt1 | contig 10744 bp, 11 predicted proteins | sample 2556971 | NCBI WGS metagenome assembly CAAGKR01 (sample SAMEA5207829, study PRJEB30636) | soil metagenome | biome: forest; feature: boreal; material: soil | place: USA | collected 2011-09 | depth 1 m
AGTAAGACGACTCGACGTCCGGGTTCAGGCGTAACCCTTATCCCCTCAAACGAATGGGGAGTTTGAGGAAGGCGTGCCCCGTGTGCTCCGTCAAAGTCCAAACGGCGCGAGCCCAAAGTGGCTCGGATTGTGCCAACCACGGTCCACCCGCCCCGACGTTCGCGACCGACGCCGACGCTACGACCGCAGGGAGTCGCCGCGCGCGCCGCGCTCTTCGGACCCCGCGCCAGCTGCGCGAATCCCGTGAGCCCCTTCGGTCAGCGCGAACATCCGCGCTTCTCCCTTCGCCGCCGCGCCCGGAAAGAGCACCTGGGCCGCGTGGATGTAGCGCTCGGTGATCTGGGATTGGGAGTGTCCAGCTTTCATCTGCACGTAGACAAGGGGATTCCCGGCCGCGGCTTCGTGGGTGAGTGCCGTATGGCGCAGATCATGGAAGGCCCTGAATGGCTTGGTGATTCCGGCGCGAACTAGGGCAGGTCGCAGATATGCCCTAGTGTCCTGATGCAATAGTTCGCGTGCAGTAGCTGGTAGACTTCACGAATGCCTGATCCAAGAGCGGTATCCGTGGTGTTGAGTGACCAGGAGCGCATGCAGCTCGAGGCCTGGGCGCGCCGCAGAAAAAGCGCCCAGGCCCTGGCGATGCGCTCGCGAGTTGTCCTGGCGGCTGCCGAGGGCCGAAAGAACACCGAGATCGCCGAACAGTTGGGGATCACGCGCCAAATGGTGGGAAAGTGGCGGGCTCGGTTTGCCTGTGAGCGCCTGGATGGGCTGGTCGATGAGCCCCGCCCCGGCCGGCCGCGTACGATCACCGACGCCCACCTCGAGCAGGTGATCGTGGCCACCCTGGAGCGCACGCCGACCAACGCCACCCACTGGTCGACGCGCTCGATGGCCGCCCACCTCGGTCTCAGCCAGTCGGCGGTGCTGCGGATCTGGCAGGCCTTTGGTCTGCAGCCCCACCGCCAAGAGACCTGGAAGCTCTCCAAGGATCCGTTGTTTATCGAGAAGGTCCGGGATGTGGTGGGCCTGTATCTGGACCCACCCGAGCGCGCCGTGGTGCTCTGTGTCGATGAGAAGTCCCAGATCCAAGCCCTCGATCGCACCGCCCCGATCTGAGCCGATGATGCCTGGGACACCCGAGCGGGCCACCCACGACTATCGCCGCGCGGGCACACGGAGCCTGTTCGCGGCCCTCGATCTCGCAAGCGGCCAGGTCACCTGTTCTGTGCATGCGCGCCACCGTGCAATCGAGTTCAAGAAGTTCCTGGCCACGATCGACACCCAGGTTCCGGTGAACCTCGAGGTCCACCTCATCCTCGATAACTACGCCACCCACAAAACGCCGGCCATCCGGCGCTGGCTGGCCGCGCACCCGAGGTTTCATTTGCACTTCACCCCGACCTCGGCATCTTGGCTCAACCTGGTCGAGCGCCTCTTTGCCGAGCTGACCAACAAGAAGCTGCGCCGCGGAACCCATCGCTCGGTGCGAGCACTCAACGCCGATATCCGGTCCTGGATTGCACACTGGAACGAGAACCCGCGTCCCTACGTCTGGACCAAGACCGCCGATCAGATCCTCGAGTCGATCGCGCGCTACTGCACGCGAATCAATGAATCATGACACTAGCAGCCCGCGGCAATCTCCGGCCCGAGGAGCTATTCACGCAGCAGCAGTACCAAACTCACCCCCAACAACGCGATCGCGATGACCCGCGTTGGGGTGATCGCGCGTGCGGCGACACCGAACAAGCCAAACCGGTCAATCATGGCCGCGATCGCGATCTGACCCACGATGACGGCTACGAACGTCGACGTGACACCCAGGCGGGGGGTCGCGATCAACGTCGCGGTGACCAACACCGCGCCGCACAGGCCACCCAGGTAGGCCCACCACGGGCCGCCTCCAACATGGGTGATCCCCCCTTGGCCATTAGTCACCAGCACCCCGAGCGCCAACACTGCGGTACCGACGACAAATGAGATCGCCGCGGCCAGCAGCGGCGAACCCACCACGAGCTTCAGCCGCGCATTAATCGGCGCCTGGGCTGCAATGAGCCCGCCCCCGGCAAATGCCAGCATCGCTGGTACGAGACGATCCATGGAAGCTCCCTCATGCCACCCCGCACGATTGACGATCGGCGGTGGGTCTTGGCCAGCTGTTTGTGGCAGCATAAGGTCGTGGCCAGAGAAGCGCAGCACCTCTCGCTCGATCTGCGCAACGTCACAAAGCGGTACGCGCCTGATGCCCCGAATGCGGTCGACGGCATCGACTTGGCCGTCTCGCATGGCGAGATCTTTGGCTTGCTCGGACCCAACGGTGCCGGCAAGACGACCACCATCGGGATCGCGACGACCCGCGTCCGACCATCCGCTGGGACCGTGATCGTCACGGGCGTGGACGTCCGCGCGCGTCCCGCAGTCGCCAAGCGACATATCGGAGTCGTCACACAATTCAACACCCTTGATCGTGCCTGCACGGTCGAGGAGAACCTCTACTTTCACGGCCGCTTCTTCGGCATGTCGCGTCGCACCGCCCACACCCGGGCTGCGAGCCTGCTCACCAGCTTTGGCATGCGCGACCGCGGGCGCACCATGGTGGCCGAGCTCTCCGGCGGACTCGCCCGGCGCACCCAACTTGCATGTGCACTCATGCATCACCCCGACGTGCTCTTCCTGGACGAGCCCACGACGGGGCTTGACCCCCAAAGCCGCATCGCACTGTGGGAGTCCGTACGCAGCCTGCGTGAGGCCGAAGGGATGGCCGTCGTCCTCACCACGCACTACATCGAGGAAGCCGACGCCCTCTGCGACCGTGTCGCGGTAATGAACAACGGCAAGATTCTCGTCTGCGACACCCCGGAGCAGATCAAGCGCGATTCGGGCGACGGCGTGCTCGTCACGCTACGGCTGCGGGAGGCCAGTCCGGCGCTGGTCGCACAACTGCGCGCACTCGAGGGCGTTGATGCCGTCGATCCTGACCACGACGTGATCAGGGTGCACGTCACGGGCGCCGACGGCATTGTGCCGCATGTCGTCGCCTTGGCGGGTGCGGACCTGCGCGATCTCGCGATCGCCGAACCATCGCTCGAGACGGCATTCATCGCCCTGACTGGTCGGGCCCTGGTCCCGTGACGGCGTCCACGCTCGAGGGACGCCCCTCCAACGCCGGAGTCTATATACGGGCGTTCTGGGGACTCATGCTCCGCGACGCGCGGGTCCTCGCGCGCGAGTTCATCCCCTTCTTGTTGCGGACGATCATGAACCCCCTGCTGTTTACGTTCGTGTTCACGTACGTCTTTCCGAAGATCGGGTCCGGCATCACGCCCGGCGGTGGCACCACGGCGAGTTTTGCCACCGTTATTGCGCCGGGGCTCGTCGCGGTTGCGATCTTCTTTCAGGGCATCGCTGCCGTGGCGCTGCCGCTCGCCACCGAGCTTGGGGGCACTCGCGAGATCGAAGACCGCGTCATGGCACCGCTCCCAGTGAGCATGGTGGCCCTCGAGAAGGTCGTGTGGAGCAGCCTTCAGTCGATTATCGCCGCAGCGGCCGTACTCCCGTTGGTCCTGCTCGTCTCAGCTGAGCCTGTGTCGGTCTCCGTCGCCAGCTGGCCGATGTTGATCGTCACGGTGCTGCTGGCGGCGCTGGTTGCGGGCTATCTGGGCCTGGTGGTCGGAACGGTCGTCAAGCCGAAGCAGATCGGACTGATCTTCTCACTGGTCGTGGTGCCCGTGACATTCCTGGGCTGCACGTACTACCCGTGGCAACAACTCAGCCATATCCGGTGGCTACAGATCTTCACGCTCATCAACCCGCTGGTCTACGTCTCTGAAGGTCTGCGGACCGCGCTCACGCCGGCGATTCCCCATATGCCGGTCATCGCCGTCCTGACCGCGCTGGTCGTGCTGCTCGCCGCACTGGGAAGCCTCGGAACCTGGCTCTTTATCCGGCGGGTTGTCGACTAGGCAACCACCGGCGCTCGGTCCGCTCCAGCAAGCTGCAGCGTGCAGGAAGGACTTCGACGAGCCGCACCAATCCGGTGGCGATCGCCTCATCCCAGCCAGATCCACCCACCAGCTGTCACCAACGCCAGGCCATTCACGAGAGCATGCACGCCTCAACCCCCGACCGACACAGACGAGTGCACGGGCGGTCAGCTGCCGCGCCGCGCCGCCAGGTGTTCACGGTTGCGCACGATGACCCGAATGAGCGCCTCAACGACGTGAGGGTCCAACTGCGTGCCGACAACCGACGTCAACTCCGCCATGGCCGCCTCACGTGACATCGCAATCCGATAGGACCGCGTCGTCGTCATGGCATTCCAGGTATCGCACGCCGAGACGATCCGCGCCTCGATCGGGATCTGCTCACCCCGCAATCCATCCGGATAGCCCGACCCATCCCAGCGCTCGTGGTGGGCACGCACGATCAAACCGATGCTGCGCATTAATCCACCGACCTGATCCAGCATCCGCTGGCCCTCGATCGTGTGGGTCTTGACGATCTCCCACTCCTCGGGATCCAACGGTCCCGGCTTGTTGATGATCTCTTTCGGAATCGCCACCTTGCCGACGTCATGCAACATCGCACCGAAATCGACCCGGCGGCAGGTTTGCTCATCCAGGCCCAATTCGAGCGCGACCTCAAGCGCAAGCTGTACGACACTTCGACAGTGCTCGCCGGTGTACGCATCGTCAGACTCGACGACGTCACCGAGCACCATGGCCGTTCCGCGGTATGCGGAATTGAGTTCGTCCATCTGCTCCATCCGGCGACGTCGCTCGTCGGAGAAGTAGTGCATCAGCAGCAGCAGCGGAACCAACAACACGAGCGCCCATGGCACGTCGGTCGCGGCGATCGCGATCAAGAAGCCCACCGGCGCCATCGCGAGATCGACCTTGTAGACCCAGGCAGCTTCGGCGACCTGCTGGCGAAGGCTCAGTCCATGCACCAAGAGTTCACGGGCCCAGGAAGCGCCCAAGTCGCACGCCAGTTGCGCGGCGAGCGCGGCGACCAAGATCCAGACCGGCGTCTGGGTCGGGCTCGGCGAACCCGCCAGAGCCAACACCACCGCGGGCCCGATCATGAACCAACAATCTGCCAGCAACGACAGCGATCGGGTCGGCGGGGTGCGCCGCAACACGACCTCCGGTGAACGCCCGAGTCCCAGCGCCAGCGCGGTCACCAGCGGGACGATCGGCGGCGGCAGCAAGAAGAGCACCGGCACGGTCACCAATACGATCGGCGTCGTGTGGCCGCTCTCGGTCACAAAGCGCGTGCGGGATGCCACAGCCAACATCGCAACCACCAGCACAAAGTTCCACCACGACACGCTTGTGTGCCAGGGCAGGAACACCGCTGCGGACACTCCCGCAACGACAAAGCCCCCACCAAGGACCGCAAAGACCCGTCGTTCGGCAGGGCCTAGCGGCGTCTTGTCGCGCCCAAGAGTCTCGGAAATGAGCTCCTCATGGCGCGGACGTGGACGTGCCCGCGTGACGGATTCTGTGAGTCGTGAGATCCCCACATCTCCAAGATCGAACGAAGCGGGGTCATCCTTGAGCGTTTCGGCGAAATACTTACCTGTGTGCGACAAACTCGGGCGTGCTCGAGGCCGAGCTCGACACGCCGAACCGTCAATCCGTATGTGTATCGGCACGCACCGCCGGCCGTATAACGGTGCTGGTCGTGTGCTTCGCTTGACCCGAGGTCGGACTGACCAGCAAACTGCCGACTGATGGATGACGCACGCATCGGCTTCGGGCTCTTTCTGGCGCCCTTTCACGCACTGGGCGAATCGCCGACGCTGGCCTTGGAGCGCGATCTCGAGTTGATCTCGTGGGTCGACACCCTCGGCTACGACGAGGCCTGGGTCGGCGAGCACCACAGCTCCGGGTGGGAGACGATTGCCTCTCCCGAGCTGTTTCTGGCCGTTGCCGCTGAGCGCACACGCCACATTCGACTCGGAACGGGGGCGATCAGCCTCCCCTATCACCACCCGCTCATGGTCGCGGACCGGATCGTGCTGCTCGATCACCTGACCCGCGGGCGCATCAACTTCGGCGTTGGGCCGGGCGGCCACATCTCCGATGCCCTCATGCTGGGGCTCGATCCGGTGGTGCTCCGCGATCGCATGGCCGAATCACTTGAGGTCATCGTGCGCCTGATGACCAACTCCGAACCGTTGTCGATGCGCTCGGCGTGGTTCACGCTCGTGGACGCGGTATTGCAGCTGAGGCCCTACCAGCACCCCACACCCCCGATCGCCGTGACAAGCATGGAATCTCCCGCCGGGATGCGGCTGGCCGGCCGCATTGGCGCAGGAGTGCTCTCGCTGACCGTCGCCAAGGCGACCGGCGGCAGCGTCGATCTCCGTGCACAATGGGCCGAGGCCGAGGAGAGCGCCGCGGCCGCCGGAGCACACGTCGACCGCCGCAACTGGCGCCTGGTGATTCCGGTCCACATCGCCGAGACCCGCAAAGAGGCGATCGACCAGACGCGCGAGGGAGGCGCTCGACACATGCTCGAATATGTCGAGGCCACGACCGGACGCCCGTGCCCAGTCCCCGGACCCCCGGAGCGCATCGTCGAGCAGATGGCCGAGCTCGGTGCGTGGGTGGTCGGAACTCCGGACGACCTCATCGCCACGGTGACCCGGCTGCGCGAGATGAGCGGCGGCTTCGGCACGGTGCTCGTCTGGGGGCACGAATGGGCCCCGTTTGATGCCGTCAAGCGCAGTCATGAGCTCATCGCGCGCTACGTGATGCCCCACTTCAATGGGGCGCTTGACGGGCTTACGGCCTCAAACGCGATCGTCCGTGCCGGTGCCGACCGACTCCACCAATTGCGCACCGACGCCACCGCCAAAGCCACGGCCGCACCACGACCACCACGCCCCTAGGCGCCCGCGGCTCCGCCAGGTTGGCGCGTGCGCCGGGTCAAATATGGACGAACCGCGAACTCGCCGCGCAAGTCACGGCGGCTACCCGCCATCCGCGCTATGGGCGTGGGTCCGGCGTCCCCGCGGGCATCAAGGAGATCCCCTCCCGGTCCAACGCGAGCTTGATGCGGCGCCGCAGCTCACGCGCCACCACCCACTGCCTGCCGGGACGAGTCTCGACCGTCAGCTTGATGTCCATCCGGTCCGCACCGAACGCGTCGACTCCCAACACCTCTACGTCACTACGGATATCCGGACCGAAGGCCGGGTCGCTCCGCAGATCGGCACCGGCCGATGTCGCCAGGGCGATTGCGCGATCGACGTCGACGTCGTAGGGCAACGGCAACACCAGCACACTGCGTGAAAAGATCCTTGTCTGATTACTCGAGATCCGGATCTCCCCGTTGGAGACGACGTGGCGCGTCCCATCGACACCACGTAGGACCGTCGACCGAAGACCAATGGCCTCCACGGTGCCCGAGACCGTCGCGATCATCACCGTGTCGCCCACGTCGTATTGGTTCTCCAACAGAATAAAGAAGCCCGAGACGAGATCCCTCACCAGGGTCTGCGCCCCAAAGGCGATCGCGATCCCCCCGATCCCGGCGGTGGCGATCAGCGGCGCCACCGGAACGCTGACTTCCTGTAACACCATCACTACTGCGGTAATCCACACCACGGCGAGGACCCCGGCGCGCAGAATCCCCCCGAGAGTATGGGCACGCTTCTGACCCGTCGTGCCGGATTCCGGCGAGGCGGACAGACGCCGCTCGAGGCGTCCCACCGCCCGCCGGAAGATCATGGTGATGATGACCGCAATCGCAGCGATCCCCGCGATCGCCACGAGATGGTCCATCCAACGATGCATCGCGATGACCTACCCCGCCGCCGAGGGGACATCGACGACCGGGACGCCCGCAACACCCGGGAGGGCGCTATAGGTGAGATGCAGCGCGTGCTCGGGCGCCGAGAGCGCCTCCTGGAGCGCCGCCACCGCAACCTCCAGCTCACCGATTCCCGGTGGACGCGTGGTCAGGTGCTGCGCCCACATCCCCGGAGCCGAAAGAAACCGCCACGGGCCGTCGGCCAAGCGGGCCGCCTGACGCTGGAACTCGAACGCGATGGCGGTCACCAGGGGGGCCAGGACGATCCGCGTCGCGATCAACGCTACGTAGCTGAAGTTGCCCGTCGCCCACAGCACGACGCCGTACACCCCGACCGACACCGCCGCCGAGACCACCAAGAACGACGTCCCGCACCGCGGGTGAAAGCGCGTAAAGCCTGCGGCGGCGGACGCGGTCAGTGGACCGCCGGATTCAAAGGCGGCGATCGCCTGATGCTCTGCCCCGTGATACGAGAGGATCCGTCGAAACGGGGGCAGGGCGCTCATGACCAGCAGCATCCCCAACAGCAGCCCCAAGCGGATCGCCGCATCGGCCACGATGAAGGCGAGCCCAGTCAGACCGACCTCCTTGGCGATCACGATTGGCGCAACGCGGAATGCCAGGATCTCCAGGGCAATACCGACGACCACGCCAACCACCATGAGCGCCTTGGCGCCCCACCCGAGGGGTTCATCGCTCATCTGCTCGTCGGTATCGTTGCCCGCCCACCGCAGGCGATCACTGATGAGCATCGCCTGCTTGCCCGTTCTCAAAGCCGTCCGCATCGCGAAGATGCCGCGGGCCAAGGGCAGCGTCATCCAACGTCCGCTCGGGCGCTCGAGGTCGAATCCCTCGGTGGCAATCTGGCCCGTCGCTTCTTGGCGCACGGCGACACCGACCCGGTGGGAGGTCCGCATCATGACCCCACCCGGCAGGGCGTTGCCTCCCACCAGTCCGATCGCCGGTGACGGGGTTTCAGTCGGTGTGCTCATGACCCAGAGATCCTGACAGCTGCCTCCCTCACTGCCACATATCCGGGTGCGTTGCGCAGTCCCGGGTCCACCAACGCTTCACGCCCGGCTCACGGCGATTGCCGTAACGCGATGAAAAGTTCGACCAGCCGTGCGTCACCCATGCCCGCCGCCTTGAGAGCTTCTTTGGCCAAGCGACTGCTGTCGCGGGCCGCAGCGCCCATGCCCCGGGCAACCTCGACCTGGAAGTCCCCGCTGACCGTGTGGGTCGCATGGTCATGATCGGCCCCGTACGCACGCGAGATCCCCGGCATCCCTTCCAGCGCGGCGCGCAGCCGTGCAACCGCTCCCTCGGCGAGAGCATCGGCCAGCCGAGCGCGAAACCTGACCTCATAGAAGTTCATTCGCGACATGACTGTCGTGTACCTTACGGCAGATCGGGACAGATTGACCACGGATGCGGGGCATCCCACCCCCGCGAGATGGCCTCCAGGGTCTCCGCGGCCGCCAGCCGATCGAGCGCGGTGACGCGGTCGGTCACGGCAACATCGGCCTGGGTCACCCACTCCCATATCCCGTGCGCACCCCTGTCCCGCACAAGGCCAAGGCGCACGCGATCCCGATCGACCTGTCCCATCGCGAACGAGCACTCGGGGATGTGCGCGTGCCGGTCCAATACGAGCACCAGTACCCCGTCGGCATCGACGACGTACGGCCCGGCGCCGTCGCTGAGCACCACACCGAGCTCAACCCCAAGGAGCGCGGCACCCGGTGAGTCCGAACCGGTCGCGGCAAGCCCGCGGCAGGCCGCATCTGCCTCGACCCGGGTCACACCCGGCCAGCGGGTGTGGCCGTCGGCGCACAGAACCCCCCAGCGCCTCGTGGCATCAGAGGCCCCTAACGGTGCGCTTGGGACCGGAACAACCTCCACGTCGAGAACCATCGCCTTGTCGTGATCGCGGTGTCGGGCCCGCGAGGGTCGTGGCTACTCACGCTAGCGTGTAGTTGTGCGTGCCATGCGACTGCACCGTCCCGGACCCCTGTCATCTCGCCCATTGCGCGCAGAACAGGTCCCGGTGCCGGTCCCCGGTCCCGGCCAACTGCTGATCCGCGTCGGGGCCTGCGCGGTGTGTCGCACCGACCTTCAAATCGCCACCGGTGAGCTCGTCGCCCGTCGACTTCCGATCGTCCTGGGCCATCAAGCGGTCGGGCGCATCACGGCGCTCGGTCACGGCACGACCGGATGGGAGATCGGCGATCGCGTCGGTGCGTACTGGCTGGCCCATACCTGTGGGGTCTGCCGGTTTTGTCAATCAGGCCGGGAGAATCTCTGTGCGGACGCGATGTTCACCGGTTGGGATCGTGACGGTGGATTCGCAGAGATGATGGTCGTGGATGCGACCGTCGCCGCGCCCGTTCCGGAGTCGATGACCGATATCCAAGCCGCGCCGCTGTTGTGTGGGGGGGTCATCGGGTACCGCGCCCTGCGCCGTGCGGGAGTGCAGCCCGGCCACCGCGTGGGGCTATTTGGGTTTGGCGCCTCGGCGCTGTGCGCGATCCAGGTTGCCCGCGCTTGGGGGTGCGAGATCTACGTCTGCACCCGGTCCGAATCCGAACAGCAACGGGCCCGCGACCTCGGAGCGGTCTGGGCGGGCAGCTACGACGATACGTGCCCCGTTCCCCTCGATGCTGCGGTGACCTTTGCGCCGGTCGGCTGGGTCGTGACCCGCGCACTCGCAGCACTCGACCGCGGCGCCACCGTGAGCATCAATGCGATCCACCTCGACCAGATCCCGTCCTTCGACTATCAAGACCTCTGGTGGGAGCGATCGATCGCAAGCGTCGCCAACGTCACCCGATCGGATGCGCGCGATTTTCTCGCCCTCGCGACCGAGATTCCGATTCACACGAGCGTGAACGTCTTTGCGCTTGAAGATGCGAACACGGCACTC
>CAAGKR010048676.1_pt1 | contig 10742 bp, 9 predicted proteins | sample 2556971 | NCBI WGS metagenome assembly CAAGKR01 (sample SAMEA5207829, study PRJEB30636) | soil metagenome | biome: forest; feature: boreal; material: soil | place: USA | collected 2011-09 | depth 1 m
GAAGCGGTGTCGCCTTGGGTCTCCTTGACGTCCACCGCATTTGGATTATTGACCAACTGTTGGGCTAAAAATTCAACGAGCTCCTTCACAAAAAAAGCTCCTTGCAGCCGGTCTTCGTCAGGCGGAGGCGGTTGCGGTTGAGGCCCGTTTGATTAGCTTTCTTACCGTGTCGCTTGGCTTAGCGCCAGCTTTGAGCCAGCGATCGGTTGCTTCCTGCTTGATGGTGACTCGCGGCGGGTCGAATGCGGGGTCGTAGGTCCCGACCTGATCGACGAAACGTCCGTCGCGCGGTGAGCGCGAGTCCGCGACTACAATCCGATAGTACGGTTTCTTGCGGCTGCCGTGGCGCCGCAATCTGATCACAAGTGCCATGAGTTCTCCTTGATTATTACCTTAGCTGCCGAGACCCATTCCGCGCAGCATCATTTTTCCCGCGCCCATGCGGGTTATCTTTTTCATCATTTTGCGGGTCTGTTCAAACTGTTTGAGAAAGCGATTGACGTCCTGCACCGAAGTTCCGCTGCCCGACGCGATCCGCGCGCGCCGCCGGCCGTTGATCAGCAGATGGTTGTTACGCTCCTGGAGCGTCATCGAATCGATGATCGACTGGATCCGCTTAAGCTCGCGCTTGGCCTCTTCCGAGTCCGCGGCGCCGGCGATCTTCTTGAGTCCCGGGATCATTCCCATGATGTCACCGAGCCCGCCCATCTTGCGAATAGCTTTCATCTGATCGGCGAAATCGGTAATCGTGAATTCATTCTTCTTGAACTTGCGCTCCAGCTCCTTGGCCTTGGCCTGATCGTAGTTCTGCTGCGTCTTCTCGATCAGCGTCAGCACGTCGCCCATGCCTAAAATTCGCGACGTGAGCCGATCCGGATGGAATATCTCGAACGCGTCGAGCTTCTCGCCGGTGCCCGCGAACAGAATCGGCGCGCCGGTGATGGTCCGCACCGAGAGCGCTGCGCCGCCCCGCGCGTCGGAATCGAGCTTGGTCAGGATCACGCCCGAAATATTCAGCCGCTCGTGGAATCCGGCCGCGACGTTGGCGGCCTCCTGGCCAGTCATCGAGTCGGCGACGAAGATAATATGATGCGGGTTGAGCGCGGCCTTCAGGCGCGACAATTCGTCCATCAACTCTTCGTCGATTTGCAGACGCCCGGCGGTATCGATCAGCACCGCGTCGTGGCCGCCGGTTTCCGCGCGGGCCATCGCGCGCGACGCGATTTCGACCGGGTCCTGATCCTCGCTGCTCTCGAGCACCGGAACTCCCGCCTGCGCGCCGAGGACGCGCAACTGTTCCATCGCGGCGGGCCGGTAAACGTCGGTCGAGGCGAGAATCGGATGGCGCTTGCGCTCCGACTTGAGCCATCGCGCAAGCTTGGCGATCGAAGTCGTTTTGCCGGAGCCTTGCAATCCGACCACCATGATCTTGACCGGCGGCTTTACTTTCAGATCGAGTTCGCGCGCGTTGCCGCCCATCGCAGCCTGCAACTCAGTCGCGACAAACCTTACCAGATGCTGTTCGGGCGAGAGCGATCGTAATACTTCCTGGCCGAGCGCCTTGGAGCGGATATGCTCGATGAAGTCGCGGACGACTTTCAGATTGACGTCGGCTTCGAGCAGGGCAAGCCGAACCTCGCGCAATGCGTCTTCGATATTGCGCTCGGTGATGCGGCCTTGGCCTTTAAGCTTCTTGAAGACGCCTTCAAGACGGTCGCTGAGGGTATCAAACATAAGCTGAAGTTAGTTGTGCAGGTCGAGGTGCAAGGCTTCGGCCAACTCGCGTCTCACTTATTCTAGCAAGGGAATCACGCTAGGCCACCCACCGTGAGTAGTCAATCTGGCGCCGGCGGTTGGGATCTCTCAAGGATATAAACGCTGGACGCAGGAGACAATAGCGAGGGCACTGGCGCGTCGCGAATGCCCTCGGCTTCTGCGTCAAGACTCAGTTCCAGATGCCTTGCCACCACTGCTTCGGATGCGACGAGGCCGGCAACCCGGCCTTTTTAATCACATCGTCGAGCTTCCAGCCAGTAAGATCCGCGAGCGTATTCGCCTCATCCCCGCGACGCCGATTCAGATCGTCAAAGTATCCCTGTGCAGCCGGACAGGCATTTGGCGATGCCGTTCCACGCATGCCGCATCACGTAGCGCGCCTGGAAATTCTCCTGATCTTGCGTCTGCTGGAAAACAAGATCTTCCGGAAAGGTGTCGGCGCTGTAACGAACGTGCAGGCGGGTCAGAATCACCGGCAAGGGACCATTACCCGGCTGGGGATAGGGCATGACTCCGCCGCGATACCCGATCCCACCGGTAGCCCCCTCGAGCCAGAAAACGCCGAGGTCCTTCAGTTCGTCACGCGAGACCGGCGGACCCGCGCACGGATCGCACCATCCCATGTTCCACACATATTCGGTGAACACGGCGCGCATCTCGTTGCGCTTGACCTGTTCGGTAAACGAAGCCCGCCGGTTTTCTTGCACGACTCGAGTCGTGCCCGCCCCTACAATCGCGGCGCGAAGATCGCTAACTTGGGTGGCTGGACCCTGTATAGCGATGAAGATTGTATCGTTCGGCGACGTTCACATGGCGACCCGCAACCTCGACCGCATGGCCGACGTGATGAGCGATTGCGATCTGGTTATCCTGTCGGGCGACCTGACCAACTTCGGCGGCATTGACGATGCTCGCAAAGTCCTGACCGACGTTCGCCGCGCGTGCCCAACGATTCTCGCGCTGCCGGGCAATCTCGATCGACGGGAAGTCATTCCGTTCCTCGACGAAGAGGGAATCGCGCTGCACGGAAAAGGCCGGGTTACCAACGGGATCGGAATCTTCGGTTGCGGCGGCTCGAATATCACGCCCTTCAACACTCCGACCGAACTCACCGAAGAAGAAATCTACGCGACGCTGCGGACCGGCTATGAAGCGGTGCGCGACGTCCGTCCGATCCTGATGATCTGTCACACGCCTCCGTTCGACACCAAGTGCGATCGAATCATGAGCGGCAAACCAGTCGGCAGCACCGCGGCGCGGCGTTTCATCGAGGAAGTCAAGCCCGACGTCTGTATCTCAGGGCATATCCACGAATCGGCGGGGGTTGACGAGATCGGGCCGACCAGGATTCTCAATGCCGGGCCGTTCAAAGGCGGCGGATATATCGTGGTGCGTGCCGACAATGGCCGCCTTGACGCGAGGCTCGAATTTCTTTGACGTGCCCGCCCTGTCGCGCGCCGGCCAATCGCTTCAAATGTACGGCGGCAAGATCGCCAACGGATGGCCGCTGATACTGCGCGGTTCGTTTAAGCTATTATGGCGGTTCAGACCGGGCCGCGCGGCGAAGTAGCGGCGCGGGCTACGGGAGCGGGCCGAACAAGAATCGCAGTCCTGATAATCAGAAGGGAGAAAGGTTCACGATGGCATTGACCGACGAAGTTCGGATGAGGTTCGATCATGTCTCGATCGCGGTGAAGTCAATCGATCGCGCCTACGATTTCTTTTCGAAGTATTTTCCAATCCAGCTACGCGCGGCCAAGACCATGGACAATCAGGTCAGCGGCTCGTTCTACTGGCAGGATTTTCATCTCGGCGGGTTCGTGGTCGAGTTGATCGAGGACCCTCCCGAAAGACCCGGCTTCGTGACCAAGTTCATCGAACGACACGGCGAAGGGATGCATCATCTGTCTATCGAAGTCGACAATCTGGAGGCGCTGACCGCGAACCTGAAGGCGGGCGGGGTGCGCGTCGTGGACGAACAGAAATACGATTCGGGCTCGGCGACCGCGTTTATCTCACCCCGCTCGGCATTCGGTTCGCTGATTCAGTTTTGGCACGTGCCGAATTTCGACCAGGAGCATTCGAGGCCCGCGCCCGACGGCAAGGCGCACTTCGATCATGTGTCGCTGGCGGTCAAGGATATCGTCGCCGCGCAGAATTTCTTCAAGCGATTTTTTCCCGGCACCAAGGTCGAGCACGAGCCGCACGTGAGCAATTCCGAAGGCAATTTCGCGCTTGGACATATCGAAGTCGCGGGTTTCAAACTGGAGTTTATCCAAAGCCCGCCACACAAGACTGACAATGACTTCGTGGACAAGTTTATCCAGCGCTACGGCGAGGGAATGCACCATATTTCGCTGGATTTAAAGGACTTCGACGATATCAGGGAGCGGATGAAGCGAGACGGAATTCGAGTGGTTGACGAAAAGCGAAACTGGCGCGGCGAACGGCAGTTCTTCGTCTCCCCGCAATCGGCATTCGGCGTGCTGATCCAGGTCTGGGACGGACTTCAGTAGAGCGCGGCCAGAGGTCTCCGTGGCGAACGAGAGCCCGAACGAGAGCCAATGACGCGCGCGGTCTTTTTCGATGCCGCCGGCACTCTGTTCGACCCGCGCGAACCGATCGCGCGCAGCTACGCGCGAATTGCCCGGAATTTCGGCCTCGACGCGTCTGAGGAGCAGATTGCGGCCAAATTCCACCATGCTTTCGGTAACGCGTCTCCCCTCGCCTTCGGCCCGGGACATCCGCCGGAAGTGCTGCGTCGCTTCGAGCGAGCATGGTGGCGCGAGCGGGTCGCGGAGACCTTCGCCTCGCTAGGCTATTTTCGCGATTTCGACTCCTGCTTCGAAGCCCTGTTCGCCTATTTCGCCGAGCCCGAGCATTGGGTGGCCGCGGTTGAAGCGGCACCGATGCTGCTGCGTCTAAAAGATAGCGGACTCAAGCTCGGCGTGATTTCGAACTTCGACTATCGGCTGTACCGAATCCTCGACGGCCTCAACCTAAAGCGTCATTTCGATTCGATTACAATTTCCTCCGAGGCGGGCTACGCGAAGCCGCGGCGCGAACTGTTCGAGGTGGCGCTTGGACACCTTAAGGTCGCGGCCGAGGACGCGCTGCACGTTGGCGATTCGGAGCATCTGGATTTCGAGGCCGCGCGAGCAGCCGGTCTGGCCGCCGTATTGATCGATCCTGAAAGAGCGCCGGAGCGCCCGCCGAGTGCCTCCGAGGTGGCAGGGCGCAGTGCCAGAATTTCCTCGCTTGCACAGGTGCTTCAAGTTGCGCAAGTATTCGGTTTCGCTTGACGTCAAGGACGGTTTGTCCTTACTTGGGGCCACTCTTTTTAAGGAACCTTGGATGGGGTCTACACAAATGAATCGTGTCGCTGCTTCTCATCGCCTCAGCGTGATGATCATCGCGTTTTCAGTTCTCGCTTTCACCGCCGGGGTTGCGGCCGCGCAAAGTATCGGTGAATTGCAAAATGAGATCGCGGGTGTACAAGGGCAGGTCGGCTCCGCTGAAGGTAATGAAGCGGCTGCGGATCAGGTGATCTCGCGTCTTGACGCCGCGGAAGCGACCTTTGCCAAGGTCTCGTCGGCGGGCAAGGTGGACAAGGGCGCGCTGATACCGCTGTATCGCCAGCTCGACTCGATGCTGGATCGGATGTACACGGCGTTCCGAAAAAAGAAAGACGACTGTATCGCGCAAATCGACAACGGTGGACAGTGCGACTACGACAAACCCGAACAGTATGCATTGCGCGCGCTATATCCACTTTCATGGCTCAGATTCACGGCCGCTACCACCCTATTTGACGACAACGCCGAACAGTCGAAGAAACTCCTGAACCAGGCGATCGACGGCTTTACCGAAAGCACGCTCGCGATGCCCGATCCCAACCTGGTGCGCGAGAACACGCTGGGCCGCGCCTATTGCGAACGCGAACTGGGCAAGTTCGACAAGGCCGACTACGATCGCGCGATCGCTGACTTCAAGAAAATCATGGAAGACGGCACGCAGACCCAGCAATACAAGGCCGCGCAGCAGGGTCTGTCAACCACTTACATGAAGATGGGCAAGGCCGAGGAGGCCGCCAAGACCCAGCCGGCCGCGACCGGTTCAGGCGGCCAGATGCTTCAGTTGCAGACGCTGTTCAGCGCCGAAAGAGCCACCAGCGATCCAGCTAAAAAGGCGCAGTATCACAAGCAGATCATTGACGTCATGAAGTCCAAGGAGAACGACAAGGAAGGTTGGGCGGTGGACGTCGCAGCTGCGTCGAAGTATCCCACCAACGCGGTCGAGGAATTCGGCAACTCGAGCGATCCATTCGAGAAATGGCTGCTCGCCAACGTCCTGCTCTCGCGCAAGGATGAAAACGCGGCGGCCAAGTACTACGCCGAAGCGGCGGCCAGCGGCAAATATCCCAAGGGCTACAAGTTCGCCGCCGACATCTACCTAAGGCAGAAGCGCTACGACCTGGTGGAAAGCCTGCTCAGCAAACTCGCGAGTGGCGGCGGTTCCGACGCGCCGTGGGCGCAGTACATGAGGTACGCGCTGGCGCATCAACGTTGGGAAGCGAGCGGTTCCAAGGACAAGGCTCTGGAAGATCAGTGGACCAAGTCGGCCCAGGACTATCTAGCGAAGTATCCGACCGGCGAGTATGCCGGCGAGCAGCGCCTGGCCATGGCTGAAAAAATGCAGCGCGACGGCGACTTCCTCAAGGCGGCGGAGCTTTACTCGCAGGTGAAAGGCAATCCGGAGTTCACCTTCACCGCCAAGTTCAAGAGTGCGGAGTGCTATTACAAGGCGCTCCAGGCGGCAGGCGCAAAGGATGCGAAGGGTCCCAAGGTTGACACCGCGACCCTGCACAAGTCGGCGGTCGATAATCTGAACGAAGCGATCAAAATGGCGCCGGAAGCCGAGCGCAATTCGTCGGCCTCGGCGAAGAAGTCGATCCATGAGGTTCGCGGAGAGGCGATTTTCATGCTGGCGGCGCTGCTGGAGGAAGATCCCGCGAAGGTCGATTATCCGCAGGTCGCCAATCTGCTGAACGGCTATGAAGCGCAATATCCGAAGATGAGTGAAAAGTTTCACGACGTGGCCGAATGGCGCATCACGGCACTCGATCATATGGGCAAGTACGACGAGGTAAATCGCGACGTGGCGGCGCTGGTCGAGCGCGCCAAGGGCAACACCGCGCAGGGCGATTTTATCAAAGGGCTTGGAATCGATTTCTGGAAGACCGCGCAGGCAGCGGAAGCCGCCAACGATCACAAGGCATACCTGGCCAATGCGAAGTTGACCGCGACCGCGTACAGCTACTTTGCCGACATGGTCTCGGCGGGAAAGATCCCGGTCAAGAACCTGACCGGTACGCTCTCGATCCTGGGGCAGGCCTACCAGGCGCTCGGCGACGAGGCACGCGCGGAGCAGATCTTAAATCAGGTCGTAAAGGCCGATCCCGCCTCGCCCGACGCGAACGCGGGTCTCGCGCGAATCGCGCAGGCGAAGCATAACCTGAAGGACGCGGTCACCATGTGGACCACGGTCGAGAGCACGGCGGCGGAATCGGACAACCTGTGGTACGACGCGAAGTACAACATCGCGGTGATCTACTCGGAGCAGGGCAATATTTCGGGCGCATGCAGCAAGCTCGCGCAGACCCGCGCCGAGCATCCGACGCTCGGAACCGACGAAATGAAAGCGCGCTGGAACGCGTTGCAGCGCAAGCTCTGTCTCGATCACAAGTGAGACAGTAAGCATCGAAGGTGCTGAGCAAGATTCATCATGTCGGCGTGGTCGTGCCGAGCTTGGACGAAAGTCTGAAGTTCTGGCGCGACACGCTCGGACTGCACTTCACCAAGAGCGCGACGATTGAAGAGCAGGGTGTTCGCGCCGCCCTGCTCAAAGTGGGTGAAAGCGAAATCGAACTGCTCGAGCCGCTGAGCACGGACAACGCGGTCGGCAAGTTCCTCACGCGGCGCGGCGGCGGGTTGCATCATGTTTGCTTTCAAAGCGACGACGTCGAGCGCGAGCTCGATGCAGCGCGTAGCGCAGGTATCCAGCTAATCGATCAAAAGCCGCGCAACGGCCTGGCCGGGATGATTTGTTTTCTGCATCCCAAAGCAACCCGTGGCGTACTGGTCGAGTACGCACAACCGATGGCGGACTAGGCCCATCGGGTGCCCGCTGTGTCAGAACGGCTCGGTCATCGTTGATTCTCGCGGAGGTCCTTATGGCCACCAACAGCTGGGTAAAATCGCCCGAACAAATAAAAAAGATCGAAGACGTGCTGGCGAAGCCGGCTTTTCTCGAAGGACGCACGCTCACCGTCACTTACCTGACCCGGCCCGAGATAATCCGCCAACTGTTGCCGCCGCCGCTCGAGCCGGTGGGTGAGCCGCTGGTTTCGGTCGGAGTTGGAACTTTCGGCAGTTCGAACTGCGTGGGTGCATTCGACGGCGGATGGGTCGACGTTCGTGCGAAGTACTCGGGTATCGAAGCGAGCTATTGCCTCGCGATGCCGATGTCGACTGACGTCGCGATAATTTTCGGCCGCGAACTGTTTGGCGAGCCGAAGAAGCAGGCGCGAGTGCGCCTGCATAGCGACGGCGACGTGACCCGCGGCACCGTCGAGCGCCATGGAATTCCTTTTTTCTCGGTCGAAGCACGGCTGACTGAAAATCTTCCAGTAAATGGACCCGCCCAAAGCGATCGTTTCCATTTCAAGTTTATGCACGCGGCCGATGGTCGCGGCCTCGAGTTCGATCCAGTGATCGTCCACGCGCACTTCGAGACCACGGTGCGCGCGATGAGGCGCGGCGAGGGAAAAGTCATCTTCAAGCCGTCGCATCATGACCCGCTCAGCGAACTGGAGATCCTCGAATTTCGCGACGCAATTTATATGGAAGGCGACGTGTACGCGAATGCGAAGCGCGTTGGCACGGTTGACGCGAAGCGCTTCCTGCCCTACGCGTTCCAGAATATCGACGACTACAGCGCGTTCTGAACGCGCAGAGTCAATTAGCGGATCCAGATTGCATCAGCGCCAGCGGATGGTTTGCTCCGCCTGATGCGCTTCGTCGAGCCGTTGTCGGTTTGCTGACCTGATATCGCTTCCGGAAATTATCGCCACGACTTCGCGCGGGTTTTCCAGCTTCACCACCGGGAGGCGGCCAAGACCTGCCCTCACCATCAGATCGCTCGCTTCGCGCAGACTGTTATCCTCGAAAACGACCGCGCAAGGTCCGCCGACGAGTTCGCCGATCCGTTTGCTAGGCGGCTCGCTTGGATCCAGCAAAGCGCGTTGACTGACCAAGCCGACCAGTCCTTGCTTCTTGTCCACGACCGGAAAGCCATGGTGAGTGCTCTCTTGAAGGCCCTGAGCGATCCGGGAACGGACGTCCGCTAAAGTCAAGTCGGCCTCGAGCGAGACCACCTGATAGGTTGCCACGTCGCGAACGAGTATGTGGGAGAGGTAGTCGGCAGCATACTCTGCCGGTACGGAGATACCGCGGCGGGCGATCTTCTCGGTCATAATCGTATCTTTCATGAGCAGGCTGGAAACCAGGTAGGCAGCCGTGCAGCCGGCCGCGAGCGGCAACAACGCGAACGGTTGCATCGTGGTTTCAAACGCAAACACTATTGACGCGAGCAGGGCGCGGGATGCACCGGCAAACATCGCTGCCATCCCGATCAGGGCGGCGACCCGCACGTCCAGCCCGGCTTGGGGAAAAAGCACACTTATCTCACCGCCGAGGGCCGCTCCCAGAGCGCCACCTATGATGAATAGCGGAGCGAGTGTGCCTCCCGAGGTACCGCTTCCGAGCGAGACCGACCAGGATAGAAATTTGAAAACGCAGAGCAGAACGAGAGCTTGCCCAGTGAGTGAGCCCGAGAGCTCGAGCCGTATATTGTCATATCCCACGCCTAAGGTTTGAGGAATCCAGTAGCCGACTACACCAACCACAATGCCGCCAAGCGCAGGCCACCACATCCAGTGGATTGGGATCAAGCCGAAGGCATCCTCGATAAGGTAGACGGCACGTGTCACGCCAACCGAAACGACCCCTACGATACTCCCCAGCAGCATATACAGGACTAGCGCGGATAGAGCGGGCGGACCCAGGGTGGGCATCGCAAAGATCGGTGACGAGCCCATAAATGTCATGCGAACCGCAGTCGCGGCCACGCAGGCAAAAGTGACCGGAATCAGCGAACGCGGACGGAACTCGAAGAGCAGGAGCTCGACTGCGATTAGTACCCCGGACACGGGACTCCCGAAGGTAGCTGCCATCCCGGCCGCCGCTCCCGCTGATAGAAGAATCTTTCGCTCGTCAGCGGTAGTCTTGAGTAACTGGCCGACCAGAGAGCCAAGCGCCCCACCGGTAGCGATGATCGGCCCTTCCGCGCCGAAAGGACCGCCGGTCCCGATCGCAATGGCTGCGGAAACAGGCTTAAGAAACGTGATCCGAGGTCGGATGCGACTTCGGTTCCGAAGCACCTGCTCCATCACTTCGGGAATTCCATGGCCGCGGATAGCCTCCGAACCATAGCGCGCCATCAGACCGACGATCAGACCACCCACAGCAGGGACGACGATCACAAACAGGCCGAGATGGTTCTCGGCGGGCGAAACAAATTGCGGCGTCAGACGGCCATAGAATGCGAGGCCGGTAATCAGACCGATCAAACGCAACAGGATCTGCGCGACCAGGCCGGCCGCCAGTCCAATTGCGACCGCGACCAGCGTCAGGAAGACTACCCGGCTATTTACGGCAGTCGTGCGCTGAGGTGTCAATACTGACTCGAGTGTCGGCCCCATCGACGGAGCAATCGGCAAGCCTTCCGTAGACGATGAATCGGCGATCCGGTGCTCGGTCACGGCGAGACTCTCAGGCAGCTGCTGGCGTTGCTCTTCAGGAGGGTGTTGAAAAATTCGGCGAATTATCCGTTTCAAGTTCAAGCGC
>CAAGKR010052658.1_pt1 | contig 10742 bp, 11 predicted proteins | sample 2556971 | NCBI WGS metagenome assembly CAAGKR01 (sample SAMEA5207829, study PRJEB30636) | soil metagenome | biome: forest; feature: boreal; material: soil | place: USA | collected 2011-09 | depth 1 m
ACGAGCTGACGCACGGATTCGACGACGAAGGCCGCCAGTTCGACGCGAACGGCAATCTCAAGGACTGGTGGACCCCCGAAGACGCGAAGGCGTTCGAGGAGCGCGTGCAGTGCGTGCGCGATCAATACGCGCAGTACACGATCATCGACGACATCAAGATCAACTCGAAGCTCACATCCGGCGAAGACGTCGCGGACCTGGGCGGCACGCTGCTCGCGTACATCGCCTGGAAAGAAGCGGATCCCAACGAGACCGAGCCGCGCGACGGCTTCACGCCCGATCAGCGATTCTTCATCGGCTTCGCGCAGTGGGCATGCGAGAACCAGCGGCCCGAGAACCTGCGGGCGAACGCGATCACGAATCCGCATTCGCCAGGCAAGTACCGCATCAACGGCATCGTCTCGAACATGCCGGAGTTCCAGCGCGCGTTCAAATGCGGTGAGAAGGCGCCGATGGTCAGGGAGAAGAGTTGTAAGGTCTGGTGAACCAGGCCTCGGGCCTCAGGCCTCGGAGGGAGGCGGCCCGAGGCCTCAGGCCCGAGGCCCGCGGCCTGTGGTGATGACGCTTCGCAGATGCGCGGTCCCGCGATCGAGATCATCGAGCACGGCGTTGATCGCGCTCGCTTCGAGCGGAACCGTTCGCGTGATGGCGCGTGACAGGTCGATATCGCGACGCCGCGCCATCTCCATCAACTCGACGAGCTCCTCGCGCGTGTGATCGGAGCAGCCGATGATGCGGCGTTCTCCGGCGAGCACGTCGGCGTACGGATCGATCTCCCACTTCCGCAGATTGATCGCAACGATCATCAGCCGTCCGCCCGGCTTCAGCGCGCGGAGCGCGCGAGTCGCGGCTGCAGGATTCCCCGAGAACTCGAGAGCAACGTCGACCGGTTCGAGCTCAGTCGACGCGCCGAACGAGGCAGCGACCTTCAGTTTCTCGGCCATGACATCGACAGCGCAAATTCGCGTGACGCCGAGCGCTCGCGCGAGCTGGATCGCGGAGACGCCGAGACCGCCGAAGCCGATGATGGCCAGCGATTCGCCGGCGCGGATCTGCGAGAGCTTGAGCGCGTGCCACGCCGTCGCCGTCGAACACATCATGATGGCCGCGTGCTCGAGCGGCACTTCGTCCGGAACGGGAATCGCGTTGTGCCGTTGGACGACGATCCGTTCGGCATAGCCGCCGTCGCGCTCCTTGCCGATCATGTCGCCGTTGTCGAAGAGGTAATGAAGCGCTACGCGCTCGTTCGTTCCCGCGGTAACGCCCGCGACTTCGTGCCCCAGCGTCAGCGGCAGACTGACGCGCCCACCGCCCGCCCGATAGTGCGCATCGCTGTGACAGATGCCGGCGGCCCGCACGTCGACGACGATCTCGCCGTCGCCCGGGCGCGGATCGTCGACGTCACAATTTTCGAGCGAAGATCCCTGGCGCAGCAAACGGACCGCTCGCATCAACGATTCAGCCAGCGCAGGACGTCGTCGAACATCCGCTCGAAGCTTGGCGCGGCAAACAGCTTCTGCTGGTAATGCGTCGGATCGTACGGCGTGTTCGCGATCTCTTCCACATCCCACGGCAGCAGCGGCTCCTCGGCCTCGAAGCGCCCGAGCTCACCGAACGACGACAGCAGCCCCGCGCCATAGACCCTCGTCTGCGCGTCTTCGCGGACGACTCCGAACTCGAGCGTGTACCAGTACACGCGCCCGATGCGGGCGATCATCTCTTCATCGCGCGCGCGCAATGTCGCTTCGCCGAATGCGCGATTGAGCGCGACGAATCGTTCGTCGCCGAACGTCGCGGCGTGTCCGATCAGCTCGTGCACGACATCCGGCTCCGGCGTGTACAGCGGAACGCTGTGATGACGCATGTACTGCGTCGAGAGAAAGACGCCGTCCTGCAGGCGCGAGAGGAACGCGCCGGCGGTTACGAGACCGGCGACAGGGTGCATGCGGAAGCCGTGCAGCGGCTCGATCGTCGCGTTCACCTCGGCAAGTTGCGGGATGCGCGTTCGCGACAATGCGACGCGATCGCTCACCTCGAGATATTCACGGCATGCGTAGCGCTCGTGCAGCGGAGCGAGGTTGCGCCACACCTCTCGCCAGACGTCATGTTCATCGACCGTGTAGTCGATCTGCGGAACGGGTGATCCGTCGCGATACTCGACCGCTGAGCGGGCGATCTCGTTGCGCCGCCGGCGATACACGGCATCGTGAAAGCCGGGGTGATCCGCATCAAGCGCGACGAGCTGTGGTGCGGCTGACTGTTCCGTCATGCAGCGGAATGACCTCCTCGGCGAATCGTTCCATCTCTTCCATCTGAGGACTGAACTGCAGCAGCGTGACAGTGATTCCGATGCGCTCGAGCTCATCGAGCCGCTCGGCGATCTGTTCGGCACGGCCGATCAGTCCCGTACGCAACCCGCGGTTCGAGACCGAATAGTCCTCGAGCGATACTTTCTGCTCGAGTTTCGTGCCGGCCAGCCACTGCTCGTAATTCGCGAAGCCGCGCGCGCTCGCGTTCACGTTCGTGATCCGCTCGATCTCGCGCTGGACATCGGCGTCGCTGTTTCGACAGACGACAAATCCGGCGACGCCGAAAATGAGCGGCGGCTTTTCAGGCGCTAGTCGCTCGCGACGGCGGCGCAGGTCTTCGATCTTCGGCGCGAGTCGCTCGGCAGGATCGCCGTGCATCACATAGGCGTCGGCAACGCGCGCAATCAGGTCCTTCGCCGCTTCCGATTCGCCGCCGGCGTAGATGAGTGGCCGTGGCTTCGGCTTCGGTTCGAGGATCGCATCACGAATCGTGTAGAGCTTGCCCTGGTGCGTGAATCGCGGCTGAGTCCACAGCCCGTCGATCACTTCGAGCCACTCCGCGGTGCGCGCGTAACGCTCGTCATGATCGTCGAAGGGAACGCCGTACTGGGTTGCCTCGTCCCTCCACCACGACGAAACAACATTCAGCGACAGACGTCCGCCGCTGATGTGCGCGATGTTCGCAGCGTGCTTCGCGAACAGCGCGGGATGATGAAACGTCGGACGCACCGCGACCATCAGCTCGAGTGAACGCGTCACACCGGCGAGCGCAGCGGCTGTCGTCCACGCATCGAGGCTCGGCTCCGACGGTCCTTTGATGTCGTTCAGATTCAGCTCGGCGAGCAGCGTCAGATCGAATCCGATCTCTTCGCTGCGCAACGCGAGGTCGCGCACGTAGCGCCAGCTCGCCTCCATCCGCTCGTCTTCCACGTTGCGGAGCCAGCCGCCGAACATCGGCATCCAGTAACCGAATCGCAGCGTCATGACGCACTCCTGGCGCGACGCTCGAGCGCATCGACAAGCCGCGACGTCGGATCGAAGCCGAGAACCGTCTGCGGCTCGGCGACGAAGTTCGAAAGCGCGTTGATGTCGTAGAAGTAGATCTCGCCGTCGCGTTCGCTCTCGAGGTATTCGATCCCGCCGACGTCGATGTGCGCCGCGGCCGAGATCCGCTCGACCGCTTCGACAATGTGCGCAGGTGGCTCGTATCGCTCGACAGTCAATCCTTTCTTGACCGCATCGACCGGGCACGCGGCCGAAGTCAACTCGCGGCCGTCGGTCGACCGGCAGATGTCGGCGGGGCAGAGGTCGAATCCGCCTTCGTCGCCGAGGTGAACGCGGATTCCGTAGAGGTATTTGTGCTCGAGCGTCTCGACGCGAACGATGCTGCGATTCTTCGACGCGTGATACTCCTGCAGCAGAATCGTTCCGTCGAGGCTTCCCTCGAAGTTCGGATCCTCGGCCGCTGCGACGAGCGACAGGAAATCGTCGAATCGGCGGATGCCGGCACCGCTTCCGCCGATGTTCGGCTTCACGATCAGCGGGAACTTCAAACCTTCCGCTGCTTCCGGAAGGAGCGACGGATGATTCACGACGCGCGTGCGAGGCACAGGAAGTCCGAGCTGCTTGAGCAGTGAGACCTGCAGCGCCTTGCTCGTTTCGAATCGATACGCCGCCGCGCCGTTGAATACATTCACCTGCTGCTGCTCGAGGTGGCCGAGGTAGTCGTGCGTGTAGAAGATGGCGGCGCCGCGGCCGCGCTTCCACGCCGATGGACTCATGCGGTTGAACACGAGCGCCGGCCGGCTGCCATTGAGCGGCGGCTCACTCGGGTCGAAGCGGTGTTGTCCGGCGTCGACACGGAGGTACGGCGTCTCGCGCCGGTCCAGCTCTTGGAAGAGCGGCCGGAACCAGTTCGGATGCTCGTAATAGATGGTGATGGGACGCTGCGTGGCTGCCATGCGATTTCCTTTCTCGAAACCGCAACAGCGTGAAATCGAGGGCAACAAAAAACCCGCGACGGCACGCCGTTGCGGGTTGGTTCGTCTTGCCTTTGAGTGATGGTCGTCGGCTCTACGCACTCCTACCCGCGTGTGGGATACAACACATGCAGGTATAAGCCGCGGTCGACATTGAATGGTGTTTATACGCGCCCGCAGGCGCGGCAGTCAAGAAACGAAGTTGTCACGGCACCGGACAGATGCCGTGCAGCATCTGCCATGCGAACGATGCCGCGATCGCGAGTGTGATCAGCGCGTAGACGGGGAGAAAGCGGCGGCGGAGCGTCATCGCTCTTCATAATCGCGGCGCGGGCGAAAACGTTCCTGCGACGGCAACAAGAGCTGTTTTCCGTCGAAGGCGAGCAGCATCGCGATCTCGCCCTCTCCGACACGCTCGCCGGACAGCTCGATATGGACGACGTAGTCATCGTCGAAGTGCAGGATGTTCGCGTCGAACGCGCGATGGTGCGTCGCGCACAGCGCGATCCCGTCGCTGACGTCGATCTGCGGCTTCGGGCCGCGATCGGAGTTCACGTGTGCCGCATCGAGCAGGGCCCGGACGTGGAGTCCGCACACCGCGCATCGATCGCGATAGGCACTGAGCACGGCGTTGCGGAATCGCGCCTCGTAAAGCCTGCGCTGCACGGACGTGACGGCGTAGCTCTTGGTCAGCTCGCGAATCTCGCTGGGGCTCTGGGGCGTGCGCATGACGTGCAACTGCAGTTGACGGACAGCGGGAGCAGGCGAGATGACTTCGCCCGGCTTCTGCTCGGAGAGATCGACGGCGAAGCAACGCGACTCATCGCTCCAGCCGACGACGTACACCGGCGCGAAGATCGCGTACTCGGTCACCGGCCGCTTTTTCACCTGCAGGAAGTAGATGAGCGGCAACTCCGCTTCCGCGGCGCGCTTCAGCGCTTCATTGTCGGAATCGCGCGAGACGAAGTCGTACAGAACGCGGCTGCCTTCGATCGTGTCCTGCGCGTGCTCGGAGTCGATCGTCGTCGTGATCGACAGCGGTTCCGTCAACTGCGCCGGCTTGAAGATGCCCTGCTGCCCTTTGAGATGGACGCGGAATCCCCGCAGCTCCGAAGCGGGAACGGCAACCCATCGTTCGCGCAGCGCGCGGACGAAGTTGACGGCGTCGAGACGGATGCGCGTCTCGTCGAGCACGGGGGCATCCTAACGTCACTTCACGTTTTCGGCGATGTAGATGTCCGCGGCGTTGCTGACGACGCTGTACGCGTACGTTCGTCCATCGGCGCTCATCCTGAAGCTCAGCGCCCCGAAAACCGCCTCGGGAAGAGCGATCTCCTTCCAGAGCTGCGAACCTCCGGTCGCCACGTCGAGCGTGAAGATCTGGACCGGATTCGCGTTGCGCCGAAAGTATCGAAGGGACTTGCCATCCGGGCTCCATCCCAACGCCCAGTCCTCAGCCGTCATCGCGGTCAACTTGATCTGCGCGCCGCCGTTGAGCGAATAGAGCGTCGATGTCCTGTCCGGCGCGCGGATCCAGACCCAGCGGCCATCCGGCGAGCAGAATGGCGTGGCGGACACACCTTCCGGAGTGATCGGCCGCGGCGCGCCGCCGGAAACGTTCTGAACATACAACCGCGCCGCGTGACCCGAGGTCATGCCCCGGAAGATGATCGATTTGCCGTCCGGCGTCCACGTCACCGCCTCGTGACCGATGCCGTCCTGTGTCAGTTTCCCCACCGCTCCCGGCCCGATACGCACGACTTCCGGCCGGGGGAGCCGAGCCGTCTTCGTGTTCACGTCGGGCAAGGTGCCCCTGACGAAATTCATGAGCGGCGGAGACATGGCCGTGCATCACGAGATCGAGAATCGCGTGAACGCTTTTCTGCAGAAGCCGAAGTAGCCGGTTACCAGCGCAGCTTCACGCCGGCGGAGATCACGAGCGGATTCAGTTTCAACTTCTCGGTCGTTCCGGCCGCGCTCGAATCGGGTTCGTACTTGATGTACTTGCCGTCGACGGCGACCGCGAACATCTTGCCGAGTCCGATGTCGATGCCGGCGTTCGCGTTCCACGTCGTCTTCTTGTCGATCTTCACGGGGCCGACACCGGCGAGGTCGAGATCGCTGCTCGAGAGATCGTCGGCTTTGACGTAGGCGACGCCGGCGCCGATGTACGGCGAGATCATCGATGCGTGTGCGAAGTGCCACTGCAGATCCGCGGTGATCGGCATGAGCTTCAGCCGCCCCGTGCTGAGCGCGCGCGTGCCGTTGATGTCGATCCCGCCATTCGCGTGCAGCCGGCTCGCGGCGAATTCCGTCGAGAACGATCCGGTCCAGAAGTGATTGAAGCTGACACCGTATCCCTTCGCGTTGTCGAACGTCAGGCGGCCGCCGGCGTCGCCGGTGGCCTTGATCTTCGCGGTCGAGTACCAGACGCCGATCTCATTCGATTGAGCAGCCAGAGGAAGAGCAACGAGACACACCAACACCACAACGACGACATGAATCTTCATGTGACCACTCCTTGCGCTAGTGATGTATAAACTCCGGCGCACGTCCGTGCAAGGAGGATTCTCATGAAGCGTGCCGTCGTCGCCGCTGCGCTGCTGTTCGCCGCGTTCTCCGTTCTCGGTCAGGATCTGTCCGATGGGAAGCTGACAAAGTTGCCGGGCATGGATCTTCCCGGCATGGTGACGCGCGAGAGCAATGGCATCCCGCACGTGTTCGCGCTGACGATGCACGACGCCGTGTTCCTCAACGGATGGCTGCACGCGCAGGACCGTTTCTTCCAGATGGACACTAACCGCCGCATCGCCAGCGGCACACTGGCCGAGCTCCTCGGCACTCCGGCATTGAGCAATGACGTGCAGCTGCGGACGTTCGGATTACGCCGCGCGGCCGAAGCATCATTTCCAGTGCTGTCGGCGGACGCGAGGACGCAGCTCACCGCATACGCGGCCGGCGTCAACGCATACATCTCGACGCATCCACTCCCCGCTGAATACGCACTGCTCGAAGTGTCGCAGGTACCGCCATGGACCGAAGTGGATTCGCTGGCAGTCGGAAAACTGATCGCGTTTGGATTGTCGTTCGATCTCGACATCGATGCGACCGTGGCACTGCTGACGTATGAGGGAGTGGGGAAGGTCGCCGGCTTCGACGGCGCTGCACTCTTTTTCAACGACACGTGGCGGCTGCAGCCGTTCACGAGCGCGGCGACGATTCCCGACGCGACCGGAACGGGTTCGACGTTGCCGCTCCGCAACGCGAGCGCCAACGCGAAGTTCGATACGGAATGGATCAAGCCCGAGACGCTCCAGCTCGCGCAGCGTTATCTCGATTCCGTCCGCAATGTGCCGGTGCTGGCCGGTGCAATCGATCAGGAAAAACACGCTGGCTCGAACGAGTGGGCGGTCGCGGGCAAGAACACGACGACGGGCAACGCGCTGATCGCGAATGATCCGCATCTCTCACTCGTGTCACCGCCGAATTTCTATCCGATCTCGCTGCGTGTGCCGGGACGGCTCAACGTCGCCGGGATGGGATTCCCGGGCGCGCCTTTCGTGATTCAGGGTCAGAACGAGCGCATCGCGTGGGGCTCGACCGTGCATCCGATGGACGTCACCGACATCTATCAGGAACAGCTCGTTCCCGATGCGGCCTCACCGAGCGGATTCTCGAGTCTCTACAACGGCGCGAAAGAAGTCGTGCAGGCGATTCCGCAGACGTTCCGCACGAACAACGTCGGCAACGGCGTGAAGGACGACGTGACGACTGTGCCGGTGTCGAGCGGACTGCCGCAGGCGACACTCATCGTTCCGCGCCATGGTCCGATCATTCAGCTCGATCCGAAGACCGGCGTCGCGCTCAGCATCCAGTACGTCGGCTTCTATCCAACGCACGAGCTCGAAGCGTTCATGCTCATCGATCAGGCGAAGAACGTCGACGATTTCAAGAACGCGCTGCAGCTCTTTGATTTCGGATCGCAGAACTTCGCATACGCGGATGTCGACGGCACGATCGCTTACTTCACGAGCGGCGAGCTGCCCATTCGCGAAGATCTGCAGGCCGGCAAAGTGAACGGCCTGCCGCCGTACTTCATCCGCAACGGTCAGGGCGGAAACGAGTGGATGGCGGTGAAAACCAAGCAGCCGAATCAGGCCCTCCCGTACGAGATCCTGCCGTACTCGGAGATGCCGCAGGTCGTGAATCCGTCGAACGGATGGTTCGTCAATGCGAACAACGATCCGACAGGGCAATCGCTCGACAACAATCCACTCAACACGCTGCGCGCTGGCGGCGGCATCCTCTACGACAATCCGTCTTACGACGGATACCGCGCCGGCCGCATCACCCAACTGATCCGGCAGAAGCTCGCCGGCGGAAAGATCTCCGCTGACGACATGAAGGCCATTCAGAGCGACACGGTGCTCATCGACGCCGAAGTCTTCGTCCCGTACATCACGGCGGCGATGACCAACGCGAACGCGATCGGCGCGAACCCGGCGCTCGTCTCGCTGGGGAGCAATCCGGCAGTCGCCGCGGCGGTGGCGCGTCTCGCGAAATGGGATTTCTCGACGCCGACCGGGATTCCGGAAGGTTACGACGCGAGCGATGTGAACGGCGCGCTGTCGACGCCGACGCAGACCGAGATCGACAACAGCGTCGCCGCAACGATCTACGCGGCATGGCGCAGCAGCTTCATGGCGAACACGATCGACGGCGTGCTGTCGGCCGGGACGATGCCGCTTCCTCCGCATCAGCAGGCGCTGGCGTCGCTGCGCTATCACCTCGATCACTTCGCGGCGCTGCAGGGCAAGGGAGCGTCCGGCGTCAATTTTTTCAACGTCCCCGGCGTGAGCGAAGCATCGGCGCGCCGGGACATCGTGATCCTCAAGAGTGTCGCGGACGCGCTGGCGATGTTGTCGAGCGAGGCCTTCGCTCCCGCCTTCAACAAGTCCGCGAACCTCGGCGACTATCGCTGGGGCAAGCTGCATCGCGTCGTTTTCTCGCATCTCATGGGCAACGCGCTGTTCTCGCCGGGCGCGCTGTTCGGCCTGCCGCCGCAACCGTCGGTCCCGGGACTGCCCGGCGTGTCGGTCGATGGTGGATACGAGACGGTCGACGCCGCGACGCACAATCCGCGCGCGAACTCCGTCAATGGATTCATGTTCGGCAGCGGGCCGAACCGGCGTTACGTCGGAGAGATGGCGAAGAGCGGCGTGCTGGGACAATCGAGTCTGCCCGGTGGCGTGAGCGGCAGTCAGACCAGTCCGTGGTTCACGAATCTGCTGATGCTGTGGCTGACGAACGACACGTTCCCGGTCACGACGGATACGTCGCCCCGCATTCCGTTCCTCCCCTGACGCATTACCTCGCCCTCGGCGATTCGTACACGATCGGCGAGGGCGTGGCGGCGTCGGATCGCTGGCCGAATCGCCTGGCTGAGGCCCTGCACATGCCGGCGCCGCAGATCATCGCGAAGACCGGGTGGACGACGGACGAATTGAATGCGGCGATCGACGCCGCGAATCCGAAAGGGCCGTTCGCTCTCGTCACGCTGCTGATCGGTGTCAACAATCAATATCGCGGTCGCGATGTCGAGCAGTATCGCGGCGAGTTCGCGGCGTTGTTGCGGCGCGCGATCGGGTTCGCCGGCGGCGACGCCCGCCGCGTGATCGTCGTATCGATCCCGGACTGGGGTGTGACGCCGTTCGCCGAAGGGCGCGATCGCGCGCGCATCGCGAAGGAGATCGACGCCTACAACAGCGTGAACAGACAGGAAACGGCGAAGGCTGGCGCGCACTATGCCGACATCACGCCGCTGTCGCGCCGCGAGCCGTCGAACACGACCAAAGACGGCCTCCACCCTTCCGCCGCGATGTACGCGGAGTGGACAACCGCGATTTTGCCCGAAGTGTCAACAGGCATACATTGATGCGAACGTGTCCGAAAAACCGTCTGTACTCGTCGTGGACGACAACGACATGCTGCGCAAGCTCCTCGTCGTGGAGTTGACGAGCGACGGACGGTTTCGCGTCGAGCAGGCGGCGACGGGCGCGGAAGGAATCGAGAAGGCGGTCGCGTCCGGGTGTTCGGTCATCGTGCTCGACATGATGCTGCCGGACACCGACGGGTTGCAGTTCATCGAGCGGCTCAAGATCGCGCGGCCGAAGGATCCGCCGTCGATCATCGCGATCACCGCGGCGCCGGCCACGCTCGTCCCCGACTCGATGATCGAAGTCCCCTATCGCGGTCTCGTGAGCGCCGTGTTCCGGAAGCCGTTCGATCACGCAAAGCTGTGCGAGACGATCGCGTTCTGCGCCGGCACCTGACCCCCAGACTACGGCTTCTTCTTCTGATTCTTCGGAGGGTCGATGTGGAAGATGCGGTGGAAGAGCGACGGCTTCTTGGCCGCCTCTTTCGGCTTCTCGACTCCCGGCTTCGGCGCGGTGAC
>CAAGKR010208627.1_pt1 | contig 10741 bp, 8 predicted proteins | sample 2556971 | NCBI WGS metagenome assembly CAAGKR01 (sample SAMEA5207829, study PRJEB30636) | soil metagenome | biome: forest; feature: boreal; material: soil | place: USA | collected 2011-09 | depth 1 m
AATCGCCTTCATGTTCTACGAGCTCGCCCGCAACCCCAACATCGCCGCTCGCCTGCTCGCCGAGCAGGCTGCTCGGCTCTCGGGAGGCGTGCCGACCGCCTCCCAGCTCCTCTCGGGCGAGCTCACCGAGCTGGAGCTGGTGCTCGATGAGACTCTCCGAAAGTATCCACCCGCCTGGGTCGGCCCGCGGCGCTCGGTCGAGGCGTTCGAGTTCGAAGGCCACACCGTCCCTGCGCGCGCGTTCGTCGACTACTGCTCCTGGGCCAGCCACCACCTGCCCGACGTCTTCCCCGACCCGGAGGAGTTCCGCCCCGACCGTTTCACGCCCGAGGCGCGCGCCGCGTTGCCCAAGGGCGCCTATGTCCCCTTTGGCGGGGGTTCGCGCACGTGCATTGGCATGCGCTTTGGCCAGCTCGAGATCCGCACGATCGCCACGCTCATCCTCTCCCGCTTCACGCTCTCCCTGCCTGATGACTTCCAACTCACCATCCGCCAGATGCCCACGATCAGCCCCAGGCAGGGTCTGCCCATGATCGTCCACTCTCGTGCCACGGCGTCGGCCGGCGATCTGTCGGCGGCGGCCTGAGAACGCCCGCCTTCGCACTCACGCTCTCCACCGTCCCATATCGTCTGAAGCGCGCGCGGATCACACCTTCGCAGGCCCGCTAGCCTTGAGGTTCCCCTCACCGGGGGCGCGTAGCTCAGTTGGCTAGAGCACCTCGTTTACACCGAGGGGGTCGCCCGTTCGAGTCGGGCCGCGCCCATCCTCTCGTTCCCCGGAGCGACCGTACCGCCACTCCCACCAGCAATGACCGACGATTCCCCCATCCGCATCGCCGTGATCGGCTCGGGCCCCGCCGGCTTCTACGCCGCCGGCCACCTCCTGAAGGACGCCACCCACCGGTTCGAGGTCGACATGATCGAGCGGCTGCCCACGCCCTGGGGCCTGGTTCGCTCCGGCGTGGCGCCCGACCACCCCAACATCAAGTCCGTCACCCGCGTCTATGAGAAGACCGCGGCCCACCCGCGCTTCCGGTTCTTCGGCAACCTCCATTTCGGCGAGCACGTCTCCCGCGAGGACCTCCTCGCCCACTACCACGCGATCGTCTACGCCACCGGCTCGCCCATCGACCGTCCCCTCGACATTCCCGGCGAACATCTCCCCGGCTCGTATCCCGCGACCGAGTTCGTCGGCTGGTACAACGGCCACCCCGACCACCGCGACCTCGAGCTCGCCCTGGACTCCGCCGAGCGTGCGGTCGTGATCGGCAACGGCAACGTCGCCCTCGACGTGGCCCGGATGCTCTCGCTCACCCGTGCCGAGCTCGCCGGGACAGACATCGCCGACCATGCACTCGATGTGCTCGAGCACAACCGCATCACCGAGATCGTCGTCGTCGGTCGCCGCGGGCCCGCGCAGGCTGCCTTCACCAACCCCGAGCTGCTGGAGCTGGGAGAGCTCTCCGACGCCGACGTGATCGTCGACCCCGCCGAGCTCGACCGCGCGCTCGCGGTGGAGGATCCGCACGCCACCCCCACAGCCGAGCGCAACGTCCGGGTGCTGCGCGAGTACGCGGCCCACCCGCCCCTCGGTCGCCGTCGGCGGATCGTGCTGCGCTTCCTGCTCTCGCCCGTCGCGCTCCTCGGCGATCGCGCCCACGGAGTCACCGGGGTCGAGCTGGCTCGCAACGAGCTCTCACCGGACCCCGACGGCACGCCGCGCGCCCGCGCCACCTCCGAGCACGAGACGATCCCTGCGGGTCTCGTCTTCCGCGCGATCGGCTACCGCGGCATCCCCCTCCCGGGCGTCCCCTTCGACGAGCGCCTCGGCGTCATCCCCAATGCCGACGGCCGTGTCGTTGACCCCTCCACAGGGGCTCCCCTCCGCGGCGAGTATGTCGTCGGCTGGATCAAGCGCGGGCCCTCCGGCGTGATCGGCACGAACAAGAAGGACGCCCAGCAGACGGTCGATGCGATCCTCGCCGACGTCTTCTCCTCCGCCAACGGCGAGGACCACCTGCCCGCCCCCGGCTCGCCCGACTCCGCCGCCGTGGAGAGCATGCTCCTCACCCGCCAGCCCGATCTGGTCACCTATGCCGGCTGGTCGGAGATCGATCGTCACGAGCGTACCCTCGGCGAATCCGCCGGGCGGCCGCGTGTCAAGCTCACGCGGATCGATGAGATGCTTCGCATCGCCGCCTCAGACGGCCCCACCGAAGAGTCCTGAGCGCGCGATCCTCGCTCGATGAGAAGGCCCATCTGCCAGACTGTCGCGCGCTAGCCCCGTTAGCTCATCTGGTAGAGCGCCGGACTTTTAATCCGGTGGGGCGGGTTCGAGTCCCGCACGGGGCATTGGGAGGCTCGCCTAAGCAACCTGCACAGGCGCCGGCCGGCGGTCCACCCACGGCCGCGCCTGCTCGAGCTGGGCGGCGAGCGCGATCAGCCTCGCCTCTTCCCACGGCCCACCGACGAGCTGAACGCCGACGGGCAGACCCGTGTCGGTCCAGTGCAGCGGGAGGCTCACGGCGGGCAGGCCGCTGACGTTTCCGAAGGCGGTGAACGAGACGCTCGCCACGACATCGAGCACCGGCGCGTCGGGCGTTGCGTGCTGGGCCTCGAGCACCGCGCCCGCCAGCGGGGGGAGGATCGCCGAGGTCGGCGTCAGAAGGACATCGAAGTCCCGCCCCCACCGTGCGAGCTCCCGGCGGCTGAGTCGCTCAAGCGCACGACCGGCGAGCACGTAGTCGTAGGCGCCCAGCTCACTGCTCTGGCGACGCTGGTGTGCGATGTGCGGCTCCACCGCCGACCAGTCCACGCCGTCGTAGTCGGCCAGCCCACCCTGGGTCAGGGCTATGAACGGGGGGACCATCTCTTCGGAGATCGTCGGCACCTCGACCTCCTCGACGACGTGGCCCAGCTCCTCCAGCATCACGCCCACCGCGCGCGCGGCCGCGCTGCACGAATCGTCGGTGGGTATGCCCAGCGGAGCCTCTGCCATCAGCCCGACCCGCAGGCGGCCGGGCTCAGCGCGCGTCTCCTGCGCAAAGGGGCGCGCCGGCGCGGGTGCGTTGTACCACGCCAGTGGATCCGGCCCGGCGATCGCGTCGAGCACGGCGGCGGAGTCTGCGACCGTGCGTGCCAGCACCCCCTCCACGACCGCGCCGAACCAGCTCTGCGCCAGGCGCGGCACGCGACCGCGACTGGGCTTCAGGCCGACCAGCCCACAGTAGGAGGCGGGAATGCGGATGGAGCCGCCTCCGTCGTTCCCATGAGCGATCGGGAACATGCCGCCGGCGACGGCGGCCCCCGCGCCGCCGCTTGACCCGCCCGGCGAACGGGTCGGGTCCCACGGATTGCGGCTCACCCCGTAGCGGCTGTTCTCGGCGACCGTGATCACCCCGAACTCGGGCGTGTTGGTGCGCCCGCAAAGGACGAACCCCGCGTGCACGAGCGCATCGACCACCAGCTCGCTCTCCTTGCTCACCCCGGCGGGCCCGCCGCACGAGCCGTAGGTCACCGGCCACCCGGCCACCGGTGTGAGGTCCTTGATCGGCAGCGGCACACCGAGGAAGGGCGCCTGCTCGCCGGCCGCCAAGCGGCGATCGGCCTCTGCAGCCGCTGCCCTGGCGTCCTCGTCGTTGCGCCAGATCACCGCGTTCAGCTGCGGGTTGCGCTCATCGACCGCACCCAGGCAGGCGTCGAGCAGCTCGACTGCCGAGAGCTCGCGCCCACGCATCCCTGCAGCGAGCTCCAGTGCCGGCGAGGACGGGCCCAGGGCAGCCATGAGCCGACCCTACCAGGGTAGGCTTAGCCCGTGTCCGCGGTCCCCCACCACCGCGTCGCGATCGTCGGTTCCGGTTTCTCCGGCCTGGGGATGGCGGTCCGCCTGAAGCAGGAGGGCATCGATGACTTCGTCGTGCTCGAGCGGGCCGAGAACCTCGGGGGCACGTGGCGCGAGAACACCTATCCAGGCTGCGCCTGCGACGTGCCTTCGCACCTGTACTCGTTCTCGTTCGCGCCCAACCCAGACTGGAGCCGGACGTTCTCGCCGCAACCGGAGATCTGGGAGTACCTGCGCCGCGTCTCCCGAGATCACGGCATCGACCCCCACATCCGCTATCGCCACGAGGTCACCTCGGCCCGCTGGGACGGGGCGGAGGAGCTTTGGCGGATCCACACATCCGCCGGCGAGCTCACCGCCGAGATGCTCGTCGCCGGCGCCGGTCCGTTGAGCGATCCGAAGCTGCCCAACATCGACGGGATCGACAGCTTCGAAGGGACGATCTTCCACTCCGCCCACTGGAACCACGAGCACGCCCTCGACGGCGAGCGGGTGGCGGTGATCGGAACCGGCGCCTCCTCGATCCAGCTCGTGCCACGAATCCAGGCGCAGGTGGGCAGGCTGCACGTCTTCCAGCGCACACCCCCGTGGGTCGTACCCCACCGCGACCGACCGACCGCGCGTTGGGAGCGGCTGCTCTACCGTGCCTTCCCGCCCGCCCAGCGGCTGGTGCGCGGCGCCGTCTACTGCGCACGCGAGCTGTTCGTGCTACCCATGATGCGCCCCCGCGACGGTTCGATGCCCGAGCGCCTTTCGCGCAGGCACCTGCACACTCAAGTACCAGACCCCGCGCTGCGCGCGCGCCTGGAACCGTCCTACCGCATCGGCTGCAAACGCATCCTCATCTCCAACGACTACTACCCCGCGCTGGAACAGTCGAACGTCGAGGTCGTTACCGACTCCATCGACGCCATCACCCCGCACGGGATCGTGACTGCCGACGGCGCAGAACGCGAGCTCGACACGATCATCCTCGGCACGGGCTTCCACGTCACCGACATGCCGGTGGCCGAGTGGATCCACGGCAGCGACGGACGCACGCTCGCCGAGGTTTGGCAGGGCAGCCCCCAGGCCTACCTCGGCACCGCCGTCGCGGGCTTCCCAAACCTGTTCCTGCTCGTCGGCCCCAACACCGGCCTGGGCCACAACTCGCTCGTGTTCATGATCGAGTCGCAGCTGCACTACCTGATGGAATGCCTGCGCTCCATGGATCGCGGCGGGGTCGACATCGTCGAGGTGCGTGGGGACGTCCAGCGGCGCTACAACGAGGAGATCCAGCGGCGCCTGGAGGGAACGGTCTGGAACTCCGGCGGATGCGTCAGCTGGTATCTCGACGATCACGGCAAGAACACGACGATCTGGCCGGGCTCCACCTGGCCCTATCGCTGGCGCCTGCGCCGCTTCCTACCGGATGACTACGAGCTGCGTCCGCGCAAGAGCGACCCTCCTGCCACCCCTGCCCCGTCGACGGCCCCCGACTCCCACGCCCGCGGTAGCCTTCTAAGCGCTCGGCCCGATGGCTAGGCGCGCATTCACCGCACCCGGAGGTAGGAGGTCTTTTGCATGAGCCGCTCGCCTGCGACCCCGTTTGATGTGGACGGTCGCACAGTATTCATCACCGGCGCAGCCCGCGGCATCGGCGCGGCGACCGCCGAACGGCTGCATGCCAAGGGCGCGAACGTCGCGCTCGTCGGTCTGGAGCCCGAGCGCCTGGCTGAGCTCGCCGAGCGTCTGGGCCCCGATCGCGCAACGTGGTTCGAGGCGGACGTGACCAACTACGAAGCGCTCGAGCGCGCGGTCGAGGGAACGGTCGAGCGCTTCGGCGGGATCGACGTGGCGATCGCCAACGCCGGGATCGTGTTCATGGGAGCACTCGCCACCGCCCCCATTGAGCAGATTGAGCGCACGCTCGAGGTCAACCTCCTGGGCGTATGGCGCACCGACCGGGCTGTCATCGAGCAGATCACAAGACGGCGCGGCTACCTGCTGAACATCTCCTCGCTGTCCGCCGTCGCGCACGCAGCGCTGATGGGTCCCTACACGACCGCCAAGGCCGGGGTCGAGGCCCTCACCGACGCGCTGCGCATGGAGACAGCCCCCAGCGGCGCTCGTGTCGGCTGCGCCTACTTCGGCTTCATCGACACCGACCTCGTGCGTGCCAGCTACGCGCAGCCGGCGGTCGAACTCATGAACAGACGGTCGCCTGGCTTCCTGCGCAACCCCGCGCCGGTGTCCAGCGCCGTCGACGCGATCGAGCGGGGCATCGAGCGGCGTGCCGCGCGCCTGTGGTCGCCGCGCTGGGTCGGAGCCGCGATCGCGTTGCGCGGCATCCTGCAACCGCTGACCGAACGGCGGATACTGCGCGACCCGACCCAGCTCACCGAGGCGATGCGCCTGGCGGACCCCGCGTCTTCCAACGGCCCCGAGCCGGATCCCCTCCTGGGCCTGGCCACCCTGGCGCTTACTCCGCGCGAGAGAACTCCCATATCGCGATGAGCAGCATCCCCAGCCCGAGCGCCGCGATGACCGCGGCCTCGAGCAGGGTGGGCACGCGCCATCCCCACCAGGTGACCCCAGGGTCAAGCGCCCGACGGGCGGCTGCGCTGACGTTCATGTGCGCAAAGATCGCGCGGCGCATCGGCTCGACGGCGTAGGTGAGCGGATCCAGGCGATTGAGAACCCCTAGCCAGGGCGGCAGGCTCGCGACCGAGAAGAGTGCGCCGGAGATGAAGAACATCGGCATGATGACCATCTGCATCAGGGCCATGAAGGACTGCATCTGATTGATCCTGGCCGCGAACATCACGCCGAAGGCGGTTATCGCGAACGCGAGCAGGAGCGTCAGGGCGAACAGCTCGAGGATCAGGCCGAGTTGGTAGGGGACATTGACCAGCGGGGAGATCGCGATCACGATCAGACCCTGAAACCCCGCCACCGTGGCGCCGCCCAAGACCTTGCCAAGCACGATCGAGCTGCGCCGCACCGGCGCGACCATCATCTCGCGCAGGAACCCGAACTCACGGTCCCAGACGATCGAAGCGGCGGAGAACATGGCGGTGAACATCACTGCCATGGACAGCACGCCGGGATAGATGAAGGTTTTGAAGTTGACCCCGTGGGTGCCCGCCGAGGCGAGCGAGGAGATACCGGTGCCGAGCACGAACAGGAACAGGAACGGCTGTATGAGCGAGGTCAGGATGCGTAGGCGGTCGCGGCTGAAGCGGATCAGCTCCCGCTTCCACACGACCTTGATCGCCCGCAGCTCGCTGCGCAGGCTGCGCGTCGGAACATGTACGCGCGCGATCTCGTGCACAGGCCCCCGGCCTGCTGCCCTCTGGTCGGTGGTGGTGGCGAGCTCGGTGACCATCAGCGGTTCATCATCCGGGCAAAGTTGCGCCGGGTATCGGTCTCGGATGACTCGGCGTCGCGGATGGTGGTGCCGGTATAGGACATGAACACGTCGTCGAGCGAGGGGCGCGCGACGCTCACCGAGCGGATCGGCTGGCCGAGCTCGGCGAACAGGCGCGGGACGAAATGCTCGCCCTCGGACACACCGAACGTGACCGCGCCTTCCGCTAGCACCGCCTCGATCCCGAAGCGCTCGCGCAGGGCGGTGATCGCCGCGTCGTCGTCGTCTGTCTGGATCTGCACGCGGTCCTTTCCCACGCTCGCCTTGAGCGCCTCGGGTGTGTCGAGAACGATGATCCGGCCGTGGTCGATGATCGCGATTCGGTCGCAGTGCTCGGCCTCGTCCATGTAGTGGGTGGTCAGGAAGATCGTGATGTCCTCGCGCGTCTTCAGCTCGCGGATGTAGCTCCAGATCGAGCTGCGCGTCTGCGGGTCAAGGCCGACCGTCGGCTCATCCAGAAACAGCACGCGCGGAGAGTGCAGCAGGCCACGTGCGATCTCAAGGCGCCGCTTCATCCCCCCGGAGAAGGTGTTCACCCGGCTCGATCGCCGCTCCCACAGCCCGACCATTTCCATCACCTGGCGCATCCGCTCTCCCACCACATCCCGGGCCACTCCGTAGAGCTCTGCGTGCAGGCGCAGATTCTGCTCCGCGGTCAGGTATCCGTCGAGGGTGGTGTCCTGGAAGACCAGGCCGATGTTGCGTCGCACCTCGTCGCGTTCGCCCACGACGTCGTGGCCCGCCACCAACGCCGATCCGGCGCTTGGCCGCACGAGCGTGCAGAGCATGTTGATCGTGGTCGACTTGCCGGCGCCGTTGGGGCCGAGGAAACCGAACGTCTCCCCGGCATGCACCTCCAGGTCGATGCCCCGCACGGCCTCAACCTCGTCATAGCGCCTGACCAGGCCGCTGGCGGAGACCGCAGAGGCGGTGAGAACGTCGCCGTTGAGGGCAACCGAGGATCCCGCGCCGTCTCGCTCCGGCGCGGGATCTGGATCAATGGGGCTGGGCGGCACGGTGCTCGATTGGCTTGAGGTGGAAAACGTGAGAGTCAGGCGTCGTCGTCCACGGTAGTGCTCTCAGGATCTCCATCGCCGAGGATTCGGTAGAGGTTTCGCCGGGTCGCCACGAGTACCTTGCGGGCCTCGGCCATCTGGGCCGCTGAGCCGGTGCGCATCAGCTGCGCAAAGGCGGACGCCACCTCTCGGATCAGCTTGCCCAGCTCGACCGCCTCGTCGCTCATGTCGCCGCTCATCTGCTCCCACGGCGCGGGGATCTCCTCACCACGGTCCTTCAGATGGGCCTCACCGGCATCGGTCAACCGGAGGAGCTTGCGCCCGTCGGTCTCCTCGGAGCGGATCAGTCCCTCATCCTCGAGCTGCTGGAGCGCCGGGTACACAGACCCCGGGCTCGGTCGCCAGGCGCCATCGCTGCGCTCCTCCACCTCCTGCATGATCTGGTAGCCGTTCCGCGGCTCCTCGGCCAGCAGCAGCAGCGCGGCGGTGCGGATGTCGCCGCGGCGCGCCTTGCGTCCTCGGCCGCGCCCGAACGGACCTCCTCCACCGGGTCCACCAAACGGGAAGCCGCCATAACCAGCGCCCGGTCCGAAGCCGCGCTGGCGATGACCGCCATGGCGTCCCGGACCGTGACCGCCAGATCCCCCGCCGGAGCCGCCGGTCATTGCGCGCCAGATGGCGGCCAACTCGTGGGGATCGTGGCGCTGACAGCGCCCCTGCCCCGTCGCATATATCGCATTTGCAAACATAACTAACTCCTATCGTGAACTATCAAAGTAAGTCAACGATATATCACAATATGTTCTGGAACCCAAGCCCACGCATCCTCAAGCCCCGCTCGGCTGAGGCTCGGGCTCGTGGCCACCGAGCTCATCGACCGTCCGGGAGGCGCTGGCGTTCGCCCATCCGCTGGTGCTGAGAAGACCGAGCAGCAGGACCGCCAGGCCACAGCCGGTGATGATCCACCAGCCGGCGTGGCTGGCCTGTACAAAGCCCGGGCCGACCGAGGTCGCACCGGCCGCGGCGACAGCGCCCACCACCGCCACCCCGAGCGTCTGGCCCACCTGGCGTGAGGTCGATGCCACGGCGGCAGCCACCCCGGCCTGCGCGGCCGGCATGCCGGCCACCGCGGTGTTGGTGATCGGCGGGGTGACCATCCCGAAGCCGATCCCAAAGATGAAGTAGGCGGGAAACAGCGATGCCAGTGGAGTGCTCGCGCCGAGTCCTGTCAACAGGGCGCCTCCGAGCGTCAGCCCGAGCCCTCCCACGAGCAGCCCGGCGCGGGGTCCCCGGCGACCGACCAGACGCCCCGACAGCGGAGCGAATGCGAGCGTCATCGCTGCGATCGGCAGCGTGTACAGTCCGGCCGTAAGCGCCGATAGCCCACGGATCTCCTGCAGGTAGAGGGTGTTGAGGAACAGGAAGCCGCCCAGCGCAGCAAAGGCGCAAACGGCGATTGCGCTCGCGCCCGAGAAGGGGACGCTGCGGAAGAACCGCAGCTCCAAGAGCGGGTCTCCGCGCCTAGGCTCATACGCAACCAGTGCGGCCAGAGCCGCACCGGCGAGCACGGCCAGTCCGATGGTCTGGTCTGACAGCCAGCCGGCGGTGGGGGCCTCGATGATCGCGTAGGTGATCGAAGCCAGAAGGACGATCACGAGTGCCTGGCCGACCGGATCCAGGCGGCGTGGGCGCGGAGCACGGGACTCGGGCACGAATCGTATGGTGAGAGCCAGCGCAACCAGACCCACCGGGATGTTTATCCAGAAGATCGACCGCCAACCGACCGACTGCACGAGGCCGCCACCCACCACGGGTCCCAGGGCGAGGCTGATACCGACGGTGGCTCCCCACATTCCGATCGCCTGCGCGCGCTCCCGCGCATCGGTGAAGACGTTGCGGATGATCGACATCGCCACTGGATTGAGCATCGATCCACCCACCGCCTGCAGCATGCGAAACACGATCAGCCATCCGAGGCTCGGCGCGACGCTGCACAACAGCGAGCCGAGCGTGAACAGCACCAGCCCCATCTTGAACACCCGGGCCCGACCCAGCCTGTCGGCCATGGACCCCGACAACATCAGCAGGCTGGCGAGCACGAGCGTGTAGGCGTCCACGGTCCACTGCAGGCCCGAGACGGTGGTGTGCAGTTCACGCCCGATGGACGGCAGGGCGACGTTCACGATCGTGTTGTCCAGCCCGACGATCAGCAGGCTCATGCAGCAGACGGCAAGGACGAGCAGGCGTCGCCGACGGGGAGATCGGAACTCGGGTCCGAGGGCGGGCCGGCAAATTCGCTCTGGGCGCTTCTTCCTACCGTCAAGGTACGCTCAGCCTTGCAAAAGCAAGGCCACGATCCGGGTCAGTGGCGAAAATGGCGGCGGTCGGTGGCGACCATCGCGACCCCGGCCGCATCCACGGCGGCCACGACCTCCTCGTCGCGCACCGAGCCTCCCGGCTGGATGATCGCGGTGA
>CAAGKR010014066.1_pt1 | contig 10740 bp, 10 predicted proteins | sample 2556971 | NCBI WGS metagenome assembly CAAGKR01 (sample SAMEA5207829, study PRJEB30636) | soil metagenome | biome: forest; feature: boreal; material: soil | place: USA | collected 2011-09 | depth 1 m
CGCCGCTACACTCGAACTGTCTCGCGAAGTCTCCGTATATCCTACGGCACACGCATGCTGCCGCCGCGTCCCGCGCCTGAACCGCACAGACCAAGCCGAGGAGGAACGCTGTTCTTCATCTGGCTGGTGTCGGTGGTGGTCATCGTCTTCGATCAGACCGCCGGCGCGCTTCTTCATCGGGTGTTAGGCATTCCGCGCCCGATTTTCGCCATCACCACGTTCTTCGCCGCGCTCGTCTGCATCGCGCTCACTCTGTATGCGTTCGCCGTCGCTGTCCGCTGGACTCTCCGAAAACTCTTCTGGCGTGTGGGGCGGCGTCTCTTTCTCAGCTACGTTCTGGTCGGCGTACTGCCATTTTTTCTCTTCGCCATTCTTTTTCTGACGATCGGCTACATGATCGCCGGAGTGATGAGTCACGCCGCGTTGCGCGGCGAACGGCAGGCCAGCCTGGGACAGATGGAGTCGGCGGCGCTCGAATACGGGCTCACCGGCAAGAAACCGGCGGACGCGCTACCGACGCTGGAAATCTACGACACTGCGACTTCGAGCGGCGGCCAACTTCCGGCGTGGCTGAAAGAGACCACGTTCAGCGGGATGGCCTGGCGCGAACAGCACCCTTTGCTGGTCGTCTCGCGACAATTCCCGCGCCCCTCGGGAGTCGCCCGCACGGTCGTATTCGTGCAGCCGATCGATCGCGCCTGGGCCAACCAGCTGCAGGAACGTGCCGGCATGATCATCCGCGTCGGACGCGAAGGCGACGCAAAACCTTCATCGCGCAGGAAGGGCGTGCACGTGGCTACCGAAGGCACGGAAGTCAACTTTGATGATGAGAGTGACATGGAGGACCTGGTCCTGCACGCTCTCGGCCGGAAGATCATCTGGGGCGATCTGACATCGTTGAACAACTGGAGCGACGGCGAGAGCGATAGCCATCAGCTCTTCACACTGATCATCAATCCGATCGGCAACCTCTTTCAGTTCTACTTCGGCGCGCGATCCGACCAATATCTCACCATCCTGGCCAACGTCATCCTCGGCCTTACCTTCGCTCTGTTTCTCATCTACATGATCGCGGCGCTGTTCGCCGCGGTGTTGATCTTTTCGATCACTCGCGCGGTCAATCGAATCGAGAAGGGAACAAAAGCCGTCGAGCGCGGCGACTTTTCGTATCGCATCAGCATGCGGCCGACGAATCAGCTCGGGGAGATGGCGCAATCGTTCGACCACATGACGGAGTCGATCGCCTCCCTTCTGGTCAACGTGGCGGAGAAGGAACGTCTGCAGAGCGAGATTCAGATCGCGGCGACGATTCAGCGCAATCTCCTGCCGAAGGAAGGGCCGCAGTTCCGCGGCGTCTCCTTCTCGGCGCACTTCGAGCCGACGGCGTCGATTGGTGGCGACTACTACGACGTCTTCAACATCGATAAGTCTCGGCTCGCCGTGGCCATCGGCGACGTCTCCGGGCACGGTCTCTCTACCGGCCTCGTCATGGCGATGGTGAAGGCGGCGATCACCACGCTGGTGGAAGAAGGGGCGGACGAGGTGTCACTCTTCGAGCGACTCAATAAACTCGTTCATCGCTCGACTGAGCGGCGAGCGTTCATGACACTGGCGTTCACCATCTTTGATCTCGAACGCGGAACGATCCGGCACACGAACGCCGGACATCTCTATCCATATCTACTGCGGCAGTCGGAGGCGCCAGTGGGTATCGAGGTTCCATCGCTTCCGCTTGGCGTCCGCGCGGAGATCACGACGCGGACTGCTGTGGTCGATCTGCGCGAAGGCGATACGGTCGTCTACCTGTCAGACGGAATCGTGGAAGCGCAGGACGAAACGGGAGATCCGTTTGGATTCGAGAAGCTCGAGTCGCTGCTTGCGGCGGCCGAGGATCGGTCGCCGAATGCGATTCGGGATGCGATCCTCGAAGCTGTTGCCCGTCACTCCGGAACGCGCCCCGCGGATGACGATCGCACCGTGATGGTGCTGCGCTTCGATCAGTTCCGGACGGCGGTCGCGCCGGTGCCCGAGCTCGCGGAAGAGGAAGCGGAAGCGGTGGCCTGATCCGTCAGCACGCTGCGCACGTGCCTGGCAATCCTGTTGATGTAGTGGATCGTCTCGCGGAACGGCGGCACGCCGTTGTACTTCCAGACGTTTCCCTCGCCTGCGTTGTACGCGGCGACGGCGAGATCAGCGTTGCCTTCGAAGGTGTCGAGCAGCCACCGCAGGTAACGGACTCCGCCTTCGATATTCGCCCTCGGATTGAACGCGTTGTTCACTCCGAATCGAGCGGCAGTGGCGGGCATGAGCTGCATCAGGCCGCGGGCGCCTTTGTTCGAGATCTCGCGCGGATTGAAATCGGACTCCGTCTTGATGACCGCGGAGATCAGCGCCGCGTCGACGTCAAACTTCTTGGCCGCCTCCACGATGACTTTGTCGAACTTCGACTGGAAGATCGGGCCTCGCTTCGCGTCGTAGCGCCATGAGCTCTTCGGAAAGATGCCCGCCTCGATGAGCTTCTTCACCTCGGCGGTCTTCTCAGTTTCCACGACTTCGTCGTCGACGATGCGCTCGACGCGCGCCAGGGGCATGGTGACGGCGCCCCCATTCTTGAAGCTGAGCTGAATGTTGTTCTCGTCGATCAGTTTGAAGCCCGACACCTTCATCGAGCGTCCGTCAGTGAAGAGGGCAATGCTCGCGCTCGCCGGGATGGCGGCCGCAAGAGTGCAGGCGAGCAATACCAATCGCTTCATGACTGACCACCGACAACCGACCATCGACAACCGTTTATGCCCTCGGATGAAACTGATCGTAGATCTTCTTCAACCGAGCCCGAGAGACGTGCGTGTAGATCTGCGTCGTTGAGATGTCGGCGTGCCCGAGCATCATCTGTACGGAGCGCAGATCGGCCCCGTTTTCCAGCAAATGCGTTGCGAAGGAGTGCCGGAGCATGTGCGGAGAGATGCGGCCGGTGAAGCCGGCCTGGCGGGCGTACTTCGCGATCTTCATCCAGAACGCCTGCCGCGACATCGGCCGGCCGCGATTGGAGAGGAAGAGATGCGCATCGCCCCGCTTATCGAAATGCCCGCGCCCCGTCTCGAGATAGGTGAGGATGGCTTGCCGCGCGGTGTTGCCGAACGGAACGACGCGTTCCTTTGAGCCCTTCCCGATCGTTCGCAGGAATGATGCATCCATCACCAGGTCCTCGACCTTCACTCCAATCAACTCGGAGACGCGAAGCCCGGTGGCGTACAGCAGCTCGAGCATCGCAGCATCGCGAAGACCGGCGGGCTTCGTGCGGTCGGGAGCGGCGAGAAGCGCATCGATTTCCGACGGCTGCAGCGAGTTCGGCAGCGTCGACCACAACTTCGGCCGCTCGAGATTCTCCGTCGGGTCGCGCTGCAGGTGCTGCTCGCTGAGCAGAAATCGGAAGAAGCCACGGATTCCGGCCAATGCCCGCGCGACCGAACGGGCCGAAATGCCGGCGGTGCGCAGCGATTGAAAGTATCGCGTCAGATGCGCACGCTCGACGTTCTCGACATCGACGTCGCGCTCCGCCAGCCAGCGCCCCAGTTGTCGCAAGTCGCGTCCGTACGAAAGCAGCGAGTTCTTCGCCAGCCCTTTCTCGACGGCGAGATAGTCGAGATAGATCGGCAGGTACGTGATGAAGAACGCTGTTTTCGCGTTATCCGTTTGCGGCTTCATGCGCCACCACATCCGCCATGTACGAGCTGCGCACGAACGGTCCGGAAAAGACGGCGCGAAATCCGAGGTCCCCGCCGATCCGCTGATACTCCTCGAACACGCGCGGGTGAACGTACTCCACGACGTCGAGCTTCTCGCGCTTGGGCTGAAGGTATTGGCCGATCGTGAGGATCTCGCAGCCGCTTTGGAGCAGCCGCTGCATGACGTCAACCACTTCGTCGCGCCGTTCGCCGAGTCCAAGCATCAGTCCCGATTTTGTGACGATCGCCGGGTCGATACGTTTCACTTCGCTAAGCACGCGCAGCGAACGCTCGAACCGCGATCCGGTGCGCACTACGCCATAGAGCCGCGGCACCGTCTCCACGTTGTGGTTGTAGTAGTCGGGCTTCGCCTCGACGACGACTCGCACCGCGTCGAGATTTCCGTGGAAGTCGGGTGTCAGCACTTCCACTGCTGCATCCGGCAGCGCGACCCGAAGCGCGCGAATCGTTGCGGCGAATTGCTCCGCACCGCCGTTGCGCAGATCGTCGCGCGTCACGGACGTGACCACGACATGACGCAGGCCCATGCGTTTCGCCGTGTCTGCGACCGCCCGCGGTTCATCCGCGGAAGGTGGACCGTACGGACGGCCGGTCGTCACGTTGCAGAATCCGCAGGCACGCGTGCAGACGTCGCCGAGGATCATGAAGGTGGCGGTGCCGCGGGAGAAGCATTCGGAGCGGTTCGGGCAGGCGAGCGACTCGCAGACTGAGTGGAGGGAATTCGCTCGCAGAAGAGTCTTCACCTCGTGGAGCTGCTGCAGGTTTAGCTTCTTCTCGCGGATCCACTCCGGCAGTCGCGCCGACATCAATTTACGGTAGCACAAACAAAAACGCCGCCCGGTGGGCGGCGTTCGTTGGACGATTGACGGATCTAGTGACCGAGGGATTTCTCCAGCGCCTTCGCGATGAGCTTCTCGGCCTCCGTGTCAGGAATCCCTTTCACGATGGCCACTTCGGAGACGATGAGGTATTTCGCGCGGTCGTACATCTTCTTCTCGCGGAATGACAGGCTCTTCTTCTTGGAGACTTCGTTGAGGTTCTTCAGGACATCAGCGACGTCTTCGAGTCTGCCCGTCTTCATTTTCTCGAGATTCTCGCGGTAGCGTCCCTTCCAGTCGGTGTGGCTCTTCTGGACGCGCTCCTCAATCAGGCTGAAGAGGCTCCGGATTTCCTTCTGCTGGTAGAGCCGTCGAAGGCCAACGCGGTCCGTATTTCGGATCGGGACCATCAGTCGAGAGTTATTTCCAATCATTTTCAGGTGGTAGAAGGTATCGCCCGGCCCCATGATTGCGGACTCGCCGATCTGCTCCACAACCGTTACGCCATGGTTCGGATAAACGAGCTTTTCTCCGACCTTGAAACCGAATTTTGATGTCGTCAAATGAAGGCTCCTTTCGGATACAACGGAAACCAGAGGGAGCGGCATTTTACGACTTCACCCCAGTTCCGTCAAACCCTCGTCAGCGTGTGGACCCGTTCGCTGCTCGCAACTTGCGCACGAGTTGATGCAAGCGATCGAGACCCTGACGGCGCTCTGTTTCGTTGCCCGTCATGAGGTCCTCGATCGCCTGCAATTCGTTGTAGAGATCGGCGTCAACGCGCGGCGCGACAACCTCCACGGTCCTGGCCGGACTCGCTGTTTCGGGCTCCAGATCCTTGACGATGCGGGCGGCCATCGCGCGCATCGAGCCGACATCGTCGTGATCGAGGGCCCGCAGGACGGCTTTAGCGCTGGCCACAGCGTCGGCATATGGGCTATCAGCATGATCGAACACGCGGGCCTGAACGAGCGCGAGGACGATGTTGCCGTAGCCGGCATCTTTGTCAGCGCTGGCGTACACGCGCACGGTCGCCTGCTTGGCCACCTCGTCGAATTCGACGGCCTTACTGTCGCCGGGCTGTAGCCAGGTGTCGATTTTCCCGTTTTGCACTTTTTGCGTGCCGTCACGCTCAGGGATGTAGTCGATCTCCACCCGATCGACATGAACCCGCCGGTTCTTCGTCACCAGCATGCGCCGTGACGGCATCTGCAGGACCAGCCGGTAGACGAATGAGCCACGGATCTCCAGCTTCTCGTCGCGCGGCTGCACGGAGAACGATTCGGTCGTGCGCCCGGCCTCGAATCGCTCGTAGCCGGCGTACTGATAGGTTCCGTCGCTTCGGCGGCCTCGCAGCAGCTCGATGTCTTCCTCCACGATGCGGCGGAGCAGATCGCGCGGAAGGTCGCGCTTGCTGGCCGCGGCGACCCGATCGACGACTCTCGCGTCGTCGGCGATTTTCGCCACAGGAATCTCCATCGTGGTGGGAACGGCAGCGAGGATGGACATCAGCAGAAGTTTTGTCATCGCAGCTCCGGAAGTGCACTGGTACCGGGAAGTCCGTCTTGCGGGATGCCGAGGTGATCGCAGATGGTGGCGCCGAGGTCGGCGAAGGTGTTGCGGGTTCCGAGCGGGCGGCGCTGCACGATTTGCGGGCCGGCGATCAGCAGCGGGACGTATTCACGAGTGTGATCGGTGGACACGTCGGTTGGATCGCAGCCGTGATCGGCGGTGATGAAGAGGAGATCGTCACGCCGCAGCGCTGTCAGGAGGCCGGCCAGCTCGCCGTCGAACGTCTCGAGCGCCTTCGCATAGCCGGCCGCGTCGTTGCGATGTCCATACTTCGAGTCGAAATCCACGAGGTTGGTGAAGATGAAGTCGGCGTCCGAGTCGCGGACGAGATCGACGGTCTTGCGCATCCCGTCCGAATTCGATTCCGTCCGCACCTCGGTGCCGATACCGACGCGATCGAAGATGTCGGCGATCTTTCCGAGGCCGACGACTTTCTTGCCGCGCTTGTGGGCCCGCTCCACGACGGTCTCGCCGGTCGGGCGCACGGAGAAGTCTTTTCGATTCGCCGTACGCTTGAATTGTCCCTTGCCGCTCCCGACGAACGGCCGGGCAATGATCCGGCCGACGCTGTTCGCGCCGCTCATCAGCTCGCGCGCGATTGCGCAGATGCGCCACAGCTCCTCGACCGGAATGACCTGTTCATGCACCGCGACTTGAAAGACGGAATCCGCGGAGGTGTAGACGATCGGATATCCCGTGCGCATGTGTTCCTCGCCGAGCTCGTCGAGGATCACGGTACCGGACGCCGGCTTGTTGCCGAGCGTTTTGCGGCCGATGCGCCGCTCGTACTCGCGGATCACGTCGTCCGGGAAGCCGTTGGGGTACGTCCGGAACGGGTCCTTCACGATGAGTCCCATCATCTCCCAGTGCCCCGTCGTCGTGTCCTTCCCCGCGCTCAACTCGGCCATCCGCCCGAAGGCGCTCTGCGGCGTCTCCTTGCTCGCCGGTTGGGGCAGCGTGTGGAGCAATCCCAATCGCGTGAGCGTCGGGAGCTTCGGATGCTGCGTGGCGAGGACATGTCCGAGCGTGTTCGACCCTTCGTCGCCGAATTCTTTGGCGTCGGGTAGTTCGCCCACGCCGAGGGAGTCGCAGACCAGCACGATGGCACGGTTCACAAGGGATGAAGGATGAGGGATGAGGGATGAATGAATCAAGTTTTCCGCGCGCGTCGCGCTTTGATCTTCTTCACGGTCGTGACAAGGATGGCCGTTAGTTCGTTCGCTTCAACACACAAGCTGCGAAGACGTCTCGCGGACACGATTTCTGCATCGATGAGCAGCTCGAACCAATAGCTTGTCTCGTCGATTTCTTGAAGCGCCGTTTCGAGCTTGCTGATGATCTCAGCGTCTGAGCGGCTGCGGTAGGCCTCTCGATAGTGTGCGCCGACGGACGTGCCCGAGCGCAGCGCTTGATACCCCAGCGTCTGAGCGACGCGGCCATTTGGAAGCGCCGCATACATGCGGACCACACGCACTCCGAACGCTTTGGTTCGTTCGCGCAGTGTCCGGATGTTCTCTTTCATTCATCCCTCATCCTTCATCCCTCATCCCTTCAGGAAAGGTGTTCATGGACGAGCGGCCGCGCCACCATCGGCGCGTCCCCGAACTTCACGAAGGAGAGAAACCGTCGCCGCAGCTCTTCGGGATCGCGGCCAGTCGTGCCGAGCTGAATCCGCGCGATGACGTCGCCGGCGCGGACCTCATGGCCGGTGTTGCGATCGAACATCAAGCCGGAGGCGTAGTCGATCTTGTCATCCACTTTCTTGCGGCCGGCGCCGAGGTCGACGGTGAACATGCCGGCTTCGTAGGTGTCGATCGCGATGATGAAGCCGCTGCGTGGCGCTTTCACTTCAATCGTTTCGCGCGGCTCGGGAAGTTTCGAAGGATCGCCGCCTTGCGCGGCGATCCACTTGTACGCCTGCTCGAGAGCGCGGCCGGAGCGCAGTGCGTCGTCGAGTGCCTTGCGCGCCGAGTTTTCGTCGTAGCGGCCGGACATGACGAGCAGCCGTTCGGCCTGCGCGCGTGTGACCTCTTCGACATCTGCGGGACCGTGTCCCTTCAGCACCTCGAAGGTCTCGATGATCTCGTTGGCGTTGCCGGCGGCCACGCCGAGCGGCCGGTCCATGTCGGTGATGAGCGCCTCCACGCGCGTGCCGGATCCTTTCGCGGCAGCGATGAGACTCTGCGCCAGCGCCTTGGAGTCCTGAACCTTGCGCATGAATGCGCCGCTGCCGGTCTTCACGTCGAGGATCAACGCGGACGCGCCCATCGCCAGCTTCTTGGACATGATTGATGCCGTGATCAGCGGCAGTGACTCCACCGTGCCCGTCACATCGCGGAGCGCGTAGATTTTCTTGTCGGCCGGAGCAATTCCTTCGGTCGACGTGGAGATGACGCATCCCGATTCCTCGATGGCGCGCTCGAACTGCTTGCGGCTCAGCCGCGCGTTGAAGCGCGGAATCGCCTCCAGTTTGTCGAGCGTGCCGCCGGTGTGTCCGAGGCCGCGGCCGGAGAGCATGCCGATCTTGATTCCGCATGCGGCGACCCACGGCGAGAGCACGAGCGAGACTTTGTCGCCGACTCCGCCGGTGGAGTGCTTGTCGGCGATGAAGTCGTATTGATCGCGGAGATGCCATTGTTCGCCTGATCGAAGCATCGACTGGGTGAGCGTGGCCATCTCCGTCGCGGTCATACCGTTGATGGCGATGGCCATCAGCAACGCGGACATCTGATAGTCGGGGATGTCGCCGCGCGTGTACTGCTCGATGAACGTCTCGATCTCGCGCGGCTCGAGTGGCCCGCCGCGGCGCTTGCGATTGAGGATCTCGTACACGCTGAATTCGGGCATGGGGCGGTAGCATACCGGATCGATGAAAGCGGTCGTTCTGCTGAGCGGCGGGCTCGATTCTGCGACGGTTATGGCCATCGCGCGCAGTGAAAAGCGCGACTGCATCGCGCTCTCATTTGCGTACGGACAGCGTCATGAGATCGAGCTGATCGCGGCGCGACGCATCGCACAATCGATGAAAGTCCGCGAGCATGTCGTCTATCCACTCGACCTTCGCGTCTTCGGTGCGAGTGCCCTGACTGCTGACATTGCTGTGCCCAAGGATGCCGTCGGCGCGCCCGGCATTCCGGCGACATACGTGCCTGCGCGGAACACGGTCTTTCTGGCGCTGGCAGTCGCGCTGGCGGAAGCCCGTGACGCACAGGAAATCTGGATCGGCGTGAACGCGATCGACTACAGCGGCTATCCCGATTGCCGACCGGAGTTCATCGCCGCCTTTCAGCAGGTGATCCTGCGAGGCACGCGCAGCGGAAACGAACGCAGCGAACCTCGCATCGTGGCGCCGCTCATCCGAATGACGAAGGCGGAAATCATCCGCCGCGGCGCCTCGCTCGGAGTCGACTATTCGCTGACTCACTCCTGCTACGACCCGGATGCGGAAGGGAGGGCGTGTGGGCGGTGTGACTCGTGCCTCATCCGCAAACGTGGTTTTGCAGAGGCGGGGATTGCGGATCCGACCGTGTACGAGGGATGAGGGATGAAGGATGAGGGATGAATGGGTTGGGGAATTCATCCCTCATCCCTCATCCTTCATCCCTCTTTGAGCGACATGTTGCGCATCACCGAGATTTTCCACTCCATCCAGGGCGAGTCGTCGCACGCCGGCCGTCCGTGCGTATTCGTTCGCCTCACCGGATGCAATCTGCGCTGTCGATGGTGCGACTCCGAATACACCTTCACCGGCGGCGAGAAGATGACGCTTGATGCGATCATGGAGCGCGTGCATGGCTACGGATGCGATCTCGTGGAGGTGACGGGCGGCGAGCCGCTGGCGCAGACGGAGTCTCTCGATCTGATCCGCCGGTTGTGCGACGAGAAATTCGAAGTGCTGATCGAGACTTCGGGTTCCATCGATATCGAGCCGGTCGACCGCCGCGCAAAGATCATTCTCGACATCAAGTGTCCCGGTTCGGGCGAATCGGAGAAGAATCGGTGGTCGAACCTCGATCACCTCAAATCGGTTGACGAGATCAAGCTCGTGATCGCCGATCGCGCCGACTACGAGTGGTCCAGGAACATCATCGATGAACGGAATCTGCAGCGCTGGACGATTCTGCTGTCGCCGGTGTGGGGCGAGATGGACATGAAGTCGCTCGCCGAGTGGATGCTTGCCGATCGGTTGCCGGCGCGCTTCCAGACGCAATTGCACAAACACATCTGGGGAGCGGAGGCGCGCGGGGTCTGATGGAAAAGCCGACGCTCGATCACATCGGCATCGCGGTTCGTTCCCTCGATTCGGCGAAGATCTACGAGGCCCTCGGCCTGCGCGTCGATCATGTCGAGACGGTCGAGTGGCAGGGAGTGCGGACTGCTTTTCTGTCGGTCGGCGATTCGAGTCTCGAGCTGCTCGAGCCACTCTCCGCCGATTCGCCGGTCGGTCGATTCGTGGCGAAGCGCGGCGAAGGCATCCACCACATCTGCCTGCGGGTCTCGAATCTCGACGAGCATCTCGCGCGGCTGAAGGCAAAAGGCTTTCGCCTGATCAACGACGCTCCGGTACCCGGCGCGCATGGCTGTCGGGTCGCCTTTCTGCATCC
>CAAGKR010382131.1_pt1 | contig 10740 bp, 8 predicted proteins | sample 2556971 | NCBI WGS metagenome assembly CAAGKR01 (sample SAMEA5207829, study PRJEB30636) | soil metagenome | biome: forest; feature: boreal; material: soil | place: USA | collected 2011-09 | depth 1 m
AAACCAAAGCAGCGCAGCGGCAACGCTATGCTGAGTTGCGGTGGAGTCCAGGTCCAAGCCCCTTGTCGCAGAGACATGGGGTAACTGACTATCATCTATACTGCGTAATTTTGTGTACTTAATTTCAGCACTGGCATATTGTTTGATTCATGTGGTATGTTTATGTATAAGCATTGTGTTCCTTCTTTGGAGCCTGAAACGGAATAGTTCTTTGTGAAGAATGAATAAATGTATTTCTTCAATGGCTGTGAGGGAAGAACAATGCAGGTATTGTTCTAGTACAGAAGGGACGGTTCTTGCCAATGATGAAAAAAGCCGAAAAGAAACGTACTACGTTACTGGCTACTCTGGGCGATCTTAACCGGCCTTTGCGAGTTCGGCCTGTCAATGTCATGGGACAAGATTGGTGGGCAGTTGATGCCGAAGATACATGGCCCGGTATGGTCATGGACTTGCGTCGCCTGGGCTTTGAGTCGATGGCGTGGGGTGAAGAGGTGCTGGTGCGCGAAGGCTCGCCAGCCTACGAACCGCAGATGGATGGTCCGGCCGAGTTTGGTGGGTTGAGGCCTTTCCCACTCGTGCACCCAACTATCCAGATTCGGAAAGAGTCAAATTCGACCAGCGTTCCAGATTTGAGTTATCTGGATGAATATGACGATGATGATGAGGATTTTGGAGAGGATGAAATCGAGCCTGGCGACGACTTTCAGCATTATGTGTAGTTCGCGAAGGTCGTTTTGATAGATAGGTTAAGTTAAAAAGATGCCCACAAGGGGTGTCACTACCACTGATAGAATGAGAAGTAACATTTGTTCATGGTAGTGGTGCCCCTTGTGTGTATTCACGTCGATATGAAACTTTTGATCTGTACATTGTATACTGACTGCCATAAATACATATAAGGAGCATCCTCCCCCATGCCTATTTTGCCGGTAGATGGCTTCATATCAGCTAATGGACTGCAACTTCATTATCGTCGTTGGTGGTCTCCTGACTATAATCCTGATCTGCCTCCCATTTTGTTGCTGCATGGCCTGGCTTCTTCAGCGCACATCTGGAATCTTGTAGCGCCCCTGCTAGCTGCTGGTGGCTATGTCGTTACTGCCCTCGACCAACGTGGGCATGGTGAGAGCGATAAACCCGACACGGGTTATGATTTTGCTACCATTCTTGCCGATGACACGGCTGCTGTTGAGGCTCTTGAAATTGAACGTCCTATTATCGTTGGGCACTCGTGGGGAGCAATGGTAGCTCTGCAATTCGCTGCTACAAATTTCGAGCAGGTAACCGCGTTAGTCCTGGTGGACGGAGCAACGAATCAATTTTCGTCACGACTAGGATGGTCACGCGAGCAGGCCATCAAGGACCTTGCGCCGCCACGTTTCGCTGGTACATCGCGCGAGACCTTTCTCTCCTATTTTCGTAGTGGTCCACTTGGTGAGCAGTGGACACCTCAACTTGAAGAGAGTATCTTAAATATCGTGCAATTACGTGATGATGATACTGTTGCGCCGCGCCTGGATTTCGAGAATCACTTGCAGGTTATCGGCGCTATGTGGGATCAACCTACCTTTGATCTCTTTAAGCAAGTGCGTTGCCCCATAACGCTGATTGTGGCGGATCAAGAACCGACGAATGAAGCAATGAAGGCCTTTATGCGTATGCGCAAGCAGGGGATTGCCCACATTAAAGAATTGCGTCCCGGTGCGCGTATTGTGATAATGCCGGATACGATTCATGATATTCCGCTGCAACGTCCGGAAGAGTTAGCAGAGGAGATAATACAACGTTGAATCAATCACCTAAGCCAATAATTCCTCATAAAACGGATTAAAATACTGCTCATTCCGTTTAATCACACCCTTTAACCCACGCCCTCCCTCTGGCGAGCGTTTGATATCGGCAAAGAGTCCTGCCTCTAATCCCTTAAACAATCCGAGTTTATCCATTTCTTGCAGGAGTTCGACGGCTTCGCGTAATATCTGATCTGCCCAACGCGCTACCAGGCTATCCTCACGCCAATCAAATTGTTCACCCAGTTCACGGGCCGCGCTGAATACATATAGTGCGCTACGAATGGAGAGGAACCGATCTTGCAAAAGTGGCGTGTGGATGGCCTCGGTGGGCATACCTAACAACTGGATACCCTGTCCCGTTAACACGCCCACAAAATTGAAGAAACTATCCAGCACATGCCCTCGAAATACATCACCGGTCATGTGTTTGGTAGGAGGCATATACTTTATGGGGTAGCCTGGGAAGAGATCACGGATCAATTGTGCTGAGGCTATCTCATGTAGCAGGTGGTTTGGTGTTGAGGGGTCAATTTCGAAGGCGTGACCGAGACCCATCTGCTCCGGTGGAATGCCTGCGACCTGCGCGAAGCGTTCGTTGATGAACTGCGAGGCAACAACTGTATGCTCGGCTTCAAGTGCGTCAGCAGTAGTCAAATAATTATCCTCTCCTGTATTGATGATGATGCCAGCAGCGGCATTGATACGCCGGGAGAAGAGTTGATCGACGAGTGTGCGTTTCATATTGATGTCGCGGAAGATAATGCCGTAGAGGGCATCGTTGAGCATCATATCAAGGCGTTCAATGGCCCCCATCGCGGCAATTTCGGGCATGCAAAGCCCTGAGCAATAGTTGGTTAGTCGTATGTAGCGACCAACCTCGCGACTGACCTCGTCAAGCGCCGCACGCATAAGTCTGAAGTTCGCCTGAGTGGCATAAGTACCCCCAAAGCCTTCGGTGGTAGGCCCAAATGGCACGTAGTCAAGGAGGCTCTGCGCTGTCGAGCGAATAACGGCAATCACATCGGCGCCCTGGCGTGCAGCCGCCTGCGCCTGCACAATGTCTTCATAGATATTGCCTGTTGCTACTATAACGTACAACCAGGGTGCCGGTGGGTTGCTCAGTTCTTCGACCATGTTCGCGCGTTCGGCACGCCGCGCCTGGATACATTCAATACCTTGTTGTACAAGGCGCTTGATCTCATGGTCAATGAGTAGTAGTACCCACCTTTCAAATTTCGTATCAATCTCACAAAGTGCGATTTCACCTCGTGCGATGGCCTCGGAGGTCGCTTGTACGTCGAGTTTTGTACGGAGCAACGCATAAGCAAAGGGGCGCAGGATTCCGCCTGACAGAAAAGGCAACGCACTGTCGACAACGCGGTTTGGCAGGGGTACCCCATCTTCATCGATACCATCGACACCGATCAGGCGTAGAGTTGCGCGTTCGATAGCAACGGTTGTATGCGCGTCTATGTAGTCTATGACAGGTTCAACAACATGGCGTGCCAGGGTGCGAGCTTCGTCTACCAGGGATTGGTCAAGCTTGAGATGGGGCATTACGAACTCTCTCCTCTGCTCATTCTTCTTAAGGCAATTTGCAGTAGATTAGACATGCATGGCATGCTTTTGCGCATTGCTTTGAGAGCAGTATACCATGCAACAGGATGGGTCGCCCACGTTAGTAGATAGTCTGGAGAGCGCTTGTCAGGCATCGATATGAAGATTTTCATTGGCACCAGCCAGCTCAGCGTATACACCTTGATACTCAGGAGGCAGCAGGTGAGCTATGGCTACCATGATCTGTTCCGTATACGCCTCTAACTGTTCTTTGCTGGCTTTGCCAGGTGGCAGTTCGATCAGTTGGCCTACTCGTATATGAACCGGCACTTGTTTGAACCTTTTCCAATAGTTCATGGCCTGTTCTTGACCATGCGCTGCGACGGGTAAAATAGGAGCGTGAGCTTTTATAGCAAGCAGAGCAACTCCGGCCTGCCCTTTTCCCAAACCTCCCGTGAGACTACGGGTACCTTCAGGCGCTAAAGCCAGTACGCGGCCAGATTGTAGTACTTTTATGCCTTCCTCCAGAGCACGATGGTCGGCTTTACTTGCAAAGATCACGTCGCCCATACAAGCCATCAACCAGTTGAAAGGTGGCCTCTTCCATTTGCTCTTGACAAAAGCGGTTATGCGCCTGGGTATGAAAATGAGTGCTATTGGAGCGTCGAGTATATGCAAATGGTTACTTACCACCAGGAGAGGACCCGTATCTGGAAAGTTTTCTCGCCCTTCCACGTCCAAGCGTACCAGCAACTTGAACAACACAACAATGATCCATCTAAATGCTCGCTGCGGAAATGATCTCTTGTTATAGTTTGTTGTAGAGGGATTGATTTTTTCGGGCATGATCTTGTCCTACAACTGGTTCATGGACAGGGATGTCGCTTTTATAATACACCAGTCCCTACCTATTTGCCATTGCTTGGCTCGTCTCCTCTTTTACCTTTTCATCTTTCTGGCGAATGTTATCAATAATCCAGCGCAACGTACCTTTTTCTTTATGTGTCAACCACCAGATTGATCCGGCGGCCAGAAGGATGAGTATTGGCTCGATGGGAGCACGAAAGCGTGGAATGCCATAGTAGATTATACATTCTGCAATGGTCATTAGGATTATGAAATAGATAAATAATAGTTCACGCCATCGCCAGAGAGTAACCGCAAAACCAAGCGCTGCAAGGATAAATATAGGGATTGGAAAAGTCTTCATCATGCCTAAAACGAGTTGTGATGATTTCTGGTTAGGAAACCGATCTGTAGGCAGATCCGCCTCGTGCGTATCAGGCTGCCACATATTGATAAAGTGTAACTTCAGCAGGTGAGGCATGATACTGGTATGGTTCCGTATCCATTGCACGGCAGCATCTTTATATGCCGCTTCACGCGCAACCTCGCAGGGAGGCGTGCAAATGTATAAAGGAAACGGTTTGGTTACATCCGGCCTGGATTTAAGGGGGTTAATCCATGTTCCCTTGTTCACTGGCGTTGTCAATACGGCATCATTGTACGCGCCGAGCAGTACCGTTCCATCTCCGATTGCTACCGGAATGAACGTATGTGAGACGAGGTAGTTACGCACCGTCCACGGAGCAATCAGCACGAGTGCAATCAGCGTTGTGGCTAACATACCTCTGGCTGTCACGCGCCATGAAAGTAGCTTTTGCCAGGCCATAATGATAGCCCAGACGATGAACAGGCCAATTACTATGATTCCGTTTGGTCGTGTGAGTGAGAGCAGGCCAAGCAATATACCGCATGTTATCCATAGTCGCCAGTTTCTCTCTGGAGTGCGCAGTAAGCGATATAGGCCATAGCAAATAGCAAACAGCAGAAATGTATAGAGGGACTCAGTGTATAGCCAGCCATCATAAATATACAGTTCAGGATAAATAGCTGCAAATACTCCCGCCAGAACGCCAATACGCCAGCCAAATAAATCCCTTGCAAAAAGATAAACCAGGACACAGGTTCCCGAGCCAATAAGACTCAAAAAGAGGCGCGCAAAGTAGTCATTTGGACCGAAAACAATGGAAATACCTGCAATTGTGAATGGCCAGAGTGGAGCGCGATAGACCGTCGAGATGTATGATTGCAGGCAGAAACAGTGTTCCTTTAATAAATTGAATCCAATACCCTGATAGAAAGCTGAGTCATGCAATGGGTAATAGTTATGCGCGACTGTGTTGTTATAGATCACGCGCACGAGCAAGGCAAGACAGAAAATGCCAAATGCTGGAAGCAGCGGTTTGATGCGTTTCATACTATTTAAAATTCCTGTTTGGAAATGCCGCATGTGATAAGTCCACACATCAGAGACGAATTATTTCAATCCAGGTAACAACGCATGTTGACTTGAACATTCTTGCTATTTCTTGCTATAATGAAATATATGCTGAGGCGGTCACGAAGACTGCCCAGCTGATTTCAAAACCAAGGAGAGATCGATGCAGAAGGACGATCAACAGCAACCGCGACCTGAGCCGGTGCTCACCGATGAAAGTACCGTCTTGCAACCCAACCTCTTTACTGGCGCTCAAGTGGTTGTCACGGAGCCAGCAGACGCTTCCGAGACGCCGTTTCCGCCATTGGTGCGCACACAGCCACTTACTGACCAATCCAGCCTTACGGCCTGTTTTATCCCTTATCAGCAAGATTTAAGACTGCGAGGCAAATCCGCTTATACCGTGACCTGCTTCCTTTCGGACCTCAAGATGTTTAGTGACTATGTGGGTCGCGATACTCCAGTTGGGCGTATTACGAAAGAGCAACTTACCGATTGGCTCATGAAGTTGAGGTTCGGTAAGAAGGGTCAGGTTCCTGCTCCTAAAACCATGGCTCGCCGTGTCACTTTCCTGAAAAATTTCTTCTCCTGGTTGGCCCGCGAAGGCGTCATTCGTGAAGACCCATCCGCTAGCCTGGTTTTAGAACGACCTTTGCCTCCTCTACCAGAATTATTGTTTGATGACGAGATAAAGCGTCTGCTTGAGGCTTCAGCGGAAGATCCGCGCTCTCACTGTCTTGTCTACCTGGTACTGCATGCGGGATTGAAAAAAGAAGAGGTGATGGGGCTGAAATTGGAACATATCGACCTTTCTAATCCACAGGTTCCTATGATTACGATCCATTTCCCTGCTGCCACAGGCAAACAGCACCGCGAGAGACGCCTGGCCCTTCCTGCCGAATTTACCACCATCCTGAAGCAATACATAGCAAAGTATCATCCCACAGATGAACTATTCGTCTGCACGGATCGCAACCTGAACTACATTCTAGCGAGATCTGTAAAAGCCGCAGGTATCAAGAAACGTGTGACCCTACAATTACTGCGCGATTGCTTTGCTGTACAACAACTCAAGTCGGGAGTGCCACCAGAGGCATTGCGCGAAAAACTTGGCCTTTCTGACGAGGCATGGTTGGAATCACGTGAGAAATATCGCAGGCTGGCTTTCCCGAAATAAACTTGAGACGTATCTACCTCGGTGGTATTGGCATGAATGAGGCTGCCTTGCGTTTCAGTCTATTGTTCAGAAGAATGGCGTTGAGAACGATTGCTCCGATAATCATAGGGCCTGTGCAGAAGAGACTAAGGCCAAAAGTAAAGAATGCGATGAATATTGAGAGAATAAATAGGGGTAGGTAAAAAAAGAGACTACAGATCAGCAAGATGACGCCAACGGCTGTCTCGCCAGCCATCAACCAGCCAACCCCGAATATACCAAGAAATATCGAGAGCAGTAGCTCGACGATGAGCGGGGCGCTGTTGTTTGTGTTGAATATATAGACATTGGGTACAGCCTGTTGGTACATCGGAGGACTATTGTAGGACTGCCCATAACCGTAGCTTTGCTGTTGCGGCCTGAACTCCTGTGGAGGAGGCGCTGGATAGTCTCGCTGGGGATTGTATGCATATCCAGGTGGTGTGCCATTATAGCCTTCTGAATATGGTCCGTATTTCGTTGAAGGCTGGGGTTTATCCTGTGCCATCAAGGTGACTGTGCCGCAATTTGGGCAAATAGCAACGTTTTCAGGTATGTCTTTCCCGCATCGTTCGCAGGTCGTCATGGCTTGCCTGTCCTTTGTTTTAGAAGCTCTGTTGTCTGCTTAGTGACTATCTTAAATCTCATCCGGCGATGTCATTCTAATCTCATCCGGCGATGTCATTCTGAGGCGCGAAGCGCCGAAGAATCTCGCCTGGTGCGCCGAAACGGGATTCTTCGCTTGCTCAGAATGACACCCACGTGTGAACTCTTAAGCGTATATAGTATCGCTGAGAATCATAGCATATGATGTCATTCTGAGGCGCGAAGCGCCGAAGAATCTCGCCTGGTGCGCCGAAAACGAGATTCTTCGCTCGCTCAGAATGACACCCACGTGTGAACTCTTAAGCGTATATAGCATCGTTCAGAATCATAGCATATAGAGTCAACCTTCAAGAGTAATTATTCTGCTGTTACATTCCAGCCGCTTATGCTACTGATGATTTCCATAGTGCCCGTCTGGGCTGTCTGTATTACTTGCCAGGACCCATCGACAAATTGGGGAGGCAAGATCGTCGATGCTGTACTCGTCTTACGTAGTTTTGGGCTCAGCGCGGCGGGAGTTATCATGATCAATGAGGGATGCGCTAACTGTAAAACAGCGTTCAACTCTGCCGGGAAGGTTTTGCCTACTTCGCCAACCACCTGTACAACATCTGCCTGGAGGTAATTGTGGTCAATTGTGGTCAGTAGTCCGCTGAGTGCGTAATTGCTGAGAGCAGTAACGCCCAGGAGTAGCATGCTGAAATGCGGAGCGACAAGTCGCATTATCAATGCATTGTCCAGCTCTTCATCGGTCCCTTGATGGAGAGGCGAAGGAGGCCAGAGCACTTGTAGCGTGACCTGTGTTCCCAGGGGAATTGATGATCCTTCTCGTACTTGTGTGTATGGAAGATTGCGGTCACTGACAGTATGCCTCCAGAGAGTATATCCGGCTCCAGGATGCAGCATCCCGGCATCAAGCACCTCACCCACCTGGAAGCGACTTATAACATCCTGTGACCCTATCAGGTGATCCTGCCTGGGAGTTGTCAAAATAACTGTGTCGATTGAACGCTGCCAGAACGGGAGACGGCTATCAAGCTCTTGAGCCAGAGATGTAGCATCAAGCCCCCCATCGATGAGTGTGGTCTTACCATCGACAGTGTGGATAAGTATAACTTCGCCTTGCGCAGGCTTTCCTGCTGGACCAACATTTAGCAGGGTAATTGATAGGTGCTCATTGGGCGGCGCTGCCGCTATGGTTGCTCCTGTTGCCAGAATCACTATCATAGCAGCAGCATATCGCAACACCGGCAGTAGTCGCGGTGGCAGAAGTGAGGAAGCGATCTTTCCCTCGTGCGGCTTGTTCTCTATCATGACGTTGTTCGTTTGAATAGAGGGTGATGGAAGTGAGAGAGTAATCTTACCCTCATGTGGTTGGCGCTTTTCAGGCCATCTACGCAGAGCAACACTGAGTACCAGGATCAGAACACCGTAGTAGCACCAGGCCAGGCGCATATCCAATTTATTGCTCGTAATGAGAAAAGCATTTGGAATGGATGCGCACCACGAAACAATGAGGATAGTATACTTGAGCAGTGGCCAGATGATCCACCCACAGAGCATACCGAGTGGTAAAGCGATAGCGCCAGTTGCGCAAAGCACCATTCCTAACAAAATCAGCGCACTCAACAGTGGCACCGTTAGCAGATTTGCAAATGGCGCAATAAGCGAAACCTGGTTAAAAGTGAAAGCGAAGATTGGAAGCGTAGCTATCTGGGCCGCCAATGTAACTGCAATAGTCTCAGTCATAAGATGAGCAAAGGGTAGTCGTTCAATTGGATGCAATAAGCGCTGAAACAGCGGTGTGAGCGCGACTATACCCAACGTACCCAGCATCGATAACTGGAAGCCTGCATTCCACAACACGAAGGCATCGAACATGCTCATTACGAGAGCAGCCAATGCCAGTGCGGTATAGATGTTGTAGATGCGTCCAAAGCGTGGTGCTACTACCAGGATGATGCCCATGATACCGGCGCGTAGAGCTGCTGGTCCTCCACCACTGAGGAATGTATAGCCAATAATGCTCAGGATTACCAATGCTGTCGCTAACCAGCGCCGCCAGTGTCCTTCACGTTTTTGCGCTGGAAGCAATGGTTTCAACTCTTTAACTCGCCGTTTATAAATCCAACTTGTACTGCCAGCCACAAGTCCTGCGAGGATAGTGACTTTGAAGCCGGAAGGGGCGATCAAGTGAGCAGTTCCTGTTAGCTGGAACAGCTTTGTCAGCGGTTTCAGGGTAGGCGTTTGCAGACTGAGCAGAATGGCAATCAGCAGTGCCGCCATTGGCTGGGGGAGCGATTGTGTGATAACGGATGCCAGCGCTAAACGCAGATGAAAGAGTGCTGAAATGACGGGGTTACCTACTGATCCCACTACAGTTAAGCGAGGGAATGTCAAACTTGCTAATACTTCGGGAGAATGATGCGCAAAAGGTGGTTGAAGTTTGCCCTGTATTTCTACGTTGTCACCGTAGTTCGGTCCGTAAGGATTGTCGATTGAGGCCCCTGGGATTTGTACTTCGAGTTGCCCGTGTGCGTCCTGCCAGGATGATCCGCCATTGGTGCTGATACTGCTGACTGCAACCAGCAGCAACCTGCTCCGTTCGAGTAGTTTGGGGTCGTCTGCAACCGTTCCGCGCAGCTCTACTTTACCAGCGCCGATAAATACATTGATTGCCTGGGGATCACCAATAGGTGAAGCGATTGAGTAACGCCATGCTCCGAGCAAGAGCCAGAGTATGACGAGCGAGACCAGCACCCATCTGCTATCACGCCAGAAAAAAATGACACACACCAACGCTATGGCAGCGCCGATTAGTAAGGCGTATTGGGGTAATAGTAGCCAGGAGTCAAGGAGAATACCTGCCATCCATGCCACAACTACCACGATCAGGACAAACCCGCGCAAGTCTATTTGTACTTTGAAGAGCTTCATCACAAGACGTTCCTGACATAGAGAATGACTGCAGTGTTCGTTTGCAGTCGCTGACGTTGTGGATCATAAGCTTTTAGACCGTTATAAGCCCTTTGATCTTGTCGTATATCGATTTGCTGATGGCCAGCTGCAGTTGATCGATAGAGGTGTATGGACCGTGTTGCAAGCGGTAATTGACAATGCTTTGCGCCGTTGTATTGCTGATATGAAGACTCAGTCGCATTTCATCCGCGCTTGCTGTGTTGATGTTGACGAGCTGACCTGCGGAAGTTGATCCGCTCGTGCCGCTACAAGGCACTCCTCCGATATTGATTGGTGGTTTTTCGCCGTAAGCCAGAACGTATACTTCCTCTCCGTCGCATATTGGA
>CAAGKR010475807.1_pt1 | contig 10740 bp, 7 predicted proteins | sample 2556971 | NCBI WGS metagenome assembly CAAGKR01 (sample SAMEA5207829, study PRJEB30636) | soil metagenome | biome: forest; feature: boreal; material: soil | place: USA | collected 2011-09 | depth 1 m
CGGGAATCCAATCCGGCTCATGCTGCAAACGCAAACCATCACGGGACTTGTGTTTGTTGACCCACTCTGAACGGACAATGTGAACTTTGTGATCGCCCGTCACGCGCAAATCATCGTAGCCCATTTTCTTAGGTCGGATGATGTAGAGTGTTTCCTCAGTCTCGCGCTCAAACTTATGCAATACTGGGCGCAGGCGATTGCGATGCGTCACCACAAGATCGCCAATCTTGATTTCGGAAATTGGTCGATAACCATCTGCTGTCAGCACTTCCTGGTCAGGCGGCATACAGTTATAAAACGTCACCTGGTGACCCGATCCTGCGCCGGCCAGGATACGCCCACCCGGTACAAACTGAAAATTGTCCAGTGCCTCGTAAAATATCTTTTCCCAGTAGGCCTGCTTCTCCTCTGTCGTTTCCACTGCGGCAATGCCCCGCGCAACCCTGGCCCAGAGTTGCTCTGGATAAAACTCCAATGGCTGTCCCGAGGGATCTTTCAGGGAATATCTATCCATGAAAACTTTCTGGCGGATCCCTTCCAATTGAGTGCCCTTCTCTGTAATGGGGCTTTGTTGCGACACCTGCTTCTGCTGTTCCGACACTCTTCGTAGCTCCTTCTTTTCAAAATAACCTTTTTTACAAACGCAACGCGCCTCACTTTTCACCTGGCCACCACAAGAAACCGCCTCGCGCTTTTTCAATTTTTATCCTACGCAACACAGTATACTCAGAAAAAACGCTAATTACAACCCTTTTGGCACAACATATTGATTTTTTTATGTATCTAACACAATATATTGATGGACGTTATTATGATATGATATGATAAGGTAACGAGTGTTATGCTCTTGCAAAGAGGTGAGTGCCTGTTGCTCGCAAGGGCTACTTCAGTCCTGCTCTATCTCATATTGCTTATCGTTTGTTTGTCGCCATATTTCGTTGATGGAGGAATCATGCGTTCTGAAATCCTTTCGTGTGGTACGGAATTGCTCTTAGGCCACATTACCGATACCAATGCCACCTATCTTTCACAAAGTCTTTCGGCGTTGGGCATTGATCTCTTTTTTATCTCACAGGTCGGGGACAACCAGGGTCGTATCGTTGAGACGTTGCAGCGTGCCTGGGAACGCTCCGACCTGATTATCATGACGGGCGGATTGGGACCGACCGAGGATGATCTCGCGCGTGAGTCAATTAGCGCGTTGCTTGGGGAGACAATGCAGGTAGATCACACGCTGGAAAGTGAATTACGACAGTATTTTTCCTCCCGTCACGTCAAGATGCCGGAACGCAATGTCAAACAAGCCACGCTGATCCCTTCTGCGCTGCCTCTTCCCAACCCGGTGGGGACCGCGCCGGGCTGGTGGGTCGAAAAAGATGACCACATCATTGTTGCTATGCCAGGCGTGCCGCGAGAAATGTTTCGCATGTGGGAGCAAGAAGCCATCCCAAGATTGAAGCCCTACACAGGCGGCTTGATATTTACCCGCATACTCCGTGTATCTGGCCTTGGCGAATCCGCTGTTGAAGAGCGCCTGGATTCTCTGCTTCATAGCAATAATCCGACTATTGCTACCTATGCCAAGTCCGATGCCATAGATGTGCGTATAACTGCTAAGGCTGATACCAGCGAAGAGGCCGGGCGGCAGGTCTCAGAAATGGAGACCCGCGTGCGACAGCTACTCGGCCATCATGTCTTCGGCACAGATAAGGAAACCCTGCAAAGCGTCGTGGGCAGCCTGCTCCAGGCACGAAACCAGTCCCTCGCAATAATGGAATCGCTCACAGGAGGACTCCTTTCCAGTACCATTACGGACGTTCCTGGTAGTTCTCACTATTTCGTTGGCGGCGTCGTTGCATATAGTAATAAAGTCAAACAACAGCTGGGTGTGCCGCGCGAAATTATTGAGCAATATGGAGCGATCAGTGATGAGACTGCCCGTGCTATGGCCCATGCCATTCGTGTTGGTTTTGGCGCAGATTTTGGCCTTGGTATTACGGGAGTTGCCGGTCCTGACAAGCAAGATGGAAAAGCTATCGGAACCGTTCATATAGCCATTGAAGGTCCAGAAGGCGTCGTCACAGGTATGGGGCCAGGTTGGCGAAGTAGTCGGGAGGACAATAAGCGCTTCGCCATCCTTTCAGCCCTCAATCTGTTACGGCTGCATTTAGAAGGTGTAAAGAAGGGGGAATAATACTTCACCTCTTGATACAGCGGTATTGCCACAAAAAGTGAAGAGTGATATCATCAGCTTCGGGAAGAAATACGTAAAAGGGAAGGGCAGATGGAGGACAGACGCGCGTCTCCTCTTTTCTGCGAGTGTGCCTTATGGATACGCCAGGCCAGAAGCCCCGAAAACTCAAGACCGCAGACCGCGCTGACCGCAAAAAGCAAGCGCGGTCACGTTTTCGTTTAAGTCGATCGTCACCTCTTCTTAAGCTCTTTGCCGTGCTTGGCCCTGGATTGATTGCCGCCAATGCGGGTAATGATGCCGGTGGCATTGCTACTTTCTCCTCAGCTGGCGCAAATTATGGATATAGCCTTTTATGGGCGCTGCTGATTGCTGGTTTTTGCTTAGCGATTGTTCAGGAAATGTGCGCCCGTATGGGTGCTGTTACTGGCAAAGGCTTGTCTGACCTCATCCGTGAGCAATTTGGCGTCCGCTGGGCCGCCCTGGCAATGCTCGCGCTGCTCATTGCGAACACTGGTGTGACAGTATCTGAATTCCTTGGTATCGCTGCTAGCGTTCAGGTACTGGCAAATGACCCTCATACGCTTTGGATATACGTTATCGTTCCTATTAGTGGCTTAGCTCTCTGGTGGCTTGTCATCAAGGGTTCCTATAGACGTGTTGAAAAAATATTTCTCATTATGTCTCTGGGCTTCCTCGCATATATTCCGGCTGCCTTTGCAGCCCACCCTTCATGGAGTGATGTTGGACGCCAGCTTATTATGCCCCATATTGATACGAGTAGCGCCTATTTACTCACCGCTGTTGCCCTGGTGGGGACAACCATTAGCCCCTATATGCAATTTTTTCTCCAATCTTCGGTAGCTGACAAAGGTATTCACTCTGGCGAGTATATCTACGAACAACTTGATGTTTATAGTGGTACCATCTTCGCGGTGATTATTGCCTGTTTTGTCATTATTGCTTCGGCAGCGGCGCTATACCAGGGTCATCCACTACCGCAACCCATCACAGCGATCGATGCGGCGCAGGCGCTGCGTTCCTTTGTCGGCCAATATGCCGGATTGCTCTTTGGTATCGGTCTATTTGGCGCCTCATTGCTGGCAGCTGCCGTCTTGCCACTCTCTACTTCCTATGCCATCTGCGAGGCATTTGGTTTCGAGCGTGGAGTGTCTCGCAGCTTCAAAGAGGCCCCCGTCTTTCAAAGTATTTTTACCGGCCTCATTATCCTCGGCGTACTAATCACGCTTATTCCAGGCCTACCAATTTTTCAGGTGCTGGTAATTCTGCAAGACTTGAACGCTGCAATGTTACCTATCCTGCTGGTATTTATTATCTTACTGGTCAATAATCGTCGTTTGATGGGCCGCCATGTCAATAATCTTGCCTTTAACGTCATCTCTTGGGGGACGGTAGTACTGATTACGATTTTGATCCTGTTATTTCTCCTCAATCAAATCGTCGGTATACCGCTTTGATCCACGTAGTTGTTCTTGCGTCCCCGTGGAATAACGCAACCTCCATAAGCTGTTTACGTAATGTATAATAGAAACAAATACATAGCGTAGCCAGAATTGAGGCCCAAATGCTCTGGGATCCCGACGGTTTTTCTGAAAATAGCGAACAAGAAACGAATTACGCCGATCCTTCTTATTATCAGCAGGATACGCCCAAAGCGCCTCGTTCTGCTCAACCTGTACAACATCTACAATCATATTCCGACTACATGCACGGTCCTACCGTGGTGAATAGCTATGATCCTGCTATGGCCCAGGAGTATCATGAGTTTAGCAGCGCTGCGAGCGCGCTGGACGATACCCTCGACGCCAGTTCTGAACAACATCAATCAACCTCCGATGGAGAGCCGCGTGCCAGTAATACCAGGCGCAAAGGACTGGCAGGTCTTGGCGGCATCGGTGCTGCTATTGGAGCATTGCTCCTCAAATTTCCGTTGCTGGGCATTTTCCTGAAGTTTGGCTGGGCCGGCTTCTCTGCCATAATCTCGATTGTCGTCTACTCGTACATTTTCGGTTGGCAATTTGCTCTAGGACTGGTAGCGTTGCTCTTTATTCACGAGATGGGACACGCGCTGGTAATGAAGTTAAAAGGCATACCCGTTGGTGGCATGATCTTCATCCCCATGCTGGGCGCAGCAGTCTTTATGCGCCAGATGCCCAAAAATGCCAGGGATGAGGCAGAAGTTGGCATTGCGGGTCCTATTGCCGGCGCAATTGCTGCTTCGATTTGTCTACTCTTTGCACTCCAGTCGCCACAAGTGCGGAGCATCTGGGCGCCCCTCGCGTACTTTGGCTTTTTTATGAACCTGTTTAATCTCATCCCAATTGTCCCGTTTGATGGTGGGCGAGTATTAGCTGCTATAGACCGTCGCTTCTGGATACTGGGTTTCCTTGGTCTCGTCGCTTTCCAGATTTGGTCGTGGATCAATGGCAATTTCTCTCCCTGGTTGCTCTTCTTTGTGCTCATTGCCGGTTCTCAGCTCTGGGCACGACGCTCTATTCCCAATACACCAGGCGATCAGGCTTATTACTCTGTGCCGGTGGGAGAACGCATTATTCTCAGCCTGCTCTACTTTGGACTCGCCGCGGTGCTCGTATTGGGTATGACGATCTCCCATAACTTAATCTTCGCATTTGTGCAGCCCTAATCCTGACTCCTTACTTCGACGCCCGCCATCTTTTCCAGTACTTTGAGCAGAGAGGTGTAATCTTCTCGCCCAAAGCCCGCGGCCCGCGCCATCTCGTACATTTGACGTGTCAGGGCAGTCATTGCCACCGGCGTCTGGCTCTCTGCCGCCAGGTCAAGCGCAAGCCCAAGGTCTTTATGCAGCAGATCAGTCATAAAACCCGGCTGGAAACTTCCATTGAAAGCGCGTATAGGAAACTGGTTAGCAAGTTGCCAACTGGCGCCGCTGCTCACTCCAATAATCTCCGCCATCATCCCCACATCAGCTCCCGCTTTGACTCCCAGGACAAAAGACTCGGCAATAGCTGCAGCGATAGCGCCGCACAAAATGTTGTTGACGATCTTCACCACTTCACCCGCTCCATGGGGCCCAACATAGAAAATATTCTCTTTCTTGCCCATTGCTTCCAAAACTGGTCGTGCCTGCTCAAATATCTTACGTTCTCCACCAACCATAATGGTCAGCGTGCCATTGACTGCGCCCTGTGAGCCGCCGCTTACTGGCGCGTCAAGAAAATGAGCGCCATTTTCTGTTGCTATCTGGGCTAATCTGCGGCTCATGCTCGGAGCAATAGTGCTCATATCGATAATAATCAGCCCTTTTCGCGCGCCTTCAAGAATACCCTGCGGACCGTTTACCACCTCCTCGACTTGCGCAGAATTGGGAACCATTGTTATCACCACATCAGAAGCCATGGCAACAGCGCGAGATGACGGGGCTAACTTTGCCCCGGCGTTTATTACGTCTTGAACTTCTGCTTTTTCAGGATGGCGCGCAAAAATAGTGACGTTGTGCCCTGCCTTCAAGAGATTGCGCGTCATGGGGCGTCCCATGACACCAATACCAATAAATCCTATTTGCATGAAAAATATCTCCTTTTTTCTTACTCCATTTCGACGATGGTTGCTCCACCTTTGACAACTGCGCCTTCCTGGTAATACACATGCCGTATTTTACCAGCGTAGGGCGCAGCAATAGCATGCTCCATCTTCATGGCACTGAGAATAACCAGTACCTGGCGTTGTTCCACTATATCACCATCATGCGCCTGAATTTTGACGATAGTGCCAGCCATCGGCGCAGTCAGCTCTTTCTGTGAAAGAGCGATATTGCTACCTCTGACTGCGCTATCTACATCGGGAGGTTGGCGCTGCGCCAGCATATAATGGCGCCCATTGATTACCACTTCCGTCCCGCCTTCAAAACGTTGAACATAGGCCAACGCCTGGGTCGCCTCTCGTCGAAGCAATATCAGACCGTTATTACCAAATACGCAAGCGATGTTTACTGCCGGTTCTGCATCAACCCGAACACTCCATTCATCTGAAGTCTTCCCCGTTGGACTCAATGCGATCGTATGCTTTTCTTCGTAATAGGTATAGGTAACGCTTCGAGCTTCGCCAACCATGCGCCATGGTCCCAGCGTCTTCCAGGGTGTTCTGGCGCTGTTCTGCACAGCCGTAGGGGCCCAATTTATTGCGCCCATTGTCTCTCCTGCAACCTCGTATAATGCCCCTACAATCAACACATCGCTTGATATGGGCAAATGCTCCTGAGTAGGTGCCCAATTCATTGTGCCCACTCCTGCTGTCAAAGAGTAATCAAGCAGGAAACTGGTGTAGGTAATTCCCTCCTGAAACGCCGGGTGTGTGGCAATTGAATACAAGAGTGGAGCATTCGTCTTGACACCAAATACTGCGCTTCGCTCTAAGGCTTGCCGGGCGCGTGCAATAGCAGTCGGACGATCTTCACCGTAGACTATCATCTTGGCGATTATCGGATCGTAATACTGCGTAATCTCGTCCCCGCTTTCGATGCCGCTGTCAATGCGTATACCCGGGCCTTCGGGCTTGATAAAACAACTGACCCTGCCTGTGCTTGGAAGGAAATGCTGGTCGGGATCTTCTGCATAGAGGCGCATTTCAATTGCATGACCACGAGGACTTACCTGTTCCTGCTTGAGTTGCAGCGGCTCCCCGGCGGCAATCAGTAGTTGGTGACGTACAACATCTATCCCCGTGACAAGTTCTGTGACAGGATGCTCTACCTGCAAACGTGTATTCATCTCGAGGAAATAGAAGCGTGAATCTTCATCGAGCATAAATTCTACCGTTCCAGCGTTGACATAGCCCGCCGCTTTAGCAATGCGTACCGCCGCTTCACCCATCTCAGCGCGTAGCGTCGGGGTCAGCGCTGTAGATGGGCTTTCCTCCAATATTTTTTGGTGTCGGCGTTGGATAGAGCATTCTCGCTCACCCAGGTGGATAAGGTTGCAAAATGTATCACCGAGTACCTGTATCTCGATATGCCGTGGATGTTGTATCAAGCGCTCGAGGAAGACCGTGCCATCTCCAAAAGCGGACAGCGCCTCGCGACGCGCTCCGGCGAGCTGCTCCAGAAATTCGGTGGAAGTACGTACTTCGCGCATTCCCTTCCCCCCTCCACCCGCCGCAGCCTTGATGAGCAGGGGAAAACCAACGCGTTCTGCCTCTTTCAGCAAGACAGTGTCGTGCTGGCTCTCTCCATTGTAGCCAGGGATGATCGGCGCATCAACCGCGTGCGCCAGTTCTTTAGCGGCAATTTTTGATCCCATCAGGCGCATAGCGGAAGCTGGCGGCCCAACAAAGACAATGCCAGACTCCTCACACCATTCGACAAAGGCCGGATTTTCAGAAAGGAAACCGTAGCCTGGATGTATCGCCTGAGCGCCGCTGCGTTTCGCGACATCGATAATAGCCTCGATACGCAAGTAGCTTTGTACGGCGGGGGATGGCCCGATAAAATAGGCCTCGTCAGCCTCTCGCACATGCAATGCGCTGCGGTCAGCTTCGGAGTAGACGGCAACAGTGCCTATCCCCATCTCACGGCACGTCGCCATGATGCGAACGGCTATCTCGCCCCGGTTGGCAATCAATATTTTCGTGAACATTTACTTCCTTAGCTTCGTAACAGGGATGGATTTCAAACTATCACACCCAGTTGGGTTTTCGTTTTTCCAGGAACGCGCGAAAGCCTTCCTGTCCTTCATCGCTGACGCGCAGCGCGGCTATAGTCTCGGCTGTATACCTTCTGGCGGCATCATCATCCATGCGCCCGACATTCAATGCCAGCGCTTTGCAAGCGCGCAGAGCATGTGGCCCGCTGCTCAGTAATTCGCTAAGCGTCTTCTCTACGGCAGCGTCAAGCTCTGCCAGGGGCACGACTGTATGTACAAGCCCAATCTCGCGGCCACGCGCAGCGCTGAAGCGTTCCCCCGTAACAAACAAGACACGCGCGTGTGTCTCACCGATTTTGCGTACGACATAGGGCGAAATTACAGCCGGCGCAATTCCCAGTTTCACTTCGCTAAAAGCCAGGCGAGCGCTCTCAGCGGCAATGACGATATCACAGACGGAGATCAAACCTGCCCCGCCCCCCATCGCTGCTCCATTGACACGCGCTACAACTGGGCAGGGGAAGCTATTGATAGCGTTGAAGAGATCTGCCAGGCGTAAAGAATCGTTCAGGTTCTGTTCTTGGGTGAATGATGCCGATGCCTTCATCATACTGAGATCTGCGCCAGCACTAAATGACGGGCCATCGCCGGTCAAGACAACCGCATGGAGTTTCTCATCAGTAGAGAGATCGCGAAATGCGGCCTGTAAGTCCTGGATAAGCTGCGCGTTGAAGGCGTTGTGAACTTCCGCGCGTCGCATCGTCACAGTAGCCACTCTGCCTTGTAAGCCAGGTTCAACAGTTATGTGTGTATAGGTCATTCTTCGTACCCCTTATTCATTAAATCTTCCTTAAATCCATTTACGGGACTTGAAATACCAGATTTGCGCTACCGTGATGATCGCCATAGCTGCCAGAACTATCCAGAAGTTCATACCTCTATCAGTCTCAACCTGCGGCGAATGGAGAAAGTTTTGGCCAAAAACACCTGTGATAAAAGTAAGTGGCATAAAGATGGTGGCTATGATAGTCAGTTGTTTCATCACCTGGTTTAAGCGATTCGAGACGGTCGTCAGATACACATCTAACAATCCACTCATCAGGTCGCGGTAGGAATCTAAAACCTCAAATGTGCGAATGAGGTGATCATGAACGTCTGTGAAATATGGTTCGACCTCCGTAGGAATAAGCTCTCCTGTACGAATGATGATTGAATTAGCAACTTCAACCTGGGGACTAATTACCCTGCGCATTTGTGCCAATGAGCGCTTCGTGCGAAAGATCCGCGCTTGCACTTCATTCGATGCGTCATTGACAGTTGAGTCTTCTAACTCGTCAATAAGATCGTCTAGTGTATCGAGTACTGGAAAGTAGCTATCGACAAGCGCATCAATAACAGCATGAAGCAAATACGCTGTGCCGCGCCCAATCAAATTCTGTTTGTCCTCGTCCTCACGTATCGCTTCATAAACGTTATCGAGCCACGGCATAGTGCTTTTATGTATCGTCACTAGAAAATTCTTGTCAAAGACAATGTCTAATTTGGGCGTAGAGGCTTCTCCCGTTGTGGTGTCGAAGTCAAGCTCATGCATCACAAGATAGAAGTATCCATTACCCTGTGTCAATTTTGAACGCTCGTGTTCCTCCCTGATGGATTCGATCGTGAGATGTGAGAATTTGAGTACATTGCGGAGTATGCTCATATACTGTTCAGGATCTTGATCTATTATCAGATCAAGCCAGACCACCGAAGCAGGATCCTGTAACGCGTTTTTGATAGTCTGCGTTGATTCGTCCGCCCTCATTTTCCCATCTTGCCAAAGAAGTGCTCGTTGCACGGCCTCTTCTCCTTATCTGCTAAACTTACCTTTCTCACTTCACAACCGTGAACCGGGCCGCTGTAGGGGCGACCCTTGGGTCGCCCGTGGCCTCGCGGTCGCCCAGGTACTCCATGCTACATTCTGAACACGCCGAATGGCGTGTCAGGCATCGGCGCATTAAGCGCTGCCGCGATACCCAGGGCGAGCACAGTACGCGTGTCGCGAGGATCAATAATGCCGTCGTCCCAGAGGCGAGCCGTGCTATAGTAGGGATTTCCCTCAGTCTCGTACTTATCAAGAATGGGTTGTTTGAACGCGGCCTCTTCCTCCTCGCTCATCTTTTTACTGCGTGCCGCTAGGCCTTCCTGGCGCACCGTTGCCAGTACACTTGCCGCCTGTTCTCCGCCCATCACCGAAATACGAGCGTTAGGCCACATCCATAACTGCCGCGGCGAATAGGCGCGTCCACACATGCCATAGTTACCCGCCCCGAACGAACCCCCTATAATCACTGTAAAGCGCGGGACAGGGGCATTGGCGACGGCCATGACCATCTTCGCTCCGTCCTTGGCTATGCCGCCGTGCTCATACTGGCGACCGACCATGAAACCCGTGATATTTTGCAAAAAGATCAAAGGCGTCTGCCGTTGCCCACACAGTTCGATAAAATGCGTTGCCTTCAGGGCGCTTTCCGAGAAGAGGATACCATTATTGGCAATGATTCCGACTGGATACCCCATGATTCTGGCAAAACCGCAGATGAGGGTGGTGCCATAGAGCGCTTTGAATTCGTGAAACTTACTGCCATCTACAATCCGTGCGATCACCTCCCGGACATCGTAGCTCTTACGTGTATTTGTCGGGACGATGCCATATAATTCGTCTGCGTCATAGCGTGGCGGTTCTGAGGCCGCTATATCCCAGGGAATATACTTTCGGCGGTTGAGATGGGAAACGATGCTGCGGCAAATTGCCAGGGCATGTTCGTCATTCAAAGCATAGTGATCGGTAACGCCGGATATGCGGCTGTGCACGTCTGCCCCGCCGAGTTCTTCCGCCGTGACTTCTTCCCCCGTTGCGGCTTTTACCAG
>CAAGKR010320417.1_pt1 | contig 10739 bp, 11 predicted proteins | sample 2556971 | NCBI WGS metagenome assembly CAAGKR01 (sample SAMEA5207829, study PRJEB30636) | soil metagenome | biome: forest; feature: boreal; material: soil | place: USA | collected 2011-09 | depth 1 m
GGGCAGAGAGGCGCGTCACGTCGGAGTTTGGGAGCATCTGTTTGGCAGCAATCCCAACGAGCAGGTAACCATCAAAGCGCCGCGCCAAATCGCTCTGTCATTGAAGGGTATCAATGGTCGCGTGACGAGCGGAGACATTGACGGCACGATTGAAGCTAAGGGCATCAACGGGCGCGTCGAGTTGGGCCAGGCGAGTGAGTCCGCAGAGATTGGCGGGATCAACGGAAGCGTCGTCGTGGGCCTGAAACAGCTCGGCGAACGCGGCGCGCGCCTTAGCGGAATTAATGGCGGCATTGAGCTGCGTCTCGCAAACGGATTGAACGCCGATCTGACTGCCCGGGGAATGAACGGCAAAGTTCATTCGGATATTCCAGACATCACCGTCGGCGAGGAAGATCACGGCTCGCGTTACTCCGCGCACATCGGGACCGGCGGCGCGCCGATTACCCTCAGCGGCATCAACGGAAATGTGCGACTGACACGCGCCGAAAGCCCAGCTACCAGTTCTGCTGCGAGTGAAAAGAAGCCCGCGGCCGCAACTGAGAAAGCAACGAAGCCTGCTGCCGACGCGAAGAGCGCTAAGAACTCGGGGCAGTAGTAGCCTGTTGCGTAATTCGGGGCAGTAGCCCGCGCGTAAGCAAAGGCGTAGTGAACTGCGAGCCAGTTCACACGTGCGTGAACATAAGAAAAGGGCCGGCACCTGCGCTGGCCCTTTTTGATTTCTGGTGCACCCAGCAGGACTCGAACCTGCGGCCTTCTGATTCGAAGTCAAAGGACAGGCCATTTCTGGCGATGTCTCAACCTTTCTGGCCGTTTCATAATTCATCTCATAGGCCGATGAAATAAGCCTCTGGTGACAACTCTCTGTCGCTGGCGGTTTCTCTGTGCTACAATCCGTTAGAGGAAAAGTTAGAGGAAATGCCAGACTCGCTGGAACTAACCGAGGATTGCCAGCGCACGGAGACGGAAACGGCCCTAGAAACGATTTTCCAGGCCGGACCGCACCGAAGCTAGCGGAAAACGAGAAACGGATCACAGGCGATTCCTAAGGAGGGATGGATGGCTCGAAAGAGAAAAGCGAATGGTGACTGGCGCAAGGAGCGCCGTAATTCCGAGGGTTCTGTCTACGAGTACAAGGGCAAGGTCTACGCTCGCCTTCAACTCATCGGCGATGATGGCAAACGTAAAGACAAAAAGGTCCTGGCTAAAAGCAAGAGTCACGCCCGTGAACTATTGAACAAGCTGAAGCAAGAGCTGAAGACCCATGGCCAGCCAGTCCTCGATACGTACCGAATGACGTTTCGCGATCTTTCGAAAATATACTCTGACGTTAAGTTGATTCCTGCGCGATATGAAGATGGACGGAAAGTTGCCGGGCTTCGATCGTCGGCCGGCATGAAAAGTTTTGTGCCCACTCTTGTTGAGTATTTTGGCCGCAAGCATCTTCGTGCCATCAAGCATTCGGATTTAGAGGCATTCAGGGTTAAACGCATCGAGACACCGGTGCGCTGTGGCACCGACGAGAAAGGCGAACCGATCTTTCGCCCGCGCCGTATGGCGTCAGTGCACCGCGAGCTGGCACTTATGAGGGCAATGCTCCACTACGCTGAACGGGAAGGATGGATCGTCAAGACTCCTTTTGAATCTGGTACGGGCCTCATTTCCATAGCCAACGAGACCAAACGAGACCGCATTCTGACTCGAGCTGAGGAGAAGCGCCTGTTGGGCGCGTGCACCGGACGACGCGAGCACCTTCGGCCTATTCTCATTGCGGCGCTTGATACCGGAATGCGTCGCGGCGAGTTATTCAAACTCACCTGGTCAGACGTCGATCTTACCGCCAGCCTGATTCACATACGCGCCACTAACACCAAGACACAGACTGAGCGCAGAGTCGGCGTTACGGCTCGACTCCGGGTGGAGTTGGAACAACTGCGAGCGAAGCAGCCACCGAATTATGATGGTCCAATCTTCGGCATTCTCAATAATGTGAAAACGGCCTTCAAGAGTCTCCGTCACGATACACAGTTGCAGGATTTCCGGTTTCACGATGCCCGACACACGGCGATCACCCGAATGATTGAGTCTGGATTGCCCGCAGCCGAGGTGATGAAAATCAGCGGCCACACTCAATACTCGACCTTTTCGCGGTATGTGAACGTCAACGAAGAGGCCGCGCGCCGGGGAGCGGAGTTGCTTACCGCGTATATGAATCAAGCGTCGCCCAAGACTGAAACAGTCCAACAAAGCGAAGCAGTGAACTAAACAGAAGTGGTAAAACTAGCTCGCGCATTTCCGCTGTCCGAGATGGTAAACTGATAGCCTGTGCTAACGCCTGAAACAGTGAGATAATGCCACAGGAGGGTTGCCGAGATGAGACAGATCGAAACCGAGATCGAAGGCTTCCGGGAGCGTGAGCGCCAGGCAGCGCAAGCGCGGGTGGAACTCCTGCGCGCCGCCAAGGGCCGACAGGCTACCCTCGCCACAAGTTTTGCGGACTTGCTCGGTGACGGTGGCCCGGCGGATGAAACAGCCGACGACATGATTCGCACGATCAGGGAATGGCGCGACACCCCTTCAAACCGGAGCCTTGATTAGTGCCTCTCGTCATTGATACCGATGTCGTCTCGTACCTTTACAAGCGAGACACACGCGCCGACCTTTACCACCCGCACCTAAACGATCCGCCTTTCATCATTTCATTCATGACTCTAGCCGAACTGCGTCGATGGACGTTAGAGCGGAACTGGGGCGAAGCCCGGCGGCAGGAGCTTGAAGAATATCTAACTCGATACTTGGTCATCTACTGCGACGACCAAATGTGCGATCGGTGGGCTGAGGCGATGAACGGCGCACGATCGCGCGGACGCTCCATCGCGACGGCTGACGCTTGGATCGCCGCGACTGCATTGGCTCTGGGTTTGCCGCTGGTCACGCATAACGGTGGTCACTACGCAGGCGTCGCGGGTCTGCGAGTGATCTCGGAAGGCGGGTCCTAACACACTTGTAGGGAAAGGCCATATTGGCAGAGCGTTCCGATGATGATTCGCCTCAAACGCACGAGGAGAAGAGTGTGCGTCTGGGTCTTGGCTCATTCGAACTGGACAAACCCGACGCTAACTCGGTACAGAACGTCCGCGCTGATTTCTTTCGCGTATTAGACAATTTGGAAGGAGATGCTGCTCTTACTCTTTATCAAAGAGCGTTCTTTCAGTTCGTTCTCTTGGCTTGGTCCCGATTCCCTGAGACTATTCCCTCTGCGATTTCAGAATGGCTTCGAGACAGAAGTTTTCTGTCAGAGCTTGAGCGCGTCATCGGAGACTCTACCGCTTCGCCTTACAATCCCGAGGCCAACTCACTACACACAGCATTCATCGAGCTTCTAGCTCCAACATTTAGTCGAGACAAAGGGTTAGTCCTGAATTATCCGAGGGCGATTCTAATGACGGAGTTGCTTCGCCCCTTCGAGAACCTGAGAGGCGCATTGGCAACTGCTTTTCCTGACTGGAAGGCGCTAGAGCAGATAAAGCCTGCGGCGCAGTTGCGCCAAATCGTACTTAAGTGGTCGCAGGACTGGAACCTGGACGAAGACTGGTGTCGAGACTACGCGCTGGCTGGCTTGTGCGATTGGCTGTCCGACAGAGGAATACGCTGGGGCATAATGTCATCGTTATCTTTCGGACGAGCCATTGCCGAAGTTAGGATCGAAAACTTTTGGGCGCAACGTACCGAAACGTTCTTTTTGCCAGATGGAGGCATTGCGGAGTTTCGGCGTCTAATTGCTCAAGTAGCTACGATCTCGCGTTTTGAATTTGTGCGGAAGAACATAAGTTTCCAGACTTCGCATTGGAATCCACTCTTAAGTTACCGAGACGATTGGGCGCGCAGGTCTGAGGATGAGTTCAGAGCCTATCTCGCGCGCTTCCGGCAGGCAGGCAATCCGGTGCCGACCGGCGTCCTGACAAGATTTCGTGCGGTGCGTGACGAATACTTAGACAAAATAGAAAAAGCCGCGCCGCAAGTTGGCTTAATTAAGACTCCACGGCGCTGGGCTACCAAACATCTCACCTGGACAGTTCGTTTTCAGGTTCAGAGGTGGTCACTAGCAAAGATAGAAAAGGCTGACTCCAAACCACGCAATACGATCAACGATGGCATCAAAAGAACGCTCGATTTCATCCATCTCAAACGTCGCCCGGATCTGCCTCACGGAATGCCCAAGGGGACACGCCTGAGCACCAATCGGAGAATTGTGCGTAATTAGAAAAAAGTTTTTTCAATTACGCCGATTACTCAGGAAACGTCCACAGTCAGAATGCTCACGGTAGAACTCGCTGTTCTACTGTGAGCATTTAGATTTGTAGGGGAGGAGAAAGACTACATGAGCGAAGCCATTGCAAATGAAAGGTTACTTTCTGAGAAAGAAGCGGCGGAGCGGCTAGGCGTCTCGCGAATTACGCTGTTGAGAGCGCGGGAAGATGGTCGAATCCGGTTCTTTCAGATCGGTAGGAGAGTGCTCTACGGCGACGAACATTTGCGCGAGTTCCTGGCAAGCGTTGAGAGCAACGTAGGGAAGAAAGGCAAGCCGCGAGATGAGGCTTGAGAGAAAAGGCGCACCGTATGCCCACCGTGGACCAACAGAGGGTCATGCTATGACCCCACGGGAACTTCTCGCTCGACTCAAAGGCAGCAAGCGCAATGGCAATGGCTGGTCGGCGCTGTGTCCGGCTCACAATGACCACAACCCTAGCCTGAGCGTCAGAGACGGCGACAACGGCGGTCTGCTGATTCATTGCTTCGCTGGTTGTTCGCGGGAAAGAGTATGTGCTGCGCTGAGCATTGACCCGCGCGAACTGGGTCCGGACGAAGCGCGCGGCAAAGACAGCACTTCTCGACAGACAAAGCGCGAGAGTGCGATTCGACAAAGTGCGGGCGAGTGCAGCCGCATCGCTGTGACATATGACTACAGGGACGAGCAAAACAAACTTCTATTTCAACTCGTGCGCTCTGAACCAAAGAAGTTTCGGCAACGACGACCCAACGGCGAGGGCGGTTGGCTTTGGAACCTGAACGGCACCCGCCGTGTGCCTTATCGGTTGCCTGAACTTCTCACGGCGGACCCTTCTGCAACGGTTTTCATTTGTGAGGGTGAGAAGGATGTTGACAACCTCGTCGCGCTTGGTCTTCTGGCAACGACGAACCCAGGCGGCGCGGGCAAGTGGCGCGACGAATACGGCGAAGCATTGCGCGGCCGTCACGTCTGCATCTTGTCTGACAATGATGTGCCTGGTCGGGAGCACTCAGAGATGGTGGCGAACTCGTTGAGCAACGTCGCAGCAAGCGTTCGCATTCTTGCGCTTAGGGATCTTCCTGACAAAGGCGACGTCTCCGACTGGCTGGGCGCCGGCGGCAAAGCGGAAGAACTACGAGCCCTTGTGGCGAGTGCTCCGCCAGTGGAGGCAACTTCCCAGGCACGATTGTCACGCACAGCAGGCGAAGTTGATCCGCTCGCGTTGCGAGTGGCCTGCATGGCTGACGTTCAGGCGGAAGATGTGTCTTGGCTTTGGCCGCCCTACATTCCCATTGGCAAGCTGACAATTCTTGAAGGCGATCCCGGCATCGGGAAGAGCTGGTTGACGTGCGCCATCGCCTCAGCCGTTTCGCTTGGCCGTGGCTTGCCGGGTACGCAACCGTTTGACCCGAGGAACGTACTGATACTATCCGCCGAAGACGGTCTGGCCGACACGCTCAAGCCGCGCCTTGATGCAGTTGGCGCAGACGCATCGCGAGTGTTTGCGCTGGACGAACCCTTGACCTTCGATGAAACCGGCTTGCTTCGTCTCGAACTCGCGATCGCCGAGCACAAAGCAGGCGCAGTCACTATTGATCCGCTCTTCGCCTTCACTGGCGGCAAGGTGGACATACACAGAGCAAACGAATGTCGCAGCATTACGGCGAGACTCGCTGCCATTGCCGAAGAGCACGGATGCGCGATTGTAGCCGTTCGACACCTGGGAAAGGCTCGCGGCAATGGTCATGCTCTTAACGCCGGCATCGGCTCGATTGATATCACGGCGGCAGCGCGTAGCGTTCTTCTTGCGGGAACAGACCCGGACGATGCGACCAAACGCGCTATCGTTCAGACAAAAAACAACCTCGCGCCGCATGGCAAAGCAGTTGGCTTCACGCTCGAGGATGGCAAGTTCTTCTGGACAGGCGAGAGTGATATGACCGCGCAATGTATTCTTTCGCATGTGGCAGACGAAAGTGAGCGGAGTGCGCTTAACGAAGCCATAGAGTTCCTTCGCCAGAGCCTGGGCAACGGCGAACACGAGGTTAGCGAGGTGAAAGCAGAGGCGAAACAGGCAGGCATCGCCGAACAGACGTTGCGGCGCGCGAGAGAACGGTTGCGCATCAAAGCTAGGCGTGAGGGCGCGCCCGGCATGAAGCAACGGTTTTTCTGGTTACTCCCAGCGTCCGACGATGTTCAAGGCAATACCGATGATGTTCAAGAAACCAAGGTTGAACATCATCGAGCAAGTAGCGAGGGTAAAGAAGGTTACGACAACAACTTCCCCGATGATGTTCAACGCGCGAAGTTTGACCATCATCGAGAGATAGACTTCGGGCTTGACCGTGCCGACGAGATCGCCGAGCGCGCTTCAGTCCTGGAATTTGACGGCGGACTCTCGCGGTCCGAGGCCGAACGTTTGGCTATGGCCGAGGTCGGAGGACAACTGATTTGAAGGCAGGTGATGCCAGATGAAAGGCCACGGCGAAAAGCTGTCGCGAAAGCAGGAGCAAGCAATTGCCGCGCTCCTCTCAGCCGATTCAATCAAAGCCGCGGCCAATATCTGCGGCGTGTCCGAGGTGAGTTTGTGGCGCTGGCTGCAACAGCCGCAGTTTCAGACTTCCTACCGTGCTGCCCGCCGGCAGATAGTCGAGCGCGCCGTCTCTGAATTGCAGACCGCGACGAGCGAAGCGGTAGCTACTCTGCGCCGCAATCTCCACTGCGAGAACGTGAACGCCGAAATCCGCGCGGCACAAATTATCATCGAGCAAGCCATTAAGGGCATGGAATTGTTGGATCTACAAGAACGACTCGAAGTCTTGGAGATGTCTACCTAGACGAGCAAATTCTATGCACTCGAGACTGAAAGCCATTGTCCGGCGCATCGAATCGAAATCGCATGAGAACAGCGATCGCGAGCTTTGCTCACACGGGCCACCGATAACCTGCTGGGCAGACGGAAGAACAGATAACGAGTCTTCCCATAATTGTGGCCGGCCTCGCTTGGTGATTTCAGTTGGCTATTCCGATGGGAGCGACAAGCGTTGCCAGCGTGCAGTAGTTGACTGCTTCGACGAGCTTGTTCGGAAATTTCCCGACCTACCACGTGAGAGGATTTTCACAATCGTAAGAGAAGCGTTCAGGTGCCTGACGTCAGAGACCTACGCAGAACTGTTAGAAAAGGTGAAGGCGGCTGAGCCATCGGACAAGCCGACGACTTCGGCGTGAGCGGCTGAGGTGGATTTGGTTCTAAGGAAATGATAAATAGGCGGCATGAAACGCATACCTCTAGCGTGCATCCTGATTCTATTGTGGGCGATCACTCTCTCAGCCCAAACAATGGAAGAAGAGATTGGCCGAGTACGTGAGCAACTAGGCGTCCCAGAATCCACGCCGATCACTCTAGCGAACTCGTCTGATTTACCAGCAACCGATCCGCTCAAAGTCTACGTGGCCGCAGGCTTTGATATGGACGTTCGGAAACGAACGACGGAACGGATCACCGAATGGAACAAAAAGGATGCACAAAAGTACGGGACGCTAACAGTTGTCTCTGAGCTTTCGCAGGCCGACGTGATTCTCGTTCAATTCTCAGATAGGGATCACCCTATCAGCCGCGTCCACGGAACTGAAGGAAATATTCACACCACCACCTACATTCCTGGAAACAGTTACATCATTGTGCCCAAAGGAAATGGCTATGAAGTTCTCTGGCGATATCAAGGCAAGTCGATTGAACGCAAACACGGACCCGGAGTTCCCGGCCAGACAATGCGTGACCGCTTCTTTGACATGCTGAAACATCGGAAAAGAGGTTAAGAGACTCCCATGCTTTCTCGGGTAGGCGTCACGAAAACAAATCACGCGTCGTTATTTCTCCTTAATGCGAGGGCCTAAGGTTTCCATTATCACGATGCTCTCACCCTTGCTGCGACTCGTGAAGATTGAAGTGTAGACTCCCAAGTAGACTCCCCGAGAGGTGTCTTCAAATTTTATGTCAATCATATCAGTACGACCGTCGGCTGAGACCGGTCCCGTTCCTGACGCGCCTTCAGAATCACTGCCGACGCTAATCTGTGCCGAACCCCTCCACCAGCTTTGGTCCCGCTGGTCAGGCGTGCCCCCACCACCTTTCATTATCTCGCTGAGCGCGGAGAAAAAGGCCTCACCTGCTGAGATCCGGTCGTTGCCGGCATTCCAACGGCGCTGCACCACGACTACTTTGTCATGGTCGAATTGGATCCTTCCAATTGACCGAAGGGTGTTGCCGCTCTTTTCCTTCACGTCACAGAATGATCCATCCGGCCATGACGCTTCGTTTCCACAGTTCAGTGCGTAACGCCCCGGATCAAACCTTGGCAGTAATTCGTCCTTGGACATTTCGAGTTTAACTTCGACTCCACCGACCGAAAGAGATGGGTGCACGGCGGGTTCCGCTTTCGCTGCGACCGGTGCGGGAAATGAACCACATGGCTGCAAGCGAGAAATACTTTGTGCGGGAATGGCGAAATTCAATCCCTGGCCTCCCCTGATGCTCATCGTGGTTATACCGATCAGTTCGCCACTTTCGAGAAAGAGACCTCCGCCGGAGCTTCCCGGCGAGATCGCTGCTGTCGTCTGGATGAAAGTTGAGCCCTCTGCGTGTCGAACCTGACTGACGATCCCTTCGCTCAGCGTGCCTTCGAGCTGGTACGGCGAGCCCAGCGCGAAGACCTTGGTTCCTATGCCGGGCAATGTAGACGAAATGCGCACTGGTCGAAGCGGTGCCTCAGGTGTGATCCGCAAGGCCGCGAGGTCGTCATCTTCGCCACACTTGATCGGCCTCGCGGGAACGGGACCAGGTTCCTTATAGGCGCCGGGCGTGGTCGCGATTCGATATGCTTCCTCGTCCGACCTAGGAAGCCGGGGCAAAGAGACATCGAAGAAAACTCCTCCTTCAACGACGTGATAGTTGGTTACGATGATTCCGTCCGTTGAAACAATGATGCCGCTCCCCGATCTGAGCACAGCGCCATCGCGAGCAGAGACAACTATAGTCACTACGGAAGGAGAGATTCGGTCATAGACCGAGAGAGCCTTCTGTGTCTGAGTTTTCCTCTGTTGCGCGATACCTACCCTGGCATTAAAGGAACTCAGGACAAGTGCGGTTAGGACACAAACCTTAGGCGTCAAGCACCTCATAATTTCCCTCCGTTGATCCTACTGGTGGCGTCGCATTCTATTGTCGGTGGAGAGTACGGTCAACCAGAAGTGAAGAGGGCGAGGTGCGATAATCGAACATTCTAGAATCGCGCGACCCCGCGCGACAGCGAGCTTCCGGGTGTGGTTGCGACGTTATGAAGCGCTTCGACTCGTCCGTCGGCGTTTGGTTCTTGCGAACGGGTCGGAGTTCTTTAGAGAAAACTCTTTTGAGTACAACGTAGATTTGGGTTTGAACTTCTTAAGCAGCGCCCTAAGTTGTGAGCCCAATTCGAACGCATCTTCAGCGCTGCTCACCAGGTCGGTACAAGTAAACACGACTTTCAGCGCTACAGTAGATTTCCTTGTCATATCCGGATTGTAGCGGAACGGGCTCGCCCACGGGAAGCTGAGGAAGAATCGGACGGTCATCCGATAATCGAGAATTATGTCCTGGTCAGACATGCGTCGCGCCATCTGAGAGAGCGATGTCACGAGGCATGCACCGGAACATAATGACGATTATCGTACGCCCGGCGTCAATTAGGTTCTCTCTTTGTATCTCCGATGCTCTCGCGTTGTCAGCATGTCTCACCTTGCTCGCGCTCCCGGCAAGGGCGGTAGCCTGCGCTGCGGATGCTGTCAAGGGTCTCCGCCAGGCTTCGATGAACTGCGCGAACCATAACGCGGTTCGCTCCGCCCTTGACTGCCATCCTCGCTCTGGCTGGGAGGTCGACAAGAGCTGCCGCGCAGCTACGTACCAATCGCCTTACTAATCTCAATCGGCGTGCTTGAACCGTTGAGAGTTTGTTATCGCACGGCCGGGCTAAGTGTGCGCAAACGTGATAAAGAATCAAACTAGGGTGGGCAGACAAGATAGAACCCGCAATCCAACTTTATCATTCCTCTAAACCTAGTCTTTTCAGCAACTTTGGAATTTATCAAATTGGTTAAGAAACTAGGGCAACTGGGAGATTCTCTTAACCTGCCTTTTGTCTGTCGGTTGTGGCTTTATTTTTGCATCCACACCGGCATCTCGATAAGGCGGAGGACATATGGCAATACGACCCCGAGGACGGAAGAGATCGCTTTCGAAGAAGGTGTCATCTTTCAACATGTACATGGATCAGGTCTACCAAATCCAAGCGATCATGGAAACCACCGGCGCTGTGAAGGATGCGCCCGTGATTCGCGAACTGCTCGACGAAGCGTTGGGCGCGCGCCGGCGAAAGGCTTTGGGGATCACGGACTCCGAAGAGCCGCCCGGCCA
>CAAGKR010401553.1_pt1 | contig 10738 bp, 9 predicted proteins | sample 2556971 | NCBI WGS metagenome assembly CAAGKR01 (sample SAMEA5207829, study PRJEB30636) | soil metagenome | biome: forest; feature: boreal; material: soil | place: USA | collected 2011-09 | depth 1 m
ACCGCCATTTATACTATTCTTTCCTGGTTATCGGCCTCGCTTCTATCTTCAAGTATTCCGGTAGTATCATTTTTATTTGTGGCGATTGGCTTTGGTATTCCTTTCGCGCTCTGGTTCGGAGGGTGGGCCTTTGTCATTGCCTACATCGGCAATTTTGTGGGATCCGGCCTGCTGGCCGGCACTCCTTTACTGGTGGCTCTCCCTTTTGGGACAGTTGACTTGATCCAGCTAGGCGTACCCATGCTCCTCTATCGCTTGCTGGCAAAACGTTTTGGTGTGAGTCCAATAGGCAAGGATGTGTTTACGGCGCGCGGCTTCATATTCTTCCTCGTGTGCGCGGTGTTGCCCAATAACATTATCGGCGGCCTTTACGGCAACCTTATTCTTATCTGGGCCGGCTTTAATCCGCCCAATACGCTGCTGCCGGCCTGGTTTATCTGGTCGACGTCGAACATAGTCATTACCGTGGTGATTGGTTCCATTTTGTTAAATAGCCTGGGGCCGGTGGTTGAACGTTTTGGCTTGACGATATGGAACGCTTTCAGCTGACGGGTAACGCCCGAGGGCGACCGGGTGAGGACGAACGGGCGAGGGCGACCGGGTGAGGGCGACCACAAGGGATCGCCCCTACTATGATACGGGGCTTATTGGACGCAATAAATCGGGTTCCTACAAGGAGAGATTGATGGATAGTCAGGAAGAAACGATTGCCGTTCGGGCTGGAGAGAACTTTGATCTCGATAAGGTCGAGCAATACTTGCGCGATCACATCGAGGATATCGGGGAGGGCGCCTTGCAGGTGCGGCAGTTTCCCTCTGGTGCCTCTAACCTGACCTACTTGCTCCAGATCGGCAATTGGGAAGGAGTACTGCGCCGCCCACCGTTTGGGCCGGTACCCCCAAAAGCGCACGACATGAAACGGGAGTGCGGCCTCTTGCAGAAACTCAACCCCGTCTTTCCGCTTGCGCCCAAACCATACATCTTCTGCGATGATCCAGCTATCTTAGGGGTGCCTTTTTACGTGATGGAACGGCGCAAGGGGGTCGTTGTGAATACCTCTTTTCCGCCAGGAGTAACACCAACGCCCGACCTTTGCGAGCAAATTTCCCACACAGTGATCGAGACGCTGGCACACATTCACGCCATCGACTGGCAAGCTGCTGGACTCGATACATTTGGCCACACCACAGGCTTTCTCGAGCGCCAGGTGAAGGGGTGGATTGAACGCTACCACCGCGCCAAAACGGACGACATACCACAGGTAGAGCCTCTCACCAACTGGCTCGTGTCGCACATTCCACAAAGTCCCGCGCCTACATTGATCCACAACGATTTTAAGCTGAACAATATGATGCTTGATGCGAACGATCTCACTCTCCCTGTCGCCGTATTTGATTGGGAGATGGCAACCATAGGCGATCCCCTCTTCGACCTTGCCGTTTCTTTAAGCTACTGGGCAACCGCCGATGACCCCGAAGAACTGAAGACGATACTCCCCACGGTAACCATGCTGCCCGGCTTTGTGAGCAGGGAGGCCTTCATGGAAATTTATGCGCGGAAGAGTTCCCGCGACCTCTCCTCCATCGACTATTACATGATTTTTGCTTATTTTAAACTTGCGGTGATCATTCAGCAGATCTATGTCCGCTGGAAACGCGGACAAACCCAGGATGAGCGTTTCGGCGCTTTCGGCGAACGTGTCAACATGCTGATCATGCACGCGGCGCGGTTAGCCGGGGTTTAGGAAGTAGTATCGATTTTCACAGGGCATGAAGGACTAGCTGAAGAGTTCCGTGACCGAGCGCCCATCGTGAATGCGGCTGATTGCGCCCGCGAAGAGTTCTGCCACTGAGAGGATGGTCATATTGGGGAGGCGTTTCTGCTCGGAGAGCGGGATGGAGTCTGTGATGACGATTTCTTTGATGGGGGCATTGCTCAGGCGTTCGATTGCGGGACCGGACAGGACGCCATGGGTGGCGCAGCAATAGATATCGCGCGCGCCGTGGTCGTGTACCACGCGTGCCGCCTGTGTGAGTGAGCCTGCTGTGTCGATCTCGTCATCCACAATCAAAGCGTGTCTCCCCTGGACGCTGCCGATGATGCCCATCGCCTCTATGTGACCGTTGTTGCCGATGCGCCGCTTTTCTACGATTGCCAGCGGCGCTTCGAGACGATCAGCCAGCTTGCGAGCCTTTTTGGCAAAGCCCTCGTCTGCCGCGACAACGGTAAAGTCGTCCAATTCTTTTTGTACAAAGTAGCGCGCCTGGAGTATTTGCGCGGTCAATTCATCTACGGGAATATTGAAGAAGCCCTGGATTTGTCCGGCGTGCATATCCATGGTGAGAACACGTTGCGCGCCGGCAACCGTGATGCAATCGGCGATCAGGCGGGCAGTGATGGGGACGCGCGGCTGATCTTTCTTGTCGGTGCGGCCATAGGCATAAAAGGGAATGACGGCGGTGATGCGGGCCGCAGATGCTCGTTTCAGGGCATCGATCATGATCAGTAGTTCCATGATGGAGCGGTTGACGGGTGCGCTGAAGGGCTGAATAATAAAGACGTCGCGGCCGCGTACGTTGTCGTTGATTTTGACGAAGATATTTTCGTTGCTAAACTGAAAAACATCTGCATCGCCAAGGGGGATATGCAGATGTCGGCAGATTGAGGCCGCAAGTTGGCGGTTCGCATTACCTGTAAAGATACTCAGCTCTTCCATGAGTTCCTCCTGGATGTATTGAGTATAGCACATGGCCTTCGTTTATGTAAACCAGCCAGGAGAGGGCTGGCTGAAGCCTTACTGACCGGCGGCAAAGTTGATAGCCCAGTGGCCGCCGGGCCACGAGGCCGTGAGAGAGTAACAGCCCGCCGCGGGGAAATACATGGTGACGCTCCAAGAAGCTCCTGGATTGGCTGCGGAACTGCCCTGATTGGATGCGGGTTGCGAAGGGTCCAGGGTGAGAAATGCCAGGGGGTCTTGCGCGGCTTCAAGTTGAAAGAGGAGCGGCGAACCGGTATGTGTGTCGGCGCCGTTGAGCCTGATAGGGGAGGTGTAACCGGTTGGTACGCTAAAGAGAATCGAGGCTGTCCAGCCAAATGCATTGGGGAATGCGGGAACGGAGACGGGAGTGGGGTACAGGTGGAGCGTGGCGTACGGTCCACTGAAGCCGGTTGCCCGGATGGGAGCGCCGCCTACCTGGTGCGAGTAGCCGATTGCGGGGCGAGCGGGACAATCTTTGCCCTGGGGTGGAGGTCCTGGCAGCGCGGTGGTATCCCAGATAGTTATCCCAGAAGCTGTCGTGGTTTCTGTCCACGCGGTAGTTGCTTTCTGACCGACAACGATGACCCCAGGGGTCAGCTCTATAACAACGCGAATCGATGTCCACTGGGAAACAGGGGCAGAGGGAGTGGATGTAGGTGTGGGCCGCACAAATAGATTGGATGCCTTATCACGCATGGATGGGAAGGCACTGAAGACGAGCATACACGCCAGAAGCAGCGTACAGACGATGATAAACGTACGCCAGAGGTGCGCTCGTAGTGTTACAGGTGGGCTAAAAGATGCCAGCTTGCTAGAGATGCTATGATTTTTGTCTGAAGGGAGATTGGTGAACTCTATCTCAAAATTATCATCTTCCTCCTGTTCGATCCTGTTGGTAGACTTTGTTGTCAAGTACCAGTTACGAACCGTCGTGAGTATGTCAGCGCCTCTTACGAGCAACGAACTTGCCATGCTCTCGGATTCATGCGCGGGCAGGTCGGTGAACTCTATTTCGAACTCGTTATTGGAGCGCTCTTCCTCGAGGTTGTCCATGCCTGGTGCTCCTTTGGGACGCGATAAATCGGCGGGCACGTTTATCGTGCCCCTACAAGCTAAGGCCGACGCCTGGGGCGCGATCGGGCTGCGGTGAAGTATCGTCTGTGCTGCTGTAGGCAGCCTCCAGTTTTCTCCAGGCCTCTTTGCCTCCGAGAGGATAGATGGATAGTCCGGCCAGGCGGGTTGGAGAAGGGTTGTCGCCGACAAAGAGAATGGTTACCTCGTGACCAGATTGCTTGAGACGCCCCAGCGTGTCTAACAGGTGGTCGTTTATGCTGCTGGTGATCACCACGATCGTGGCTCCAGCAGGGAGACGGGTACGTTCAGCCTGTATTACATCTTCTAACGTGCTGCCAAAGTAGGGCTGGATCCGGGCGAGCATATCCATAATGCGTCTGCGCTGTTCCTCGCTGGTAGCAGGGGGGAGATGTATGCGCCGGCGCTTTAGCTGCGCGGCGACGGTCGCGTCTAACCCCTGTTCCTCTTCATTTTCGGATGTAGATTCGCTATGTAACTGCTCTTCCGGCATGAACATCAGGGTATTGGCGTAGAGGCCGACAGCAAAGCCTTCATTAATGGCCCAGTCTGAGACAGAAGCGGCGGCGCAAATAGCCAGTTCCTGTAGCTCCGGCTGGAGACCATATACGGAATCAAATAGTGTATTGATGTTGAGGAATATGACCATAGTGTAAGTCGTCGTGGCTTCATAGATCTTGCTTTGCAGCTGCATCACGCGCGCAGTTGCCTTCCAGTGGACGCGGCGGAGGCTATCGCCATACACGTAATCGCGCACACCCATCACGCGCGATGGGTCTTCTAACAGGCGGCGTTGAGCGCGACGATCCCCGAAGGGATGGCGAGCTGGCAAACTGAAGCTGGTTAGAGGCGCCACCAGTGGGTAAACGAGCAGGTACTGCCAGTTAGCCAGGGCCTTCTCGTTACTGATAAAGCCAAAAACATCGCCACTGCGCACGACGGTTGGGCCAAATTTATGCACGCCGCGTGCATTGCAATTCAAGGTGTAGCGCCGTGTTACCCGTTCATACCAACGCGCGCTGAAGAGGTTTTCTAACACGGCGGTGTCGCCGACGATACTTACTCGCACTTTCTGTCCCATCATCGTGAGGGCACGCGGGACCGTATCCTCGATTTCTAACCAGGGCAGCGGCAAGAGCTTGGCGTTTTCGATCGAGAGCGACAGCGTGACCTGCTCGCCAAACAGTGCGCGCTGCTCGCTGAACTGCCGTTGATAGCGCAACTGGCGCAGGCAATAGGTTGCCCAGATATCCGTCGTGGCGATGATGACCAGTATCAGCAGCCCGATGACGACTAGCAGCGGCAAATGAAAAGGAATACTGGCAAATAAAATGGCCATGGGAATGTAGTATAAGCGTCTATTCATGACTCCACCGGCACAGGAACAGTGTGCAGAACATCCTCTATAATTTGCTCCATGACTCGCCCATGCAGACGGGCCTGGCTGGTCGCGATCATGCGATGAGAAAGGACGGGACGCGCCATGTGTTTCACATCATCGGGGATGGTATAGTTTCGTCCCGAAATGGCGGCAAATGCCTGGGCAGCTCGGTAGAGCGCGAGTGTGCCGCGGGGGCTGGCACCCAATTCAACGGCGTTATGGTTGCGGGTGGCGCGCACCAGTTCAACGATATAGCTTTCAATGCTGGGATCGACGCGCACGCGGCGAATGAGTTTCTGCAAGCCTTGTAAACGTTGCGCGCTTAACACCGGGGATAAATCCTGCAGCGGTTGTTCCTCTCTAAAGCGTTGCAGGATGAGGCGTTCTTCCGATTGACTGGGATAGTCCAGGTGCACACGCATGAGGAAGCGGTCGAGTTGCGCTTCGGGCAACGGGAAGGTTCCCTCTAACTCGATCGGATTCTGGGTGGCAATGACAATAAAAGGGCGGGGTAACAGTATCGTCTCACGCTCAACACTGATCTGTCGCTCATCCATCGCCTCTAGGAGAGCCGACTGTGTGCGCGGCGTGGCGCGGTTAATTTCGTCGGCGAGCACTACCTGCGAGAGCAGCGGCCCTGGCCGGAATTCAAATTCACTTTTTTTCTGATTGAAGAATGTGATGCCGGTGATATCCGAGGGAAGGAGGTCCGGGGTAAACTGGATGCGTTGAAAGGAACAGCCGAGAGATTTTGCGAGCGCTTTTGCCATCGTTGTTTTGCCGATGCCCGGCACGTCTTCAAATAGGACGTGCCCCTCACACAGGAGAGCGACCATCAGCAGGTCTATGACTTCTTCTTTACCAACGATCACGCGACCGGTGTTCTGGCGAATAGAGCGAGCGGCTTCTTGCACCTGGCGGATTTCATCTGTTTGTGTCATGTGTAGTGTCAATCCTTCACCCCCCGGAATCTGTGGTATAGGGAGAGAACCTGCTTAGTTTTTTGGCACGAATTTCACGTAGTGTACTTGAAATTATACGCACAAAAGATGAAAAATTTCACCCCTTCTCCCATCGAAATTGGGAGAAGGGGTGCGTGTATATTCTTACCCGACAGGCGCTATCTGCACAGATACTGACTGAGACTGTACTCTTTGACCATTTTGATCTCTGGCTATTACTGTGACGATGGCCCTGGTCTGGCGTCCAAACATAATGACTGCTACCGACCAGGATAGTACGGCATTGCCATTCCCATCGGTTGTAGTTGACCCAGAAGCGTACCTGTACGGAGGAAAGTTATATGAGGCGAAAAGCGTGACAGTGACGTTTGGGAGGCTTGTGTTGACACTGACATTGACAACAGTATTGTTCACCACGTGATTAGGAATACCGGTGATTGAGATAGTGAAGGTACCTCCTCCGCCTGGATTGGTTGTTGGATTGGCATTGGGGGTTGATGGCAAGTAGGGAGTGCCTTGCGTTGGTGGTTGGCTGCTTGAAGTGCTGCCATTACCACCACCAGGGGGTGGAAATGTTGGGCGGAGATCAATTGTTCCGGTGGGTACGATCGCTGTGGGGGCATTCTGGGAAAGGGTATTGTCTACGGTGTAGAAATGCGGGTTCCGCAGCAGCGCATTGCCGATCAGCGAAGCAAATACTACCCCTGCAATCAGGATCACGGCTACTGCGATCACCAATACTTTGTATGCCGGGTCTTTCTGCCAGAAATAGCGCAGTTTGGCAAGAGGCTGTTTGGGAAGAGGTGTTGCCGAATAACGAATAAGCTGATCAGGTTGAATCTGCGTGTTTTGCAAGTTCCCAGTTTTTCCACTCGCCGCGCGCTGCTCCGCATCTGGATAGACTGGCAGCGCCTGTTGGGGATAGGTCGGCAGTATCAGTTTTCCTTTTGGAGGGTTTGACCTTTGTGTTTCATCCTGATTGATCATCTAAGTGAAATGCTCCTCCTCTTCTCTCTAATTTATCTATGTCAACACTATCCAGTGTACACTTTCCTGTGCGGTGTGTACAGTTATGCATACCAGAAGGGCTATTTTAAGCCATCACAGTCCACAGCTTCATCACAACAAAGCCGTCAAATTTCCTCATGTTCTGACAGATTACGGTGAAATATGCTGTTCAGGACGGTTTGTACGGATAAGTTGTCCAATTGGTTCTCTTGTAGGATGGTTACATCTGGCCCAACGGGCCGCCAGATAGCAGGATTGGTTGGTCCAAAGAGAGCGACGGTAGGTGCGCCGAGCATAGCTGCCAGGTGTGTAATGCCAGAGTCATTGCCGATGTAACACCTGCACTGTTGTAAATGCTGTGCAACCTGTAATAGTGGCGCGTCAATGAGAGTGGCGAACATGTTTGGACGCGGTGGAGCTGAGGGAGGTGAGAGCAGGCTCAGAATATCTTTGACGCGCAAGTGATCGGCTGGGCCTGCGAGCAGAAGAACAGGGTAGTCTCGCTGCCAGAGCTGTTCGATAAGCGCGGCAAAGAAGGGGGCTGGCCAGCATTTCTGTACGCCTCCACTTCCGGGATGAATGGCTATGCGCCGTTTGTCACTCTCCCCTGTGGGTGGTTCAGCAGGTTTGAGGGAGAGTGTAAAGGGCATCTCGACATGTTGTAGTCCGATGGTTTCCGCCAGGTATGCAGCCACGTGTATTTGTGTGCCTTCTGGCGGTCGCCCAGACGCGATTATTACCCTTTGGACGCCGGCCAAACGCAGGTTTCGCTCTACCACGCCGTCGGGGTCGCGCAGCCAGCAGATGGCAAGATCGGTATGTTGTAGCTGACTGTGCATGGCAGTTGAGAGAGTGTCATGCGCTGAGAAGAGACTGCTCCACTGAAGTTGTCCATAATCGGAAACCTCGTCTACGAGGCCAGAGGCCAGGGCAAGAGGCAGTACCGCGGGATTGCCGACCAGGGTGATATGTGAGTCGTTATATTCTCTTCTTATAGCCTGTATAATAGGGAAGGTGAGTAGGGTGTCGCCGATGGCGCCTGGGCGGATTACGAGGATGTGCAAGTAATTCGATGCTCCCTTCCAAAGAGAAATCAATTTGCCGGGGCAAGGCTCTAAAATTTCCGGAAATGCTCTACTGAAAAGTATCTATTATAGTAGACTCCTCATATGTTTTGAGTTTGAGTTGGTCAAAGAGAAAAAAGTATGGAGCATCACACAGGCAAGATTCGAATTAGTGCATCACCCTTTTGTACCACCTCACCATTTGTCGCAACAAGCGCGCTGACGCGGCCCGATACTTCTGCCTGAATTTCGTTGAATACTTTCATAGCCTCTACCAATGCGATGACCTGGCCGGTTTGCACCACGTCACCAACCGAAACAAAGGGCGGGGCGGAGGGTGAAGGTGAGGAATAGTAGACGCCCGTCAGTGGGGTAATGATAGCGACGCTGCTATCTGTTTTCGCGGCATGAGCAGCCTCACCCTGTACTCCTGGCAGGCCCGTATTGCTCAATTGAGAGGGCGCGGAGACCGTCACCAAACCGGGCTGACGGCGGATGATGATCTCGGTACCCGCCTCGGTCAATTCCAGTTCGCCAATGGTGCTCCCTTCGAGCATGTGTATCAGGTCTTCAACACGCTCGATCCATGAGGACACCTTCTGCTCGTGTGTATCCATCTTACTACTCTTCGTAACGCTTAAAAATTAGACAGGCATTATGCCCGCCAAAGCCCATGGAGTTGGACATGGCGATGTTGACGGTGCTCTGGCGCGCTTCATTTGGCACGTAGTCCAGGTCACAATCGGGATCGGGGTGGCGCAGGTTGATGGTGGGGGGAATGATGCCCGTTTGAATAGCCATGATAGAGATTACCGCTTCTACCGCGCCTGCCGCTCCCAATGTGTGGCCAGTCATCGACTTGGTGGAGCTGATCGCCAGGCGATAGGCGTGATCGCCGAAACTGGTCTTGATAGCCTGCGTTTCTATCCGATCATTAAATTGAGTCGAAGTGCCATGAGCGTTGATGTAGCCCACCTGGTCGGGACGCATTCCTGCTTTATGCAGGGCGCGACGCATGGCGCGTACCAGGCCGGAGCCGCCAGGGGCCGGTTCGGTGATGTGATGTGCGTCACCAGTTGAAGCATAGCCCACCATTTCAGCGAAAATGGTGGCTCCTCTAGCTTTCGCGAAATCCAGGTCTTCCAGGATCAACATGCCGGAGCCTTCTCCCATTACAAAGCCGTCGCGGGTAGCATCGAAGGGGCGACTGGCCCCCTGGGGATCGTCATTGCGCCGTGATAGGGCGTGCATATTATCGAAGGCGGCCATGGCTATGGGGGAAATACCGCACTCTGAACCTCCAGCAATCATCGCCTTTGCATCGCCGCGACGAATGGTCTCCCAGGCTTCGCCAATCGTATTAGCACTGGTAGCGCAAGCGGAGACGGCGGCCCAGTTTGGACCTCTGGCGCCGGTCATGATGGAGACAATGCCGGGGGCGCCATTGATAATCATCATGTTGATGAAAAATGGGCTGATACGTTCCGGGCCTTTGTCGAAGAGAACCTTGAATTGATCGTGCATTGTCACCAGTCCTCCGATGCCGCTGCCAATGTAAACGCCAATATCATCGGCATTCTCATCGGTGATGTGCAAGCCAGAGTGGGCAAGCGCCTGTTTAGAGCTGGCGATGGCAATATGCTCATAAGGGTCATTGCGACGTACTTCTTTGCGATCCATATACAGAAGAGGATCAAAGTCCTTGACCTGTGCGGCAAAGCGCACGCGAAACCTGCTGTTATCATAGCCTGTGGTCTCTGCGACGCCGGATTTACCCTGGCAGAGAGCCTCCCACGACGTGGCCAGATCATTACCCAACGAGGTAACCAATCCTAAGCCGGTTACAACTACACGAGACATTGTTACCTCCTATGAATGAATGTTTTCTGTTTGAAGCCAGGGACTACAAGGGTCGCCCCTACAATGGACGAGCAAGGACGGCGGTTATGTCGCCGCCCTGATTTCACGTGTTCATAATCCTAATGCAACAGCCTCTTCCTGAATGAAACGGGTGTGTGTTTCACCGCGAATAAAGCCTTCATGCTTGAGTAGTCTTTGATGGAAAGGGATCGTTGTGACGATCCCCTCAATGACGTATTCGTCGAGTGCCCGCTGCATACGAGCGATGGCAGCTTCGCGAGTTTCTGCCCAGACGATCAGCTTTGCCAACAGTGAATCATAGTGTGGCGGCACATGGTAGCCAGCGTAAAGGTGGCTATCGACTCGCACACCGGGGCCGCCGGGGGGCAAATAGCGTTCTATCGTGCCCGTCTGTGGGCGGAAATCCGACTCAGCATCTTCCGCGGTGATACGGCACTCGATTGCGTGACCGTGAAAGCGAATATGTTCCTGTTGAAGATGGAGCGGCAAGCCAGCCGCAATGCGGATCTGTTCTTTGACAAGATCGGTACTGGTCACTAACTCTGTCACCGGGTGTTCAACCTGTAAGCGGGTGTTCATCTCCATAAAGTAA
>CAAGKR010045614.1_pt1 | contig 10737 bp, 9 predicted proteins | sample 2556971 | NCBI WGS metagenome assembly CAAGKR01 (sample SAMEA5207829, study PRJEB30636) | soil metagenome | biome: forest; feature: boreal; material: soil | place: USA | collected 2011-09 | depth 1 m
GGTTGGTCGTCGTACCCGCCGCATCGCCACGAGCACGAGGAGCTCTACCTCTACCGCTTCGCACCGCCGAGTGGCTTCGGTGTGCACGTCTCCTACGACGAGGGCGCCGACGCGGCGCGTGTCGTGCGTGACGGCTCCATCGAGCGCATCACCAACGGCTACCACCCCGTCGTCGCCGCCCCCGCGGCCGCGATGTACTACCTCTGGGCCCTCGCGGGCGACCACGACACCGTCGACACCCACATCGACCCCCTCTTTGCATGAAGTGGTACCCGGCCCGCTTTCTTGACGCCCGTGTCAGGTTGCCGCGAGAGTCGCGGCGAAGGTGCTTTCCCCGGGGGGACGGATGACCACCACTGATCTGCCGGCAACGATGCCCGCCGCCGTCCTGAAGGGGCTGCGCCAGGTCGACGTCGAAGACCGGCCGCTGCCGACCCTCGGTCCGCGGGAGGTGCTGCTCGAGATCAGCCACTGCGGCATCTGCGGCTCCGATCTGCACTTCATGGTCGAGTGGGAGGGCGCGGCGAAGCCGGGCGCCATCGAGGGTCACGAGTACAGCGGCACCGTCGTCGCGCTCGGGAGCGAGGTCGAGGGCTGGAGCATCGGCGAAGAGGTCGTCGGTGGTCCGTCACCCCGCTGTGGGGTCTGCGAGTACTGCCTCGCGGGCCGGCCTTCGCTGTGCCTCGAGCGGGGCAAGGTCGGTGCGGGCGACAACCCCTGGCAGGGAGCGTTCGCGCGGTTCAAGGCGGAGCGCGCGGACGAGTTGCTGCGGGTTCCCGCGGGGCTCTCGTTGCGGCATGCCGCGCTCGTCGAGCCGATGGCCGTCGCGTTGCACGGCATCACCCGCTCGGGTGGGGCCCGGCCGGATGCGCGCTACCTCGTGACGGGCGGAGGGCCGATCGGCTTCCTCTCGGTCGCGGCGCTGAAGGCCGAGGGCGTCGACGACATCGTCGTGAGCGAACCCCACGAAGGCCGCCGTGAGCTCTGTGCGCGCCTCGGTGCGCGCGCCGTCGACCCGTCGGAGCTTCGCCTTCCGGCGATGCCGCACGATCTCGTCGAGGAACCCTTCGACGTGGTGCTGGAGTGCTCGGGACACCGCGAGGCCATGGAAGCCGGGCTCGCGCAGTTGAAGCGCGCGGGCGTCCTCGTGCTCGTCGGCGCGGGGATGCGCAGGCCGCGGTTCGACAACAACCGCATCCTTCTCAACGAGCTGACGATCACCGGCTCGTTCGTGTACGACGCCGACGGGTTCCCGCGCGCGCTCGAGCTGCTCGCTTCGGGTCGCGTGCCGCTCGACGTGCTCGTCGAGCGCGACGACGTGCCGCTCGACGGCTTGCTCGACGCTGCGCTCGGACTGCACGAGGGCCGGCTCGCGGCGAAGGTGATGGTCGTGCCCCGAGTCGGGGCCCGAGCAAGGGAGGAATCGTGACCAACATGACCAACACGACCAAGGTCGACGAGGCGGTGGACGAGCCTCAGTTCAGGTCGCGCAATCCGCGCTTCAACCACGTTGCCATGAGCCTGCCGCCCGAGTTGCTCGACGAGGAGCACCGCGCGCTGCTGAAGGACTTCTACGGCGAGGTCTTCGGCTGGCACGAGCTCCCGACGCTGACCGAAGAGCGCAAGCGCCTCGTGTTCCAGGTGTACACGATCGAGCAGTTCGTCTTCCTGATCGCCGATGAGCCGCCGATGGTGTGCCCGCGCCTCGACCACTTCGGCATCTCTGTCGGAGCGGAGTCCGAGCTCGACGACATCCTCGCCCGGGCGCGTGCCTTCAAGGCGCGCGACGACCGCGTCGACATCATCGAACGCAAGGTCGAGGATCACGGCATGATCGCGATCACGAGCATGTACGTCCGTTACCTTCTGCCGATGATGGTCGAAGTGCAGTGGTGGGACCATAAGTGGGAACGGGAGGGCGTCGCGTCGTGACCCTTCGCTTCGGCGCGTTCGTTCCGCAGGGATGGAAGCTCGAGTACACCGGCGTCGACGCCGCGGCCGCGTGGGAGCGGTCGAAGGAGATCGCCGGCATCGCCGAACGCGTGGGCTACGACCACCTCTGGGTCTACGACCACGTCGAGACGGTGCCCCGCCGCGAAGCCACGCACGTGTTCGAGGCGTTCACGATGCTCTCGGCGCTCTCGCAGCACACGACCACGATCCGCCTCGGCCAGCTCGTCACCTGTTCGTCGTACCGCAACGCCGGTCTGCTCGCGAAGGAGGCCGCCTGCCTCGACGTGTACTCGGGTGGGCGGCTCATCCTCGGTCTGGGCGCGGGCTGGTACGACCGTGAGTATCAGGCGTACGGCTACCCGTACCTCGCGGCGGGGGCGCGCCTCGACGTGCTCGAAGAGACCCTGCAGGTCGTGAAGCGGCTCTGGACCGAGGAGACCGTGAGCTTCGCGGGCAAGTACCTCGATTTCGACCGCGCCTACTGCGACCCGAAGCCGATCCAACAGCTCCCGCCGATCTGGGTCGGTGGGGGAGGCGAGAAGAAGACGCTGCGCATCGCGGCCCGGCACGCCGACGCGACGAACTGGCAGACCGGCCTCACCGGGTTCATCCACAAGTCCCAGGTCCTGCGCGAGTATTGCGAAGCCGAGGGGCGCGCGTTCGAGAGCATCGTGCGCACACACGGGCCCGACTGCCGGCTGTTCGATTCGGACGCCGACCTGCGCCGGTGGCTCGACGCCCCAGATGGTGGGTCGCTCTGGGGTCGGGGAGATCCCGACGAGTACGTGCGTGACAACCTCGTCGGCACCGTCGAGCAGGTCGCGGAGAAGGTGCAGGGCTACGTCGACGCCGGTTGTGCGGAGTTCGTGCTCTGGTTCCGCGACTACCCGTCGTCGGAGAGTCTCGAGCGGTTCATGGGCGAGGTCGTGCCGAGGGTCAGCGCGTGACGAAAGTTGACACGGCGACACCCTCACGCGAGCAGGGGTCGCGCGAAGCGAAGTCGCGAGACCCGCTCCTGCTCACCCTGGTGGTCGCGGTCGTCATCGCGATCGGTATCGGCTTCCGCTTCACCACCCGGTCGGACATGTGGCTCGACGAGGCGCTCACGGTCAACATCGCGCACCTCCCGGTCAGCCAGATCCCGCAGTGGCTGCGCCACGACGGCGCGCCGCCGCTCTACTACCTGTTGCTGCATTATTGGATGAAGGTCTTCGGCACCTCCGATCTTGCCGCACGATCGATGTCCGGCATCTTCGGGGTTGCTGCGCTCCCGCTCGCATGGTTCTGCGGGAAGCGCATCGGAGGCCGCGCGACCGCCTGGATCGCGGTCGTGGTGCTCTCCGTGAACACGTACGCGATCATCTACTCCACCTCCGCGCGCATGTATTCGATGGAGATCTTCCTGGTCTTCGCGGGGATCCTGGCGGTGCGGCGGGCGTTCGAGCGGCCGTCGGTCGAACGCGTTGCCCTGCTCGGCCTGCTCGCGGCCATCCTCATCTACACGCAGTACTGGGGCTTCTACCTGACGGCCGCGGTCGGCCTGTTCCTGGTGGGCACGATCGTGCGCTCGCCGGAGCATCGCGACGCGGCGAAGCGGATGCTGCTCGCGCTCGTCGTCGGCGTCGCGACGTTCGCCCCGTGGATCCCGGCCTTCCTGTACCAGGCGAAGCACACCGGAACGCCGTGGGGTAAGCCGGTCTTCCCCCCGACTCCGGTCGGCCTGACCTTCCAGGACTTCTCGGGAGGCCAGCAGCAAGAGGGTTGGATCCTGCTGATCGGGTTCATCGCGCTCGTATTCGTGGGGGTATTCGGGAGAGCCGTCGACGAGCGGCATGTCGACGTCGATCTGCAGGGTCAACCCTCGATCCGTTGGGAGGCCGCGATCGGCGCGAGCGCGCTCGTGATCGGCACCAGCGCGGCGTGGGCGGGCCGCTCCGCGTTCCAGTCTCGCTATGCCTCGATCGTGTTCCCGTTCTTCGTGCTCGTTCTGGCGCGCGGTATCACGTGCTTCGCCGACCGGCGCGTGCGCACCGGGATCGTCGCGCTGGTCGTTGTCCTCGGCTGCGTAGGCGGGTTCCGCAACGTCACTTCGAATCGCACCTCTGCCGGCAAGGTCGCGGTGATCCTGCGGAAGGAAGTCAAGCCCGGCGACGTCGTGTTCTACTGCCCCGACCAGATCGGCCCCGCAGTCCACCGACTCTTGCCGCGCGGTATCGACGAGGTCACGTATCCGAAGTTGCGCCGGCCCGCGTTCGTCGACTGGGTCGACTACAAGGCGGTGCTGCGTCGTCACAATCCGGCGGTCGTCGCGCAGGAGGTGCTGGCTCGGGCCGCTTCGCACACGATCTGGTATGTCTCCGCGCCCGGTTACCAGACGCACCTCGACACCTGCGACGTCGTCTCCAACGCTCTCGCCGAGGCCCGTCCGTTCGTGTTGCGGATTGCCTCCAATCCGGATGCCTTCGAGAAGCAGGGCTTGAAAGAGTTTCCGGCGCGCTGACGATGCTGCGTCGCTCGAGGTTCGGTGGTGAGCCTCGCGCCGGGTCGTCGACCACCGGCGCCGTCGGGGTCGCAGCAGTGCCCTGGCTCGTGTCGCGCGCGCTCGTGCTCGCGGCACTCGCCGCGTCGCGTCACCTTGTCGACCACCTCGGCGTGAACCCCCACCCGATCGCGCTGCGTCAGGGTCTGCTCGGTTGGGACGCGGCGTTCTACGGCGATATCGCGCGTGGCGGTTACGGCTCCGTCAGTCGCGAGGGGCTGCGCTTCTTCCCGCTGCTTCCGCTGGCGGGACGCGCGATCGGGCTCCTCCCGTTCGTCGACGCGCGTGGCGGTGTGGTCGTCGTCGCCAACCTGAGCGCGCTGGTCGCGGCCGTCCTGCTCGTCCGCCTGGTGACCTTCGAGACGCACGACCGCGCGCTTGGGGCGCGATCGGCTGCCATCCTCCTGCTCGCGCCGCACGCATTCGTGTTCGCGATGGGCTATGCCGAGTCGTTGTTGTGCGCGCTCGCGCTGGCCGTGTTCCTGGGCTTACGCCGTGAGCACTGGTGGTGGGCGGCGGCGGCCGGCTTCGCAGCCGGGCTCTGCCGCCCGGTCGGGATCATCCTCGTGCTGCCCGCGCTCGTCGAGGCGGTTCAGGCCGCGCGGCGACACCGAGGCCCTCGGCTCGCGCCGGTGATCGCGACGATCGCACCCGCGGCGGGGCTCGCCACCTACCTGCTCTGGGCGCGCGACCGCACCGGCGATCTGTTCCTCGTGCTCCGGCTCCAGAACGAGCGCAACCTCCGCGGCGGAACCGTCTCGCCGTTCACGAGCGTCGGCCACGCCTTCCACGAGCTCGTCTCGGGCGACCGGGTCGGCTACGGCCTGCACGCGATCACCGCGCTCGTCGTCGTCGCGCTCGTCGTCGTGGTCGGCCGGCGGCTGCCACTCTCGTACACGGTCTACGCCGCGGCCTCGGTGCTCGTCGCGTTGTGCGCCCGCAACCTGGACTCCGTGGAGCGCTACTCGCTCTCGACGTTCCCCCTCGTCATCGGGGCCGCCGTGCTGCTCCGACGTCCGACGGTCGAACGGGCTGCGCTCCTGCTCGTCGCGGGCGGGCTCGTCGGCGCCTCGATCCTCGCGTTCACCGGCGCGCTGGTGCCCTGACGAACGCGTCTCCTGTCGTACATTCGGCCTCGATGGAGCCGTCCGCGACCCAGAGCGCGGTGCGCGGCCCTTGGCGTTTCGGTCGCGTACACCGGCTTGCAGGACCCGCCGGCCCGATGGATCGAGACGGTGGTGTTTCCGCGCAGCCCCGAGCGCTCGTCGGTTGGCTCGTTGTCGACCTGCTGGCACTCGCGTTCACCGTGCGGCGGCGCGGCTGGCCTCGCTCCGCCAGGCTGCCCTTCGTGCTCACCTACCCTCATCTCTGGACGGTCTGGACCGGTGATGCCTTCGACGTCACTCGCCACGCCCTCGCCGCGTCGTTTCAGCTTCCGGTCGGCCTTTCGTTACTGAGCGTCGCCGCGCTCGACGCCTTCATGTCCGGCGTCGGGCGACGCGTTCGTCGCCGGTAGGCTTTCGTGGGTGCAGGGCGAGGGGCGAAGGGCGACGATCCCACACGTTGCCGCGTTGGATGGTGGGCGCGGGGCGGCGGTCGCGGCGGTTCTGCTCTTCCATGGTGGCCATCTTCTCGGTGGGTATCTCGGCGTTGATCTGTTCTTCACGTTGTCGGGGTTTCTGATCACGTCGTTGTTGCTCGCGGAATCGGGTCGTACCGGGAGTGTCGGCTTGGGTGGGTTCTGGGCTCGTCGGGCCCGTCGCCTCCTTCCGGCTCTGGCGGTGTTGATGGTCGCGGTCGCCGCGTATTGCGTTCTGTTCGCGGCGCCGGAGCAATTGACCCAGATTCGAGGCGACGCACTCGCCACCCTCGCCTACGGAGCGAACTGGCGGGCGGTCTTCGCGCGTCAGAACTACTGGGCGCTCTTTACTGCTCCGTCGCCGCTGAATCACACGTGGAGCCTCGCGATCGAGGAGCAGTTCTATGTGATTTGGCCCTTGGTGTTCGCGGGGTTGCTCGTCTGGTGGAAGCGCGCGACCGCAAAGGCGGTGTTGGTCCTGTCGCTGGGATTGGCGTGCGTGTCGAGTGTGCTCATGATCACGCTGTACGACCCGGCCAACTCGGCGCGGGCGTACTTCGGCACCGACACGCGTGCCGCGGCGGTTCTCTTCGGTGCTGCCTTGGCGGCCTGGCTCGCGGTGAGGGGTCCCGCGAGGAACCGCACGGCTCTCGAGGTCGTGGGACTGCTCGGTGCGGTCGTGCTTGCCGTGGCGTGGTCGCGTCTCGACGGCCAGTCGTCGACCTTGTATCGGGGCGGGTTCTTGGTGTGTGGACTCGCGGCCACCGCGGTGATCGCCGCCGTCGCGCACCCAGAGCCCGGTCTGCTCTCACGGGTGCTGTCGCTACGGCCGTTGTGCATGCTCGGGCTGATCAGCTACGGGGTGTATCTGTATCACTGGCCGATCGATGTGGTCCTAGACGAGAAGCGGGTGGGGTTCGGGGGCTGGCCGCTGTTCGCGGTGCAGACCATGGTGACGCTCGCCGCGGCGATCGCCTCGTACCGGCTGATCGAGCAGCCGATCCGACACGGCGCGCTGTCGGGTCGCCAGTGGCGTACGCTCACGCCTGCGGTCGCGGTCGGTCTCGTCGCGGTTCTCGTCGTCAGTACCTCCGGGGGCCACCCCCGCGTCGTCAACGCTGCCGGTGGCGATCTGATGGTCGACCCGGCGGAGCGGGCCTTTCGAAACGCGCCATCGGGAGCGGAACGAGTTCTGATCGTGGGCAACTCGGTTGCATTCTTCCTCGGTCAATCCATGCAACACATTCACACCGACCCACCGATCGTCGCGTTCGACGCCGGCTTCCCGGCGTGCATCTTCCCGCCGGAGATCACCGGCGAGCGAGTGGCGACGGCCGAGGGAGCCACCGTCATCCAGCCGACGATCCCGTGCGACTTTGCGTCGCAAGCCCGCGTCGTGAACGGATTTCGACCGAACGTCGTGTTCTGGATCGTCAGTAACATCGAGAGCGGGGGACTGCGCTATCGCGGCCAGTGGGTGCGGCCGTGCACGGAGCCGTACGAGTCGCTGTATCAGCGCAGCCTGCGCACGGAAGCGGCGGTCCTCGGAGCACGCGGCGCGAAGGTTGTCATCACCACGGCGGCGTATCCGCGCTACTTCCTCTCCCCTCCGAACGGACCCACCGACTGCGACAATCGGTTACGGCGCAAGGTCGCCGCCGAGACCGGCGCGCAGCTGGTCGACCTCTTCAGCTACATCTGTCCCCGAGGGCAGTGCCGCGCGAAGCAGAACGGAGTGACCCTGCGTCCGGACGGGCTTCACTACGAAGGACCCGGGGGTGAGATCGTGGCCCGGTGGCTGATCGACCAGATCCACTGACCGGGACGGGGCCCGTGACCACCCTCAGTACCGGGCATTCGCAGGCCCAGCTAAACTCATTCTCCGCTGCGCGCCGGGCGGGCCGCTGCCCGGGACCGGTTTGCCCCGGCCGGCTCCGCCCGTCGGCGGGCCGACCGATCGGGACTCCTATGGCAGCCACTCACGACGCGTCAACGACGCCCGCAGGCGATTCCGACCCTCTCGGTCCACGGGTGCTCATCATTGGGGCCGGCCCCGCCGGCCTCACCGCGGCGTACCAGCTCATGAAGGCGGGTTGCCAGAGCACCATCCTCGAGGGCGACTCCGTGGTCGGCGGTATCAGCCGCACCGTCGAGCGCGACGGCTGGCGATTCGACATCGGGGGCCACCGGTTCTTCACGAAGGTGAAGCCGGTCGACGACCTGTGGTTCGAGATCCTCGGTGCCGACGAGTTCCTGCGCCGCTCGCGGATGAGCCACATCTACTACAAGGGCAAGCTTTACGACTACCCGATCAAGCCGCTCAACGCGCTGCGCAACCTCGGGTTCATCGAGGCGACGCGGTGCATGGCGTCGTACGCGTGGGTTCGAGTACGGCCGCCGAAGGACACGACCATGCTCGAGGGCTACATCGCGAGGCACTACGGCTGGCGGTTGTACCGGCACTTCTTCAAGACGTACAACGAGAAGGTGTGGGGCATCCCTGCGTCGGAGCTGTCGGCCGACTTCGGCGCGCAGCGCATCAAGAACATGTCGATCGTCGCCGCGGTGTGGGAGCCGCTCCGGGCCCGGATGATCGGTCGGCGCGACAAGTCGAAGCAGGTCACCAGCCTCATCGAGGAGTTCAACTACCCGAAGTACGGACCGGGGCAGATGTGGGAGACCGCGGCCGCCAAGGTCACCGCGGCGGGATCGCAGCTGCACTTCCGTCACGAGGTCGTGCGCATCCTGCACCGCGACGGCGCCGCGCACGCGGTCATCGCCCGCGACAAGGACACGGGCGCGGAGCGCATGTTCGAGTGCACGCACGTCGTGTCTTCGATGCCGATGGGCGCGTTGCTCCGCGCGATGGACCCGCCGGTGCCCGACGACGTGCGCGTTGCGGCCGACGGCCTCACTTATCGCGACTTCATGACCGTCGCCCTCGTCGTACCCTTGGAGTACTCGTTTTCCGACACCTGGATCTACATCCACGATCCCGACGTCGAGGTCGGACGGGTGCAGAACTTCGGGTCGTGGTCGCCGTACATGGTGAAGGAAGGCCGCACGTGCCTGGGCCTCGAGTTCTTCGTGCACGAGGGCGACGAGATGTGGTCGAAGTCCGACGCCGAGCTCGTCGAGCAGGCCAAGCGGGAGCTACATCATCTCGGTCTCTGCGACCCTTCGAAGGTCGAGGCCGGATATGTGGTGCGGGTACCGAAGGCGTATCCGGTGTACGACGAGACGTACCAGGCGAACGTCGAGGTGTTGCGCCGCTGGCTTGCCTCGGAGACACCCAACGTGTTCCCCACCGGTCGCAACGGGATGCACCGGTACAACAACCAGGACCACTCGATGTTCACCGCGATGCTCTCGGTCGAGAACATCCTCCTCGGCGCGAGCCACGACGTCTGGACCGTCAACGTCGACGCCGAGTACCACGAGGAACACGCCGATCCGTCGAAGAACGGTGCGACCGGCCGCGACGCGCCGGTGTTGCCGCGCGCCGCGCTCGACGCAGCGGCCTCGCGCCGCGCCCGGAAGCCCACCGAGACCTCGCCCCGCCCGTAGGCGGAGGGACGTGAGCGACGGCGCGGAGGGCCGCTCGATGACCAGCGCCGCCGACGCGCCCACGGGGGGCTTCTCCGGTCGATTCGAAGCCGGCGGCCCCTTCTTCCCGTGCTTCGACGGCCTCCGCGCGCTCGTGACCATGGCCAAGAGCACTTGCTCGAATTGCCGGATCCAGGTGATCGAGAACGCTTCCCGGTCGACCCGAGGGGCCGGCGTCGCGGTGCTGATGGTTGCGTTCACCGCCTGGCGGGATACCCATCGCGGCGTCGCCCACGCCGACGCAGGACTCGATCGCGGAGGCCCCACCAGGTGACGAGAGCCATGGCCTCGATGACGATCCGGCCCGACATCTTCGACGTGCCGCGCTCGCGGTCGGTGAACGTGATCGGAACCTCGGTGACCCGACCCCCGATCGTCACGAGCCGGTAGGTCATCTCGATCTGGAACGTGTAGCCGTTGGCGCGGGTCGACTCGAAGTGCATCTGCTGCAACGCGGAGGCGTGATACGCGCGGTATCCGGCGGTCGAATCGGAGACGTCGATCCCGAGTGCCCATGCCGCGTACGCGCAACCCGAGCGCGAGAGCGCCAGGCGGTAGGCCGGCCAGTGGGGGATCGCGCCACCCTCGACGTAGCGCGAGCCGAGCGCGAGGTCGGCGCCGTCGCGCACCGCCGCGAGCAACGAGGGGAGGGCCTCCGGTTGGTGCGAGAGGTCGGCGTCGATCTGCACCATCACGTCATAGCCGCGGGCGAGGCCGATCGCGTGGCCGGCGCGGTACGCGGCGCCGAGACCCGACTTGCCCGGTCGACGGAGCACCTCGATGCCGCCGAGCTCCGCGGCGACCTTCTCGGCCACTTCGGCGGTGCCGTCGGGGCTGGCGTCGTCGATGACGAGGACGTGCGCGTCGGGGACGGCGGCGCGCAGGCGCCGGAGGAGCTCTTCGATGTTCTCGGCTTCCTGGTAGGTCGGCACCGAGACGAAGACGCGCATGGTCACTCCTGCCCAACGGCCGGGCGCGGGGCCCGGGCGATGGCGAACAACACGGGGGTCGTCGTGTCGATCGCCTCGGTGAGGAAGAGGTGCGAGGCGTCGAGCCCGGA
>CAAGKR010314837.1_pt1 | contig 10736 bp, 7 predicted proteins | sample 2556971 | NCBI WGS metagenome assembly CAAGKR01 (sample SAMEA5207829, study PRJEB30636) | soil metagenome | biome: forest; feature: boreal; material: soil | place: USA | collected 2011-09 | depth 1 m
CCAGTGAACACCATAGCTCAGACCAAATGGCGAAAACTGTCTCCAAAGGAACGGGGAAGGAGACCCACCCAGGCTCGCGATTGCCTGCGCCGTCGTGCGATTCGGTCTCAGGCCCCCGAGGTATCGCTGCGGTAGATTGCGGCCTGACCGGGTCCCTCGGCGACCGAGATTTCCATCGTCGTCACGCCCGCAAGCGCGTCGCGGGCTTTAAGCGCTCCCGCCAGTTCGTCCCACAGATAGCGCGCGAGTTCCTCGGCCGAGCTGTGAACAATCGGCAGCATGCGAACATCGTCCGCCGGAAAAACGAACTCGTCATTTTCGTAGCGGACCCGCAGCTTGCCGTCGCGCGGCCCGTCGATCGTCAGGCAATCGCTGCGCGCGGGGATGATCGTGTGCTCGTCAAGCCGATCGACAATTTCCTTGGTGAGCTTCTTGATCAACCCGAAATCGATCACGTAGCCGGTGCTCGCAAGGCGGCCTTCGACCTGCACGCCGACCTGGTAGTTGTGACCGTGAAGAGGCTCGCGGAAACCGGGGTAGGCGATAAAGTGTGCGGCCGAGAACTTCAGATTCTCTTTCGCGACCCTGATCGAAAATTGCGAAGCCACCTGATGAAGCTATCCAAGCCGCGCGAACTTTAGAAGCGGCGCCAGGCTTTCATGATGCCGCCCCGCGAAGCGCGCCTGGTACAGGCCGAAATCAATCGACGTCGCGCTTAGAAAACGATCGCGCTCGCCGTCGGCGCCGATGCGGAATCTCTCGGCAAGATCGGCCGCCCAATTCGCTTCCGGGTCGAATCCCGCGGCCAGGTCGGCGACGCTTAAGCCATGAAGTCCGCCGAGCAGACATTCAGCGAAGTACCCGAGTTGTCCCGCGCGATCGAAACCCGGGAACTCGAGCGTCAGCGACTCGTGGATACTCAGCAGCCGGTCCATCCCGAATTCATTTCGCTTCGAGCGTACCCCCGGATCGCCGCTGCCTTCGAAGCCCGCCCCAATCGCGATTATTGCGACCCGGCCATCGTCCAACTCGACGGGATGAAAGATGTAACCGGGCGACGTATAGCCGACGATTTCGCGCAACGCGCGGCGGTATTCGAGCAGGTCGTGATGAGTCTCGCGCGCGACGCTCATGAGGAATTCGGCGAGCTCCTGGCCGGCACGATCGGCAAGCGTCAACAGCCGTTCGAAAGCGTCGGGATCGTACTCCTCACGCTGCGCGACGATCCGGGCAGACTCGCGATCGAAGGTCAGCACAAGTCCGCCGATTCCCACTCCCTCGCGCCCGATCGACGCCGTGATCGCGACACTGCGATCGAGCGGCTCGATATCCATCGCCAGGTAGCTGCCGTGGCTCGAGGGCTTTGCGAGGCCGCGGCGCGCGTTGTGAATCGAGACTGCGTCAACATCGCGCGCGAGCAGGCGGCTCCTTCCGCCGCGACGCTCGGCCATCAACCCGTAGCCGCTCAGCAGCGAACCGTATCCGATCACGAGAATTTTGCGATTCAGATTTTCGGTTGTCACCTTTTTGATATACGCGCGGCCAGCGCGCTCGACCCTATCTCTCTCCTCTATATGCCCTCGGGTCTATATATCGTCCGGGCCGGGATAATATTTTCCCTCGCCGAGCGAATCGACCGCCGCCCAGAATTCCGGCCCGCCCGCTTTCATCGGATCTTCCAACGCCCACGCCTGCCGTTTGTAATTCCAGCTTTCCGGACGCAGCCGCTTCGCTGCTTCGAAATATTTTTTTGCCGCGTCCGGGTGTCCCTGTTCGAACAGATACTCGCCGAGGCAGAAATTCGCCGCCGCCCGCACCTGCTTGTCGTCCGGCGTATGCATCCGGCGGACGACTTCGGACTCGCTCAGCGCGAAGCGGCTGGCCGATCCATTCGCGACCCAATCGCGGATCGCGTCGAGATACGCCTTGCGCTTGGCTTGCAGCTCATTCATCGCGTCGGTCGGAATCGAGAAATTCGAGCGATCCATTTTGCGGAACGCGTCGGTCACCCCGGCGGGCTCGCTCGGCCGCACTATTTTGCCGCGCTCGTCGATCCAGACCGCGGTCGGCACGTTTACCATGTCGTAAAGCTCGGCCACGAGATGCCGCCTGTCGATCAGCGATGGATAAGTCGAGTTGGCGGCTTTGATCCATGGCTCGACCGCCGCGTTGCCGCCGCTATCGAATGCGATCGCGATTGGTACGAATCCCTTCGGTCCGAGTTCTTCGTACAGCGCCTGCCAGACTGGCAGGTCAAAGCGGCATCCTCACCACGAGGCCCACGATGCGACGAAAACTTTCTTCCCGCGGTACTGCGACAGCGAGTGCATCTTGCCGTCGAGATCGGGCAGCGTGAAATCGGGGGCGTCGAGCGAGGTCAACGTGCGTTTGCGTTCCGCCGCGGCCTCGCCGATACACCAAACGTGATGCGTTTCGTCGGCGACTGATGGCTGACCGAGCAAGCCCGCGAGTGCCGCGAGATTGAACCGTCCGCCTGCGGCGAATTCATTTTTCCGCGCGTGCGGAGCCGGGACGCACACCTCGCCCCTGCAGAAACCTTCGGGCTTGTGAACCCATCCGCTGACGCGCTCGAGATCGGAGGCCGTCAGCCACAGCGCGCCGGCCTTCGATTCGGCGTCAACGCCTTGCATCACGCGCTCGCCGTAAATGATGTCAGTTGCCACCGCGATGAAACCTTCCTTCGGATGAGACGATGAGATCTTGTTCGCGCGCATATCCTAGCGCCGCGCGAGTCACGATCAAATCCTCAGAATCGCTCCCGCGGCGGGCAAGCCGGTGCTCTGCCGAAGCGCGTGAATGTAGAGGCCTATCTGTGCGCGGTACTCGTCAAGCGCGTGCGTGAGGTCGAAGTCGGTCTTGAAGTCCACCACCGTCCACGCGATACCAGTGTTCACTCGTTCCGCGAACGCAAGATCGGCGATACCCTCGACCGCACTCCCGTCCTCGAGCCGAACCATCAGCGGGCACTCGCGCATGACGGTTTGCGCGACGCTGGCGCGCCTCATCAGTTCAGATTTGAGCGCTGCCATCACCGCGATCGTGGCCGCCGAGATTTCCTGCTCAGTCGCACCAAGCATCCTCCCCGCGCTCGCGGCTATTTTGACGACGTCATTCGCGCCGGCGTCGAAGGCAACCCGCAGCATCGCCAGATGCACCAGCGTTCCGAATCGTTTGCCGTGCGGACGGTCCGCCGCGCGAACCGTCTCCTCGACTGCGATCGCGCCCGCATACTTAAGGCCGATCTCGGGACTCGCGATCGAAAGCTCGGTCGCAGTCGCCACCCTCACCGTCGCCATCGTCCCCGACGCGAGCATCGCCGCGCGCTTGGCGCTCCAATCATCGTGCATCTTCTTGCCGCGCTCGGACACAAGACCTTTTTCATCGACCTGCAAAAGTTTGTTCTGGCGCAGCCCCATCGCTTCATCGACGGAGAGAATCAATCGCGACGGATCCCACCACACGACTTCTTGCCCGCCGTCGGCCCCGCGATGGAGTCCCGGCGCGACCGACTTCATTTTCGCAGGCGCCCGCGGTGGCCGAACAGTTACCGTGTCGTCGCCAAACTCGGGGCATCCCGCAGGCTTGCTCGAGAGCGGCGCGCGTCGATTGCTCGGCGCCGGATAAATCACGCGATTCAAGCGCGCGAGCCAGCCGTCGTCTTCGCCATCGCGGCCCGCGGGTGCGCATGGATCGCGATCACCGATCACCGGAACCACCACCAGGTCGCGCGCGCGAGTCGCGGCGACGTAAAGCAGGCGCACCGCTTCCTCCTGGTCGCGGCGATGCTCCTCTCCCTGATGCTCCTGCAGTTCGCGCGGCGCGCACCCGGCCAACTCCATCGCGCACAGCCGCGACGACGGATCCACATAGCGCGAGGCTTCGGCGCGAGTTTCATTGCAGGTCAGGTCGGCGAAAATGACCACCGGAAATTCCAGGCCCTTCGCGCGATGCACCGTCATGATGCGCACGCCCTCGGTGCCTTCCTCGACGATCGGCGTTTCGCTCGCCTCGTCGCGCTCCGCTCGCGCCTCCAGGTCATCGACGAACGCGCGAAACGAAGTCGCACCGGCGCGAGCCTCATACCGGCGCGCCTGGTCCATGATTCTAAGGATGTTCGCGAGCGCTTGGTCGCCGGTCGGCCAGATCGCGATTCCCGCGTGCGCCCGCGTCTTTGCCAGGATCGTCGCGAGCGTTTCCGCGATCGGCCGGCGATTGCGTCCGCGATGCAGATCGCGAAGCAAGCCAAGTGCGCGCGCGACTTCGCATAAACGATCGGGCAACTCTTCCGGCAGCTTTTGGAACGGATGCAGTCTTTTGAATCTCTCGCGAAATTCGAGCAGCGCCGCGTCCGACAAAGCGAAAATCGGCCCGCGGAGCGACGCGAACACCAGCAGCTCGTCGTCGGGACGCTCGATCGCGCCCAGCAGATTGCGCACCGCGACCACTTCCTCGCGCTCGTTAAACGAACCGCCCTTCACCAACACATGTGGCAGATGACGCGCTTCGAGCGCCCGCAGATATGGCCGCGTCACGTCGCGTCCGTACGAGTTCATACGCCGAAACAGAATGCAGATGTGCCGTGGACGGATTTTGACCCGCTCGTCGGGACGCTCGCGTTCGGTCACGGTCCATCCACTTTCGACCACCAGCCATCGCGCGTACGCGGCGATTGCTTCCGGTATCGATTGCTCGATTCTGAAATTAACTACACGGCCAAAGTCGCCGTAAGGCTCGGGCACCGGGATCGCGACAATCGCCGGTTGCGTCTCGACCGCGGGACGATACGGCATCAGCGGCGCATACTTGGGTTGACTGCCTGATTCGACGTCCATCAACGGCGCGAACGCCGCATTCACCATCGATTGCAACTGCGGCGTGGCGCGAAAACTGACCGTCAGATGCTCGAGCGCGGCGCCGTGCAGCAGCAGCATCGCCTTGACGCCCTGGTAGAGAGAAACGTCGGCGCGGCGAAAACGGTAAATCGATTGTTTCGGATCGCCGACGATAAACAGTTTGCCGGGACGCGGACGGACCTTCCGCCAATTGGTCTCGCTCGAATCGCTCGCCGACAGCAGGATCAGGATTTCCGCCTGCAGCGGATCGGTATCCTGGAATTCATCGACGAAGATATGCGTGAAGCGCTCCTGCAACTCCTCGCGCACTGAAGCGCTGTCGCGAACCAGGTTGCGCGCGACCAGCAACAGATCCAGAAAGTCCAGCCGGCCCGCGCGGCGCTTCAAGTCTTCGTAGATAGCAACGATCGGCCACAATTCTTCGCGCAGCAGCGGCGCGAGATTTGCCCCAGCGTCGTTGCCGAATTTCTTCAGCCGCTCGCACAGCGCGTCGCGACGGCGGATCACATCGGCCCGCGCAACCTCGCCGAAATCGCCGCCGAAGCCCTTCCACGTCCAGCGCCGCCCGCGTGACAGCGCGACCAGCACCGCTTCGAGCGCGTCGTAATCGCGCCCGCGATCACTTTCGAGCCGCGTAGCTTCCCGCACCGGACTCGCGATCGCATCCAGACTCTTGCCTAGCCAGTCGTCGGGCTCGGCCGCCTCGCCGAGTTTGCCCAGCGCGATCACTTCCTCCACGATCGAATCGATCTCGTGATCGCGATCGAATGGCGACTGCTGCCACGACGCGTCGAAGTCGCGCCAGTTCAGCAGCTCGAGCGCCGCGCGGCGCGCGATCGCTCGCGGCCCGCTCCGTTGCGCAAGATCGCGCCGACGCAGCAGACGCCGCATCCCTTCGCCGGGATTGTCCAGGATTTTCTCGAACCACCTTTCAAACGCCGCGTCGAACATTTCGTTGGCAACGTCTTCGGGCGCAACTTCAAACATCGGATCGACCCGCGCCTCGACCGGCCGCTCGCGCAACAGGTCGGCGCAAAACGAATGGATGGTCCCGATGCGAGCTTCTTCGAGCTGCTTCAATGCCTCGTCGAATCGCGCCCGCGCTTCGCTCGCGAGTGCCGTGTTGTGCCGCGCGCGTTCGATTTCCGCGCGCAATCGGAGTTGGAGTTCGCCCGCCGCCTTCTCGGTGAACGTCACCGCGACGATATGCGCGAGCTCGCCACGTCCCGACGCGATCACCGAGACGATTCGATTGACCAGCGCCGTGGTCTTGCCGGTGCCGGCCGCCGCCTCGATCACAAGCGTCGTGTCCAGGTCGTCGCGGATACGGTCGCGAACTCGTTGATCGGATGGCGTAGTCACCGCGTTATCTCATCTCGCGCAGGCGCATCAACGCGGCCAGCCGCGGCTTCGGCTTGATGCTGGATCGGCGCTCTTCGTAAGGACCGCAGACGTGTTTGTAATCGCACCACTCGCATTCGCGCTCGGCGGGCGCAGCGGGGAAAAATCCGCTCGCGACAGTTTCCTTCACTATCGAAATAAAATCGCGCGCGGCCGCTCGCGCCTGCTCGTCGATCTCGACCACCCGTTCCTCGTAACCGCCCGCCGCAGTGCAGTAGTAAAGCCGGCCCGCGTAAATCGGACGGCTCAGCACGCTCTCCGCGGCCAGCGCGTACAGCACGGGCTGCAGCGTTTTGCCGCCGCCGATCACGAAGTTTTTTTCCGCGCGCACCTTTCCGGTTTTATGATCGGTCACACGAATCCGCCCGCCCGGATCGCGCTCGACCAGATCGATCGAGCCGCGAAGCGAGAGACCGCCTTCGAGCGCAACCGCGTCCGCCGAGCTGCGCGGGTCCGCCTGCTCCCTATTGTGGAGCCCAAACGCCAGCTCGAACGCCTCGGGCGTCCAATGCCCGGGGTCGTTGGCCGCGCGCTTGAGCCATTCGCGCAAGTCGGCGCGAATCGAATCGATTCCGTCGCGCCACACGCGCTCGATCGCGGGCGCGAGCTTGTCGTGAAATCTTTGCGCAACTTCTTCGATTCGCTCATCGAGCAAATCCGACGCGTCGCCGAGGTTTTCTGGCGTGACCGGGATCGCGTCGAGTTCTCTCAGCTCACTCAGAATCTCGTACTGCACTTCCGCAAACAGTCCGCCACGGGTCAGCGGATCCAGCGTCTCAATCGCTTCGGGCTCCTCGCGCGGCTCCAGGCGATGTATCGCCTGCAGGAAAAATCGGTACGGGCAACCCGCGAGGTTTTGCAGCGCCGTCGGCGAATAGGAACGCGCTGACAATTGATGCCGCGCGAGGGCCTTCAACGCGTCCTGGTCGGGATCGACCAGGCCGTCGGCAATCGTCCAGCGCCGAAGCCAGCGCCGCGCCCGCGCCCGCAGCGCCCGTCCCAGATGCTCGTTGTCGCCGAGCAGATAGTTCGCGGCGCCAACAGTCGTATTGGGATCCGCGTCGACAAGCTTGTCGAGCACCGCCAGATCGAACTCCGCGTTATCGATCGCGTCGACCGGATTCCCGGGCGCCGGCCATCCAAGCCGCGTCGCCTCCTCGGAGGCCGCGCGATGAGCCAGCTCGTCGAAGCCAGGCAATCGCCCCTCCGCCGCGCGCAGAATTTCCAGCGCATAGAAAGACGGAACCCGCGGACGTCCCTGGTCGAGGTCCACGCGCGGATAGGAAAACATCACTCGCTGGCGCGCCGCACCCGCCGCGATTCGAAGCGCGAGCCGCTCGGCGCCGACCCGGCGCTCGTTGCGCGCGAGCATCGGGTTTAGCCGCGCCCGCACTGCGTCGGGCAGGATCGGGTCTTCGATAAGCTTGCGCGGGAAAACGCGCTCTGCGAGTCCCGGCGCTATCACCACGTCGAACGCCATCCCCTTCGCACGAATCGGCGACGCTACGAACACCGCGCCATAACGGCGCCTGCGCCGCGATGCTTCCAGGCGTCCGAGACGATCGCCGAGCACCAGCCGCACTTCGTCCAGGCCGACCGGCCCCACCGGTCCCATCGGTTCGAGTTCCGCCAGCGCGGCCAGCACCGGCTCGCGATCGCGAATCGCAAGATCGATCAGACCTCGGATATAGACGAGCCAGTCAGCCCAGCTCGCGTCGCGCGGATATGCGCCCAGCATGGAGAGAATCGGAATCGCGACATCGCGCAGATGCGCGAGGTCGAGAATTCGGCGATCGACTCCGGCCGCGCGCGCGTCATCGTCGACGATCTGCGCGCGGCGCAACTTGAGTTCGTTGTCGAGCCCGTCGAGGCGTTTCTTCCACCGATCTGCGCTGCCAATCACCGCCGCTTCGACGATCAGTTTCTCCCATCGCCACGGCGCGCGCGCGGTCCCGTCGACGATCGGAACCGGATCTGCCGTCTCACTTTCCGTCTCGGAATCGTCGCCGCTGCGCTCGAGATCGTAGGAAAGCGGTCCCGCGACGAGTTCATTTTCGCTGGCCACGCTCGAAGACTCGGCCGGCGTGCCCGGAGCGGGAACTTGCGCGAGCGAAAGATATTCGCCGAAGCGCCGCGCTGAAAGATTTTCCGCGGCGCACGCGAGCAGCGCGAGCATCGCACGGCCGCCGGGCTCGGGCCGGCGCGTCCCACGCGCGAAGTAGGCTGGAATGTCGGCGCGGCTAAGCGCTTCCTGCAAATACGGCGCATAGCGGATCGGCTGGTGCAGCAGCACCGCGATTCGATCGAAGGGAACGCCGCGGCGCGCCTCGACTCCGATTCGCCGCGCGATCTCGACGCACTCATGCATCTCGCCGGGCGCCGAAATCACCGTCACAGTACCGTCCACGTCGCGCTCCGGCGGCGCGGTATCGGCAAACAGATGGGTTTGCAGGCGCGCAAGCGAGGGCGCCGAATTTTCATTTTCAATTGCGGCAATCGTGCTCGCCTTAACGCCTAGCGCCTCTTCCAGAATCGACTGCACATGCGCGTCGCCGTAAGGCACCGTCGCAAGAACCGATCGTGAACGCCCAGCGATCGCGGCCAGGAACTTGCGCTCGAGCACACTCTCGACCGCGAGATCGAGGATCAAGGTCGGCATCGCGACGAAACGCGGCGGCGGATTCGCAAGCGCGGCGGCAGTCGCTGTCTTCAGCAAGCCCGCGCGGTCGGTAAGCTTCGCCTCCGCGAGTTCGGCGCCGTAGCGATTGAGCATCGCGGCTATCGCTTCGCCGGCGCCGCCAAGCGCGCGCAACTCCTCGGCTGGAATGTCGTTCCAGCGGATTTCAGCCAGCGTCCGCGCCAGCGCACGCGAAAACCCCGGCCGGTCCAGCACCGGCTCGAAATGCGCCAGCTCGCCCGTATGCATCAAACGGAAGACTGCTCGCGCCACCACTGCTTGCGCCGCAAGTCCGTCGGCGGGGGCGAGACCCGCATCGGCCAGATGCTCTGCCGCGAGCAGACCGACCAGCCGATTGAGCGTCATGCGATGTATTCCGAGCGCCGCGCCGCGCGCGAGCGCCACTTCGCGCACCAGGTCGTCCGCGGCTTCTTGCACCGATGCGACCACCAGCACTTCGGTCGAAGGCGGTATTGCCTCGAGCCATGCGCGAGCGGACGCGATCCGCTCGGCGGCGCGCACTGAGACGATTATTTTTCGAGAGTCGGGCATCGACACGGCGCGAGCATTCAGCCACGCCGCAGATTCTATCGTCACCATCGTCAACCGCAGCCGCAAGAGGGCGCGACGCGTTGTTTCCACAACACGTCAACCGCTGTCATCGGCGCCAGCTCGCGATTATTTGTCGATGTACACCGGATCGCCGATCCGAATCTTGCCGGGCGCGCCAATCGAGGCGAACACGCCGACTTTCACCTTATGATGCACCGCGGCAGTGCGCAGGATCGCGTAGTCGCGCTGGAGGTCTTCCTGCGGATGGGCCGTCATTACGCAGCGCAACGCCGGCTGCATCGACACGATCTTCAGATCGTCGCCGACCGCAAGCGTTCCGCCAAGCCATTCGTCTTCGATAAAGCTGCCGTCGCGGTCGCCGGTGTCAACCAAAATGGTGGGACGGAATCGACGCGGATCGAAGTTCGAACCCGGCGCCAGCTTCGCCATGTGCTTCAGGGTGCCGGTCGCGACCACGTGCATGACGTCGGTGTCGAAAAAGCTGTCCTTGTGCAGCGCAAAATTATCGCCGAGTTTTTCCGCCGTGAGCCCCGGGAACACCTCCTCGACGCGTACGTCGGCGAAAATCGTCGCCGGATCGATTCCGGCGTGCTCGCCGTGCACATTCTCCGCGCGTTCGACGATCATCTTGCGGCCGAGCGCCGCCGAGATCACCTCGGACGCGTCCGCATCCGCGGCGTGGATCTTTTTCCCGTCCGGCAGCGCGACCGTCACCGGCGTAATCTTTCCCGCCGTCGGCGGCGAGTCGAACGTCGCGCGAAATTCGAACAGCTTCGGGAATTTCTTGGCGCTCGCGATCTGCCGATTCACCACCTCGCGGAGCGCGTAGGCGCGATCGCCGACCGCGCCTGTGAGCGTGATATCGAGTTCCTCGAGATGCTCGCCGAGCATCGACTTAACCGGGTAGCGAGCGAGACCGCTTACTCTGCCGACCATCTTTCGTGTCATCGCCATTATTTCCCTGCGCGAGTCTGCTTATTTTCCTGCGCGAGTCTGATCGATATTCTGCGCGGGCGCGATATTGAACGGTCCCGCCTGCGTTGTCGCCATCGCTTCGGCCGCGCGCTGGTCCGAGTTTATCGCTTTCATGATCGCGCCGGTCGCCGCCGCCTTCTTAAGCGAGTGTTACCGCAGCGATGCGCACCCGCGCAACCACGACCCGAAACGGCCGAGCGAGATGACTCGATCGGCCGCTCAAACCCGAACCTGCC